>Ga0307507_10000188_pt1 | contig 113964 bp, 73 predicted proteins | sample 7_EM_MG_FD_207223 | JGI IMG/M metagenome (GOLD analysis project Ga0307507, IMG submission 207223) | Populus trichocarpa ectomycorrhiza microbial communities from riparian zone in the Pacific Northwest, United States - 7_EM | ecosystem: Host-associated > Plants > Roots > Unclassified | place...
CTCCTCCTGCCCGGTATCTTTACCCTAGTACTGCCAGGGATAGACCAAACCATACTCTCGACGGTTTAGCTATTGGCCCAGAATCAGTTCAGCCTATAGCTACAACACCGCCTAGAACGCAGACACCTACCCCTATAATACCACAACCACCTGTAGAGTCTCGACCGCAACTACCACAACCACCTATAGAGTCTCGACCGCAACTACCATAACTACCTATAGAGTCTCAACCGCAACTACTATAACTACCTGTAGAGTCTCCGCCGCAACTACCCCCACCGCTAGCTACCCTAATCGCTACCCCTGCTGCCCCTCCTGGTACTCCTACCCTACCTAGTCCTCCTCCTGCCCGGTATCTTTACCCTAGTACTACTAGGGATAGACCAAACTATACTCTTAACGGTTTAGCTATTAGCCCAGAATTAGTTCAGCCTATAGCTACAGCTATAGCTACAATACCGCCTGGAACGTAGATACCTACCCCTATAACACCTTAACTATCTGTTGTATTTATACCCCGGCAAGCTGCACTAACTGCCTCTACCCTCCCTCTAGCAACTGCTCCTACCCTACTACTAGCTGCTCCGCCAATTCCACTAGCTATTCCAACTGCTGCACCACCAGTTGTCCTGATCGCTGCACCACCAGCTACCCTAATCGCTGCCCCTACTGCCCCTGCTGCCCCCGCTGCCCCCGCTGCCCCTACTACCCCTCCCGGTCCTTAATCCTCCAATTACGACTAATTGCTATGGTTAAGAGAGCAGCAACCACAGCAACTACAGCAACTGCAGTAGCTACACATATATATACCACCTAGGCCAACTATGCCTAGTGTGGAGTAAGGACCTAGGCAAAGACCTAGATATAGCAAGGAGGTGGCCATAATTGTAAAGATCTATACAGACAACCAGAAGGCTTGCTAGGGAGTTCCTACCTATAGAACTACCGTCTCAAACCCTAAAGAAGACTTGTCTTAGTTAATTAACAAGTTACAATCTTCAACTATTACATGGGAGAAGAAATACCCTAGTCAAGGAGCGTATACTACCTTTACAGATTGCCGCTACCACAATTAAGACCAAGGCCGAAACCACGACTAAAATAACTGAAACTTTAGCCGCAATTGAACACCCTACAGACGCTATAATAAAGGAGTGGGTTAAATGAACGAACTGTAAAGTATTGCCTGGGTGTATAGTAGGGAGTAGGCAATACCCTTGTATAGGAGAGAGAGAGAGAGACAAACCAATGGGGGAGGAAGAAGGCTGTAAGCCTAAGGAACTTATAAAGGGTGGCCAAGGCCTAGCTAAAGGCTAGCCTTAGCAGCCCTAAGAGCTCCTAGGATATAGCTAAGGATTAAAAGAGAAGCTATTGCGTATAGATAGGAAAAGCCTAGCTATTATATATACGCTACAAGTAGTCTAGAAGACTTAACTTTAGAGCGTAGATTAGCCTTCTTTTTAGAGTTGCTCTAGTGTCGGAACGTTAATCACGTGATGTAGTTACGAGACTATAAAGCGAGACTAACTATCTGACCTTAGAGCAACCCCTTTCTTTAGACATAACAATAACTACCAACTTTAACACTATATACGTATCGCAATACAGTGATATTCGTGTACGTTAATAAAGCGAGTATACCAACACTAAAGGATACTAGTAAAAAACTTACCTTACAAATAGCTATTAAAGCTATTAATAATTCCGCTGGCCTAGATAGACTTATACCTACATTGCTAGTCTTTAGCGCCTACCCTTAAATAACTAACGATTCTCTACTATCTCCCTCCGTTGTGCAACGAGCTGAGGCTATTCGCAAGGTAATAAAGAAGGTGCGATATCTCTACGCTATACACCAGGTCAATAACGTACTAGGAATAAGAAATGGCCTAAATACCTTAACTACGCTTAATCTGCCACTCCAGTCTAAGGTACGCGTATAGCGTAAAAAGGGAGGATAGTTAGGCCTATATTAACTTATTGCAATTAATGGCCAGACTTGCACTATTTAGATGCCTTATAGACCCACTTAATTCCGTTTAACTGTTATTAAGCCTTACTATAAAGATAACAGTTCTAAGCCTTTGTAGGATGCCTTAGAAGATGCCCTAAAGGAGAACTATAATTAACGTGCTCTAGAAGGCGACTACGATCCTAATACAATATTAGTAGATGCGCCACAACTATAATGTGGTAGAGGTCGCCTAAAGGGATTACGAAATTATTAATATCTTATTAATTTTAAAGAGTAATTTATTACCGCCATTAAAAATAGAGTTAAGTTATTAATAGCCTTTATAACAGCTAAAGAGAAGGCTGACTTTAAGCTCGTAAAACAGCTTTAAAAGAAAGGTTATATTATAACCCTAAAAGCTCCTTTCTAAGTATCTAATAAGTAGGAGATTGACAGTCTTATTATAAGAGGAGTCTTTAAATTTAAGAAGTATAACCCTACTAAGTTTAATAAAGTTCGCATCTTTAAGTTAAGAATAGTTAATAAGATTAAAGGCAAAGCTACTAACGCCCTATTTAAGAAATTAAGGCTTGTTATCTAAGGTTATAATAATAATAGTAAGGAGGTAATTCTTATATAATCTCCTATAATTTAACAAGCTAGTTAGCGAGTTATTATTGCGCTAGCTCCCTCCTTAATAAAGAATAGAATGGCGGTTTATTTATAAGATATTACTTAAGCCTATACCTAATTAGAGACGCACCTTTAGCGCTTAATATTAGCATACCTTCCGGAGCAAATTTGCCACCAGTATCCTAAAGATACAATTATGGTTATGCTTAAGCCATTATATAGAATTGCAAAGGTAGGAACTTACTAGTGGGCTACCTATAGCAAGCACTATAAAGAGAAGCTTTTAATAACTACTTCTATATTTGATCCCTGCTTCCTTATTATAACTATAGGAACTCTGTTTGGAATCATCGGCATATAAACTAATAATATAATTATCTTAGGGGACGACCAATTCTTAGCTCTTAAAGAAGATAAGCTAGTAAAGGCAAATCTTATAGCAAAGCTAAAGGAAAAGCTTAGTTTAATAACACTATTACTCTTTAACAGATACATTCTCTCCTTAAATAAGGATTCTATTGCTTTGCGCTAGAAGGGTTAAGGCAAGAAGATTAATGTTATTAACGCTAATTCTCTAAAGCAAGGATATATAGAGCAATGCGCTTACGAAGCTTATATTGCTTTTATCTATTAACCCAAGGCTTTATTCAATCTCTCTATTACCGCCCAATACTAGGAACCAACTAAGGACGACATTCTTGCCCTAAATAAACATCTTTCCTAGCAAATAAACTATCTTAATTAGGGACTACTCTACGTGCCTATTAATCTTCCTACTGCTAAGCTCTTTATATTTGTTAATAGATCGTTCGCAAATAACAAAGATTTTAGCTCTTAGTTAGGATATAAGATTATTATTATAAACAAATTTACTAAAGAGAATAACTTTACAATCTATAGCAATTTTATCCATTGGAGCTTAACTAAGAGTAAGTGCGTTACTTAAAGCGTTCTAGCGTTAAAGATATATGGAATAGTTAGCGGAGTTAATATAGCAATTGCAATTAGAACTACCCTAAAGATAATTATAGATTAACTCGAACTTCCTATTATCCCTATAATTGTATACACCAATTTATACTCCCTCTATAAGTGCTTAGTTAAGCTTGGTACTACAAAGGAGAAGCGCCTTATAATTGATATTATAGCACTTTATTAATCCTATGAACGGCAAGAACTCTTTAAGATTTAATAGATTAACGGTTAAGATAACCTAGTAGACGTAATAATAAAGGTAAACCTAAATAAGGCTCTAGAAACGTTTATTAATATAAACACTCTATATATATAAGTTAAAGGTTGGGTTAAAAGGGAGTAGGAGTATAACATTCTATAGACCCTAACTTAAACCAGCTAATTAGGATTTTCTATCCCCGGGATAGAAAATTGCTATTAGCTCGCTTACTACTAGCGCCTTAGCGGCCTACCTGTCTTTATATTATCCGCCAAATTCTACCAACTGCCGCATTGTCGCATATTATCGCATATTGTTTGGTATTGTTGTATACTATCTAGTATTGTCGCATCCTGTCTATTTGTATATATGTAGATGGCAACCACAAAAAGAAGAGTTGCCAGTGTTGGGAATAAGGCAAGTTGCTGTCACGTATTAATGTGGCCCTAGCGTAGTAAGGAACCTTAAGTTCCTTACCCCTTTCCTCATTCCTAATAAGAAAAAGAACAACTATTATACTATCTACGAACCGTAGCTACGTGATATCACCTTGTGTAACCAACAATTATTAAATTAAAAAAAATTAGCATAGACCTAAAGAAAGTTAAAGCTATAGTAAGTTAGCAAGAACTAGAGAATGTTATATAGTTAAGGTCGTTTCTAGGGTTTTATAACTACTATAGGAGGTTCATAGCACAATGGTTAAAAAGCATTGAGCCATTTACAAGACTAACAAAGAAGGAGGAACTGTGGGTTTAGGGTAGTAAGTAGAAGAAGCTATTCTAGGAACTTAAAGAGTTATTTACCTAAGAACTAGTCCTTAAGATCTATTAACTAAAGTTAGAAACGGTTGTTAAGATAGACGTATTAGACTTTGCACTAGGAGTATACTTGCTATAGAAGCACCAGGACGCATAGCATCTAGTAGCGTACTATAGTTAGAAAATAACACCACTAGAGTTAAACTACGACATCTACAACAAGGAGTTGTTAGGTATAGTTACAGTACTTAAAGAATAAAGAGCATTTTTATAAGGCACAGAGAAACTATTTATGGTTAAAACAGACTATAAGAACCTTACAGGATTCCTAATAATAAAGGAACTCAACCAAAGATAGGTTAGATAGGCGGAAATGCTTATAAAATACCATTTCGAAATTTAGTATACTAAGGGTATAGATAATGCATAAGCAGACGCTCTAAGTAGAAAGGCTAAACTATAAAACAATAAAAAGCCGTTAGGAGCTTTGTTGCGAAGGGATTAAGATGGATTAATTAGGTATAATTATCCAAAGATTATAGCAACTAAAGAAAGTTAGATCTATAAATTACTAGAAAGTAATTAGATATAGAAGATCTAAGAAGCATAGGAGGAGGATCTAGACTTAGAGTAATACAAAAATAGAGAAGTAACGTATATACCTAAGTCTATTATAGAAGAATTTGTTAAGGAATTCTATAAGGGAATAACATAAGGATATAATAGGTCTATAGGACTAGTGTTAAGACTTTAAGAGAAGTACATTATTTAAGGAATCTAGGGACTAGTAAGATAAGTTATAAAGAAATATTTAGATTGCTAAAGAAATAAACTAACAAGGTATAAGCCGTATGGAGAGCTATAACCTGTTAAGACACTAGGAAGACCATGGGAGGTTATATTATAGGACTTTATTGTTAAGTTACTAAAGTTAAAGGATCCTATTATAGGACAAGATTATAACGTAATTTTAGTAATAGTAGACAAGCTAATAAAGTGGGGATACTTTATAGTATGCACTAAAAAGATATTAGTAGAAGACGTCGCTAGAATCTATATAAAGGAAGTGTTTATAAGATATAGAGCACTAAATAAAGTCATATTAGACAGAGATCTAAGATTTATAGTAGCATTTTAGGAAGTGTTTCTAGCAGAATAGGGAGTTTGCGCAGTAACTTCTATAGCGTATTATCTATAGATGGATGGATAAATAGAAAGACTAAACTAGACACTAAAACAGTATTTAAGACATTATATTAATTATATATAAAATAATTAGGTATTGTTATTACCAGTTATATAGTTTATATACAATGCAACACTATAAGAAGGAATGGGGATATTACTATTTAAGGCAAATTACGGGTATAAGCTAAGAACGTCGTTATCGCCACGCCAAGTAAAGAAAACGAGTAGCACAGCTAAACAAAGAATGGAGACGTTAATGAATCTTTATGTAAACCTTATGGAAACAGCTAAACTAGTACAAAAGTAAATAAAAAGGTACTATAATGCTAAGAGATCTGAGGGACCAGATCTAAAGGAGGGAGATAAAGTATGGCTACTATATAAAAATTTTAAGAGTTGATGACCAAGTAAGAAGTTGGACTATATTAGACTAGGACCTTTTAAAGTTAAGTAAAGAATTTTATTAGTTATATATAAATTGAACCTATTAGCCAAAATAAAGATCTACCCTGTATAATATATCGCGATGCTAGAACTAGTATACGGAGATATTAAGCTACTAGTTTACAAGGCAGATATGTATAGAGGATAAAAAGAAGACAAATGGCAAGTTTTAAAGATTATTAGTTATAAGGACGTAGATGATAAAACATAGTATAAAGTAAAGTAGATAGGCTATAGTGAGACTACCTAGGAACTACTAAGTAACCTAAAAAACGCTATGGGAAAGGTACGGGAGTATTAAAAGAAAGTAGGTTAGGTAATATTAATAAGGAAGGATTGCCAAAAAATAAGTCGCCTAAGGGGGACCTAAGAGGAGCAATTGCTGAGCTACTTAGAGTTATTTTCTTTATAGGAAGAGAGCTAGTCCTTTTATTACCTAGCTTGGATAGACCCTATTAAACCAGTTTCTACTCCTTAGAATAAACCTTCTTATATATATATTTAAGACGTTAAAGACAAGCATAAGCCAGATGTTAGGCTTTAAGGATATATATAGACTCTTCTAAGACATGTTAAACCTTAAGCAGTGTAGAGGCTAGTTTACCGTTAAGTTTCTTAGCGGTAGATTAAATATAAGACCCTATAATAAGTTACTTAGGGAACCTAGAGACTGTTAAGAGTTATAGGACGCGTACACTTAGCGTTAGAGATAGAGCGGACGTTATAGGATAATTAAATGTTTGCTTTAGTGCACTCCGAATAAGAGGACGGTTGTTAAGATAAAGGGCTTACTAGCGCAATGTAAACTAACCCCTCTTTTACACAGTGAGAATATGGAGACGGTATTATCTTACCTAGAGATAAGATTATAGCAATAGTGCAAGACCGGCGAGCTGTAGAAGAAGAAAAGGATGCTTTAGGTATAATAAGTAAGGATATTAACTAGACTGATTAAACGGACATTACACCTCTAGTAGACAACTTAGAGATGTTAGGAATCTTTAAGGACAAAGATAAAGAGGAGGGAGATAGTATTATGGACAGCTTAAGTACAATGTTATAACTACTTAGAGAAGAGTTAGAGGAAGCTAGTTGGTTAATATAGGCACGGTCTAGAATGGATCCGGTGGAACTATGTGATGAGGAATGGTAGCTAAGGTTATATAATATAATCTGTATGATCTGTGTAATCTATGTAATCTATAATAGAGTAGACAGAGCACACGTACCTTACAAAGTGAAGGGATTTCTTAGGCGTATGGTTATGTATTTAAAGGACTATAGTCCCTACCCAGATAGTTCTCTTTTTGTAGTAAATCTTAGAATAAAATTGGAGTTAGTTTGTTGGGCAACTACTCTACTAGTTGTTATTACGTTGTTGATACTGTTTATACCTACATACCTAGCCTAATAATAGGACCTACCGTAGTTCCTGCTATAAGGTTCCGTTACACCAATAAATATAAAAGTAGGCGAGGTTTTGTTAATCTAGAAGGATAGTATAAAGTTAGAAAAAGAGGAACCCTAGAGAAAGACTCCTCTCTAAGATTAAAAGGGATTAATATATTATATATTAATCTAGGTTAGCTAGTTAGTAGAAAAAGCTATACTATCCCTTATACTTTATTCTATAATAGATATTAAGTTTTAACCTTTATTTTAGCTAACTCTAAAGTAAATACCTTTACCTTAATAGACACCCTATATGCTATAAAGCTGGCTAACTTTTTAAATATATCTATTAAAGAACTGCCTAAACCAATTTCTATTTACGGGTATAACAGACGGATAGAACTACCTATTATAACTATCTTACGGATTTACCTCCGTGTTAATAGATAAAGGCAGTTTAATATCCCCTTGCTTATTACAGACCTAAAAAGCCACAATATAATTTTAGAAAGAAAATAGCTAGCCTATTTAGGCTTATAGCTTAATATATAGAGCAGATGGCTTGTCTGGCCTAAAACCCTACCCCTAACCCCTTCCTTTATAAAAGAGATTAGTATTACAATAGAGAACCTTATACGGCCATAAATAAACACTATTTACTAGGCCGATGCTATGCGTAGGGACTAGGCTTTTAAAAAGGATATATAGCTTAACCCGCAATAGATCTATATACTATACCGCCCCTAGACTACCTATATTATGCCACCCGCACTAAAGATTAAAAAAGTTAGTAAAAAGCTGGTGGAGCTCCCCATAGGGAACTTAGGCCCTATATAGCCATAAAGAATAGCAAGGAGTATTAAACGCTATACTAAACATATAGACTAGAGGGACAACTTATAGAAAATAGAACAGGAGCTAAGAAAGATTATAAACCCTTATCAGTATCACCCAAGTGTACTTGTATGGCCTATTAATCTCTGGATTTGTCTGGTGTTTAATAGGTATAGAAAGCAAAGGATCATAAGGATCGCGGTGCCTAAGTAGGGGGTTAATTAGTCATTATAAGGATAACTAATTAAATACACAACGATGATACGTTAATAACGCGTAACCACGTAACTTCTGTCTATATATTCCGACACTGGCAGTTCTTTCTTTGTGCGTAAAATAGCCATCCTAGTACTAATCCAACTGAAATTGATCCTCTATCCTACGAAGCTTGGTCCGTATCTAAATTCCCATTTATATCTTTTAGACGACGACATCCCCGAACGTGCTTATAGAGAGTAGTATTTAAGGGGAATGTAGATCCGCACTTAGTACACTTAAAGGGTTGATAATCTGGTAAATGTCTAAAGAGCGCTTGACCTAAAGGAAATGTAGTAGAGCACTTTTCGCAGGTTTGAGGTTGCGGGGGTTTATACGAGCTTGGCTGCCGTGGCTCCTTAGCTTTAGTTAATAAGGAAGGTAAAGCTGGCAGAGCTTGCGCGGATAGAGCTTGCGCTAACGGAGCTTGCTTAGTTTGTAGCTCTTGGATCTCTTTTTACTGTTTTTTAAAAAGAGCTCGTAGCTCACGGATCTCTTTTTGTTGCCTAGTTTGCATCTCTAAGTCTCTACTCCGTACTTAACGAATCTCATCTTGTTATCGCTTAATTGTGTTTTGCATATCCTGAATTTGTGTCTAATAAGCAGTTGTAGTTAGAAACTCCCATTGGGCTTTGTTGTTATAGATATTAATATAGCAAGGCCGTCCAGTGGCCGTATAGTTCCCGCTTTTCCATCCTTCAAGAAGTTGTTGTGCCATATTAGGTGTTCGTAGCTGCCGTAGACGCTAGCAGAGGGCAGAGGGCAGAGGAGGGGGAGCGCGCTGGCGTTATAGGCGCGTGTTGGCAGGTCTTGATTCCCCTGGCGGTTCTTTCTTTGTGCGTAAAACTACCAATATATAGACCCTATTAACGTGGTATTCGTAGCTTACAAAGGCCGTAGAGGGGGGGGAGAGCGCGCTGGCGTTATGGGCGCGCTGTTGGACGTGGTATTCGACGTAGCAGAGCCGCTAGGATCGTGGCAGAGTTTCGAGCTTGTATAGGGTGCTCTTCTGGAGCTAGTTGCTTCTGGCGAAGCTGGGTACTTTGGTGCTGCTGACGCTGCTAGGTTGTGGGTTGCTGCTAGAGCTGCTAGGTATTTAGGTATTGGACGCTGCTGACGGCTGCTAGGTTGCTGTGACGCTGGAGTACTACACGAGGCTGTTGGGTAATTGGGTATTGGGTGCTGCTGACGCTGCTAGGTTGCTGTGACGCTGGATTACTGCACAAGGCTGTTGGATAATAGGTGCTGCTAACGCTGCTGGGTTGCTGTGACGCTAGGTGCTACTAACGGCTGCTAGGTTGCTGTGACGCTGGAGTACTGCACGAGGCTGTTGGATAATAGGTGCTGCTAACGCTGCTAGGTTACTGTGACGCTGGGTGCTACTAACGGCTGCTAGGTTGCTGTGACGCTGGAGTACTGCACGAGGCTATTGGATGTTGATTTGTATGCTAAGACGCGTACTGGGTATTGGTTTGCTGCTGAGTTGTGTTGCTACACTAGGTTACTGCGTAAAGCTATTAGGTATTGGGTACTGCGCGAGGCTGTTGGGTTGCTGTGACGCTGGATACTGTATAAGCTGGTATGCTGCACAAGTGCTGCTAAGGTAGCTGCTGAGGTAGCTGCTGATGGGGTACTGCCCAAGGGCTATTAGGTGTTGGGTGCTGTTATAAGCTGGTATATACTGGCACTCAGTAAAGAGGTCGTACTGGGTATTGATTTACGTGCTATAGAATGTCTTATGCGTTGCGTATTTATGTATATTCTAAGCTAGCTGGAATTGGGTGCTACTATAAGGCTGCTGGTTGATGGTTTTACTGCTAGGTACTAGAATGCTACTTGCGATCAAACGAAGCTGCTGGGGCGGCAGTGAACCTTATTACTCTATAGCCAACCAGTAAGGTTGACCATTAATCAATATCGGTATCACCTAAGTGCACTTGTATGGCCTATTAATCTCTGGATTTGTCTGGTGTTTAATAGGTATAGAAAGCAAAGGATTATAAGGATCGCGGTGCCTAAGTAGGGGGTTAATTAGTCATTATAAGGATAACTAATTAGATATATAATAACGATATATTAATAACGTGTAACCACGTAACTTCTGTCTATATATTCTAACACTAGTAGTTCTTTTTTTATGCGTAAAATAGCTATCCTAGTATTAATCCAACTGAAATTAATCCTCTATTTTATAAAACTTGGTCCGTATCTAAATTCCTATTTATATCTTTTAGACAACGATATCCCCGAACGTGCTTATAGAGAGTAGTATTTAAGGGGAATATAGATCCGCACTTAGTATATTTAAAGGGTTAACAATCTAGTAAATATCTAAAGAGCGCTTAACCTAAAGGAAATATAGTAGAGCACTTTTTATAGGTTTAAGGTTGTGGGGGTTTATATAAGCTTGGCTACTATAGCTCCTTAGCTTTAGTTAATAAGGAAGGTAAAGCTAGCAAAGCTTGCGTAGATTATTAACCCTTTAAGTGTACTAAGTGCAGATCTATATTCCCCTTAAATACTACTCTCTATAAGTATATTCGGGGATGTCGTTGTCTAAAAGATATAAATAGGAATTTAGATACAGACCAAGCTTCATAGAATAGAGGATTAATTTTAGTTAGATTAGTACTAGAATAGCTATTTTACACATAAAAAAAAACTGCCAGTGTTAGAATATATAGATAAAAGTTATATAGTTACGCGTTATTAATATGTTATTATTATATATCTAATTAGTTATCTTTATAATGACTAATTAACCCCCTACTTAGGCACTATAATCCTTATAATTCTTTACTTTCTATACCTATTAAACACCAGACAAATCCAGAGATTAATAGGCTATATAAGTGTATTTAGGTGATACTAATACCCTAAACCATAAAATATAACCTAATAATAGTCTATAAAGAAACCTACGGACCTCCTACTAGTTAATATTTACTATATTAGCGCTGTATAATTTTACTAGAACTTAGTCTAACCTAATACTATTACCTTTACCACCAGCTTATATAAAATTAATTAAATAATTAAGGAAAAGGAAAATAAGCTTAGTGAATAAAAAGGCGAGCTTATAGATAAGGAGCTTGTCAGGAATAAGGCAAGTTACCGTTACGTATTAATATGGCCCTAGCGTGGTAAGGAACCTTAAGTTCCTTACCCCTTTCCTTATTCCTAATAAAAGAAGAACAACCATTATACTATCTACAAACCGTAGCTATGTAATATCACCTTATATAACTAACACTAATTAGTAGTTAACTTCACTATTATATTATAGAACAGCTAGGTATCACTAAAAAGAAATAAGCCACTATACTAGTGCTACTCGTGCTAGAGGAAGCTGTCTTTTAAGGTTAGAACTGGTCCTAAACCTTAAATAGAACTCTTCCACAAATCTAAGAATCTAAAAGGCCAGAACTAGTCCTAAGCCTTTCTAAGATTACGGATTCTTGCGTCCATTACGTAAAACAACACGCTTTACGAGTCTTCGCGATTTAAGGCTAGAACTGGTCCTAAGCCCTATAACTGCAAATACACGTCACGAACGTGTACTAAACGACAAACGCGTACTAAATAATAAATATATATTACAAACGCGTACCAAATGATAATCCCTACACTAATAACACTTCCCTCCCTCTAAAAACATGGCTACGCCTACTTTAAATAACTGGAAAGACTCCTTACCACTAGGGGTAGCTAAGCACGCGAAACTTATTAATAAAGATTAAAACGAATTCGCCTTTAATATAATAATTTATACTATAAAACAAGTTAACAGCTTTCTTCTATACCATATTATATTCTACCAAAATAGATGCTACGCCGATTTATAACTATGGGAGTATTTTAAGGAGGATTTTATAGGATGGACTACTAATACCTAGGCACTTAGCAATATTAATATTGTTTAGGATTTTTAAGACTTCCTCTATAGAAATAGGGTATATGTTATTAAGAACAGTAACCCAATTACTAGTAATATTTAGGCTGTTATTACTAGTATAGAAGAACTAATATAGACGGAAGCTAAGATTATACGTTAGCTACAGAAACCTAAAAACAACCTATATTCTTTAGAAGGTAACTTTAATTCATATTAAAACCTCTAGAACGCTAACCCCCTACCTAAAGCTGCTCTCCTACCTAGAGGTGCCCTCCTACTTAGAGTAGCTCCGCCTCTACCTCCTCCACTCTAGCTAACCGGTGAGCCTTTACTACAAGAAGTCACGAATCTAATAAAGGTATATTTGGACGAAGAAAAGAAGTTTAGAGGAGAACTATATAATATACTTAGAGCAAAACTACAGGTCTTCTATAACTGTTATAATAAGGTCGGAATTTAACGCTATTAGTACCACCACGCTTTCTCTATTATGTTAAAGGGACGGGCAGCGACATTCTATTATAACCATATTGCGGGTAAAAACTATAGCTTTAATATAATACTTCAGCTTACTAGAGCTTACTTTAAGACTAATAAGAATTACTAACTTTATATATCTAAATAGCGGGAGACCATATTTTAGAGAGTTATTGCTTCTAACCTAATAAAGACTTATTTAGAGTGCCTTTAATTACTTTTTAATAAACTTTAGAAAATCTAATATAGCCTTACCAAAACTTACTAAAATAAGAATAGCCTAAGGGACTAGGTTATCTTAGTATGCTATAGCGTTTCTAAGTGCAATTTGGCGCTATACAAACCTGTAGATACATTTAAAGGAGTATATACTAAGCTATGCTCCGCTATAGGTACTATAATACAAATATAAAAATCTTAACAGTTCTATACCGAAAACCCTACCTAACTAAGTATTCCTGACTAATATAATTATAACTGGACTAATCGAATATATGGTAGCTATAGTAGGGAATACGGAAGAGGGTATAATTAACGTTAACTATAAGGCAACCATAGAGGTCCTAGTAGAGGTTCATTTCGAAGTAATTGCTAGAAAAAGTGCTATGTTTATAAGAAGCTAAATTACTAGTTAACTAGACACTCCCTTAATAAGTAAAAAGAGGCATATAATAAGTTCCATTAGAGTGCAAGAAACGTTAAAAATTGTAAGGTTACTATGGCCTACTTCTAAAGCTTCCTAGTTTAATACGAAGGCGTAAAAGATCTTAAGGGTGAGGTTAATAAGGTTAAATAGCTCCTTATAGATATAGAAATTAAGGACTACTCCCCTAACCAATACTTTATTAAGTATGGTGAGGTAGATGGTATATAAACTATTACCATTCTTAATAATTAATCTACGCTCCATTCTATTACGAAATTAGATATCTTTAATAAGCTAAAGGAGAGTTCCGCGTTTTCCTTTAACAATAGATACTTGGCGTACATCTTCTATAGTATTATGCTGGATATAGGAGCCGTAGGAGTATCTATAGCAGGAGAACCTTAAGTTTAAGCTCTTTAGCAGCTTAATAGCTCTATTTAGATTAACCAATTAACGGCAGGCTAATATACAATTTGCTTTAGTAAAGGTACTATAATCTCTCTTAGTATAATTAGGGTCCAAACCCCCTTAGGATATATTACTTTCTATATTATTCCTACAAATACTCCGTTTCTATTTTGCATTAAAGATATGGATAAGTTAGGTATTAGGCTTGACAACCTTAAGAATATACTTATTTAGGGAGACAATTAGGTGCCTATTATATGTAAGTAGGGTCACCCCTAGTTGCTCCTTTATTAACTAGAAAAGAGTGTTGCTTAGAGCTACTTAACTAAGTTAGAATTACGCCAACTATACTATCATTTTAGCTACCTATCTGTTTATTAATTGCTTAGGGTTCTTTAGCAAGTAGGCTATAAAGTTAAGGTTAAGGCAATTAAGTATCTTATAAAGTACTACTATTACTACTAAATGAACCAGAAGTCCCCTGGCCGGTTTAAGTTCACCCTTAAAGATAACTACAACTTTAACTTCTATATTATCGTTAATGTTATGTATCTTAGTAGCAAGCTAGTACTCTAAGTTGTTAACTTCTTAACCTCCTTCCAAGCCGCACGATTCTTAAAGGATATATTAGCTAGGAATGTATAAGATACCCTTTAGTTATACTAAATTAATATTTACCTAGGACCCCTTAATTAAATCGTCTATAATATAGGAAAGAACTTCTTATCTATAGAGTTCCAACAATAGATAAAGGTAATAGTAATTAAGGTTAAGGAAGTCCCCGTTAAGGCGCATAATAGTATTGGAAAAGTAGAGCGATATTACACACTATTACGCCGCGCATATAAGATTATCTCTTTAGAACTAAAGGACGCTAGCGAAAAACTTACCTTATAAATAGCTGTTAAAGCTGTTAATAATTCCGCTGGCCTAAATAGACTTATACCTACATTACTAGTCTTTGGCGCCTACCCTTAAATAACTAACAATTCTCCACTATTTCCCTCCGTTATGTAACGAGCCGAGGCTATTTATAAGGCAATAAAGGAGGTGCGATATCTCTACGCTATACGCCAGGTTAATAACGCACTAGGAATAAGAAATAGCCTAAATACCTTAACTACGCTTAATCTACTACTCCAGTCTAAAGTACGCGTATGGCGTAAAAAGGGAGGATAGTTAGGCCCACATTAACTTATTACAATTAATAGTTAAACTTGTACTATTTAGATGCCTTATAAACCTACTTAATTCTATTTAACTGTTATTAAGCCTTACTACAAAGATAACAATTCTGAGCCTTTATAGGATGCCCTAGAAGATGCCCTAGAAAAGAACTATAATTAATATACTCCAAAAGACGACTATAATCCTAATATAATTGTAGTAGATGCGCTATAACTATAACGCAGTAGAGGTCGCCTAAAGGGATTATAAAATCGCCAACATCTTATTAATTTTAAAGAATAATTTGTTGCCGCTATTAAGAATAGAGTCAAGTTATTAATGGCCTTTATAACAGCTAAAGAGAAGGCTAACTTTAAGCTCGCAAAATAGCTCTAAAAGGAAGGTTATATTATAACCCTAGAAGCTCCTTTCTAAGCATCCAATAAGTAGGAGATTGACGGTCTTATTACAAGAGAAGTCTTTAAATTCAAGAAGTATAACCCTACTAAGTTTAATAAAGTTCGTATCTTTAAGTTAAGAATGGTTAATAAGATTAAAGGCAAAGCTACTAACGCCCTATTTAAGAAATTAAGGCTTATTATCTAAAGTTACAATAATAATAGCAAGGAGGTAATTCTTATGCAATCTCCTATAATTCAATAAGCTAGTTAGCGAGTTATTATTACACTAGCTCCCTCCTTAATAAAGAATAGAATGGCGGTTTATTTATAAGATATTACTTAAGCCTATACCTAATTAGAGATGCACCTTTAGCGCTTAATATTAGTATACCTTCTAGAGCAAATTCGCCACTAGTATCCTAAAGATACGATTATAGTTGTGCTTAAGCCATTATATAGAATCGCAGAGGTAGGAACTCACTAGTGGGCTACCTACAGTAAGCACTATAAAGAGAAGCTTTTAATAACTACTTCTATATTTAATCCCTGCTTCCTTATTATAACCATAGGAACTCCGTTTGGAATTGTCGGCATATAAACTAATAATACAATTATCTTAGAAGACGACTAATTCTTAGCTCTTAAAGAAGATAAGCTAGTAAAGGCAAATTTTATAGTAAAGCTAAAAGAAAAGCTTAATTTAATAACACTATTACTCTTTAATAGATGCATCCTCTCCCTAAATAAGGATTCTATTGCTTTACGCCAGAAGGGTTAAGGTAAGAAGATCGATATTATTAACATTAATTCCCTAAAGTAAGGATACGTGGAGTAACGCGTTTGCGGAGCTTATATTACTTCTATCTATTAACCTAAGGCTTTATTTAATCTCTCCGTTGCCGCCTAACACCAGGAACTAACTAATGACGACGTTCTTGCCCTAAATAAATGTCTTTCTTAGCAAATGAACTATCTCAATTGGGGACTACTCTATATACCTATTAATCTTCCTACCGCTAAGCTCTTTGTATTTGTTAATAGATCATTTGTAAATAACAAAGATTTTAGCTCCTAGTTAGGATATAAAATTATTATCGCAAATAAATTTACTAAAGAGAATAACTTTATAATCTATAGCAATCTTATCTATTAGAGCTTAACTAAGAGTAAGCGCGTTACTTAAAGCATTCTAGCGTTAGAGATATACGGAATGGTTAGCGGAGTTAATATAGTAATTATAATTAGAACTACCCTAAAGATAATTATAGATTAACTTAAACTTTCTATTATCCCTATAATTATATGCACCGATTTATACTCCCTCTATAAGTGCTTAGTTAAGCTTAGTACTACAAAGGAGAAGCGCCTTATAATTAATATTATAGCACTTTATTAATCCTACAAACGGTAAAAACTCTTTAAGATTTAATAGATTAACGGTTAAAATAACCTAGTAGATATAATAACGAAGGCAAACCTAAATAAGGCTCTAGAAACGTTTATTAATATAAACACTCTATATATACAAGTTAAAGGTTGGGTTAAAAGGGAGTAGGAGTATAATATTCTATAGACCCTAACTTAAACCAGCTAATCAGGATTTTCTATCCCTAGGATAGAAAATTACTATTAGCTTGCTTACTACTAGCGCCTTAGCAGCCTACCCGTCTTTATATTATTCGCCAAATTCTGCTAACTGCCGCATTATCGCATATTGTCGCATATTATTTGGTATTGTTATATACTATCTGGTATTATCGCATCCTGTCTATTTGTATATATATAGATGGCAACTACAAAAAGAAGAGTTGCCAGTGTTGGGAATAAGGCAAGTTGCTATTACGTATTGATGTGGCCCTAGCGTAGTAAGGAACCTTAAGTTCCTTACCCCTTTCCTTATTCCTAACAAAAAAAGAACAACTATTATACTATCTACAAACCGTAGCTACGTAATATTACCTTGTGTAACCAACAGAGCTAGTAGAATAGAAACTACCCCATTAACACTAGAAATTTAAGGATATATTCTTTAAGGCAGCGTCTAATATACTCTCGCCTCACCAACTATATAACTATAAAATTAAGATTAAGCTAAATAAGGAAGACATACTTAGCTATAGCCCTCTTTATTAGCAGTCCACTGCTAAATTATAGGCTATAAAGCAGTACCTTATTAATAACCTAAATAAGGGCTTTATTAAACCTAGTTAAGCCCCTTTTAACTCGCCTATTCTCTTTACCAAAAAGCTAAATAGAGGACTTTATTTCTGCATTAACTACTATAAACTAAATAATATAACCTACAAGGACCGCTACCTACTACCCTTACTTAATAAGACTTTAACCTAAATAAGTAGAGCTAAAATCTTTATTAAGCTTAATATCCATTAGGCCTTTTACTGGATTAAAATAAACCCTAAATTAGAAGATCTTACTATATTTCGGACCTATTATGGAACATATAAATATAAAGTACTTTTTTTTAGACTAACTAATGGACCAGCTATATACCAGCAATATATAAATAATATACTCTTTAACTACCTTAACAACTTCTATATAGCCTACCTAGATAACATTATAATCTACTTTAAGAATAAGTTAAAACACAAGAAGCATATCCATAAAGTCCTATAATAGCTCCACAAGGCCGGTCTCTAGGCCGATATTAGGAAATTAGAATTTAGTATTAAGCATATAAAGTACCTAGGTTTTATTATTAGTATAAATAGAATTAAGGCCAACCTAGAGAAAACAGCTGTAATTAACTAGTAGACACCCCTATAGACTATAAAAGGGGTGCAATTATTTTTAGGTTTCTATAACTTCTACCAACGCTTTATTAAAAACTATAGCAGAATTACCTAGCCTCTTAACCGCCTTACTAGGAAGAACCAGCCATTCTACTTTAATGCCATATATATGCAGGCCTTTAATAAGCTTAAAAAACGGCTGGTATCGGCTCCCCTACTTACCTACTTTAACCTAAAACGGCCCTTAATACTAGAAACTAATGCCTTAGACAGTATAATAGCCAGTATTTTCTCCTAAAAGCAACTGGACGGAGAATAGCACCCTATTATATACTATTTAAAGACTATAATAGATGCTAAGCTAAACTACCACATCCATAATAAAGAAATGCTGGCTATTATCTCTAGCTTTTAGCACTAGTGTATATAGCTAGAGGGGACCCCTAAGCCTATTAAGGTAGTTTCAGATTATAAGGCCCTAAAATACTTTATAATAACCAAGGCCCTTACGGCTTAATAGGCACGCTAGGTGGATATCCTATCTTAGTTTAACTTCTTAATTATATATAAACCAGGCACTACAAACTATATAAATGCTCTTATAAGGCGTAAACAGGACCTAGGTAACTAGGCGGCTATAAAGATCTTATTATAGACCTAGACACTACTATAACCAAAGTACCTTAACCCCTAGATATAGGCAGAACAAAATACAGACCCTTTAGACGCTAAGATATATCCTATTAACTCCATAGAACTTAACCTTATTAATAAACTACTATAGGTAAACTATACGGCCCCCTCTCTATAGGAGTACCGTAAAAAGGCAAAAAACATTACCAGCCTATAGTCTCTTAAAAACGGACTACTTAAGCACTAGGAATGGCTAGTAGTAGCTAAGGAATAGAACTTATAGACCTAACTTATTACCAAAGCTTATACCTAGGTCTCTATAGCCTACCCTAGAAAGAATAAGACCTATAAAATTATTAGTAACCAATACTACTAGCCTAGAATAGTTATAGATATTAACCGCTATATATAGAACTATAATAACTGCCATAGGTCTATAATTCCATAGGATAAAACCCTAGGACTATTAAAGCTACTCCTAATACTAAAACGCCCCTAGTAGCATATCTTTATAGACTTTTATAAGCTGCCTATAGACCATAATGGATATAATATAGTAATAATCCTAGTTAACCACTTTAGCAAGCGCCCGTTCTTAATCCCCTATTATAAGGATATTAATACTAAAGAGGTAGCCTAACTATATATCTATTATATCTACTAAATCTATAGACTACTAGATACTATTATATCCAATTATAGGCTATAGTTTATATTAGCCTTCTAGAATAAGTTTACTTAGATCCTTAGTATTAAGCTAAAGCTTTCTATAGTATACTACCCCCAGACAGATAGTTAGACGGAAATTATAAATTAATACTTAAACTAGAGGCTCTAGCCCTTTATTAACTACTTCTAGGACAACTAGGGTAAACTACTACCCCTAATAAACTATACCCAGGCAACCCTACTCTATAACTCTACGGGATTTACACCTATTTAGCTAGAAATGGGATACTTACCCCATATAAGCTTTAACTGGGAAAGACTAGAGGGGCCATAAACTATACACAAAAAACTATTTTATAAAAAAGCCCAGCAATATACTAAACGCTTAAAAAAAGCCTAGATGGTAGCCTATATAAATCTAGAAAAGGCTTAGAGATTAATAAAATAGTAGATAGATAAGTATAGGCGTAGGCCTAACTTTACTATAGATAATAAGGTCTAGGTTATAACAAAGAACTAAAAAATAGAACAGCCTAGCTATAAGCTAGACTATAAAATAGTAGGACTATATAAGATCTTTAATAAAGAAGGTAACTTATATAAGGTTAAGCTTCTAGACTTAATTAAAGTCTACCCTATCTTTTTACTAGATAAGCTATAGAAGGCTATAAATAACCTACTACCTAGATAAAAAAATAAGCCTCCCCTACCAATTTAAGTTAATAGCAATAATAAATAGGAAGTTAATAAAATACTAGCCTATAAACTAGTATAAGGAACGCTACAATACCATATTTAATAGAAAGGCTATAATCTAAACCCAACCTAGTACCCTACTTAGAACTTTATAGGCTACCCCTAGAGGCTTAAAAAATTCTATAACTAATACCCTAACAAATCCAGACCCCTAAAGTACCTTAATAAGTAGATGGAGTGCTAGTATAGTAAAAACAATAGGCTGCCTATTAAGCATAAAGACAAGAATACCCTATAGACATAATATAGACATATAAAGCCTAAGGGCAGGCTTTTTTAGAGGGGGGGGTAATATTACGGCGCTAGTGGAAAACAGTAGATCTTGGTAGACGTAGATTATGGTAGACACGAGTTACGTGACTTAAGGACCGCATAAAATATTAAGCGGCGCTGCTATTCTTCTCCTTCCTTTCTCTAGCTTTGGATCCTCGTTTATAGACTACCAATTATATAGGCTTGCGCGTCCCTCTTGCCGTGCTTGTGCCTCGATTATGTAACGGAACCTTATAGCAGGAACTATGGTGGGTTCTGTCAATGGGCTGGGTATGTAGGTATAACAAATCAACAACATAATAACAACTGGTGGAGTGGTTGCCTAATAGATTAACTCTAATTGTATTCTGAGATTCACTATAAAAAGAGAACTATCTGGGTAGGGACTGTGGTCCTTAAATACACAACTATACACCTAAGAAATCCCTTCGCTCTGTAAGGTATATGTGCTCTATATACTTTATATAGATTACACAGATTACATAAATTACACAGATTATACTACGTGATTTTAGCTATTACTTATTACATAGTTCCACTAGATCTATCCTAAACTGTGCCTGTATTAACCAACTAGCTTCCTCTAACTTTTCTCTAAGTAGTTATAACATTATACTTAAGCTGTCCGTAACACTATTTCCCTTCTCTTTATTTTCGTCCTTAAAGATTCCTAATATCTCCAAGTTGTTTACTAGAGGTATAATGTCCGTTTAACTAACTTAGTTAATATCCTTACTTATTATATCTAAAGTCTCTTCTGTATCCTTAACCCTTTATTGCGCTTATACGGTTTCCTCTATACTATTACTAGGTAAGACAATGCCGTTTTTATGTTCTTATTATGCAAAAGAGGGATTGGTTTGTATTGCGTTGGCGAGTCCTTCTACCTAATAATCTTCCTCTTGTTTAGAGTGCACTAAAGCAAATATTTAATCGTGCTGTGATGTTCGTTCCATTCCTAACGCTAAGTATGTATGTTCTATAACTCTTAATAGTCTTTAAGTTCCTTAAGTAACCTATTATAGGGTCTTGTGTTTAATCTGCCGCTGTAAAGCTTAATAATAAGCTCTTGGCCTCCCTTGCTAAGCTTTAATGTACTTATACTGCTTATAAGGCGTACTTGTCTACCTCTGCGCGTCTTCTTCATCTTAAGAAGATTTGTAAGAAGGTCTATTCTAAGGAGTAGAAGCTTGTGGAATAGGGTCTGTTTAAACTAGGTAATAAGAGAACTGACTCTCCTCCTATAAGGGAAACAACTCTAAGTAGCTTGGCAATTGCTCCTCTTAGGTCCCCCTTAGGTAACTTATTCTTTAGTAATTCTTTCTTGTCGCTGTTACCTAACCTACTCTCTTTTAATACTTTTGTACCTTTTTTATAGCGTTCTCTAGGTTGCTTAGTGGTTCCTAGGTAGTCTTACTATAGCCTACCTACTTTACTTTATACCATATTTTGTTATCTACATCCTTATAACTAATAACCTTTAAAACTTGCCATTTGTCCTCTTCCTGTCCTCTATATATATCTGCTTTATACACTAGTGGTTTAACGTTTCCGTGTGCTGGTTCTAGCATTACAACATATTGTACTGGGTAGATCTTTATTTTGGCTAGTAAGTTTAACTTATACGTAACTAATAAAATTCTCCTTATAACTTTAAAAGGTCCTAGTCTAACGTAGTCCAACTTCTTACTTAGTTGTTAACTCTTGAAATTTTTGTATAGTAGCCATACTCTATCTCCCTCCTTAAGATCTGGTCCCTTAGATCTCTTAGCATTATAGTACCTTTTTATTTATTCTTATACTAGTTTAGCTGTTTCTTTAAGGTTTGTATGAAGATTTATTAACATCTCTATTCTTTATTTAGCTATGCTACTTGTCTTTTTTACTTATTATGGCGATAATGATGTTCTTGGCTTATACCTATAATTCGCCTTAAATAGTAATATTCCTATTCCTTCTTGTGGTGTTGCATTGTATATAAACTATGCAACTAGTAATAATAATACCTAATTATTTTGTGCGTGATTGATATAATGCCTTAGATACTGCTCTAGTGTCTGGTTTAGTCTTTCCGTTTATCCGTCTGTCTGTGGATAATACACTATAGATATTACTGCGCAAACCCCTTATTCTGCTAGAAATACTTCTTAAAATGCTATTATAAATCTTGGATCTCTATCTGATATAATCTTGTCTAGTGCTCTATATTTTGTAAATACTTCCTTTATATAGATTTTAGCGACATCCTCTACTAATATCTCTTTAGTGCATACTATAAAGTATCCCTACTTTATTAGCTTATCCACTATTACTAAAATTGCGTTATAATCTTGTCCTATAATAGGATCTCTTAACTTTAGTAACTTAACAATAAAGTCCTATAATATAACTTCCCATAGTCTTTCTAGTATTTTAATAGGTTATAGCCCTCTATATAGCTTATGCCTTATTAGTTTGTTCCTTTAGTAATCTAGATATTCTCTTATAACTTGTCTTGCTAGTCCCCAGATTCCTTAAATAATATACTCCTCTTAAAGTCTTAATACTAAGCCTATAGCTCCGTTGTGTCCTTATATTATTCCCTTATAGAATTCCTTAACAAATTCTTCTGCGATAGACTTAGGCATATACATTGCTTCTCTATTTTTATATTACTCTAAGTCTAGATCCTCTGCCTATACCTCCTAGATTTTCTGTATCCATTTACTCTTTGGTAATTTATAGATCTAACTTTCTTTAGTTGCTGCAATCTTTGGATAATTATACCTAATTAATCTGTCTTAATCCCTTTATAACAAAGCTTCTAATAGCTTTTTACTATTCTGCAGTTTAGCCTTTCTGCTTAAAGTATCTACTTATGCATTGTCTATACCCTTAGTATACTAGATTTCAAAATGGTATTCTATAAGCATTTCCACCCACCTAACCTGTCTTTAGTTGAGTTCCTTTATTATTAGGAATCCTATAAGGTTCTTATAGTCTGTTTTTACTATAAATGGTTTTTCTGTACCTTGTAAGAATACTCTTTATTTCTTAAGTGCTACGACTATACCTAACAACTCCTTATTGTAGATGTTATAGTTTAACTCTAGTGGTGTTATCTTCTAACTGTAGTATGCCACTGGGTGCTATCCATTTTAATGTTTCTATAGGAAGCACGCTCCTAGTATAAAGTCTAATGTATCTATTTCTACAACCATCTCTAGACCTAGTTAATAGATCTTAAGAACTGGTTCCTAGGTAAACAACTCCTTAATCCTTTTAAATAGTTCCTATTACTCCTTTCCCCATACCTATAGTTCTTCCTTTTTTGTTAACTAAGTAAACAGCTTAATATTCTGTAACTATTGCGCTATAAACCTTCTATAGTAATTACAAAACCCTAGGAATAATCTTAACTATATAATATTCTCTAGTTCCTGCTAATTTACTATAACCTTAATCTTCTTTAAATCTATGCTGAGTTGGCCTGGTTTAATAATAAATCTAATAAAATTAGTCTTTCTAGTAAAGAACTTATATTTTTTAATTGCTACTGGCATCTGTTCTTTTTATAGTCTCTTTAAGACCTACTCTATGTATTTTCCGTGTTCTTCCTTACTCTCTAAGTAGATAATAATGTCGTCAAGGTATACTATAATAAATTTATTAAGGTGTTCTCCTAATATACTATTAATTCACTTCTGGAACGTTGCTAGTGCATTTATAAGTCTAAATTGCATAACTAACGGCTTATACAGTCCTTCCTTTGACCTAAAGGCTACCTTCTATTTATTGCCTTCCTTAATTCTAATCTAATGGTACGCCTATCTTAGATCTATCTTCATAAAGATCTTTATATTGCCTATCCTGTCCTAGATTTCGCTAATTAAGGGTAAAGGATATCTATCCTTCCTGGTAATGCTGTTTAACTGTCTATAGTCTATACACATCCTAAGTTTTCCACTTTTCTTTAGGATGAATAATACTAGATATCCTGCTGATAACTATAATGGTCTAATGTATCCCTTTTATAAGTTCTTCTAGATAAACTCCTTAAGCGCTACTAACTCTATTTTAGTAAGCTTATAGATTAGAAAGAACTTTAGACTTATTCCCTCTTCTAATTCTATCTTATAGTCCTAAGCTGTATACTCTAACAGCTTTTCACTTTCTGGTAACCATAACTTTTTACCATACTTGTGGTATCTCTTTAGTATATAACTTAAGCCTTACTTAGTCTCTTTATACGTCGCTCTAACCTGGTACTATACCAACTTGGTTTACTGTCGCACTTTGCGCCGTTATATATCCTTGATATTGACTTAACCTATAACCTAATTAATCTTTAGATTATATTCCTGTAACCAAGGCATTCCTAGTATCGCCTTGTCCTATCCCAATAGTAGGATATTAAAAGACATTCTGACTGGTCTCCCTTTAATAGTTATCTAAATAGGTCCTATTTTGAGATTAATGATGCCTCCCCTATAGGCTATCTGATCTCCTAAAATTGTTATAAGTGGATATAGGTGTTCCTTCTATCTGTATAGTAACCCTATTCTTTCTACTGCCTTTGGTAATATATGGTTCCTTATTGCTCTACTGTCTACCAATGCTTTAAACTACTAATCTTGCCACTAGGCTCTTAAATTTAGGTATTATTTTTAAATTCCTTTAAGGGTCTAAGGCTCTAATACTGGTTCCCTCTAGTTCTGTGCGCCTCCCCTTTTCCTAACTAATAGCTGCTAGATCCTGCCTGTACTTAGTCTAACTTTAGCTAATACTTAGTTTGTTTCTTTTCCTCTATATGCCATAGATAAGTGTTCTCTAGGCACTCCTACCACTATTATCCGTCTAGGTATTTTTCCGTAAGGAATCTTTCTAGTTAAAGTGTTAAGTCCCCTTAACCTTATACTTCTACTAGGTGCCAACTATATATATACTTAGTATTTCTGAACCGCTTTTCTTCTAGTGCCTAATATATCCTTACTAGGTACTTCCAGTTCTTGTCTTTAGGTGCTCTATGCATATTATATATATTATCCACATAAGCTATTTATAATAGTGTATAATACGCTGCATGTTTTAGGTTAACTCTTAGTTTATCTTTATCCTTAAGTTTAAACCTATACCTAGTTAACCTGACTACTAGTATCTCTGCTATAGGTATTAAGATTTATTACTTACTTCTCTAATCCCTGGATCCCTCTTCTAGGTTCCTTAACATTATAATTAATGCTCCTTTAATATAACTTATGCGTTTTTCTATAATGGGTTGGTCTTGGATAACTTTTTTGTTTAGCCATATATAAAAATCTGCCTATTTATTACTATGTTATTGCCTATACCACTTTCCATATAACTGGTTTAGTGTATATAGTCTATCCGTTAGAAAGTACCTTGTTATTACTGCATCGTAACATCCTTTAGTATGTCTTTCCTTAAACCTAGTTAGAATATCTAGATCCTCTTCTTATTTCAGTTTATCTAACTACTTTGCCCTAGGTGTCCCTACACTTAGCCTATTAGTAATTCTTTATATAGGTGCTCTGTTCCTTATACAACCTAGCATAGCTAATCTCTTATCTAGCTTTTGCTCTTGCTATATAATAATTCTTATCCTAAACTTATCTATAGTTTCTTATTTTCTGCGTCTTGCAGCTAGATCCTTATAGTCGTCTTGCTTTTTAATCCTGGTATTAACTTTTTAATCTTTAGGCTGAATACTACATTTACTTAGAATTACTAACGTTCTTATTTGTTCCCTAAACTTATAGTTCTTAAACTTATATCCTATACTTATTTATTTGTTACTAAACTAAGTTACTACCCTTTCCTATTAGTTTTCGTCTATTATAGGTTCTTAGGTGTATCTTATCTTACTTTAAGAATTTTAAGCTTTTCTTATCTCTTCTTAAGAATCTTAAGCCTATGGCCTTTTACCTTTACTAAGTAATAAGCTAGCACTAGTAGTTGTCTACTTGCTTAGTTTCTTCTAAACATTGCTCCTATTATCTTATAAAGCAATAGAAATTGTATTTAACAGTATCGCTATACCCATTACTGAACCTTATTTAGTAATGGTCTTAGTCTCTGCTTTTATTGCGTCATTAAGGTTTAAGTGCTCCCAGTTAGCCTCCTTTTCGTCCTTATCGCTGTTAATTAATAAGTACTCTGACTTTATTATTATTACTGCTAATCCTTATCTATATGTTGCTGTGATATCTTAATCTAGCTTATAGAGTTAATCTTATTTTTTATCTAACTCTCTAGTTCCTTAGAGTCCTTTTAACTCTAGCTCTTATGGCTAATAGCTTGCGCCATACTTAGTGTCCTTATAAATTTGGTATATGTTGTTGTAACAATACGCAAAACTATTAATTAAACACTCTTTTGTTCCTTACAGTGCACTATTATCCCTCTATACATATATGCCGTCTGCTGGTCTAGTTCCCTTTACTATATAGTTACTCTAACCACCTCTACAGTCTTTAGCAAAATAACCCTATTTTCCGCAATTTATGTAAGCTCCATCTTTAAACCATCTTTCTTACTATAGAGTCCGCCTAAACGTCTTCTACTGCTAAGATCCCTGGTTTAGCTTCTGCTCCTTAGTTCTTTAATTACTTAATCCTTAACCTCTAGGTTTCCATGGTTTCTTTTCCTATCTTTAGGTTTCTTTAATACCGCTTAGGTCTATTAGCTCTGCGCCATTCCATAGTTTTTAACTCTATATCTATTATTGCGTACTTTACGCCTTATATAACTATAGAACTCTATCTTGCCCTCTCTTGGCTTGTTCCCTTTAATAGATTCTATTATTAATCTTTATTAACTAATCTATTAACTCTTTTAGAGTATCCGCATCTTCTATTAGGATAATTACATCCTAGACTTTAGCCTTAAGTCCCTGTTTGTACTATGCTATAAGCGCCCTATTATTCCACTTAACCTATATGGCTAGTGTTTAAAACTATGTTATATACTTAATTGCTAAAGTGCGTTGTACTAAGTTCTAAAGCTTTTGTTCCGCTATAGTTATAGCTTCCAGGTCTCCAAACATTTGTGTTAGTTACTCTGCAAACCCGTTCTAACTGGCAAATATATACTGTACATCTTGGTTAGTAGTTGTTATGCTATTAGCCTATATTTCCGTGAGATACAGCTTAAACTATTTAAGTGCCCTCCCTGTTAGGAACAATCCTATATAGGCTACCTAATCTAATAATGTTGCTAACTTCGCTCCTTCCTATACTACCTTAAAGTGCATCTGCGTAAGAAACCCCTTAAGCTTTAACTTCTCTCCTAAGAATTGTTTAATTAAAGGTAACTTAATCTTTGCTGCTCTAATTCCGTTAATACGTTCTTTAAGTATCCTATTATTGTCTTATAAGTGATTAACTATTTCCTATAACTAACCTTGCGTAACCACTTAAGAATCCCTATTATCTATACTGGTATTACCTAGCCCTAAGGTTGTAGCTCCCGTTAATACTGTTGTAACTAGTACTGCTCTTAATGGCATATTGTTTAATTTATTCTAATACTGTAACCTTGGTAGTAAATGTGTAACAGAACCTTATAGTAGGAACTATAGTAGGTTCTGTTAATGGGCTGAGTATATAGGTACAACAAATCAACAACGTAATAATAACTAGTGGAGTGGTTGCCTAATAGATTAACTCTAATTGTATTCTAAGATTTACTATAAAGAGAGAACTATCTGGGTAGGGACTGTGGTCCTTAAATACATAACTATATGCCTAAGAAATCCCTTCGCTTTGTGAGGTATGTGTGCTCTATATGCTCTGTACAGATTACATAGATCACACAGATCACACAGATCACACTATGTGATCTCGGCTACCACTTATCATATAGTTCCACCGGATCCATCCTGGACCGTGCCTATATTAACCAACTAGCTTCCTCTAACTCTTCTCTAAGTAGTCATAACATTGTACTTAAGCTGTCTATAATAGATTGACTGAGTCGCTAACAATATAGGCTTTTATTAAGTATTTATTAGCTTAAATATATAATACTTTTTTAAAAATATTATAAATAAAATATTTCTATATATAAGCAGCCATATTTAAAATTTTATTTAAATATGTTTAATAGGGGCGGAGTTATAAAAGGTTAAAGTTGGTAGATTTTGATATGTTTTGGGGTGGCTTGACCGGGTGGCTGGCTCGACTGGGTGGCTAATACGTTATATGTGGCGTCGTGATTGGCCAAGAACTCCCTAGCTAGCTATTAGAGTTGCTATCGACCGTGGCAGCTACTGTCGGCTACTACTGTCGGCCTAGCTTTGATCACTACTATATCACCTATGACTCACCCACCTCATGTATACAGAGTATCTTTTCTTCATAGATCAACTGACACACGAGTCCTCATTTTCCTGACCTGGCATTTACTGGTCAACAGTTGCTGTGCCTGGGATTGTGCCATACGACTGCCTAGATTGCTTCATGCGCTCATCTTCACAACGTTACATCCATAGATCAAGTCCAAAATAGCTTTCTTTGTCCAATCTCTCTTCTTCCCATGTCTCCTCCAATACTTAAGCTTCCATCCGAGCTTCTCTTCCTAGTCTTCACCTCGTTCGACTCACTCTCAGACGTCCACTCTTTCATCCGTACATACTCATTCGCGTACGAGGTCTTCAAAGCCGGCCCTCCAACCCTGATATACGATGCCGTCCTCCGGCGAAAAGTCCCGGCGTACGGAGACGCACTGCGCGCCGTACGAGCAGCCGCAACCGCATTCGACCATTTAATTGAGCTCGGATTCGACAACATAGCCCTGGCCTCCATCGCTCAGCCATCGCACCTGCGGCAAGCTCTAGCAGACCCGGTCAAGCTATGCCGCTTCGATGTCGGCACAGGCCAATACGTCAATATTCCTACCGCTGCCCAGATCATTAAGCTGAGCGAGAGCCCGCTGGCGAACGCGTGGGAGCTGCGAGGTATCCTTAATTTGTACCAGCTTGTGCTCCACTGGCTCGAGTGGGCGCAGTCCGGCGCACAGACGAAAATGCATTACTGGTTCTTGGGGGAGCGTGAATGGTTCTCGAGCATCGGGAAAGGGGCCGGGCGATGGTCCTCCGCGCAAGAAGAGCGCTTCTTTCGCGGTGCGTTCAGGCTGCTGCTGTTTGGGTATCTCTTCTACCCTGGCGTCTATCTTGAGCCGATAATAAACAAGCTTGACAGGACGCTCCCGGGGGAGAGATTTTGGTTACAAAGCGACGCATTGGTACATGATATTTAGCCGACCGAAATGCCCCATATATATTGTCAATGATGGCTCACCGGACCCGCGTCGAGAACTATTCGGGGGATTCACAGAGTGGATCGTAAAGGATGGGCAGCGGCGTAGGCGCGAAGAAAACTTGCAGGACAATCATCACCATCCGCCCTCCTACGGCGGCCTAGATATGGGCCATGACGGAACACCTTTGACGCCAGCTGATAGGGGCGGGTTGAGGGAATTGCTGCTTTTCCATACCATTTTTCTCTTTCTAGGTGACCTAATTAAATATCTAGGTAGCTTAGTTAAATACACAGACCAAAAGGGTTGTGATGAGTGCCCTGCCATTATACACCTTCAGCTTTCCAACCCTTCGTCACCACTACTGCTAACACCATCCAACCCCCCAGCCCTTACGCACGCTCCACAGCTAACAGCAACTCAGTCTCCAAAGATCTCAACACGCTAGAGCGCCACTGGCTTGTTTGCACCTTGGATACCGTCGGCATAAGGCGCATGCCCCACATCACTAAAACGCTACTCTGGAGCCTGCCGTCCTACGTTACCACGTCCCCCTCTCCCACATCGCCGACAAACCTCTCCACCACCCATCTCCGTGGTACCACCCATCTCCGCTGTGTATCCAAATGCTGTGGCGATTTCGTCGACCTTGCCCTGCTGTAGCACTATTATGCCAAGGTGCCCGGTCGACATGTGCTAAATAGGTGGGGACGGGGACGGGAGGAGTATAACCAGTTCAAGGCAGAAGGAGGCGCGGTGCTGGATCTTGGATGGCGGATGCTGAAGCGTGCGAATGACTGGAGCTTTGACTGCCAATAGGACCCTCCTTAGCTAAGTGAATGGGTTGAGGGAGCGTCTGCATGCGCCATCAGGTGGAGCTCCATGCATCCACCCATGCAAGCTACGAGGCTCCACAATCGACACGAGTAGAGGCTAGAATAATAGGAAGGCTGGTACAAGATCTCTTTAGAGCTGGTGGTAGAGGGGCTGGCAAGGTTCTCTCCCAGGCATCCGAAGCCGTTCACGAGAGCAGCTGCAGCCAGGACGCTAGCAGCCAATCGTCCGGCTCAACATCCCATCAAACTAGCCGCGCCAAACAAGAATCCAAAGCGGCTAACACTTCCAGCCTCGCACCAAGAACCCTACCCCGGGTCTCTCACACCCCTTCCAGCATCCCCGCCAACACCCCGGCCGTCCATTCCGCCCTCTCAACCACAAACCCTAACCCACACCCCATCTCCTCACACCACCCCAACCCCGCCAGCTTGCCCCCCGCCAAATGCTCCGCCATACCCAACTTCTGCACCCGGTAAAACTCGCTCGCGGCAGCATCGTCCGGATACACGTCGCGCGTTAGCAGCGCGAACGTCTTGATGCCGGTCGGCAGCACCGTGGTGGCTAGGTAGCTGCTCTCGCGCGGCTGGGCTGCCATCTGCTGCAGGCTGTAGTACTGCATGGCCCAGAAGGGGTTGCGGAGGGATTGCGCGCGGTAGGCGGGGTAGAGGTCCGGGGAGAAGTATTGGGTCCTGTTAGCGGGGATGACGAGGGGTGTTAGACCGCTGGGCGGGAGGGTGTTAGTGAGGCATCTGATGTCTGGGGCTGGTGGGGGGTTGGTGCTGGGCTGGGTTGGAGAGGGATGGAGGAGTGGAGAGGACGGGAAAGGACGGGAGGGACGGGGCGGAATGAGACGGGACGAGATGAGACGGCCGGGCAGAGCCACAGCAGGATACGCACAATCCGAGCCCAATCGACAAAATCAGTTTCGTCAGCGAGATTCGAGAGTCGATATCAGCCTTCCGATACTCCAGCCTCTGCCCCTCCGTCCACCCATGCGCCCTCTGCGCATCCAACCACTCGATCCCATCCGGGCCCCCTTCCACATCTACCACCGCGGCCGTCGCCCCGGGATCCACCACCGCATGCCGCACCGCCAGCTCCAGCCCGCCACCCCACCCCACCAGCACGCGCCGCTGCCCCCGCTCTTGCAGCCCCAATGCGCGCAGCAGGGCTGGGAGGTAGTCGGTGTCGTTCGCTAGCGTCGTCGCGGGCAGCGCGTCGGACCAACCGTAGTTGGGCGGGTCGTAGGAGCAGGATGACAGGTTGTGCGCGGTCGCGAGGTGGTGCTGCACGCCGAGGAAGTCGAGAACGCCGTGGCCGGGGGTGCTTTCGAACCAGATGGTTGGGGCGGTGGTGTTGGTGTTTGCGGGGTGCGTGCAGTTGTAGCTTATGGCGGGGGTGTGGCCAGAAGGGATGGTGATGCGGATGCGGGTGCCGCTGGGTGGGGGTGGGCGGTTAGCTAGGTTGAGGTGGGAGGGTTGGGTTGGGTTGGGGGTGAGGTCGAGGCGCTTGGCTCTGCTGCTTTGGGGTTGGAAGGGCTGGAGATGGTTGATCGAGGGACTTACGGGTTGGGGTATCTTTCCTGACATGCAACTACAATTGCGCCGGTTGCGGTGAGGATCAGGAAGATCCAGTGGACTGACTTGAGAGTTCGGTTCAGCCACGCGACGACGCGCTTCCATGAACGTCGTGTCTCGGCAGGAGGGGCTTGGCATGGCGGTGAATTGATCGGGAGGTGGGTTGGACGAACGAGTAGCCAACGGGCGAGAAAGCCAACGACACCAGCTAGAAATATGAGAAATCCTAGCCCAGCACACTTGGGGTTCTTCGATACGATGTATCCAACGAAAATGATCAACCCGCATATGATGGCGGTGACCCAATACACTATGGTGAGGATTTTGGCCCATTTTCGTGGGGTTTGGTTGAAGAAGACTAGAATGCTCAATTGTGCAGTTATGAATATTAGGGAAGACGAGAGGAGAATGGCAATGAATGGGTTCTCATAGACGTGTGGACCTGGCTTGGATGTATATATCTGAAGATTTATCAGTCCGGATGAGGAATGGAGAAGCACAATCCATCGGGTGGTGTTTGAAAGGAATAGTGTTCAAATCTTGTACCCCAATTCTGAAAGATTCAAGCAACAGATCAAGAATATGAGACTTACGGACATGTACATCAAGAAAACAAGAGCAATGATGAAGAAAGCCAAAGCAACACCATATAAAACCGATTTCTTTATGACAAGCGAATTTAGTGATGCCATTTCTAGGCAATACGTCTTTGGGGGATTTGATAACTTAAACCATTGAGAAAATATGCGATTGGGAAAGCTAAGAAGATTGCTCAAAAAACCAGAGCGATTGCGGTGAATTTACGAGTGGCGAAGAAGTGGTGCGGAAGGTGGTATAAATACCAGAAACTCGCCGGCAGCGACGCGCGCCCGTATTCCTCCATTGTGCTGTATTTGTTTGTGATTTTACTTGCCAAAGTAGGAAGGACGATGGATTTTTGAGGTTGACGACGACACGAGCTTGCTATACGAACCGGCCAATCATCCCTTCCACTAGATCTGCATTGTTCCCTGCGCCACCATCTTGGCCTGAACGACATCCTCCCCGCCGTCGAGGTTGGCCGCCTGTTGAGAATATGACATTCTCATCATCATTTCTTCAATCGAGTCCATCGAGGAAGTTACAGTAACAGCAGGAGAGAAGATGACCAACGTCCAGAAGCGGCAGAGAAGGAAGACGCCCAAGGTCAGATCAGGGTGCATAACATGCAAGTCAGTCGAGTTTCTGCCTCAGCCAGGCTAAGGCTAATGAACGGCAGAATCCGGCGGATCAAGTGCGATGAAGGGAAACCTTCCTGCTCGAAATGCACTTCCACAGGGCGGAAGTGTGATGGGTACACGTCCAATCCCTGCTGTAATCAAAATACCACTACAGACACTGCTCATGAGACTGCTACGACGAGCGAGGTTGGCCTGCCTACGCCGCTATTGGATGCTCAACTGCATGTAAATCTTCCTTCCTATGGGTGGAATCTAGCCGAGGGTGATAAACGAAGTATTCATCATTTCGTGCACCGATCAGCCAAAGACCTTACCGGGCCTTTCCAATCCCAAGTGTGGGGCTCGTATGTCTTGAGCCTTTGCGCTGCTTCGCCAGCCATACAAAATGCTGTTATTGCTCTCAGTGGCTTCCACGAAAGATTCTGCTCTCCAGTGACCGCCGTAGCTTCGTTGCAAGGATGTTTTCAGCATTACCACAAGGCCGTTAAAAACATCAACAGCCTCTTGGATGGACAAAACCGTAAGTCGACCTCGACTATCAAGGAAACACTCGTCGCCTGTGCAATATTCATATGCATTGAGATCTTGATAGGCAACGACGCTGCGGCACTGACGCACCTTGAAGGGGGCCTCGGGATTCTCCGGCAAATGCACACCACCATGAGTTCAAATACCTCTTCTACAACTGATCCCAAAGTAGTTGATCTGTTTGGACTTTTCGCTCGCCTTGACCTTCAAGCCCTTTCTTTTGTCGGTTCGAGACCCTCGATAGAACCAATTCGAGACTCAACGCCTCTGCCGAATCCTCCCGCCTCTAATCTCTACCGTGTTATCCGACGAGCCCAACACTTCCTTCGCTCTACAGCAGAGCCTTTAAAGTACTCGTACGAGATCCCTGCGGTGGCATTCCGAGAGCGAGAGTTGCATCTGGCTAACTTGGATTCATGGTATCAAGCCTTTAAATCACAACGTTCTTACATCAAAACTGCCGAGAACATCGCGAATCTCTTAGTCGTATACCACTCTACTCGCATAAAGCTTTTGGTGTGCCTAGGCCCATTCGAAATCACATATGATACTTGCTCCACGAATTTTCGTGCGATCGTGGAAGCCGCAGACTGCATCTTGGCCTCGCGACTGCCATCATGTCTGTCAGACGACAAAAAGTATTTCACTCTTGAATCATCGATCATTGAGCCTCTATACTTTACATCGTTGAAGTGTCGGCACCCGCAACTCCGTCGCCGAGCGCTGTCTCTTCTCCGTCGCAGCGGTAAAGAAGGCATATGGGATGGGATAGTCATGGCTGAGATTGCAAACTTTGTAATTGCGCTCGAAGATGGCTGGACAGATAGCAACGAGTATACATCTGAGTTGTGTGTTGAAGAGTGGAGACGGGTGCACGGAACTGCAGTGCAAATCGACCGCGTGGCTAAGACAATCGACGTTGAATGTAGCCTTCGGAGCAAGGACGGAGTGTGGCGTTTCCGGAATGTGGTTTTGACATGGTAATGGTAGGTCCGTATAAGCCCAAAGAAAACATTAAATACCAGAAATGTAGAAGCTTTATTGCAAAACTCCGCTTTCGGTGACATTAAGATGGGTGTCATTAATACTCATTATTTTAAGTTGGAGATGATTAACCGAGAGGCTCGAGGTATAATGAGACCTTCCGCAAACCTTTGACCTGCCATCTAAATAGTATTTGTGTTTGCCATGGAGAATCATGTCGGAAAGACAAGCTTTACCAGCTGCGAGCGCAACCTCAGAAGAGGAACTACCCACGATAACTCTGCCCACAGGAAAACACGCTCTGCCAGTAGAAGACATGGTTTACGAAGATAAACTACCATCAAAGCTTTCGTGGTACTAGAGGAAAAAGACACACGCCAAGAAAGTGGATTAGGCCGGGAATCAATGGAAACTCAATGGAGGATATCGTTAGGGTTGTGGAACTCAAGAGGATTAAAGCGAGAGTTTTCATTCTGGGCTTGGGTTCTGTAGTGTGGGTGTCGAGAAGGATACGCGTGATCAGCGGAAGGCACAATTCAGCACCGCACAAAGACAAATTCCAGTGTTTCTACTAGACAGATTCAATTTTTGTTAACCATTGCATATATTCTAAACGAATTATATTATTTCTTGAACGATGGTCCCGAGTTAAGAAAGCCAGAAAACGCACGATGTGAAGAATAGTTGAAGCTACCTAGTCACCCAAATCATATTCCGTTTCGTCTTCTAGGTCATCTCGAGACTTGTATATTACTCTCTTTCCGTTGATGCAATCTACTGCACGAATCCACTCGCCAGGAAGAGCGCATATCTGATCAATCTGTAGCACTCTCATCCGAGGCAAATTTGGCGCTATGGCAAATGCGGCATCGGCGAGGTCCTTCATTAGGTATTGCTTCTGATTTATCATTTCCAGAGGACGGAATTTGCGCGAACAGCGGTGAGTGTAGCCTTGCGTCACTGGTGATCCGTACATGTCGTGGTTGTCCAACGTGATGACCAATTCTTCAATAAGTGGATGCTGCGTGTACCCTTCCACGTTTAGGACCCCAGGACAGATATCCTCCATTCGAACATGGAGCACTCGTAAGGTACGGGAACGCTTTGCGATGAGAGAACAGGTATGGAAGCGGCTCCACACACCGCCTTCGTCCTCAATTATCCGGCCGGCGGTATCGATAAGCAGGTGCGTCAGACCGCGAGCAAGATTGGGAGATAGAATATGCCTAATCGAGGAGTCGAGCAGATTTGGCTCCCGTGGCCATGTAAAGTTAAACATCAGGGGGTCATGCATGGTATATGCGACCAAGTCAACACGCCTCAGCTTCTTGCATGAAGATAGCAATAGTCCAGGTTTTCTTAGACACTCGCTGACCTTGCTTGTCCACGCGTCATGGGCCGACTTCACCTTGGAAATATATTCGCCAACACTCAATGGGCGCTGAGTAATATCCCGAAATATCCCGCTGCTAGAGAAGTCTGAAAGGTTGATTGCGAGGTTGATCATGCTTTCAGATATCAAGCTGCGAGCGCTCTTAGATGCCGGGGGAAACCTGTCAATAGTTTTCGAGGAGAAAACGAGGCTCTCCACCATGACCACCTGAGCAAGGCTAAGCCAAGATTTGCAGACTGCGAGAAGGGAAGGTTCTAAGCCAGCCTCTAAGAGCTCAAAATTCCCCACAAAATACTGCGCATATAGGTCAGACCATTTGTACTTATAAGCTCGCGCAGCTACTAATTGTTAACGTAGACATACCAAAACAGGCACTAAACTCCTTCTCTATGTCTAGTTCTAGAATATACCCAATAGCCACTAACCATTACCCTAAAGAGAGTTTTCGCAAATCGCTCGAAGTTATTTATGGTGATTAGTGTTTCCTGTAGTGTATTTGGGAACTCCTCGAATAAAAGTGCCAGTATTGCTTTTCCGCTACTGTAATTCTTTACCGCTGCTTTAACCCACCTCTTCTGTGATTTGAACCTTATCTCTTCGTCGATTGAGTAGAAACATCATCACCTCTTTTCCATTTCTCCAATTCCCTGCTGCTTTAACCATCTCTTCTGTGATTTGAACCTCATCTCTTCGTCCATTGAGTAGAAGCATCATCACCTCTTTTCCATTTATCCAATTCCCTGCTGCTGCTTTAACCACCTCTTCTGTGATTTGAACCTCATCTCTTCGTCGATCAAGTAGAAGCCTTATCACGTCCTTTCCGCTTCCCCAATTCCCTACTGCTGCTTTAACCACCTCTTCTGTGATTTGAACCTCATCTCTTCGTCGATCAAGTAGAAGCATCATCACGTCTTTTCCGTCTCCCCAATTCCCTGCTGCTGCTTTAGTCACCTTTTCTGTAATCTTAACTTTGGCTCCTCCCTGCTTTAGAAGAACCGCCGTTACCTCTTTTCCGCTCCGTGCCGCGGCTATAAGCACCTCTTCCGTGATGTTAACTTCATCTCCTCGCTGTTCAAGAAGAAGTCCTATTACTTCATTTCCACTGCGACTATTCCCTGCTGCGGCTTTAACCACCTCTTCTGTAATCTTAACTTTGGCTCCTCCCTGCTTTAGAAGAACTGCCATTACCTCTTTTTCGTTCTGTGCCGCGGCTATAAGCACCTCTTCCGTGATGTTAACTTCATCTCCTCGCTGTTTAAGAAGAAGTTCTATTACTTTATTTCCCCTGCAACTATTCCCTACTGCGGCTTTAACAACCTTTTCTGTAATCTTAACTTTGGCTCCTCCCTGCTTTAGAAGAACCGCCATTACCTCTTTTCTGCTCCATGCCGCGGCTATCAGCACCTCTTCCGTAATGTTAACTTCATCTCCTCGCTGTTTAAGAAGAAGTTCTATTACTTCATTTCCACTGCGACTATTCCCTACTGCGGCTTTAACTACCTTTTCTGTAATCTTAACTTTGGCTCCTCCCTGCTTAAGAAGAACCGCCATCACCTCTTTTCCGCTCCGTGCCGCGGCTATAAGCACCTCCTCTGCCCTCTGCTCTAGAAGAAGCGCCGTTACCTCTTTTCCGCTCCATACTGCCGCCTTAACCACCTCTTCTGTAATCTTAACTTTGGCTCCTCCTCGCATTAGAAGAACCGCCATTACCTCTTTTCCGCTCTATGCCGCGGCTTTAACCACCTCTTCTGTAATTATAACTTTGGCTCCTCCCTGCTTTAGAAGAACCACCATCACCTCTTTTCCGCTCCATGCCGCGGCTATGAGCACCTCCTCTGCCCTCTGCTCCAGAAGAAGCGCCGTTACCTCTTTTCCGCTCCGTACTGCCGCCTTAACCACCTCTTCTGTAATCTTAACTTCGGCCCCTCCTCGCATTAGAAGAAGCGCCATCACCTCTTTTCCGCTCCGTGCCGCGGCTTTAACCACCTCTTCTGTAATCTCAACTTTGGCCACTCTCTGCTTAAGGAGAAGCGCCATCACCCCTTTTCCGCTCCGTGCCGCGGCTTTAACCACCTCTTCTGTAATCTCAACTTTGGCTCCTCCCTGCTTAAGAAGAAGCGCCATCACCTCTTTTCCACTCCGTGCCGCGGCTTTAACCACCTCTTCTGTAATCTCAACTTTGGCTCCTCTCTGCTTAAGAAGAAGCGCCATTATCTCTTTTCCGCTCTATACCGCGGCTTTAACCACCTCTTCTGTAATCTTAACTTTGGCTCCTCCCTGCTTTAGAAGAAGCGCCATCACCTTTTTCCCGCTCCGTGCCGCGGCTATAAGCACCTCCTCTGCCCTCTGCTCTAGAAGAAGCGCCGTTACCTCTTTTCCGCTCCATACTGCCGCCTTAACCACCTCTTCTGTAATCTTAACTTTGGCTCCTCCCTGCTCCAGAAGAAGCGCCATCACTTCTTTTCCGCTCCGTGCCGCGGCTATAAGCACCTCCTCTGGTCTCTGCTCCAGGAGAAAGACTATTACTTCTTTTCCACTCTCTGCATTCCCTGCTGCGGCTTTAACTACCTCTTCTGTGATATTAACATTATCTCCTCTCTGCTCCAGAAAATCGGCCATAGTATTTACATTATATGATATCGCAACTCTGCTTAGATATATTGTGTTTAAGGAAGTGAAATTGCAAAGGAATTCCGCCATTGTATGATAAGGGAAGTTAGTCAGGCCGAATAAGAATAATGTAGCGTCATGGACCACTTGCTGGACGGTCTTTGTATAATCTACACGTAGATTATCAGTATCCCGCGCATTAGAGGATATGCCAAGTAACGCGTATATCATATCCCGTTGGTCGCTTGCTTCACCTTCCCTAAACTTTAACAAGAGAGTATAAAGATCTCGCTTCTGGCTCCACCAAGACTCTTTTCTTGACGAACCTGGCATTATATCCAAGACGGCTTGACAATGAGGTTCTAGTTTTGCGCCTATTAGCAACGGCGCAAGGGCAAAGATGCGTGCCGAGACAGACTTGGTACCGCTACAGAATACAGCGGCTTTCGCGTTAGCAACTTCTTGTAAAATCCACACTCTCTTGAACCAAGGCCGCCCTAAGAGGCACTCCATACCTCTACGCTGTCGGGTTACCAGACCTGGATAGCGATGCTGACTCCTTAAGGTAGGTTGTACTGATAACCAAAGGTCCATCCAGCGCTCGTCCGCGAGTTTCCAGTCCTTACACGCATACTTGATACTCTTTTCCTGTAGTTGCTTTAGAGAGTCCATAAGGATGTCTGTGTCGTGTGTTGCTGGTCCTAGCCAGAGAATAACCCAATTAGCCTGAGAATATATGTTCCCCATTTGTTGAACCTGATGTCCTCGTTCTTTCTCGTTGCTTTGGTCAATATAAATAGCATCAACCCAAAGTATCCGGTCCGTATCTTGCAAACGGAGATACTGAAGTGCTAAGTACAGGTTTTCAGTGATACTAAGAGTTCTCCCGTTTATCTTTATGCGTTTAGACATTTCCGTGCCGCCCCATGTATATGATAAAGCCTCATAGGAAATCGCGCTGTCGCCGTGGAGCCACGCTTGACAAAGCTCGCACTCAATCTCGGATTCTCTGCCTTTAAAAAGTCGTAGCAGCCGAAAAGCAGGCCCCTCAAGATCAATTGGTTCGTATTTGAAAACACCCATCTATCTCCCACGGAAGAAATAGCTTGGGTATAAGCTGTAATGTTTTAACACTAAGTAGGCGGGGCGTTACGCAGATCGTCACAACGGCATTAACGGCGTGGAACCCACTAGAATAAACATTAAAGTCTAACGCATAAAAGTAAAGCCTTCCCAACGAAAATAGATGACAACTGCTTGTATGTAGGACCTAAGGAAATTACTTCGAACCCTACACTGAGCAGCTGAGTTTGTTGTTATTTAGAAATGGTAGGCCTAAGGAAAGAAAAGCAATGTTAGGGATTAGCCTTGGAGAGCGTGGCGCAGCAAAGGCGGAATTAGCCCTAATACTCCCATTAGGATAATCTTCGAACTCATAGTGCTCATACAACGCTTACTCCAATACTCGTGTCTCCTAGGCGTAGCCTCGAAGAGATTATTTAATAAATAGAAAATAGTCTAAAACGTGGAACGGTCAAGCCAAATTGGCATGCCCACGATCATTATCTATCGGTAATCAAAATGTTCCGCATTGCAAGTCGCCACCACAACCAGGGAGGGCAGCCGACCCGCGCCGGCCACACCCTTGTGCGCCCTCGCGAAGGGCTTGAAGCCGCTTAGCAAAGGTTATAGCGGATTACAAGAATATACAAGGAATAAGCAAAATTTTCCAAGGAAAATTTCCGAAATTGCGGACTTATAGCCCGCAATTTCGGTTCCTTAGAGAAATTTTACTTATTCCTTGTATATTCTTGCGCCTGCGGCGGGCTTCTGTCCCTTTAAAAACTAAATAGAGGGTATATTATAAGTATAAGTAGAACGTAGGTACCCTACATAAACTTTAACCCAAGGTTATAACTTAGAGCCTTATATATAGATATAAGGTTTTCTAGAGGGAGACCCCCCCTCTATAGAGCTTTTACTTAATTTAGAAGTAGTAGTAAGATTAAGGCGCCCTACTTAAGCTAGGCTTAAAGATTATATTAGTCACGAATCTAGTACATATTTGGACTGCAGAGCTTTAATGTAGAGCCCTTTATATAGGATCTAATATAGTAGATTATAATTCCAATTTAAAGCTTTATATACTAAATATTTTTAATGCCTAATAACTAAATTGCCGTATAGCTGGAATTAAAGTCTACTACCCTAACTTAATCAAATACGCGTGTAAGAAGAGATATAACTATATACTAAGACCCCTCCCCCTAATGGGCGGAGGCGGTGTGGCTATAGTAGCAACGCCTGATATAATTAATTAACCATATTATTACTTACCAGTTCGGATGTATAACGCGATAGCTTAGTAACAAAGCAATAGCTTAGCGCTAAGCAATAAAAGGGAGGGGAGGTAGGGGAGGAGATTAGGGGTGGCTCGGCTACTATAAGAAGGTCGTAATAGTGGTATAGTATTAAACTTTAAAAATTGTGTCCTAGGAGCTTAATCGACGACCCCTATATAAAACGTTAATAATATTTAATTATAGAGCTTTAAGCTAGTAGATATTCTAGGAATACCTATTGCAAGCAGCTCCGAGTGCAAAATCTAGAATATTTAGTAGTGGTGTGAGTATAGGACGGGGATACATATTTGCGTTCCTAAATGTTGTTATATAACGCAATTTTTGGGTAACAAAAACCGCCGTTAACGTTGCTTGACTGATACCTACTGGAGGTTCCTCCGTCCTTTCTATCTTCTCTCTTACCCGTCTCCTTGTCTGATGCTGTCCATATCGCCATGTTGACCAATAGATCCCTCAGTGGAGACTAAGGAGTATTAAAGCGCCCCTAGCTCTTATAAAGAAGAAGAAAAGAAGAGAGGAAGGTATAGAGGAGGGAGTATTTATAGACAAAAGGAGGCACTATAAGTACGTAATTTAGTGAGTACTAATAGCACAAGATTCTTATACAAGATAGGCTTAATTGCTTACCAAAATATAGGGTATCTCTATTACTACAGTAGCTACTGCAGTAGTAGAGATGCCTTAAATATTTAATATACCCGACTACTAAGGCTGTCAATAAGTAGAAGGTAGGCTACCGATATTAGTGCAAACAATATAGTTGTTAATATCGTTTATAGCCTGTTTTTACTTATAGTGTACGCGTAGATCGTCCTTATATTCGGCGTAGAGCCAGTTATAGGCAGTGAGCTAGTTTGGGTCTAGCTTTGTTATCGATATAGCCATAGGTAGTACGTCCCTTAGTATAGGCCGACTTGGTAGTTCTAGCTTTAGAAGATCGTCTTTCTTCTTAGATGGCGTTAGTTTGGCTATATCTTAGATAATAAAGAACTATTAAATCCAATCAGATGGCTTGTTAAGGATAAGGTTGATTTTTAATTTAGTAGAGGTTGTTATTTTTAGAATTTAACAGGTTAGGAAGGCTCCAGGTTAGGGTCCAGCTAGCGTCTTAGCAGAACTATATTTAGACGTTTAAACTTTTGATTTAATTCGTTAGTTCGTTTGTTAGTTGGGTATGTTTATTAACTAGGGTTAATCATCCGTTTATTTAATAGGTAAAGAAGCTCAAGACACTATAAAGGTAGTAGAAGTAGTCTAAGTAAGGCTATAAGGTTAGAAAGAGGGTTCTTAGTTAGGAATTATTGCAATTGTCTATATATTCTTAGAGGTCACGTGACTTCTTATATAAGCGACATTTCCGCCCTTTAAAAAAATTAAAAATTTCCAAAAATTAATTAACGCTATAGATAGCAGCAATATTAATCCGGCAACACTACCAATTCTCCTTATATACTATTGTATATATATCTAACAGCTCCAGAAGCGGTAAGAAGGTAAAATAGATAGGGGGGTTAAAATTTAGAAAATTGGATTTCGCGGTTAAGCTATTTAAAAATTAGGAAACTAAAATAAATGCTATATTCTCCGCTTACCTCCAAGCCAGTATATAATTTCCTAATTAGGAAAAGTCGTTTATAAGTAGTTGCTGCTGCCTCCGTACAAAATCTTCTTGTTATGCCTCTTTGGTCTTACTTATAGATAACTAAAATCATTCTATATTAAACCCACGTTTAAATATAAGCCCTAAAAGCTTCTTAACTTGTGAGATTGCTATATAGGTTAGCCCAGCTATCTTATCTTTTTCCTTAATATCTAAAACCACCCTATTAAGTATTAGGCCCTAGCTTTTATGTACAGTAAGAGCAAAAGCTAAAGTGATTGGAAATTAATACTGTAAGTAAAAGCCTCTTGTACCCTCCTACTTACGAAGTATGGAAAATATAGGGACGACTTTTTTACCATCCTACCGAGTGAATAGGGTAGGTCCGTTATACCCATCTACAGCAATTAGTAGTGACTAAGGCTAATCCTTTTTAATATCCGCGTGTCCCTTCTATACGATATCTTTAACTGTACTAGTAGTACCGTTTACTAAGCCTAGTTCAACCCAGATATTCTATATTAGTATTACTTTCGCGCCAATATATAGGGCTAGATTCTCTATAGTATTGTATTAATTAGGAGTGACTTTCTATACACCTACACTAGTGTTAACTAACTTAATAGCCACTACTGGCTGTAAAAAGTCGCGAAGCTAAGTAGTATTATACTTACCTATAGCAGCGCGTGTGCTATATAGCCAAATTGTGTTGTCAAAGCCCACAACCTTATTAGTGGATAGGCCCTGCTTACACCTAGTTAAAAGAAGCTTCTAGGTTGGATTACTTACAGAATCACTATATAGCTCTATAAGGGCGGTCCTAAATATAGAGCTCTTAGCGTTATTACCACCCTGCTATATAACTTGATCTAGGACAGCAGTTCGGTTAATTGCTTTATAGGCTTCTTTTCCGTAGCTAGCGAGCTCTAACGGCCTAGCGGGTAGATTATTATATAAGGCCGCCTAATTTATAGGGGGAAGCTAATAGAAATTGCCTACTAGTAAGATATTCAAGCCTCTAAAGTAGTTGTTATTACGCGCAGGGTAGATCTAATGGAGGCAGCAATTAATCTAGGCCAGATATACTTGCCTAATTATAGATTTCTTATTAAGGATGAGATAGTGAATATCCTTAAAAGCCTATTATAGAGGCGTAAGACTGGCAGCAGGCAATTCCTTAAATAGGCGATTTACTAGCAACCTTAATAGATTATATATAGTTCTGCCGTTAATATTAAAGGCAGCTACCCTAGTAGGGGCTGCTTAAGCTAATAGTATCGGCTTGCCATTAGCCCTTGCCATATTATAGAGCGTAGTAGAGAGGACAGTAATAAGATATAATTTGCCGGTTCCTACCTCTCCATTAATATTAATCCGCAGTGGGGAGGGGCCAAGGCCCACTTAGATCTGCCTATAGTGATTAACTATAACGTTATAGATATAACGCTGGCCTAGTTATAAGGAGGACGGAGTTGCTATTTAGGATAGGCGGCTCTACGGTAGAGGCTGTAGCTGTGCTTCCTGCTAATAAGTCCTCTTATTAAGCTGTGGGTATGTACCCTAATATATACTTTAGTTATAGTTATAATCAAGCTCCCTATTACCAAGCCTATTAGGATCCTTAATTTTAACCCCATTAGTATTTTAAACGCGGGCATACAGGGCTTTAAAGAACTAGTATAGCTTTAAGTTATTTGCGAAATCGCCCTTAAACTTATTAATATTATTAGCAGTTTCGCGACCTTCCTCTAGTTTCTAATTGTAGAAGTAGTTAGGTGGGTGCTAATAAGAGTTAATATAAGCCTAATAGGAAGCCATATAATTAGGGGCCCCAAATCTATTAGTATAAGTAGCCACTTCCTTATACTCCCTCCACGGATAATGAAGAATAAGCTTTATATAGCAGAACTTAGGATACTGCGGATGGGAAGAATCGCCCTTATATTACGGAAAGTATGATATAACTCAAGGCCTTGCTCTTGGTCGACGCTTGTAAGTAGAGTAATTAAAATGGAGTAGAAAATTAAGGAAAGTAACGTCCTCTACCCCATCTAGACGGCGCTTATATTTCTTATAGTTAGACAGTCTATACCCTCTTAGTTGCCCATCCTTAAGCTTATATATAGCGCTTTAATTGTCCTCCTGGCGGTAGTCTAAAGTTACTACATTCCTTAAGCCTTTAGAAAGTGGAATGTTAAGAAGTAGATAGTATACCTCCTACGCCAACTAATCGCGTTTAGCAATAAGCTTATTTATAAACTTAGCTACTACCGAACTAAAGGCATAAAGACTATTGGCGTGCGGCTGTACTGATTGGAGTAACTCCTAGTAGGAAGTTAACTTTTTCTTTTTCTTGCTGCAATATTTGCCTATATAGTTGACTATTACTAATATGCTTGTAGTGGGCGACGTATTAATATTTACTATCCACGCTAGTATTATAGCTGCATTGTAGCCATTAAGAAGCTTATTGTTGCGCTATAGACAGAACGTCCAGTGACATGGATTTTGATCCTTTAATACAGCGGCCTTATTGCGGAGAGAGCGTGGAAAGTAAAAGCGGCACTTCTTTACTCTAGCAGAGCCTTTCTTTAATCTTAAGCAGTAAGACTTAGTGCAATTATAGTGCCGTTAAAATCGATTAAGGCAGGCGGTAAGAAGCTTATTAGTATTAAGCTATTCTTTATAGCTAAGAGCAGAAGGATGTTGAAGATTAGGAGGCCTAGATTAATTAGGATTTATTATAGATATAAAAGCAGCCTAGTGCTTAGTAAAAGCAGCCCTTAATTCACCAGTTGACGGATCTGGCTTTAGGGCTATTAAACTCTATAAGAAGCTATATATATAGCCGCTACCTCGCACCTACCACTTATATTAGGACCAAAAGTTAGTGCTATTAAATAGACCTATAAGCACGTGCTTCCTAAATAGATCGAAGCGGCGATGTAGCCAGTAAGCAGTAATATACGGATTATCGTTAAGATTCCAAAAAGCAATCCAGTAGCGTTAAGCCTTATTAGCAGCCTTATATTCGTCAAATAGAGGCATATAAGAGTGTAGATTATACCAATATAGATCAGCCGCGCTAAGTGTAAAGAATAGAGACCCGCTCTTAATATTTTTAGTATAAGCTATAAGCTTATTTCTCTTCTGCTTTTAGTAGGGCCTGGTTCCTTTAAGCTTCCATATATGCTATATAATCTTATTTAGAACCTGGTTACCCCTACTACTATTTATAAGATTACCGAGCTTATTTAAAGATAGACTATTCTTATCTAATCGGCTGCAAAGGAAGTGGGTAGCATTAAGGGCTTACTCCCTTATAATCTAATTAAACACGTAGTAGCGAAATAAGGGGTAGCGGCCGAACTAACCGTCCTAATACTTAAGTATATGCTTGGCGTACGCAGCTAGGGTAACCATACGGCTTTGTGGCATGTTAAAGTTGGCTTTGCCATAAGGAAATAGAGTAGGAAAGGCGCTGTGTATAATAAAGCTAGCTAATCGTTTAGAGAGAGGTGTCTATTGTATAGTAGGAACCTCTAGGCCCGCTTATAGGTCTTGCTAATATTAAACCTTGCAACCTAAAAGCTCTAATTTATTAAAGTTAGGCACTAGATTAGGAACTAAAGTATCTAGTATATTATTATTAAATTCGGCGTCTAGTACATTACTGCCAAGCTTGGTAGGCAAAGGATTAGCAGGAGAACGTTATATAGGAGCAGTAAGGTAAGCTGTTAGGCCACTAAAATCTAACTCCGACTTATTAATATAAGGTAGCCGATCTAATATAGAGCTATTTTTAGGTAAGCTAGTAAGCCGGGTGCTATATATTTTAATATCGCGATAATTAGGATGATTGGCCTTTAGAAAGTAAAGCCATAGTGCTATAGCAAAGCGCTTTACGGTATACCGCTTAGTGAACCGCTGACTTAGATATTGGCCACCCTCTACTACTGTAGGCCTCACGACTAGTATATTAAGTTCGGTAGGTAGCCATGGTAGCTGCCTCTAAGTCTTTAGTGTGTTCTGGCCAAAGCAGTAGACGTAGCCAGTATAGCGATGTTACTGGCCGCGTACACGCACGACTTGCAGATAAACGTATACGCGCGCAATTAGAAGCTCCTCTACCGCGGTAAGTATAGGTAGGAAGCCAGGAATAGGCCCTGGATTGAGCCCGTTGCTTTTACTAAATAGGGGAGGAAGGGTTGGATCCTTAAGGCCATTGGCGTCCTTAATATAGGCTTTATATATACCTATATTGTTACCCTCCGTAGCTAGGCCTATTTAGAACTACTGCTCCTTGCAATAACTGCACGTCTCTATATATTTAGCCTGTAGTATACTCCTAAACTTCTTAATTCGCTCCTAATTAACAGCCAAAATAGGTAGGGGTATGGCCGTAGTCGGAGTAGGAGTAGGTATTGGCGGTAGAGTAGGTATAGGAGCTAGTTCTAGCAAGGACGTATTTAGGCCATCTAGAGCACCTCTTCTACTATACGGAGCTTTATCTATAGTATACAGCGGAGGAGTAGGCGAGTGAGTTTCACCCCACTAATTAAGAATGTGGTGCTCCCGTTATATTGTCCTAATTATCTTCCGCCGTTAAGCTATTTTAGGGGTATCTTAACTGTTCTGGCCATAGGGTAAAAAGATATCTTCAGTATTGGTTTTAGGTAAAGCATTTTACTGGCGCTTTATAGGACGAATTTTAGTGGAACTAAGCTCTGCTTTTTGTCTATTTGAATTATATTCAGAGCCCTAGGAAAGTAAGTAAAAGTAGAAGCAATATATAGGGAAAACGTGCCTTTAACCGACACAATTGACATTGCTTTAAAAGCTTAGCAGATAGGCCGTTTTTAATAAAATTAATATGGGGTTATATTAAACAGCACTTACTGCACTTAATTAAAGCAGGTTCTACCATAATTAAGACGCGTATAGTAGTATTAATAGAGATGTTAACAAAAAGGTCGGTTTGTTGATAGTGGAATCTTAAATATTTTAATGTTCGTTACGTGTATTCTGCAGGTAGATACCGCCCGCGTTTTTTTTTTAGACCAATTAAAAGCAGGCTTGGCAAATTTTAAAAATTGGAACACTGAAAGTATAGACCACTCGTACCTCGGGTCAATAACAGAGCTTAATTAAAGAATTTATTAAGAAAGCTGCAAAAGCTACTCTACGTATTAGCTGTAAAGTGCTTCAACAGCTTACCCCATATATGTATGTTGTGGCAACGGTTGAACGACCCGCTGTTTTGCCCTATCCACGACAGCTGTGCAATTAGGAGAGTTTGCGTAACTAAGCAGTAAAGGCATATTTTGCCTTTCTAGAAAAGATAACCTTGTCAAAATCTAGTTTGGTAAAATTAGGCTCCATAGAGGAGTTTTCGTGTTTAATTTTCCCAAGATGCCGAGAAGCTTGGAGGTTCGAGATCAACCGTTGAGCATATTGAGCAGAAAGAATCCTCTTGTGGAAATTGTCGTCGCTCGGTGACTAATAAACTCGGTAAACTCGCTTTGATCAGTTGAAACCCCCACCTACGTAGACTGTAATGTGAAGGCATGTTCGAAGATTGCCTCAGCGTTGTGGTAGGCTTTGGCTAAACTACAAACCTTTTCTCGAAGGGCGTTAGATTATTTTCTATGAGAAACTTGTCATACATCCCAGCAATGCACGCCATATAATCTGATCATGATGCTAGCTTGTGCTCTACACTACGAACTCACCATAACTCATGTTACTTAGAATTTGTAATCGCACATTTGTAAAACCTCCTTTACGATCATCTCCGTACACCACGACCACACGGGGATACATCCTCAGCAGCTCCACACTTTCCTAAGAAATCATGCTCCTAGTAGCTCTCCCAGCATACCTTTTTATTTCATCTCTGCAATCTATCGTTTCACCCCCTTGCCATTTACATTCGCACCTGATCCGCCTCTAACATCACGATTGCATTATTTCAAGATTTTTGACGGCCGTAATTTCTGTGATTTGAGTTATCGGAACCATCTCTCTATGAGGCGACCGTGATATTCGCAAGCGGGCGTGTTGGTTGTTTGGATTTGAGCAGATCTCGATATCCGAATATAGTTTAGCGCTTGGCTTTTCCGGCTCACACACAAGCGAAGCGAGCCGCGAAAATCGACAACTTCAGCACAGAATCGAGACGACCAACGACCAACGACCGACTCTTTCACGACCAGAAAGCCACGAGGTGAGAATTACTGCTTTATACTTTTGCTAAAGCCTTGCTAATCCATTGACTCACGCAGTTCCTGATCCAAGATGAGTACGTCCACGAACCCGGCCAGCCGCGACAACAGTGATAATTATGAGCGTGACTGACAACGACGACAGCGAAGGGAACATCCAGCTTTGGCAAGCGCCACAACAAGACGCACACACTCTGCAGACGCTGCGGTTAGTCCTTAACCCCCGAGAAACGAAGAAGAGAGTGGATGGACATTGGCACGAAAGGACGAGTATTGACGTTGGCATTGCACAGGTCGTCGCTCTCTTCACATCCAAAAGCACACATGCGCCTCGTGTGGATACCCAGCTGCTAAGACCCGGAAATGTACGTCCTAAACCCTCTCCATGAGCTAAGTTCTCAATCCAGGACCATAAACTTAGCCAGGAATTTCGTGTCGGTGTACTGACATCTGGCCACAGATAACTGGGGCGAGAAAGCCAAGCGAAGGAAGACTACCGGCACCGGCAGAATGCGCTACCTCAAGAGTGTTCCTCGACGACAAAACAATGGTTTCCGGACAGGCGCTCCGGCCGGTGCGCGGGGCCCCACGGTCGCCTCATAGACGACGATGCTGTAGCTAGGGGACGCAGTGGATGGCAATGGGCATGGAGTGGGCTGGGATTTCGGAGCTTGGCTAGGGCTGATTTTTTGCCACGTGTATCCTGTCTCTGGAGTGGACTTAAGTGAGGGGCGGGTGAGTGTCTGGGGTTTCTGGCATTAAGGAAAAATCACATTCAGACTCAATGGAACGAATACCTGGCAGTTTATGCTCTGAACTTGATTTTGATGCGGGCTAGGAGTGGTCGGCATGGGAAAGGCGATCGTGACGCTGCGATTGCGTGAGAGTCAACTTTCTTAGTATATGCTAGCCTGCTCACGCATACCGTCCGATACATTTGAAGACCATCGCGCCATTAAATCCTAAAACGGTTTTTACGGTAACTCCTCAAATAGCTGCATTATGCACAATTCAAAGAAGCCCGTGTTCTATATCAAGACTACAATATCTTCAAGAAAATTCTACGACGTTAGAACGTTTATTCTCGAACATCTCAGTCTAATCTCATCGATTTTTCTACGCATTTCTATTTCGTCTCGTTGGTTCGTTCTCCCAATTATTTCGCCTTACAGTTCAAAGCTAGTCGTCTCGATCTTAACATTAATTGTCCCTATCACTCTTGGCTTTCCACTGCAGATATCCTCAATATCTCAAGGCCAAAACTTGATGTGGTGGCTCTTTTTGGCTTCTATATGCCTTGCAATGACTAGGGAAGCCAGAGCTACCCGTGAAATAGTTGACTGTTGGTGCTCTGGGCGTGGCTTTTGCTTTAGGGCTAAATTGTATGACAAGGCCGCTTTGGCTCTACCCGCTTGGCGGATAGTGGAGGAGGCTACTGCGCTTCCGGGTTCAACGTCCTCGTATCTCTTTCGTAGCTTCGCCATCACTTCTGCACCGTACTCGAGGAGAATGATCTCATCAAGTCGTTAACATGATTAGGCGTGTTGCTGTATCTTTTACCTCAGTGTCGTGTGCCCTCATCTTGCCTCATTCGATTCATAAAGTCGTATTCGTATACTTCCCTGCGCCCTTTATCCCATAACGGTCTGCCACCCATTCCTCACCATGACATCCATCCAAAACGCGTCTTCCCCCGCATCTAGCTGGCGCCAAACCTCCCTAATGAGCTCCAGCATCCTCCACAGTGGCTTCGCCGGCAGCCTCAGCGCGAACTCGTTCAGCCGCCTATCCACAAACCGCCGTGCATGCATGACCTTGGCGTCGTTCGCGTAAATATCGAAATAGTCGACCGACGACACGAACCGCAGCTCGCTCGCCGCCGTCACCAGCAGGATCGGCTGCAGACAGCACGTCCCCGACGACGCCGGCAGGCTTGCCAGCAGGTCCAAGATGTGCAGCGCGAGCGAGCCGACCCACAGCGCGACGTCTGCGGCCTCGTGCGCCGTCCTGTAGCGCGGGGACGGGAAACCGAAGCTCGGCCTGTCGTCGCACGTCGGGTCGTCGGTCCCGAGCCGCTTGCGCAGCAGCGCCGGGAATATGCGGTATAGTTCCAGCAGCCCTGCGCAGCGGTACGCCTCGGCCAGGACGACGAAGTCGTGCTTCGGTGTGTTCGCGTCTCCGGGGTCGACTAGGTCGTCGTCGGGTGGGAACTCGGCGGCTAGGAGCTCCTCTTCGAGCGCGCTGGCGCAGGAGAGCATGCTGGCGGAGTCGAGGGGGTCGAGGAACCCAGAGAGTTGAGAGGTGCGTTCGTGTCGCACGAGACGGCCCACTTCGGCGAAGAGCATCTGCACTTTCGGCGCGATGCCGGTCCAGGGATGAGGGACGAGTTTACCATCAGGTGTCGTGGAGGTGGAGACAGTTGGGGATGTGTGAAGAGAGGATTTGTGCTGGCTGCTGAAGTTTGGTGAGAACGTCATCGATTCATGGACGAAGCCGATCAGCATCTCCCAGTAGATGAGAGACTCCTCGAAGAATTGGTTTTGCCGCTGGATTTTTTTGTCATCTGCAGGGTTTGCTTCGATCAATTTAGGAAGGATCAGTGATCTAGCAGCAGTTAGATGTGTGAGGCCTAAATCGCTGCTGTCATGCCAACTCGTGGAAAGGCCTAGGAGCAAGATTGTGAGCAGTATTCTCTCGCTCCTGGCCTGGCCAGTGTTAACGAGCTGCAGCTCTTCGTTCAAACACTCGTATGCTTTCCTCTGCATCTCCAGCCCAGTGACGCTCATTTGCGGGAATGTGTTGGCGAGCTGTGCAGCTGCCATGGATTGGATTGCATAGTATATGGAGGGCGAGCTATCCCAGATGCGGCCAATGCTTGCTCTGAAAGGATTAAGAGAAGAATCAAAGGACGAATACAATGTGCAGACGTCCCGAAAGTAATGTTCTACCAACATGGTGTGGGTCTCATTGAGAGACGGTGAGAGAGAGGCATTTGGAATACGGTAATAATTAAGTAGTAAAGAACGGGAAAGGCGGGAATTGGTTGGATGGAGAGACTGTTCTTCAGATACACCCACACCCCCAACTTCAAATCCACCCGGGATGTTGGGAGAATGGTACTCCACAAATGATGAAGTAGAACCATTTACTACAATCTCAATATCTCCCTCGTTCAAAACAGGCCCGCTCGAGTCTCGGGTTTGAGCAGAGACCAACGAATTGGTAGTAGTATCATCTTGCATGGAAGAGGGATGATTTGGCTGGCTTTCAGGGCTTTTTGATTCGGCAAAGGGCTGCAGGTCAGCCTTCTCGGTATTCAAAACGTCGGTTACACGAGAGTTCGCAGACATGTTTTGAGACAATACTGCAGCCAAGGCGTCCAAGCCACTGGCAACGTCCGGTGAAATAGTAAGACCAATATAACTCGGTGAATCTACTTTCTCACCTGCAGCAGTGTCGCCCATACAAAATGACTGCTCCAGGATTGATGGGCGGAAAACCTCATATTTGGTAGACCACTTTAATGACTTTTCATATCCAGGGCACGAAAATCCCCGGGTCTTGCAATTCTTGCACTCCGGCTTAAATTCATCGCATTTTAACTAGATGCATCATCAGCTTACTCCGATCCACGCCTCAGATAAGAATGGATACTGCTAGCGTACTCTCTTGAGCTTACATCGCTGGCAGCCGTTCCGTGATTTTGTCTTCTTCCGACCGTCTGAGAGAGCGGAATTGGCCCCAACGGTGGTCAATCGAGGCATCCCGCTTACGAACTATGGAGTACCGGATGTTCCATCAACATTCACAGCCAGTTTCAACAGTCGTGCGAATGCAGCGAGTTGATGGTGGTGATATGGAGGCGTTGTTGAACGCTGGTCGGCGGGGCTCTTTGGAGGATGTAGAGCCGGTTGAAGCCGAGTTGGCGTTCAATTGGTCACTCGTACAGTGTCACAGTGTCACAGTGTCTATGTACTTAGTTTCCAGGCCGCCTGATAACGAGAACCGTTCCACGGCCTTAGTCGGCGTAGTTCCCTGACTCTTTCCCCGGCCACTCCTCGCAGACATCGCCAAGTGGCCCAGGCCCTTGCAATCTTTCAAGATGTCCTGGTCACAGCGTCTGGACTGGAAGCACGTGCATCCAAGCCTTTCCGGAAAAGGAGCGTTATCGCCCATGATCACCGATCAACAAGGCCAAGGACAGCCACAACCACAATTCGGAATTAGAGCCCATGCGTGCACGGTTATCTCGATTACAACGGGTCCAAGACGCCGCGCTTTCCGACATGGCATACCCCAGGCACCCAGGGCCAAGAAAGTGGCACACCACAAAGTCAACTTGTTCGGGACCGCCTAGCACAGAAAATATCCTTTTGCCTAATAAGTTATATTATTTATCCTGAAAAATTTAAAGTACTTCTAACTTTAATGTACCTCGTATCCGTGGCTGCAGAAAGCAAAGTTGGGCTACTTTTCAGAGGACTTCGCTTATTTGGTGACTTGGTGTGCCATTTCCTGGGTATGCTTAAGTTATTGTCCCAACGCCTGAGACCGCCCCAAGGCCGTCCCAAATACCCTTCCACCGCCATACGGCAGCCACTGCAGTCGAATTCAACAGCGGTTTTGGCTTGAAAATTTTAGACAGGTCTTGAGAACGAATTATTCCAGCCGCATGGTCTCCGACGGGTCTTTGTGGCGTCAACCGAAACCCCAAGAACCCCAAGACTCCCCACGCCCCCAGGATTTAGTCCCATGCGCGCGTCCACCAATGTGTCCTCAGGTCACGCCAGGCTCTCTGAGGCCACTTAATGCAGCCAATCGTTGGCTGTCTCTCGAGCACAGTTCCAATGTTGCCTCGCCAGAGGGGCGGCTGCCGTCAGCCCAGCACCGACCCGGCGCGGTGGCGCTAAGGGTTAAGCCCTATTGCTTCGTCTGCCACGCAGAGGAGACCTGCTTTAACGTCTGCTGTTTTCTTTAATCTCACCAATCGGTACTGTACCTTCTCCCACCAGCTCTCCAAAGTCTCCAAAGTTGACCAGACGCACTTTTGACAAACCAAGAACCAACAGCCTTCCCATATGCTTTAGGAATTCCGCCGTCCTGGCTTATCCTTGGCTCTTTGCGCAACGACCGTCATATAGCCCTTAGGGACTCGTTTAGTGTCCGCTATTCTGCGAATCCTTCAACTTCGTCATTCCCATGTGGAACTCTGTCTCGCGACAACACTCTCACGCACGACGGCAGACGCGGCTCTTTTCTCAGAAGCCACTCCACCACATCCTCTCACACCACTATCCAACTTGAAGACACTTCTTCCCCATGTTGAGCTTTCAGCGCGTCGGGAATTCGGCCTATCGAGATGTTCCGGGAGTCTATTCGCACATTATGGACCCGAACGAGCGGCGACGGATGGCCCTCGCGGAAATCGATAAAGCTCCATTCGGATGGTATCATGCCCGGCTGATTGTGGTCACTGGTGTTGGCTTCTTCACTGATGCTTACAGTGTGAGGTGCACATTTCATTTTCACGTGAAATTGCCCAGCGTGTACTGATATCTTCACCGTAGTTGTTCGCCATCCAATTGACCACTGCGATGATGGGTATTGTTTTCTGGCAGGAATCAAATGGAGGTGTCATGCCACATAATTCCGATACCGCAATCAAGGTCGCTACCTCCGCTGGCGCCGTTATAGGCCAGGTGGTTTTCGGATACCTCGCGGACCTTCTCGGCCGTAAGAAAATGTATGGAATCGAACTCATGATGATCATATCTGCCACCCTAGCACAGGCGCTATGCTCTCCTTCAAAAGCCGTATCGTTCGTCGGCGTCCTTATCTTCTGGCGCGTAGCTATGGGTATCGGCATTGGGGGCGATTACCCTCTTTCGGCTGTTATTACCGCTGAGTTCGCCAGTACGAGGTGGAGAGGAGCAATCGTTGCAGCTGTATTTGCCATGCAGGGATTAGGCCAGTTCGCAGCTGCCGTCATGGCTCTAGTAGTCACAGCAGCACATAGAAAGAGTCTCGAGCCGGTCACAAGCGTAGGAGAATGCAAGGGGGACTGTCTCAAGGCAGTAGACATGATGTGGCGTATCATTATTGGATTTGGCGGAATTCCAGGATGGTTCGCTCTCTACTACCGTCTTACCATTCCTGAGACGCCCCGATATACATTCGACGTTCTATACGACATCGAGAAAGGGACCGCCGACGCCCATAGATATCGCTCAGGCCAGAAGGGTGAAGGTTTCGCGGATAGGCTTAAGCAAGCTCGGGCACGCCAAGACATGATGAAATACCGCACGCCAAGACCAACCGTTATGGAGGCTATAAGATATTTCAGCAATTGGACAAATTTTATGAGGCTGGTCGGCACCGCTGGATCATGGTTTTTTTTAGATGTAGCGTTCTACGGAATTAATCTCAACAGCTCCAGCGTCCTATCTGCCATCGGTTTCGACCAAACAGGGAATATCTACCAGATGCTACGAAACGCAGCCGTTGGCCAACTAGTGCTCATTTGTGCTGGTTCAATACCTGGCTACTGGTTCACAGTTGTAACTGTCGACTGGCTAGGGAGGCGGGTTATTCAGATTGCTGGATTTTTGATCTTGACGGTTCTTTTCGCCGTCATCGGATTTCATTTTGAAAACTTAACACAAGGATCCCTATTTGCGCTCTACGTACTCGCTCAGTTCTTTTTCAATTGGGGTAGGCATCCTGTACACAGCCCATAAACCGAAGACAGGAGAGACTAACATCAACTAGGTCCAAACGCCACCACATTCATTTCACCTGGCGAAGTATTTCCAACCCGTGTCCGCTCCACAGCGCACGGCTTATCCGCTGGGGCCGGAAAGGTCGGCGCCATACTTGCGCAAGTCGTTTTCGCACCCATGGTGAAAAGGGGCGCAACACCAACCAACTCATCACCCTGGCTTCGCGGCGTGATGCAAATCTTTGCATTGTTCATGTTCTGCGGCATGCTGACGTCCTTCCTGGTCCCCGAGACCAAGCGGCGGACGCTCGAAGACATTGCTGGAGAGAGAAACGACTCCGCCGTGTACGAGCTGCAATTTGTATCTCAGTTTTTCAGCCCGGCAGCGGACCGGGAGGGCAAAAAAAGGCTTTCAGGGAATTGGACCTGGAGGGGTCTGGCGAATAAGTATTTCAATTTGGTGTAATTGATTCTTGGGATTCATGTAAACATGGGCGTTTTTGGCACGACACCGAGCATGGCATTGGATGGCATTGGGAGACCTCTCCCTTTTTTTTTGTTATGACATTTCTGCTGCATCGTTCTGGCAGAGAGCGGCATGTAATTTGATACGATATACCCTATACGCAAAACTGTAGAAATCTCAATCGATAACCATTCTCACCCGCTGCCTCTTCTCCATAGCAAACCAATCAGACCTTCTATCTCCGACCCGTTTCACGATCCCGCATTACGAGCTGCTCAACCCCCTCCTCCGCTCTCCCTCTCCCCCTGTCCTGATGCGCCCAGGGGTCCTCCCAACACACGGAATCCGCTGATTCCCCGCGCAGCAACCGCCTGTCAAATGCGGCAGGCCATGCAGGCAGGCCGTGCAGGCCTTGCGCGCAGCAAACTTCGCTCTCTGACCGCTGCTTCCACCACCAGCACCAGCGCCACCATCACCCGCTTTTACGTGTGCATCGCGCGCATCATGCGCCCGCTTCCCCGTCCCCCTGGCGCTGGACCCCCACGCGAGCGACGCCACACGCCAAGCGGTCCCACGTGCGCCGAGCCCGTACGATCTGTGGTGCGGGCGGGCTTCGAGAAGCGTGATGGGAGCAGCGTCGCCTGCAGATGTCGTGATCTGTTGTGCTGGGAGGCTGGCGGGTTCTCGTGCGGGGCGGCTGGGCGCTGCGGTGCCATGCGGTGCCATGCGGTGCGGTGCGGTGCAGGACGAGAAGGCGTGGGCTGCAGGAACGCACATGGGAACATGTACATGTTCATATGCCCTTTTTTTTAATAACCCGGATGCGGGCTGCTGGGCCAGTCAGCCGCGCGAAGCGGGGCGAGCTAAGGGAGGAACGGAGCTAAAAGCTGTGTGGAGCTGGTTTTGGAGCGAGGAGCACTCGGGCGCAGGTGCTGCGGAGGCGGGCGCGTTGGGACGCGGAAAGCCTCATGCTAGGCTAAACCTGCTGTCTTGTTCTGCGGGATAGGGCGAGGGAAGGTTTGCACAGACAGGCAACAAAAGCTGGTAACTGTCAGCTTGCGCGCTAGCTGCGCGTTTTTGGACTTTGGAATTTTGGGTTTCGGAAAGGCAGCGCGCACACTTTTTTTTTTTGTGGAGGATCTGCTGCAGTGAAGTACGGGATTTTGCGGGACCTGAACGGTTAGTAAATGGACCTACAGCATAGAGTCTTCTGTCGCTTGTTAGAGAGGTCCGCTAAAAGCCGGGAATTGGTTTTTTCTTGTCATCGAAATGTTTTCTCTAGTCTTTGATGGCCCGTCGCTACTCTCCTAGCCCTACCAAGAGTGCGATGGAGATGAGATGTTACGCGTCCCTCTTGGAGCGAAGTTTCATTATGCCACACTAAATGCTAGGTTTCTTGGGCGTCGGTTTCTTCATGCAGAGCGCTTTCTCCTCACCTTTGGGGATGCAAGTGACGTTCTGCCGGATTCACAGGTAGACTCTGTTTGTAACTCTGCTTAGTTATCTACATAATGTAGAAACTGTGGTGCGCTATAACCTGTGCTATGCCCTGGAATACAACACCCAAACGCCCACCTCATTGAGGACCTCAATTACGTCATTACACGATAACTCTTGGCCTTATTCGACGCGACGCTCTATTGTGAGCCGCCCAAAACGCGAGATAAGCCCTGCTAAGAGCTGTGGTGTCGTCGGTTAAACTCTGGTCAGCGTCCGGGTTCGCTATAAGCGCTATGGTAAATGCCTGAAAGGCAGCGGCTACATCTGCCGGGATATTATCCAATCCTTTCGCCATCCAGGCTGCGCCGGTATTGAGGGTAGACATACTAGGGTGGTCACGGGCTATATAGAGCATGAGCTTGCGACTCTATAAACTTAGGAAGTTCGACACTTACGAAGTGACGAGAGTTGATCAGGAGTTAGTCCGTAAAGACAAATTAGAGCATGCCGGTCATTTCGTCTGCCGTTAGCATAAAGTCTCGCATCGGTAAACGCATCACCCTCATGGGCGGTTCCATTACCCCTATCAATTCTGTCAAGTCCTTCCTGATCAACGTCCTTCAGGACATCTCAGCGATAGACATCAATAAATCTATGCCTAATACCGTAATATCTTTCAGCATCTGTAGTGAGGATATCGACGCGATGTTTGAGACTATCGATTTGGGCCTGGTGGTCGACGAATTGGAGCATCTGATTCTGCATTTTCTTCACCACCTTCTTCATTTCGTCCATATCCTCCAGGAGGTCCCGACCTGCTTTATTCCCATAGGTGAACCCCTCTCCGGCCTCTCCGAGTGTCGCGCTTTGTATGGCTTTTCCCAGTCTCTCCTGGGCAACAGCGTCGATGTCGTCGTCTACTTGCATCTCGACGTGTTCGTATACGATAATGTCAATATTATAGGGCTATAAATAAGTTAACAAAGACGCCAAGTGGAAAAGACAGTTTCTTACTTCTGGGGGAGTATGAGATGGCAAGAAATAGGGTGGTGAGTCATAAGGTAGCGCAAGCTTTGGTACCGGTAGTCGGTTACATTTAATTAGACAAGGAAGCAGAAATACCTACGCACATAGCAGCCAATATGTACTCTACGCGTACTTCGGAATGTTCATTCATATAGGAATTACTATAGAGCCGGCTATTAAAGACTACTGGAAGGATTTAAACACACATGGCAGCCTCATATTCCTGAGTACGGGCACCGAATTTAGCTGATCTGATTGGTCGATCTTTATCGATAACCTGAGGACCCGAATTAACGTGTTAAGGGATACTGAGAGAGCAGCCTTACAATACCAATGTATCCTCTCTTAGTTGCTAACTGTAGCGTTGTCTTTTTCTCATTAGTCGTTATGCCGATGCCAGCTTCACATCCCATAAGCTGCTTTACAACTGCCTTATTTTCTTTATATGCTGCTAAGTGCAGCGCCGTCCATCCCTCCTCATCCTGCCTATTTACGTCGGCCTGATGTTCTAGCAGCAGCTTCACGATTGCCTCATTTCCTTTACTTGCTGCTGAGTGCAGCGCTGTCCGTCCATCTTTATCTAGCCTATTTACGTTGGCCTGGTGTTCTAGCAGCAGCTTCACTATTGCCTCATATTCTTCGATCGGACAGGATCCGGAGAGTAACTCTTGGCAGTAACTTTACTGTCCGAATCTTTTGCCAAGTTTCATTCTGCCAGTGTAAAATCAGTGGCTTGGAGCTTATTTTCAGTGTTGTAGATCTAGATTTTAGAGCCGCAGATTAATTATTGGCGTAAAGCTATGTCTAAGTAATCTACATCATGATCCTTGGCATGGTGTTGTATATGGAAATATTTAATTATAAGATTTAGGTTGAGGAACTTCCTACCAAAGACACTATAGAGGGTCTCTTAGGCCTTGCAGTGGGGGGTGACTCTTAATCAGGGGGTGTCTCTGGCGAATAAAATCATAACTGAAAGTCTTTGCAGCGTAGTGGTATGGTAAGTTCTACAATTGCTTTGATTTGGAGCTAGCCTAACAAGATTTGGGCTTGCTCAGTCACTGCAGGAAAGTTGTGATGCTTGGCGTGGTGTTGAACTTAGGGTGCCTCTACTACTGCAGTGGCAGAGACACCCCAAATTTCTTATAATCAAGATTTTGGCAATCGCGATTAAAGATCTAGTTACCCAAATCTTATCAGGGAACGTAATCCGACTACCCCTAACCCATATTATGCCAGAGGCAAATTGACGTGTAAAAGTAATTTGTTTGGGAGTTGCAAAGGTGATTTGAACAAAGACTTAAGAGAGGGGGAAGAGCAAGTCGGTGTTAAGTAAGTGGCAGATAGTAAATAAATATCTCGGACGCTTTGACACCGAAGTACTCCGAGACATGCCACCGCACGGTTATATTATCGTATTTGGTGGGTCCCACAATACTAATTTGTAACTTAGATGTACTAAAAAATGCCACATTGTCTGTGCTGTCGGGAGAGGGGCTGAGGGAGGGGGAGGTTATTTACCAAATAGACCCGAATCCCCTGCGGCAACTTGTTCCTATCCTATTCTTCCAAGTCTTGAGTGTCGTAGTGCTTACCAGCTTCTGGCTTAAGCAAGTGTTTAGGAGGGATTAATTAGATAGCTGCCTGTATTACCGTAATCGCGTTCTCATTTCTTAGCTACTTGTGAGCCTGCCATTTGACTGACTGAGGCGCCGCGGCAGGAGTAACTAAGGTGGTAGGAGAATCTTGGTGTAGAGCTTGGGTGGCGATTGAGCGGTGTTGATTGATATATTGATCTTGGTGGTGACAAAAATACGTGCACCGTGCGGCAGCCTGCGGGGCATTGGTGAACATTGCATATTGCATTTGTATGGCTTTTACTAGTAAAATAGGTGCTTGAGTAGTGTCTTGGCTACCTCACCGCCCAAATTTCCGCATGATTTGGAAAAGATTCGGACAGTAAAGTTACTGCCAAGAGTTACTGTGCGGATCCTGTCCGTTCTTCGATTACTGCTCGGCGCAGCACCGTCCATCCAGCCTTATTCTGCTTATTTACGTCGGCCTGGCATTCTACTAGGAGCTGGACGACTGTCTCATGCCCCCCTTTAGTTGCCATATATAGCGCTGTCTCTCCAAACTGATCCCTCGTGTCAAAATTGGCATGGTGTTCTAGTAACAGCCTCACGACCTCCGCATGCCCTTGTACAGCTGCTCTGTGCAGAGCTGTCTGTCCAAGCTCCGCCACTGCCTCGTTGATATCGCCCTGTTGTTCTAGTATCATCTTAACAACATTCTGTAAGCCAAGATCTGAAGCATAATATAATGGCTTAGCAAGGGGGAAGACCCGATCTGGTCTTATCCATAAATGGTCGGGATGGTAAACTTGCACCCAGGTTATATTCCTTGACTGAAAAGTGCGCCAACTTAATGGCTTCAGGCGTGTGGCCGGCGTCTTTGGTGCCGGAGGACCAGGCCCTGGTACTGTCTTTGCTGTCACTGCCATCGCTGTCGCCACTGTCGTCGCTGTCATCACTGCTATCACTGATACTGGGGACGATGACTAAGCTGCTCAAGATTTCGAGAATGTTATTGGGTGGATCAATGAAACGCTCTCCGGGATCGAAGGGTGGGTTCATTTGCGGGTCCACAACAGCAGCTTCCGCGAGTTCTTCAATGTGCAACGGACGAATAGAGAATGCAAGCCAGACTAAGGCGCGTCGAGCATATTGCTGGTCTTCATCCTCGATGCTGTTAAGAATCCGCTCGTAGGTCTCGTCTAGCATTCTTGGAAGTCTCTTCAGCTCTTTGAGCAAAGTCGCTTTGGTCTTACATTTCTTCAATGAATCGAGCTGACAGAATACCCAGCGGAACCTAGGAGTTCAGCGTCAGTTTATGCAAAAATAAATGTAGAATAAGTGTTTTTGTCGGAATGTTAGTCATGTGACGTGGTCACGAGACCACGAAGCGAGGCTAGCTAACCTGACCTTGGAGCAACCCCTTACTTCTAGACATTAATAACTACCAACTTCAACACCGCATACGTATCGCAATACAGTGATATTCGTGTACGTTAATAAGGCAAGTATACCGACACTAATTAGTAGACGTACAGATCAGGAAATACGCAATAAGCTAGAGCTTAAGAACCATACTAGAAATAGTATACAGATCACCTAGCCTTGTCTATTTTAGTTAAAGAAGAAAGCTATATTACCCTTAAAGCTTAAGACCACGTATTAGCTTAACTACTAACGCGTTAAATCGCCTAGAGAATTATATCTTTACTTAAAGAAGATTATAACCTCCCTTAAGCTTAAGAGAATTTATACTAGCCTTATATATAACGGAACCTTGTAGTAGGAACTACGGTGGGTTCTGTTAATGGGCTAGGTATATAGGTACAACAAGTTAACAACATAATAACAACTAGTGGAGTAGTTGCCCAACAGATTAACTCTAATTGTATTCTAAGATTCACTATAAAGAGAGAACTATCTAGGTAGGGACTGTGGTCCTTTAAATACACAACTATACTCCTAAGAAATCCCTTCGCTCTACTTGCTCTGTCTGCTCTGTCTACTCTATCCCATAGATTACATAGATTACATAGATTACATAGATTACATTATATAACCTCGGTTACCATTTCTCGTTATATGGTTCCACTAGATCCATCCTAGACCGTACCTATATTAACTAACTAGCTTCCTATAACTCTTCTCTAAGTAGTTGTAATATTATACTTAAAGCGTCTATAATACTATCTCCCTCCTCTTTATCTTCGTCCTTAAAGATTCCTAATATCTCCAAGTCGTCTACTAGAGGTATAATGTCCGCTTAATTAATCTGGTTGATATCCTTACTTATTATGCCTAAAGCTCCTTCTTCTTCTTTAACCCTTTGTTGTGCGCGTACGGTTTCCTCTATACTATTGCTGGGTAAGGTAATACCGTCTCCGTGTTCTTATTATGCAAAAGAGGGGTTGGTTTATGTTGCGCTAGCAAGTCCTACCGCTTAATAACCTTCCTCTTATTTGGAGTGCACTAAAGCAAATATTTAATTGTCTTGTGATGTTTGTTTTATTTCTAACGCTAAGTATACGCGTCCTATAACTCTTAACAGTCTTTAAGTTCCTTAAGTAACTTGTTATAGGGTCTTATGTTTAATCTACTGCTATAAAACTTGACGCTAAGCTCTCTAGTGCCTTGGGCGAGATTTGTCGTCTCTAGGATAAAGACTACGCTTGCGCTAAGTAGGTAAGAGATGAGGAGCGTTATGCCCTTAAAGCTTGTGCCTCTACTTACGCTCGTCTGCTTTGTCTTAAGAAAGTGCGTAAGAAGGTCCGTTCCAAGGAGTGGAAACTTATTTAATAGGGTTTATCTAAGCTAGGTAACAAAAGAACTAGCTCTCCTTCTGTAAGGGAAACAACTCTAAGTAGCTTAGTAATTGCTCCTCTTAGGTCCCTCTTAGGTAACTTATTCTTTAGCGATTCTTCCTTATTAATGCTGCCTAACCTACTCTCTTCTAATACTTCTGTACCTTTCCTATAGCGTTTTCTAGGTTGCTTAGTGGTTCCTAGGTAGTCTTACTATAGCCTATCTACTTTACTTTATATTACGTTTTGTTATCCACATCCTTGTAACTGATAATCTTTAAAACTTACCATTTGTCTTCCTTTTATCCTCTATACGTGTCTGCCTTATAGACTGGTGGCTTAATATTCCTATATGCTAGCTCTAGCATTGCAACATGTTATATAGGGTAGATTTTTATTTTAGCTAGTAGGTTTAACTTATACATAACCAATAAAATTCTTTACTTAACTTTAAAAGGTCCTAGTCTAACGTAGTCCAACTTCTTACTTAATCATCAACTCTTAAAATTTTTGTGTAGTAGCTATACTTTATCCCCCTTCTTAAGATCTGGTCCCTTAGATCTCTTAGCATTGTAGTACCTTTTTATTTGTTCTTGTACTAGTTTAGCTGTTTCTTTAAGGTCTGTATAAAGATTTATTAATATCTCTATTCTTTATTTAGCTGTGCTACTCGTCTTTTTTGCTTGACATAGTGATAACGATGTTCTTAGCTTGTATCCGTAATTTGCCTTAAATAGTAATGTCCCTATTCCTTCTTGTAGTATTATATTGTATGCAAACTGTGTAACTGGTAGTAACGATACCCAATTATTCTGTATGTAATTGATATAGTGCCTTAAATACTGCTCTAGTGTCTGGTTTAGTCTTTCTGTTTATCTGTCCGTCTGCGGATAATACGCTATAGATATTACTGCGCGAACCCCTTATTCTGCCAAAAACACTTCCTAAAATATTACTACGAATCTTAGATCTCTATCCGATATAATCTTATCTGGTGCTCTATATCTTACAAATACTTTTTTTATATAGATTCTAGTGACATCTTCTACTAATATCTCTTTAGTGTATGCTATAAAGTATCCCTACTTTATTAGCTTATCCACTATTACTAAGATCGCGTTATAATCTTATCCTATAATAGGATCTCTTGACTTTAGTAACTTAATAATAAAGTCCTATAATATAACCTCCCATGGTCTTCCTGGTGTCTTAACAGGTTATAGCCCTCTATATGGCTTATACCTTGTCGGTTTGTTCCTTTAGCAATCTAGACATTCCCTTATAACTTATCTTGCTAGTCCCCAGATTCCTTAAATAATATACTCCTCTTAAAGTCTTAACACTAAGCCTATAGCTCTGTTATGTCCTTATATTATTCCCTTATAGAATTCCTTAATAAATTCTTCTATGATAGACTTAGGCACATATATTACCTCTCTATTTTCGTATTGCTTTGAGTCTAGATCCTCTACCTATGCCTCTTAGATCTTCTATATCCAATTACTCTCTGGTAATTTATGGATCTGACTTTCCTTAGTTACTATAATCTTTGGATAATTATACCTAATTAATCCGTCTTAATCCCTTCGCAATAAAGCTCCTAATAGCTTTTCACTGTTCTATAGTTTAGCTTTTCTGCTTAGAGCATCTGCTTATACATTGTCTGTACCCTTAGTATACTGAATTTCAAAATGGTATTCTGTAAGCATTTCCGCCCATCTAACCTGTCTTCGGTTAAGTTCCTTTATTATTAGGAATCCTGTAAGGTTCTTATAGTCTATCTTAACTATAAATAGTTTCTCTGTGCCTTATAAGAATGCTCTCTATTCCTTAAGTACTGCAACTATACCTAACAACTCCTTATTGTAGATGTTATAGTTTAACTCTAGTAGTGTTATCTTTTGACTATAGTATGCCACTGGGTGCCATCCATCTTAATATTTCTATAGGAAGCACGCTCCTAGTGTAAAGTCTAATGCATCTATTTCTATAACCGTCTCTAGACCTAGTTGGTAGATCTTAAGAACTGGCTCCTAGGTAAACAACTCTTTAACTCTCTTAAATAGTTCTTGTTATTCCTTTCCCTATGCCCACAGTTCTTCTTTCTTTGTTAACCGCGTAAACGGCTTAATGTTCTATAACTATTGCGCTATAAACCTTCTGCAGTAATTACAAAACCCTAGGAATGATTTTAACTGCATAATATTCTCTGGTTCTTGCCAATTTACTATAGCCTTAATCTTCTTTGGATCTATGCTAAGTTGGCCTAGTTCGATAATAAATTTAATAAAATTGGTCTTCCTAGTAAAGAACTCGTATTTCTTAATTACTACTAGCATCTTTTCTTCTTATAGTCTCTTTAAGACCTATTTAACGTATTCTTCGTGTTCTTCCTCACTCTCTAAGTAGATAATAATGTTGTTAAGGTATACTATAATAAATTTATCTAAGTGTTCTCCTAACACACTATTAATTCGCTTTTAGAACATTGCTAGTGTGTTTATAAGCCCAAATTGCATAACTAATGGCTTATACAGTCCCTCTTTTGACCTAAAGGCTGCCTTCTATTTATTGCCTTCCTTAATTCTAATCTAATGGTACACCCATCTTAGATCTATCTTCGTAAAGATCTTTACGTTGCCTATCCTGTCTTAGATTTCGCTAATTAAGGGTAAAGGATATCTATCCTTCCTGGTAATGCTGTTCAACTATTTATAGTCTATACACATCCTAAGTTTTCTATTTTTCTTTAGAATGAATAGTACTAGATATCCTACTAACGACTATAACAGTCTGATATATCCCTTTTATAAGTTCTCCTGGATAAACTCCTTAAGCGCTACTAACTCTATTTTAGTAAGCTTATAAATTAGAAAGAACTTTAGACTTATTCCCTCTTCTAACTCTATCTTATAGTCCTAAGCTGTATACTCTAATAGCTTCTTACTTTCTAATAACTATAACTTTTTCCTATACTTGTGGTATCTCTTTAGTACATAACTTAAGCCTCGCTTAGTCTCTTTGTATATTACTCCGACTTGGTACTATACCAACTTGGTTTACTGTTGCACTTTACGCCGTTATGTATCCTTAATATCGACTTAACCTATAACCCAATTAATCTTTAGATTGTACTTCTGTAACTAAGGCATTTCTAGTATTGCCTTATCCTGTCCTAATGGTAGGATATTAAAAGACATTCTAACTAGTCTTCCTTTAATAGTTATCTGAATAGGTCCTGTTTTAAGATTAATAATGCCTTCTCTATAGGCTATCTAATCTCCTGAAATTGTTGTTAGTGGATATAGGTGTTCCTTCTGTCTATATAGTAACCCTATCTTTTCCACTACTTTTGGTGATATGTGGTTCCTAGTTACTCCACTATCTACTAATGCTTTAAACTGCTGATCTTGCCACTTAGCTCTTAAATTTAGGTATTATCCTTAAATTCCTTTAAGGGTTTAAGGCTCTAACACTAGTTCCCTCTGGTCTTATGCGCCTCCTCTTTTCCTAACTGTTGGCTGCTTAATCCTGCCTATACTTAGTCTAACTTTAGCCAATACTTAGTTTGTTTCTTTTCCTCTATATACTATAGATAAGTGTTCTCTAGGCACTCCCACCACTATTATCTGTTTAGGTATTCTTCCGTAAGGAATCTTCCTGGTTAAAGTATTAAGTCTTTTTAATCTTATACTTCTACTAGGTGCTAACTATATATATACTTAGTGTTTCTAAACCGCTTTTCCTCTGGTGCCTAATATATCCTTACTAGGTACTTCCGGTTCTTATCTTTAGGTACTTTATGCATGTTGTATATATCATCCACATAAGCTATCCACGATAGTGTATAATGCGCTATATATTTTAGGTTAACTCTTAGTTTATCTTTATCCTTAAGTTTAAACCTATACCTAGTCGACCTAACCACTGGTATCTCTGCTGCGGGTACTAAGATTTATTGCTTACTTCTCTAGTTCCTAGACCTCTCTTCTAGGTTCCTTAACGTTATAATTAATACTCCTTTAATATAACTTATGCGTTTCTCCGTAATAGGTTAATTTTAGACAACTTTTTTATTTAGCTATATATAGAAATCTTCCTATTTGTTATTATGTCGTTGCCTATACCACTTTCCGTATAACTGGTTTAGTGTATATGGTCTATCCGTTAGAAAGTACCTTATTATCACTGTATTGTAATATCCTTTAGTATGCCTTTCTTTAAACCTGGTTGGAATATCTAGATCCTCTTCTTATTCTAGTTTGTCTAACTACTTTACCCTAGGTGTCCCTGCACTTGGCCTATTAGTAACTCTTTATATGGGTGCTCTGTCCCTTATATAACCTGGCATAGCTAATCTCTTATCTAGCTTTTGCTCTTGCTATGTAATAATTCTTATCCTGAACTTATCTATAGTTTTTTATTTTCTGCGTCTTGTAGCTGGATCCTTATAGTTGTCTTGCTTTTTAATCCTGGTATTGACTGTTTAATCTTTAGGCTAAACACTGCGTTTACCTAAAATTACTAACATTCTTATTCGTTCCCCAAACTTATAGTTTTTAAACTTGCGTCCTGTACTTATTTATTTATTACTAAACTAAGTTGCTACCCTTTCCCATTGGTTTTCGTCTGTTATGGGTTCTTGGGTATGTCTTATCTTACTTTAAAAATCTTAAGCTTCTTTTATCTCTTCTTAAGAATCTTAAGCCTATGGCCTTTTACCTTTATTAAGTGATGAGCTAGTACTAGCAGTTGTCTACTTACTTAGTTTCTTCTAAACATTACTCCTATTATTTTATAAAGCGATGGAAATCATATCTAATGGTGTTATAATATCCGTTACTAAACCTTGTTTAGTGATGGTCTCAGTCTCTGCTTCTATTGCGTTATTAAGGTTTAAGTGCTCCTAGTTAGCCTTCTTTTCGTCCTCGTTGCTGTTAATTAATAAGTACTCTAACTCTATTGTCATTACTGCTAATTTTTATCTATATATTGCTGTGACATCTTAATCTAGCTTATAGAGTCAATTTTGTTCTTTATCTAACTCTCTGGTTCCTCGGAGTCCTTTTAACTCTAGCTCCTATAGCTAATAGCTTACGCCGTACTTAGCGTCCTTATAAATTCGGCATGCGTTGTTGTAACAATACATAAAACTGTTAATTGAATATTCTTTTATTCCTTACAGTGCACCGTTGTCCCTCTATATGTACGTGCCGTCTGCTGGTCTGGTTCCCTTTACCGCGTAGTTACTCTAACCACCTCTATAGTCTCTGGCGAAATGACCCTATTTTCCGCAATTTATACAAGCTCTATCTTTAAACCATCTTTCTTACTATAAAGTCCGCCTAAACATCTTCTACTACTAAGATCCCTAGTTTAGCCTCTGCTCCTTAGTCCTTTAATTACTTAATCCTTAACCTCTAGGTTTCTATAGTTTCTTTTCCTATCTTTAGGTTTCTTTAGTACTACTTAGGTCTATTGGCTCTGCGCCATTCTATAGTTTTTAACTCTACGTCTATCGTTACGTACTCTGCGCCTTATACAACTGTGGAACTCTGTCTTGCCCTCTCTTAGCTTGTTCCCTTTAATAGATTTAGTTATTGATCTTTATTAACTAATCTATTAACTCCCTTAGAGTATCCGCATCTTCCATTAGAATAATTGCGTCCTAGACTTTAGCCTTAAGTCCCTATTTATACTATGCTATAAGCGCCCTATTATTCCACTCAACCTACGTAGCTAGTGTTTGAAACTGTGTTATATACTTAATAGTTAAAGTGCGTTGTACTAAGTTCTAAAGCTTTTGTTCTGCTATAGTTGTGGCTTCTAGGTCTCCAAATATCTGCGTTAGTTGTTCTGCGAACCCGTTCTAACTGGTAAATATATACTGTACATCCTGGTTAGTAGTTGTCATGCCATTGGCCTATATTTCCGTGAGATACGGCTTAAACTATTTAAGTGCCCTCCCCGTCAGGAATAATCCTGCATAGGCTACTTAATCTAACGATATTACTAACTTCGCTCCTTCCTGTACTACCTTAAAGTGCATTTGCGTAAGAAATCCTTTAAGCTTCGACTTCTCTCCTAAGAATCGTTTAATTAAAGGTAACTTAATCTTTGCTACTCTAATTCCATTAATGCGTTCTTTAAGTATCCTATTATTGTCCTATAAGTAATTAACCATTTCCTATAACTAACCTCGCGTAACCACTTGAGAATCCCTATTGTCCATACTAGTATCACCTGGCCCTAAGGTTGTGGCTCCCGTTAATACCGTTATAACTAGTGCTGCTCTTGGTGGCATATTATCCAAACTTATTCCAATACCGTAACCTTAGTAGTGAATGTGTAATGGAACCTTATAGCAGGAACTACGGTGGGTTCTGTTAATAGGCTGGGTATATAGGTACAACAAGTTAACAACGTAATAATAACTAGTGGAGTGGTTGCCTAATAGATTAACTCTAATTGTATTCTAAGATTTACTATAAAGAGAGAACTATCTGGGTAGGGACTGTGGTCCTTTAAATACACAACCATACTCCTAAGAAATCCCTTCGCTCCGCTTGCTCTGTTTGCTCTGTTTACTCTATCCTACAGATTATATAGATTACATAGATTATACAGATCACATTACGTAACCTCGGTTACTATTTCTCGTCACATAGTTCCACCAGATCTATCCTAGACCGTGCCTATATCAACCAACTAGCTTCCTGCGACTCTTCTCTAAGTAGTCATAACATCGTACTTAAAGCGTCCGTAACATTACAGCTAATATAATAGATTACTAAGAGAATCGCAGTCTTACTAAGAATACTTTACAGGCCCAACGGCTGCAAAGGACGTACACACCTAAACACCCTTACCTTAACACCCTTACCTTAACAACCTTAACCTTAACCTTAACCTTAACCTTAACCTTAAACTATAATATATACAAGGGCTAGTACACTGCTTTAAATAATAAGATAGATCCTAAATAGAAGGAGAGAATTACCAGATATGGTTATAGGATTAATATAGCAACTGCCTTAGAGGAAGACCTAGAAGAATATATAGAAATGAAAATCTATAAGTATATATATAAGAACTTTACAAATTATATACTATAGTCGCTATTCCAAGAAGAATTTAAAGGCTTTACTATTAAGGACTTTAAAAAGATACGCTCTGTTACTAGAGTAAAGCTCCGTACTCACCTACTCTAAAAAGGAGTATATATTGCTATATACAGTAATAGATACCCACTTTATAAGGTTCTATATAATATCCTTACAGAAGAGGAACCTTATAAATAGACAGATAAGGAAATTATAGGAGCTCTTAAGGAAGTCAGCCCTATAATTACAGTAGCACTATAAGAATAACTTAACTTAATACAAACAGCTCTAATATCAAATTAAGCTATAACCCTGTTAGTTATAACCTCTTTAGTTCCTATAACCCCCCTCCACAGCCTACTACCTTCCTATACGGTACCGACGCCTATAAACTATTCACTACCTTCACTACCTCTAACGCCTATAATTTAGTTTATAGCTACGGCTATAACACCTAGAACGCAAATACCTACCCCTATAACACCCTAACTAGCTATTACATCTATACCCTAGTAAACTGCACCAACCGCCACCTAATAGCAAGCTGCACCTACCTCTACCTAAAATTAACTACTTACCCTCTTTACTTAACTCCTATAGACGTAGAATTAGTAATTATTACCTATAGTAACTACCTCTACCCTCCCTCTAGCAACCGCTCCTACCCTACCTAGTACTCCTCCTGCCTAGTATCTTCACCCTAGTACTGCTAATACCGACCCTGCTATGCACCTGCCTATATATAGCAAAGAGGCAGCTACTATTACTAAGATCTATACAGACGACCAAAAGTACAATAGAGTAAGTAATAGCTTTAACTTTAAGTTAACTATCTTCTACAATATCTACAAGAGAGCTGGTCTACCTCCTAAAGGCTATATAACTGCATTCCCAACTATACTAAAGGGACTTGCTTAGGATCACTACTATAATAGCAGCCTTTTAACTAGATTATTTACTGAGGCATACAACTATATACATTACTTCTTTAAAGGACCAGAGTACTATTAGAGAAATCTTACTAAATGGAACGCTACTAACTTCTAAGGAATTATTAACAAGAACCCTAATAAGCAAATCTATTAGAGTTTCTAACTACTCCTTAACAAGCTCCTAAAATATCGCCATAGATTACACCTAGAGTTTTATATAGACCTCTTCCTTATAAATAAGCTAGTCACTACTTGCCAAGGAGTACTAGTATACTGTATCGCCATTTCTAACCCTTCTAAAGACCTCTCCTAGTTAATTAGCAAGTTGAAATCTTCTATAGTTATATAGGAGAAGGAATACCCTTCCTAGGCCTTAATAAGACCGTCTTAAGAAGCCTACTTTATAGATCGCATATACCGCCGTGACATCCATAACAACTATAACCGAACCCGCTTCTATAGACAAAATACCGTTAGATCTATAAAGGCTAAGTACTACGTTTGCTAAAAGGAGACCTACCACTTATAGAAATATATAGAGGAGGAGCGGAACTATTCTAGAAATAAGTATAAAAGACGTTTTAACAATAATAAGGGCCGTAACGGTAACTTTAAAGAACGCTTCAGACAATACACTATCTACTATAAAGGAGATAATAACAATAAGCGTAATAAGACTTTTAAAGCTTTTATGCTAAATATAGACACTAACAAAAACACTAATAATAATAATAGCGAGGAAGAATTAGAAGACCCTAACAGCTACTACCTTATATTATTTAGGACTCTTACTATAGATAAAGCAACCTCTATAAGCGTAGAACTAGCCAACAAGGCTTACGCTTACTTACTTACTGCAACCTCCACGGAACCTACTACGGAAACTAACCCGTTTAACTACAATACAATAACCACCGCTTTACGCTATACTTCTACAGTATTTATAGGAATTATAATTGATACTAGTACGTTAAAGAAGTCTATGGCCGGTTATAGACAATTCTAGGTACTATAAAACGCGGACTAATCCATAAAACTTAATACCTTAACCAAAGGACAAGTTAACGTGCAGTTTGGTATTAGAATTACTACTTCCATTAGAACTACGGATGTTATTACCCCTATAGGCAAGATACAGTTTTATATTATTTATACAGATACCCCCTTCTTGCTCTATTTAGCGGATATAGATAGACTTTAAATCTACTACAACAACCTTAGAAACGTTGTTATTACTCACACTAAAAAAGTGCCAGTAGTGTAACGGTTTAGCCACCTATTTCTCCTATAGAGCTTATTACTACAGTTATATTTATCTAAATCCTTTAACGCGAACCCCTGCTACTTAATAGATATAGAGCTATGGCGCCTATATCGCCAATTTAAATATCCCTTAGTTAAGAAATTATAAAAGCTACTCTACTATGCTGGCTATAAAACTGACAGAATGGCCATTAAGCAACTAACTAAGTTCTGCTACTACTATTAGAAGTTTAGCAAATTACTAGGCAGATTCCGCTTCACCCTATAAGATAACGTTAATTTTAACTATAATATTATTATTAACATTATGTACATTAGCGGATTACCCCTTCTACACGTTATTAATAAAGGAACGCGATTCTAAGCCGGTAGATAGCTATAAGACATTAGCGCTAAACACATATAGGACATTCTATAGATGTGCTAGATTAATACCTACCTAGGGCCACTAGACCTAATTACCCACAACACTAAAAAGAACTTTATTAGTAAGGAATTTAAGCAATACGCCACTATTATAGGAATTAGTATAAAGGGAGTACCGGTTAAAGCACATAACTCTATTAGAATGGTAGAGCGCTACTATAGTCTATTACAGCGAGCCTACCAGATTATTATAACTAAAATTCCTAATATTAATAAGGAGATGGGACTCCAAATAGCGTTTAAAGTAATTAACAATTTAGCTAGCCCTAAAGGACTAGTTCCTATACTTCTAGTCTTTAAAGCCTACCCCTAAATGGTTAAATCTAATGCACTATCCCCTACCGTTATATAACGCGCTGCCGTAATTAAAAAGGCTATGGCAGAGATATAAAAGCTATAAGCTAAACAATAGATCGCTAACGCGCTAAATATGCGAAACGGACCCAATACTAATGCGATTTATAATCTCCCACTAAACTCGCCCGTTTTGGTCTAGAGAGAAGGAAACACTAGCTAAAGCGGCTATTAGGACAGGCCATTTACCTTATTTACTATTAAGGGTGAAATATACACTATTAAGCTGTCTAGCGGACCTACAGCCTTCCGATCTACAGTTATAAAACCCTACCTTTAAGTAACTAAATCGCAGGAGTAAATTATTGGACTAGAATCGCCACCTAAACCTCTACTTAGGTCAGCCCTTTCTAAGACTGTCTTAGAGAGACCTACTAAAGCTTAGCAACAACCCCCAAAACGAGGCAAAGGACGCCCTCACAAATACCCTCTACTTACGGCTATAACTAATATCACCATTTACCTACAGGATAATAGTTAATTTAGTACCTAATTTAGCGCCTCCTAATAGAAGGAGCTTACTAGTCTACTTAAGAAGGGAGTTTTTAAGATTGTAAGACTTACGGATATACTATAAGGCGTATAACTCTTTAACTTGTAATTTGTTAATGAGATTAAGAATAAGGAAACTAATAAAGCCTTTAAGAAATCCTAACTAGTCGTATAAGCTTATAATAACTTAGAAAAGGAACTGGTTCTTACCCAATTACTAACTATTTAATAAGTTAGCTAAATAACTAATTCTCTATATCGCCGCTATAAAGCTTCTATAGGCACAACTTTACCTCTAAGATATTTTATAGGCCTATATACAATTAACCACTACACTAAATTAAGAGTTCTATATACGACCTCTACATAAGCTAATTAAGCAACTTAGAATTAACGAGGCCTCTATTCTAAAGGTTATAAAACCACTCTATAAAGTACTGGAAGCCAGTAACCACTAGTTTAAGATATATTACTCGCATTATATCTAATAGTTATACATAGACTAGTCTATATATAACCCCTGCCTCCTATAGAGTAACGAACCCTTTAGTATTATAGGCCTATAAACTAACAATACTCTATTCCTGGTAGATAAGACCTTTATAAACATAGAGCAAAACGAGCTATATAAGGCCAAGTTTATGGCTGTGACGGCTCGAACCATTGAACAAATGTCTTAACAAAGACTTAAACAAATGCTTCTAACACGAAGCGAATGAATGCTGTATTACGAAGATATCAAGGTAAGGAGCAAGAGAAGTGGTAAGGCTACGTCTAAATACATAAGCCAAGCCCTAAGCGAACCCCTAACTAGGTAACGCGCCCCAGCGCCGTTATATCACCCCCCCTTTTAAAAAAGCCTGCCCTTAGGCTTCATTCTCTAGATACTTGTCTATCTTATATACAGTTATTGCTGCAGGTGGGGTAGCAGGGGTTAGTATAGTACTGCAGGCAGAGCAGTAGAGTCGATTGTGGTGCTGTAGGAAGGCAGCAAGGTGTTAGTTTAGCTGCAGGCAGGAGCAGCAATTGTCCGTTTAGGTAGTAGTACGGTACCAGCGGCGGTGATAGTTAGTTAAGCACAGAGCTCGTCTATTAGTTAGTCGGTAGATCGCAGGCATATTGGCGCGATTATTCGGTTAATAGACTGTAGGCGTAGCGGCACAGTCGTTAGTTAATGGTTCGTAATAGCATGCATATCGGCGCTATTGTTGTCGTCGTGATAGCAAGCGTAGGATGCTATCGTTGTCTGGTATATGGTAGTACGGTACTAGCGTCATATGGATTGCAGGCGTATTGGCATAATCGGTAGTTAGTGGATCACAGGCATATCGGTATAATTGGTCAGTTGGTTTGTCCTAATTGATTTTAACCTCAAAGCTTGCACAGCTTAGTATCAGTTGACTTTATTCCTCGCAGACAGTATCTCGGTATCAGTTGAAAAGGATCTCCGTAGGCTATTGGCATGGCGTTATTAAAGGTAGTCCTAGTGATTTCGTTCCTCACAGCTCGCAAAACCGCAGCTTACGTAGCTCAGTATCCATTAAAAAGGACTATTCGGGTAGCAGTACGGTGCCAGCGTCCGTAGACGTACGGTCGGTCGGTCGTTGATTATCAACAGATATACGCGTTCGTCGCGTCGTCGTCGTCCTCGTTCGGTCGGCACGTTAATAGTATACGCGTTCGACGCGTACATCCGTAGGGACCTTTATCGTTATCAATCGGCGAGTTGTACGGTCGGAAAGAGGTTATCACCCGGCACGTGCTTCTCCATAGCATAGGCGGCCGTTTGGTAAAGAGAAGAGAATAAAACAAAAAGAAACATAAGGGTGTAGGTGCCTGTATAATATAGGGAGTAAGCTTCTCGTAACCCAGCCACCACAGGACTTCGCACAAGATGTTTACTGTCCTCGCGGACGACCTAAGATACCACAGCCTGCATATAACTGGGGACCTTAATATAATGTGACGGCTCAAACTATTAAATAAATGTCTTAACGAAGACTTAAACAAATGCTTCTAACATGAAGCAAACGAATGCTGTATTATAAAGATATTAAGGTAAGGAGCAAGAGAAGTGGTGAGGCCACGTCTAAATACACAAGCCAAGCCCTAAGCGAACCCCTGACTAGGTGACGCGCCCCAGCGCCGTCACAATGGCTAAGGAACGGGAATAACTTACCATTAATACGCCTATTAAGTTTAACGGTGGAGTTATTTAGCTACTAACTAACGGGAGCATTACGCTTACTTAGGAACAATAATATATAAACCTTAGTACGATTAGCACTAAGCTTGCCATGAGTATAGGATTAAGAGGAGTTATAAGAACCTTAACTCCAAAGGACTAGTATATTGCTTAACGTGCTAGAGGTGCATATATTGCTTTAATATACCAGCTAGAAGCCTTATTTAATTTATCCTTTACCGCCTAGGTAATTAACCCTAATAAGAAAGACGCAAAATAGTTAAATAAGCGTTTAAACTGGCAAATTAAGAACGCTAATAGAGGTCTTAAGTTTGTTAAGTTAGATATTAAAACCCTATAGCTACTGGTATTTACGGACACGTTATTTACTAATAACAAGGACCTCTCTTTGCAGATTGGCTACGTCCTTATACTAGCTAATACTATAAAGAAGGCCAATATTATCTATTAGAGCTTAGTTAAGTGCAAAAGAGTTACTTGGAGCGTACTAGCTTCTAAACTCTACGGCACAGCCCACGGCTTTAACATTAGTGTTGTAATTAAGTCTATAGTAGACAAGATCCTACAAATTAACCTTCTACTTGTGCTTTGCACTAACTTTAAGTCCTTATATAACTGTCTAGTATGACTTAGAACTACACAAAAAAAACGCCTAATAATTAATATAATGTGCCTCCGGCAAGCCTACAAACGGAGATAGATTATAGAGGTAAAATAGATTAACAGAGAGGCTAACCCTACTAACGCTATAACGAAGGGAAAACCCTGCGCGGCTTTTTAATGGCTTATTAATACGAACCAAATCAACCTATAAGTTATAGGATGGGTTAAATAAATGAACTTAAATTTAGCTTAGTATTAGGTAACTAATTATAATAGTGCGGACCCTAAATTTAACCAACTAATTAGGATTTTCTATACCCGGCATAGAAAATCGCTATTAGCTCGCTTACCACTAGCGCCTTAGTGGCCCTCGCAATATATTAACCTGCTACCCCTAATAACTCTTCTTCTTCTTCTCTTCCTTAGCGTAGTATCTCCGTAATACAGTATTTTACAGGCTTTGGTTTAGAGACATTTATACAAGCCGTAATATGGGTTATGTAATTACGGACCTGTAAAAGGAGCGTGGAAGCTATTGCGTATACGCTATAAATAGTCTAGAAGTAAACTTGACTTTAGAGTATAGATTAGCCTTCTTTTTAGAGTTGCTCCAGTGTCGGAATGTTAGTTATGTGACGTGGTCACGAGACCACGAAGCGAGGCTAGCTAACCTGACCTTGGAGCAACCCCTTACTTCTAGACATCAATAACTACCAACTTCAACACCGCATACGTATCGCAATACAGTGATATTCGTGCACGTTGATAAGGCAAGTATACCGACAGTTTTACATTCCGTCCGCCTGCGCGGTCAAAGTCTCCTCAATTTGTAGCTTTATTTGGGGAGGCCATCTCTTTAGTTTTTGGTCTGTGGAGAGTTGCTCGCTGATGTGCAGCTCAATATCTGAATCGATTTGAGAACCTTCGAGGGGAATTGGTGGAATTCTAAGTAGAGGAGTCAATCTCTGCTCGATATCCAGCTCTCGGCGACTCGTGATAAGTAGATGTATTTTCGAAGCCGACCAAGTTTCGAACTCTACGATCAAATCGAGAGCCTCCTCTCGAAGGCCATGTGCCTCATCGCGGGGACACTCATCCAAAGCGTCGGCAATGATAAAAATATCATCCAGATCCTTTACAACCGCGAGATGCTTTAGCACTTCTTTCAGCTCTGGAACAGCTGCTTTTCTGTTACCATTGTCGCAGCGCTTGTAGAGCCCCTCCACCTCTTCTGGCAAGTGAGGTACCTGCATACACAGCTGGGAGATCAAGGAGGATAAAAAGTTCCTTGGGTTCTGCTTCTCAGGGTCGTTGAAATCGAAATAAAAGTATGCGAGAGCAACGCTAGGTTTATTTTCACAGAAAGCTTTAAAATGCTGAATAACGGTTGAGCTGTTTTAGATTAGTAGGGATTCGGGTTTGGGGTCCGTAGAAGGGGACCTGGTGCATGGATATAATGTACCTTAGTATGGTTTTGCCACAACCAGCTGCGAAGTGTTAGACTTGAATACGATAATGGCTCGGCTGGGTATGAATATAAATCGAGATTTCCTTAGAAATGGAGAGTGGAACAAGCTAGAGAGATAAAGGGCTAGAAAAACAAATAGTACTTACGTTTTCCATATAGCCAAAATAGGGAGTTGGGTTTTTCCTTCCATTCCTTGAATTCAGGCCGTTTGAACAGCCATTCACCAGTCTTCGGCTGGCACTTCTTACGTGCTGTTTCGTAGTTGGAAGATGGGTCAGTGGTTGATAACCATCCACTGATCTTGGTACTTTGCTCGTCTGCTTGATAGGCCGTGACTTGAGCTTTTAGGTCTGTCACACCATGATCTATGGCTAGGACGAGATTACTGAAGTTACAATCAACACCAGAGATTGGGGGAAACATAAATAAATCGCATATGAACATTATATTCACAAGTTCAGTAGGATAGAAAGCTCAACGTATGCTTGATCACAACCCAACGCCAGGTTGAATGTTGTTTTACACCTCTCAATAACAGCAACAGCATCATCAACCTCTTTCTTATCAAAAGGCCACTTCAAAGCTCTCATCCCAAACTTTTTCATTTTATCCTTTCCTAGCGCTTTCTCTAGCCGCTGCCTAGAGAGTGGGGCGGGGGAGTCTAAACCCAGAAAGGAGCCGAAGAGCCTGATAAGTTGATAAGGTACATTTAGCAAGTGGCTCAAATAGCACAAACGGGCGAGAGGCGAATCATTTTCGCCCAAGTCATTTCTATCCCTTAGCACGGTGAAATTCGTCCACGCGTTATCGATAAGCATTGGCCAATGGAATCAATAGGATCAAAGGTGCGTGCTCAGAAATATGAGGTCGGTGATATCCTCAATTTGCAGAGGCTCGAAAGCGGGCAGCGGCCAGGGCTCCGGGGGACGTCCTTTGGCCTTCCGAGTCGGTGGAACAGAATATTAAGTCAGTGGAACAAAGCCTATATCATTAGAAGCACAATTGGTAGGCATGGGATGATAATATATTAATTGAATCTATATAGGAGATGCGCGTACTTTTGATTCTGGTGTTTCGCACGGACCACCTACCTTGTGGACGCCGTGCTAAGGGATACTCTTTGTAATAACTTCAGTCTAAATTCCTTTTGCGTCAGGCGCTATAAATTTAAGCGATACTGCAGTTAGGCATCGGACAACGTGTATAAACCATAAGAACGATGCTGTATTCTTGGATTAAAGACTAAGTATTGAACATCACACGAAACGCTGAGAGTGAAACCTCTTGGAGAGGGGTGAATAGATTTAATTCAACACGTCAACATCTTGCCATGATGCCGCTATTTTGCCAACCACGTCAACGCCGCAGCCTGCAGGGTGGGTTGTATCACTGGTGCGAAAAAAGCACTATAGTTCACCGGAATACCCTCCAAGAGCCTCCAATCCTTTTCCGCCTGATCCCAAACCTCCTTGTCTACTCCGCCACATATGAAGAAAGTCGCTGGCCTATCTACCGCAGTGGCCAAGTTACCGAAATCTTCACTCCCTGACAACCGAGGGCAATTAGAGTGGTAGCCGTGATCGCCTGGCTTGAAGCGTGCGTTGAGAGCAGTGATGGCAATAACTATATAATCATAATCAGCCATGCGATTGCGATTATTATATAATCACCAAAGCTAATTCTGATTTGATTATGTAGTTATATTAATTACCTATTTTGGTAGTCAGGAATAGATTTTTGGTATAGTAGAAAGCTCCATAAGACTCACCTAGATCTTCCTACCTAACCATAAGTTTATAATAGCTTTTTGGTGTTAAGGTAGGCTCTTAAGCTTCTTTATATTCCTTACCTACTACCTAGTTATTACCAATATTATTATCCTACGGGTTGCCCAATAATTTACCCTTAATATTTATAACCTTAGCCGCCACCTCTTCTAATACAAAGCCGCCAGATTTAATAACTTCGCGGATCCAACTCTTTAAGCACTCCGTCTATTCGACTACCGTAGCTCTAAGCCTGCATTGCGTCCATAATATTATTCGCCGTGTACCTAAAAAAACTCTTTTTACTTTAGCCGACATTGCTAATATAGAGAGGATATCAATGGCCATTTATAAGAGTCTTGGGTAGAGCTTTTACTAAAAGGGTTTAAGTTACTAACTAAGGGAGCTTCCGGTAATTAATTATAGAGAATCTACCTATAAGAAAATAAGTTAGATAATGTTATATATATTAGGGACAGATTATACAGTAATAAAGCGTTTAAATTTATTGTTAGCAGATGCGCTCTTAAGCTCCCTTATATATTTCCATCTTATATATAAATTCTTAACTAGATCTGGATCTAATTGCTCCGCAGTCTTGCCATTTATAGGCTTAAACTTATATTCCTTCTACCAAAGCTTTCGCGCAGCTTTAATTAATTGCTTAATTATACCCAGGTGGCGCTTGTTAATTATTTTCCAGCTCTTATTAAAATAGGCCTTTTGGAGCGTTAGATTAAGTAGTAAGGCTGCTGTATATACTAGAGTTTTATCAGTTAAGGTATAGTACTTATTAAAAGCAAACCACATCGTTAAAAGAGACGCTAAGAGGTAAGCATTAGAGAAATGCTCCTACTACATCTCTTTTACATGTTTAATAAGGAAATCTATGCTTTAAAGAACCTTATTTAGAGTTATTAAATTGCCTCCTAAGGCCTTTATTATATCTTTAAACAGTAGTAGGATTGCGATCATCTTACGGATTATATCCTATTTGTTATAACTAAGAGCATTAGTACTTATCTCTTTGTGGTGTAGATTTAGGAAGACTTAAATTATAGTCTTAAGCTTAATTGCTGACTCCAGCATAAGAAGCTATAAGTTCCACCTTATATCATTATCGCGCTTTAGCATCTTCTTAGCCAGCTTTAAGAAGGCTTAATATTACTTGGTTAAACGCCTTAACTACATAGTAATATTATATATCTTACCCAGGGCTCCAATCTCTCGCCACTTTATCTACGTGACTTTGTCTTGGCTATACTTGTATTCCAATTTAAGATATAGTTATTGCTCCTCCCGCTAGAGTTCCTCTGCTGCCCAAATTGCAATTTTAACGGCTTTAGTATCTTTATGGAAAAGGAAGGCTTATACCGTAAGGTTAATAATATAGCCAATGCAGCGGATTTGGTGCTGCGTGGCGTTCCAGGTAGGGAAGCACTTTTATAGAATTTAATAGAGCTTATCGTTACTGCCGTAATTATTACCTAAATTAGGTGTATTTAGTAGAGAACTTAATAGCAGGAGAGGTAGGAAGTAAAGCTTACTAGTAAGATATCTAATTTAACTCTTAGGAATCTCGTACTCCTTAATTACCTTAATCATCACCTCTGCCTACTATTCACCTCTATACACCTCTTTATACTCTCTTAACGCGATCGTCGCTTTTAATAGCTAATTAAGTTCGTCTATAAAGTAAGCAGTAACTGCTTAATAAGCTGTCTTATTTAAAGCTGTCTAGCAGTTAGTGGTAAAGTGTATTTTTAACTTAGCTTTCTTAAGCCTTAACTTAATGCAATCCTTGTGAATAATAAACATCTTACCAATTAGAACCGGCACGCTCCTACATAATTTATATAGAGGCCCGCCCTTATTAGTTAATGTATAGTTGTAGATTTATAAGAAGGCTCTAAACTCTAGCCACTTAATAATCGTATAAGGAAGATTCTGGGTAACAATTAAGTAAATAAGGGTATCTATAAAGGCCTTTTCGTTAACTACTTTTTATAAAATCCTTAATGTTTTTGGATCTCGCCTAGTTGCTACAGCCTTAGCCTGCTTATTAAATAATACAGCAAGTATAGCTTCGGTATTAATATCAACTTTAAATCGCTTTGGTTGAGTAAGGATTTTATGCAGGTTTCTTAGGTGATAATAGAAAGCAGTAGTACTAAATAGAGATTTTGCAACACCTTAATCCAAGCACCACTTACAGTAGAAGAGCTCTTATTTAGATTTCCCTCTTACTAATAAGCCCTTTAGAGCCTTATTAAGCGCGTATAACTAAAGAGTATTATCCTTACGCTTACGCCGTTGTTTTATAGGTGGTGTACTAATCTTATAGTAAGGATCCTGTCGGTATCACCCGGGGGGTACTGTAATTGCAATAAGTAGTTCTGGTTCTTGGTTTATTCATGTCCTCTTCTTCGCAGAGGATCGTAAGGATCGCGGTGCCTAAATAGGGGGGGGCTAAGGTCGGGCTATCTATCGGGCCGTAGGTAGTCAGGTGACCTACGCTACGCTATACGGCCCCTGCCGCATACGCTTTACGCGTAACGTTATTTACAACCTCTACTCGTATAGACACTGGCGACATTTACAAAAAGAAAGGATGACAGGCTTTATACCAAATCATTAGATAATCTATAGAAAAAGCGTAGGTAGTAGAAAGACCATTAATCCATTTCCCTTGCATAAACTGTGTGATAGAATCAAGATGTTGTGTAAGGAAAGAAGGTAAGAAAGTACAAAGGGGAAGTATATAGGTTAATAGGTGCTTGGGGCGTAATCACAGATGTTTTAGGTATTGCGAATATTACGGATATTGCGGATATCGCTGCGGATATTGCGGATATTGCGGATATCGTGAACATTGCGGATATTGTGGTGGAAACAGGTAAGCGCGTATAAGGTGTTACTAAGATGTCCCATAACAGAGCGTAGTTGAAGTTAGAACCAAAGGTATAGCGGCTTCGGAAGGTATAAGAGTTGTAGAGCTGTTGTAGATTATAGGGGAAAACAGGTAGTAGTACGGTACCAGTAATAGGGTCGTTCGGGTGGCAGTATAATGCTAGCAACGGGTTTAGTTCCGTAGGCAGATCGGCACGGAGTCTTATTACAGGGTTGGTTCGTCCTCCTCCTAGGTCTGGTTGCTGGGATATAAGTATAACGGGTATTTGAGGGTAGTGCTGCTGTTGGGTAGCAGTCAGTGCAGCTTACTGGGGTATAGATGTAACAGGTGGTTGAGGTGTTACAGGGGTAGGTGTCTGCGTTCCAGGCAGTGTTGTAACTGTGGCTGTGGGCTGGGGTATAAGTGTAATAGGTAGTTAAGGTGTTGTAGGGGTAGGTGTCTGCGTTCTAGGCGGTGTTATAGCTGTAGCTGTAGCTGTAGCTGTAGGCTAAGCTAATTTTAGGCCAATAGTTAAACTGTTAAGGGTATGGTTTAGTCTAGCTCGCAGTGTTCCTATAACGTTTGTAGGCGGAGCCGTGACGTTCATGGGCGGAGCTATGACGTTTGTAGGCGGAGCCGCGACGTTCGTAGGGGGAGCTGTGACGTTTGTAGAGGGAGCCGTGACGTTCATAGGCGAGGGAGGCTCGGCTGTAGGGGGGTCATTTGAGACAGCTAGGGTTGGGGTAGATAACGTTGGAGTTAATGAGCGTGATTTAAGGCGACGGTTGATAACATACGAATTAAAGGGTCCTTTGTTGTTGATGAATAGCTTAATTTCTGTATCTAACCATTCCGTAGGGTCGTCCTTATAGGCGACGTTGTATAGTGCTTATGGTACTGACTTACTCTTCTTATTAAAGACCTATACTCTATTATATTGGAGCAGTTGTTTGAGTCTTTTAATTACAGACCTATTAGCGTCTTTAAATGTCTATACCTCAAAATTATTAAAGTCCTCTTGGTATGATTCCCATAGGCTTTTATCCTTAAAGTTGCGCTTAATATACTCATTGATTTTGAAGTTAATGTAGTTGGTGAGATCTTCTACGGTGGTCTTATTGGTTAGGGTGATCCCATTGCCCCAGTCCGGATGTTGAATTCCTGTGTCGGACATAATTGACTGGCGTAGATCGTGGTGTAGGTAGGGGTGTAGGTAGGGGTGTAGGTCGTGATCTTATGTGTCAAGTGGTTGATGGTTATTGGGTATTGGGTGCTGCTGACGCTGCTGGGGGTACTGGCTCAGTAAAGAGGTCGTACTGGGTATTGGTATGCGTGATGGACGCGAACCGGATGAAGCCTTGGTAGGAGCCAGTTCTTTAAGTTCCCAGGGCCTTGGTAGGAAGGGTTCTCCTTGTCTAGGTGTTGATTTGCGTGATGGACGCGAACCGAACGAAGCCTTGGTAGGAAGGGTTCTCCTTAGCAAATGCGACACGATTGACGGGCCTTGGTAGGAGCGATCGGGTGTTGTTTCTTTTTGTAATAACACCGGGCTCTGATCTGTGATATTACTGATTAGTGTTGGTATTACCCGGGGGGTACTGCAATTGCAATAAGTAGTTCTGGTTCTTGGTTTATTCGTGTCCTCTTCTTCGCAGAGGATCGTAAGGATCGCGGTGCCTAAATAGGGGGGGGCTAAGGTCGGGCTATCTATCGGGCCGTAGGTAGTCAGGTGACCTACGCTACGCCATGCGGCCCCTGCCGCATACGCTTTACGCGTAACGTTATTTACAACCTCTACTCGTACAGACAGATCCTTATAGGCAGCCGTTACATCATTAAACTCGCGCGAATTATAATTACTTAGTGTTAAACTAGTAGTATCTGCTTCTCGGGGTCTCTTTTAGGTGGTAGTTAGCTCGCGGGTATTAGCTTGGGGAGGTATAGCTTAGGGAATAGGTGGCAAAGATAAGGCAGATTAGTAGTGAACAAAAGGGTAAGGGAGGTATTACGACGCGTTGTGTACGCTAGATCTTCTACAAGCCCGCACAGACGTATATTATATGTATTTTAATTGGTTTAGCGCCAGGCACGGATATCTAGAGCACCTCTGGCGATGATCGCTAAAATCCAGTTCTCAACACTAAGTCTCTATCACCACTATATAGTAGTCTTACCGCGGGTGATTATATAGTTATATCTACATAATATAATCACCAGGTGCGATTATGATTAGGTTAGTTATATTCCTATATAATACAACATAATCGTAACTAACTAACTGATTATTGCCATCACTAGTTGAGAGTCTCCTCGAGAGCAGCGGTAACATCGTCGTTATTAAAAGTGAACGGGAGTTTAGCTATTTCGCTGAGCTCCGGGGGCGCGTTACTGGCATCAGGCTTGCAAATTAATCAATTCAACTCTTAAGCGGAATTTGAGGTTATATAATGTCCTAATTGGCGCTGCCAATAAGGACCGATTCTTTTGGTGTCCAGTTGGGGTCGACATCAACTCAATTCAACTCAGTTCAATTCAATTTCCCACAGAACATATTCTACAACGTGCGGAAAAGCACGTAGGAGATTTTAGGTCATGCTTTTATGCACGCAGCAGATTTTGGGTCGTGCTTTTCTGCACAGTGTAGAATATGTTCTGTGCGGAAAATTGAATTGAATTGAATTGAATTGAGTTGAGTTGAGTTGATTGATTTGCAAGCCTGGCTGGCTTCAGCTTCGGCGTTGATGATGCGTTTCATGCTGGCAAGAACGCGGGAGCGGGTTTGCGGGTCAGTAGTTCGGACATTGATTTTCAAGTCTACTTCGGGGATGATATTTTCCGCGTCACCTACGTGAATGGAACCCACGATTACAACAGCGAGATCTGAAGGGTCGACTTCGCGGGATGGGATAGTCTGCAAGCGCATGATGGTACTGGCGGCAAGCACAATGGGATCTATTCATCGGTGTGGTTGAGAAGCGTGGCCGCCGCGGCCCTTGATTATTAGACTTGACGCCCGTTAGCTGTGGTTCAACATGTTATACGAGACCTACTGAAAGGAGTCTGCTGCACAAGCCATAAGGCCACGGCGAGTACCAATCGTTCCTAGGGACTGTGAGAATTATGTAGCAAGCGTCTGGAAAGCTTCTTTCATAGATTAATTGGGATTGAAACATACCTGTTCGATAAGGCATAACATGTGCTCCTATCGCAACATCTGGCACTGGTACTTTCTTATATAGCCCGTCATTCACCATTGCTCTCGCCCCTGCGCCCTTCTCCTCAGCAGGCTGAAACACCAATAGAAGCGTCCCTTTCCACTCCTCCTTGGCGCGCACTAGAGTTTCAGCCGCTGCGAGCAAACTAGTGATATGCATATCATGCCCATACGCATGCATAACTGGTTTGTCGATACCATTACTATCAAGCATACGAGCTTTGCTTGTGTATGGAAGGCCTGTCTTTTCTTCAACTGGCAGTCCATCGATATCAGCGCGAAGAACTGTTTTGCCTGGCTCGTTCTCAAAGACCGCGGCAAGACCGTAGCCGCCTATTTCGGGAAAGACTTTAAACGCCTGCAATTCAGCAAGATGGGAGCGAATCGTTCTTGCCGTTGCTTTCTCCAGAAATAAAAGTGCTGGTCTGAAACTCTGTAAGCTGATGTACGTAGTACCTTAACGTCGAAGAACACACATAGTGACTTATGTGGTTCTAGACCTGGCCTATGAGCTTGCACAATTTTACTGATAGCAGACATTGACAAGGACGAGAGTTATGACATAGTTATCTTTCGCTCAATATCACTTGTAAATGAATAGAAATGTCGAATAATAGTACAGGGTAACTAATTGAGGGAATTGGAGACTAAAGAAAAACCTGCGAGGTATTCAATTGTGGCTTCTATTAACCAATCCCCATAAGTCTAAAGGAGTCGAAATGAGGGGGATCGGCAATTCGCAGATCAGCCGCTCCACTTAGTAACCTAGATGGCTCAGAGAGTTTCTCTAAGTTAATAACGAAGTTTCAGGACATCAATGGGAGAAGAAAATCCAAGCAAACACGCTCTGTATATCGCCAATCCTAAACTCCTCCTTGAGTTCCACATAGTGCCTTCCAATCCTACTGGGAAAATTGAAGTTGATGATTGCTCAAGGACATCATATATTTGATGACGACTTGCTCTCTTTCTCCAAATGCCTTTCCAAACTTCCCAGCAAATCTGGTTCACCATCGGAGAAGTGAACCTCCTCCTCAGGTGCCTGAGTTGGAGCGGGGCCTGGAGATGTGGTTGTAGGTACTTGATTTAGGGAGTTTTGCCGACTATGAGCTATGGCAGTAGCGAGAGGAAGCTCCGGGGAACTGGAGGGATCTCTGCTGTTGCGAGGTTTCCGTTCGGGTTTGGTTGAGGACTGAGGATCTGCTGGGGCTGGTGGGGGTGGGGATAATTCCTTTGGAGGCTCTGATACAGTCTTTGATGGAGATGGTGCTTCGCCCGGAGTTGGTGAAAGTTCACCTTCTTCGCGATCCTCATCATCCGACCCTTCTTCGCCATCTTCGCCCTCATCGCCATCATCCTCATCGCCGTCCTGCGCATCCGCCATTGGAGTATCGCCTTCGGATTGGCCATTAGATCCGCCTTCAGTCTTGATGTGGGGGACGCCCAATGTATTTGAAGAGCCATCGGCAGCCATACCACCTTCTGCCGACCCTTCTGTTCCAGGTTCAAAGGCAACCTTCTTTTTCCCTCTTCCTGGGCCCTTCTTCGACTTTCTCTTTGGGGGTGGAGGCCGCCTCCTTGGTGGCGTTTGTTGCACTAAGTCGTTTGCCACGACCACGCCATCTGCATTGACAACACCTACTCCTGCAACAACTGTTCCAGGCGCAGCTGCGGCTGGCGCAGCTTCTGCGATAGTTTCTTCTTTTTGGACCTCGCCGTCGACTGTGGCGCCTTCAGGAACTAGTACTTCCCAAACATGAATCTTTCCTTCATTGTCGACTTTTCTCACTTTTGTTTTTCTCATGGGGCCCGTGGAAGTCAATGGTCCCACAGCCCCGCTATAAACAGAGTACTGTGAAGGAAGGCCTTTCCTCCTCTTCGCAAGATACTCGGGTTCAGGTCCTTCTAAGTGCCTTGGAACTTTTACATATTTCCGGACCGTAAAGCCGCGCTGAGTCTCTTTGTTTTCATCTTCATCGTCCAAGTTCTCTTTCTCCTCATCAACAGCCGGCGGAGGTTTGGAAATTCTACCAGCACGGGCAGCGCGAAGAAGTTGCTGACTGTGTTCGGGAAGCAAATGCGAATCTCTGGGCATTGGAAGTTCAGGCCACGCATCTTTGTCTGTAGTAGGTTTTTCTTGAACGCCTGGTTCAATAGTTACTTCCATCTCACGAAATTGGTGAATGGGGAGCCCTTCCAGAACATTGTGCTCAACTTGACCACGTCCAGAGCGATTGGTGCGGCCTTGTGGGCGAAACTACGCATAACACTGTTAGCGAACGATATTCGATTATTAGACAAGACGCAAATAAGAATGCATGAAGTTTTTAAATCAATCAAAGCACGCGGCAAGGGTTCCTAGTAGAGTGCCAAAGTACCGGCGAGATTTATTCCAGATAAAATCCTAGTGGGTTGATTCACTGTTGGTTTCATCCTGAATCATTCTACTGTACTTAGTTTTTCCCATTCCCTGGCAAGCTTTTGTTTTGGTGATAATCGTCTATGGGGTTTCCTAGATTCTCATTGCAAAGGAATGATTAAAAAACATTCAATCTCATATGCACCTCGCATACGATTTGACATAATCTTTTGCATACTTCTCGGTATGAGAAGGTATGGCGGATTGATATTTTCCACAACCAGGGATGTCTACTGTAGTGCCGGGAGGCCACCCGAACTTACTGAAAGATTAAAGGCTGCATCTTCCGGGCCAAGTTCGTTGGCAGGCGGTTGTAACAAATATGGGTTGAAAGATGATTGGAATGAATATGGTTTGGAGGACGACTGGAATGGATATGGTTCGAAGCGCTGTTCGAATGAAGAAGCTTCTAAAGGCGGCTCAAATGAAGGTACCCCGGAAGGCCACTCGTATAACGATAGTAGTATGTGGGCCGTTAGAAGCTCGTTGCGTTGGTGGCTCGAACTTGAATCAGGTGTATCATTAGGTCTCCCAAGGCTTTCCGCGGAGTTGATGTAATTTGGTAAGGTGTAGTGTGTTGCCTTGTACCAACAACGCAAGCATAGCCAAGGGCTGCGGCGGTCGATACGTTGCTATTTGTGTTATTTGCTCCACAATTATTGCAGGTACACCCGTCTACAGGGTTAGCCAAAGTAAGTGATCTTGGTTCCTGGTTTCTTTTTTCGTATTTATAGCAACGATTGCAAAGGTGGGAGTCTTTGTCCAGTTTACTCCAAATCCATCCGCTTGAAGTTTTGGTGGAATGACAATTTCCGCATCTGACGTCGGCCGGGATTGTTCCTGCATGGCCATGTTTCATAATGCCAATTGTCGTGGACGGCTTATTGGCAGATTTAGGTGGTTACCTGTCTAGATTGTCTGGCTCGCAGTCTGTCCGATAAGGATTCGGGGCGGCCAATCCAGAATAGTCTCCAAGAATCCGCGAGTAACCCATGATGTTGAATATATGCCGAGATCGGGCGAACAGATGGGTAATGGGACCTCATGAAATGAAAGGGGATACGCTGGTTGAAGAGAGAAAATGAAAGAATAGAAAACATACCGGAGCCATGATGATCGCGTAGGGATAATTCCAGCCAGCCTGTTAAATGCTGCTTCCTAAAATATACCGAAATGTGAGTATGTTTGGATGTGGACGGTGCGCGGCCGTCGCGATGGCGGCTCAACGCTTTGAGGTTGTGAGTTGAAGTTGCGGTGAAAGCTAACCGCTTTTGGAATCTCTTCAGGTGAATTTGGCTGGCCACCTTTAGGAGCGGCTTCATTGGCTGTATGACCATAGCGCATTAAATGCTTTAATTGAGGAGCTGTGCTAAAGGATGGACTAGAGGCTTTGAAGTATGAAACTCATAGTTATGGTACTCAATCTTTTGAGTTGTTCAACATCCACTTCACAAAAGTGTATAGTAGTACTTTCTAGACGATTGTCTTGTTTATTAGAGCGAAAATGCTATCATTTTATTTCTACAGCAATTCAAAATCATAGAAGCTCCCTCAAGTAGCATCTCTAGCTATGATACAGTCCAAACGCGTGGTATGGTTATGATGCCCATTACGGAGGGGAAAGCCCGTCCAATCCCAACCCTAGATGTACAGAGAGAAAAGGAAAGCGTTCTCGAGGTATTCAGTTCAATGCATAAAGATAAACAAAAGTATCAGTCCCATCTAATTTTAGTTAGCAGGAAGCCCAAAAAGAGAATCCATGTGAGAACTTACCCAGTGTCCTTTTGCCGCACGATCCCACCTTCATCGCCTGCTTGCTTGCCTGTTTTCCCTCCTTCTACTACTAACCGGTCGAGCTGATAGAACTGGCTTATCACCGTTTGTCTCTATGATACCCAGCATGTCAACAATACTCCTGTTATATGAGGCAGAATATCTAAAAGCCCCTTGGAAGGCCTATTCAACATTTTTCGAAACCTGGCTTTTTCTTAGAGATAAAAAGGTAACCAACTAACCTTCATCATCTGTAACTCCTTCAAGCCTTTCTGTACTAGCTCTTGTACTCTCCTCTCCTCTGTCTCATGTTGGTGTTCCCGAAACGAGTCGCGCGTCCTACGCTTCGCATACTCTCGAAAATTATACGCTGCAAATTGCCGGCTCTGCCGTAACAACGATCGATACTACAGCAATTGCTCAATCAGGATCGCTTTAAGTGTGAGACAAATTGTGACAAGTTTAATGGGGACATGAGAAGCCTGTGGGTGTTCCGCTTGCGGAGATGCGAGGGGTAGCGGAGGTGCTTCAGTCGGGGGTAGAGGGAAGAGGGACTCACAAGTGATCGTACTTGGTACGCCACATCGCCTTTGCCAACCTGTGTTAAAGACATATTTTTTAAGTGGAAAATTTGGTTCGCTAGGGATGGTTGGCGATGTCTAGTAAGTTCGAATTATATCATGGATGGTTGGCGAAATTTTGGATCAGAGGCGAGTTGCTAAGTCCAAGCTTCTGGACTGGAGGTGGGAACAAATAACTGCTCACAACAAAGCAGAGCACTGGTTTGCAGAGTTAAATTAGTTTTAATTGATTTAATTGTGGATATCTCGGATTGCTAATGCTAGTCTCTTTGAGCTTTTGATCTCGAAGCAGATTCAATAATACACCATTAGAAGCCTCCAAACGCCGTTCATGCTGTTGGTATGCCAAAGCTAGTGTCAAAACCCAACCACTTGCCTAGATATTACATTACGTGAACTTCTGCTTGATCTGCCTGATCTGTTCTTCGATATTGAGACTGTGCATCTGTTGAAGGCGAGCAGCATCCTTGCTTTCTGGCTGCCCGTCATAACTTGTTGCAGCTTTCTTCCTCCTTGCCGCTTCCTCCTCAGATATCGGTAAGCCAGTGACGCCGTCAAATACATCACTGCGTTGGCTTGCGAGACGCTTTAGGTTATTGGCGACGTCGGCTGTGGAGAGGTTGGTCGTCGCGTAACGGGAGTCAGCCTTCGCCTTCTGCTCCTTCCACCGAGGGTCGAGAAGTTCGACTGCCAAGTATATTAGCATATGTTCTGCCAATGAGTGAGTAAAATATGTAAAACTTACTTCTCATATGCTGCTCCAGTTCATCGTAAGGAATCTGTTGCTTGCAGTTTGGACACAACGCCATCGCCACATTCTGCCTCTTCGCCTGAGCACGAGGAACATAGTCATTTCTGATGCGCATCGGCCCTGTTGTACCCTTTGCGGCTGCTTGCGCCTGTTGAGCTCGCTCGCGCTCTTCTGCCCTCTCACGAATTCGTCGTTCTTCTTCGTCTTCCTGAGCTTGCGTTCTGTAGTCCACAGTGTCCGGGCCTGCTAACTGTGGAGCCCAGGCTGCTGTTGGAGGTGGCATCTGCACCGGTTGTGGAGGTGGGTCATAGTATGATGGCTCGTCACCAGGCATTGCTTCTTCAATGCGCATGTTATGGGGTTGAAGCGACATCATGGCCTTCTGCTCTAGTGACGCGGACTGTAGATCGTTCAGCGAAGTTGGTGGAGGAAGATCTGCCTGGTCGTCGGCTTCTGTGAACATAACAGTCTCCACCACGACAAAATCATGCCAGTCAATCTGTGCGTATTCCAACTTCTCTTTCTCCGCCTCTTCCTCCTGCTTTTGTTTCTGTTGCTCCTGATATTTGACCCATTCTGCTCGCTGCTTCGCCCGTTCGAGAACATGGAACTTGTCACGGACATTATGCTCTAGTTGTGCTATCCGCGCTTTTTCTGGCTTGCCGCCATCAATGGTGCTGCCTGTCAACAGCTCGGTATACTGGTCTACGAGGCGGGTGAAGAATTGGTATAGACTGTGTTGCGGTCGCAGGAAGTCGAATTGAAAATTGCCCGTCTCACGTTGTGATAATGCTGTCATCCAAGAACGCCCATTCTTTGCAACGTACAAGGCTGTCAGTTTAACAACTTCAAGATCCTGTGCATTAATGTTTGGCATGCGCGCTGAAAAGTGAAACTCTGGTGGTTCAGCCGGACCTTTTGGCTTCTCCGGTTCTGTCGCCCCCTGCTCTCCTTCCCGTCCTGCTGATACATCTGTTCCCCTGCCTGCTCGAATCTCGTCTAGTCGCCAGGCGTAGTAGGCGTGGTAGGGGTCGTTGGAGTAGAGGAAAGAAAATTTAGGGTTATTGACGTTTTTGTCCCGCACTCGGTCTTCGAAGGAGGGGCCGCTACGCGCAATGTAGCCTGCAGTTGTCTCGATGGTTTTGCGGACGCCGGCCGGTGGGAGGACAACGCCTGCAGGAGGCTTGCGCGTTGCTTCGTCCAGGGAGGTCATGGAGATATCAGGCTTTGCAGAAGGTGCCATTTTGGGACGTAGGTTATGTCCCTTTTTTCATATATTGACGCGAGGGTGGGTTAGAATCGCCTCAAAAGGCAAAGGTATCTGCCGTCGTGATGCAAGGCAGACGGGGAAAAACTCTGCTCCGGACACGACGCTAGTAGCGGAATTTTACTCTGGGGTGGAGCGGATAATTCTTGGCAATGTGAATCTAACAGGGTGAATTCTTGTAGATAGCTTACTGAAATTATGCAGATCCGACACATACCAGAAGGGCGGGTGTTCATAGCTACTCTGCATGAATTGAACGGGCCAATCCATGTGATCCCCCTAGCTCGCCATACTCTAGCTGAGCCCTATTCTTGGCACCCGCTAAATTTGGGGCCACCTAAACACTTTCCTCGTGTCCTAACTTGCGCGGCAGGCTTGCAAGGGTGGTGTGTTCATTAATTGACCCCTAGGCTGAGCGAATGTTTCGACACCTCTCCTCACTATCCAATTTTCGACAACACGCCTTCTTACTCTCTTTAACTGTCCTTGTTCATTCTTAATCCTTTTTCCTATCCTCGAGACACGAGTTGAAGCTTTTAGCTCTCAGCGAACCGAGAGCTCACGGCCGTTGAAGCTCCGCATTTGAACAGTTGAGACCACAATTTCCAGCTCTACACCCACTCAACCTATTCATAGAGTCCGCCATCATGGCGCAGAGAACGACGTATAATCCGTATCTTCAGGAGAAGAATACGCGGCGGTCAGGCAAATCTCCAGCTCGTTCACCAGGCCCGAATGGAAGAAAGCAACAGAAACGCAAGCCCTCAGACTATTCCTCAGAGGGTGTCACCGATCATGACATATTCAACCTTCCTAGTTCCGACTGGCAATTGTTAGGTGTATTGACTGTAATTGCCGCTGGGGTACGTCTTTTCAGGATATACCAGCCGAGCAGTGTAGTCTTCGATGAGGTCCAGTAAGTCTAGCCTCCGTGGTTGTGGATGAATTAGATTGTGTATACTAATAACAACTTGTTCAGCTTCGGCGGGTTTGCCTCTAAGTACATTAAAGGCAGATTCTTTATGGATGTCCATCCCCCTTTGGCAAAATTGCTTATAACACTGGCTGGCTGGCTAGCTGGATTCGATGGAGAGTTTGACTTCAAGGACATTGGGAAGGATTATCTGGAACCAGGTGTCCCATATGTGGCGATGCGTCTTTTGCCGGCTATTTGCGGCGTCATGACCATCCCAACGATCTTCTTAACGCTCAAGGCTGCAGGTTGTCGGACAACTACAGCTGCTCTTGGCGCTGGATTGGTGATTTTCGGTACAAAAATTCTTGGACCCTGAATATGAAATGAATAGCAAGCTCATGATAATATTAGACAACGCTCTTCTTACTCAATCCCGCCTTATTCTCCTCGATTCTCCTCTCGTCATCTTTACCGCTGTTACAGCATTGGCTTGGACAAGCTTCACCAATCAACATGAGCAAGGCCCTTCAAAAGCGTTCCAACCATCCTGGTGGTTCTGGCTTGCAGCTACCGGTGTGGGACTTGGGGCTACAGTGAGCGTTAAGTGGGTCGGTTTATTCACGATTGCATGGGTTGGTAGCTTGACGATTTTACAACTCTGGGTTTTGCTTGGAGATGCGAAGCATGTCACTCCGGTAAGGCAGAATCACCGCATGGGTTTGATCGGTTTTCTAACGAGGGTCTCCAGAGACTATGGCTTAAGCACTTCTTTGCCCGCGTATTCTGCTTGATCGTCATTCCTGTCACCTTCTACATGGCTATGTTTGGTGTTCACTTCCTCTGCTTGGTGAACCCCGGTGACGGTGATGGTTTCATGTCTTCGGAGTTCCAGGCTACCTTGAACTCGAAGGGGATGCAAGACGTGCCAGCAGATGTTGCTTTTGGAAGCCGCATTTCGCTTCGTCACCACAACACTCAAGGAGGCTATCTCCATTCTCACAGCCACATGTATCCAACCGGAAGCAAGCAGCAGCAAATTACTCTCTATCCCCACAAGGATGAGAACAACGTCTGGATAGTTGAGAATCAGACTCTTCCTGAAATGCCTGACGGGACCAAAGTCGAGGGACCCAAGGCTTGGGACAATCATGGTCCAGTATTGCTCGAAGACGGCTCCGTCATCCGACTATACCACGTTACCACCGATCGTCGTCTTCACTCTCACGATGTCCGTGCCCCAGTAACAGAGGCAGACTGGCAAAACGAAGTCTCAGCTTACGGATACGAAGGCTTTGAGGGCGATGCTAACGATTTATTCCGTGTCGAAATTATCAAATCCATGTCTGAAGGTGCACAAGCCAAGAAACAAGTCAGGACCATCCAGACCAAATTCAAGCTTGTTCACCTGATGACGGGCTGTGTGCTCTTCTCGCACAAGGTAAAGCTTCCTGATTGGGCCTACGAACAACAAGAAGTCACTTGCGCCCGTGGCGGCACTCTTCCTAACAGTGTCTGGTATATTGAATCAAACGAGCACCCACTGCTCGGCCCTGATGCCGAGAAAGTAAACTACCGCAACCCAGGCTTCTTTGGTAAGTTTTGGGAGCTTCAAAAAGTCATGTGGCGCACCAATGCCGGGCTTGTAGAATCGCATGCTTGGGACTCCAGGCCCCCGTCTTGGCCAGTTCTCCGAAGAGGTATCAACTTTTGGGGGAAGGACAATCGCCAAATCTACTTGATCGGTAACCCTGTCATTTGGTGGAGCTCCACTGCCGCAATTGGTCTCTACATTGCTATCAAGGGCCTCGCGGTCCTCAGATGGCAACGTGGATTCAAGGACTACTCCATCGTTACATTCAAGCGCTTCGACTATGAAATCGGTACTTCAGTGCTCGGGTGGGCGTTCCACTATTTTCCGTTCTATCTCATGCAGCGCCAGCTATTCTTGCATCACTATCTCCCGGCCCTATATTTTGCCATTATGGCTATGTGCCAGACGTACGACTTCATCAGCAATCGCTTCGCCGGGCTAGGACTTAAGCAACGACCTGCCATCGGCCAGGCTGGTGCCATCGCTTTCCTTGCTTTGAGCATTGTGGCTTTCACACTCTACTCACCTCTCGCATATGGGAATCCCTGGACGCAGGATGCATGCAACAAAGTAAAACTCTTCGATACATGGGACTGGGATTGCAACACTTTCCACACTTCTGTAAGCTTTATTTCCCAGATCTCTTCAATCTCTTCAATTACTAATTCTTTCCTAGTACGACCAATACTCCACTCAATCTATCGTCCCTGAGATTTCTGTCCCTTCCTCCGCTGCTCCTGACCCCGCCTTCGCCCAACATGGCGAGCAGAAACCCATCAGCCCAGTTGGCGACGCAAACGTAACCCCCCAACCGCCACCAGTTGCCAGCGGCCCTATCGTCTCGCGCGAAGAGAAGGTCGAATACCGCGACGAAGACGGTAACATTCTCGACGATGAGCAAGTCGCCGCGCTTGCCGGAAAAGTCTCTTTCAAGACACGCTACGAGACCCGCACGCGCATCATCGATGCGCAAGGTAACGAAATCTACGAGGGCCCAGTGGAAGGTCAATTGCCTGATGGACGGATTCAAGAAGGCCAAGCGCCACCGCATCCGGATGCTGAAGGCCGAAACCCGGAGACGGGTGAGGCGCCAGAGGGTGAGGCTAGCGAAGCGCCGCCTACGGTTGCTGCAGGCGATGGCGAGGCTAAGGAGGCGAGCGTAGAGGGAAGCGTACAGGGGACGCCGAGACCAGCGAGTGAGGCTAAGGAGGCGACGAAATAGGCTGACTCTGGTACAGCTAGACACTGTAGTAGATATAGTGAAGTGTAGGCAGGTGACGAAAAAGGTGCTGATGTTTTCTTATGTACGATAGTAGGGTGACTGGAGCTAGGAGGCATGGCGCCTGGGTGGGTTGATGAGTAACTTGAATTGAATTAATGGAGTTGTGTCTCGATTCTTGCGCTGTTTGACGACAACATGTCTGAAAGTCTTCTCTCACCATCTGCTACTTACATACCCACTCTCCACAATATTAACTTCGTTATGGACGAAAACTAGAATCTCGTCCGAAACCTAGCATATTCTCGGACGGTTCATGTGTAAACACGAAAGCTGTAGAGCAATTACCTAGGGCCATTTGACCGTCTATAAATATGTTACTAGCAACAACGTCCGGCAACAAGGACTTAGAGAATAGATAAGTGCCCGTCTGTTTCCCATTGTAGCGTAATCGATAGCCACGCCGAATGCCTAGGGCAGATAGCACAATGAATTCCACAACCATGCCACGCCACATCATGCCATGCCACCCTAACCGCAATGTCTTGAATCAACCCCATTCAGAAAAAGACAAACATAATGTACAACGCCATAGCAGTAAAACCTACAAATGCTGAATAACCCTAATTCTGCTCGGAGCCCGTTGATGCTCCTATAATCCCATCGTCCCTCCTTTACTGGAATAGCCATATCTCCAGAAGTGTTGAATCCTCAAACGCCCTCTAGTCTCGTTGTGGGCCTAATCATCACCCTCCCCAAGAATAACCCTAATGGTCCCTCCTTCCCCCAATCCTCCCAATCCCCCCATTCCTCCAACACCAAGCCCCAGTCCCATTCTCGCAATCGCCGCAGCCCTTCTTGGGCCGCGTACGCTTCTAACAACATTCTTCTTCACACTAGCAGCCGCGCTGCGGACGCTGCTTGCCGTTGTAGGACGTTTCGTCGCGCGTGCGGGGAGTGCGGCGAACTCGCGGAGGGTGCCATCGATATCATCGTCATCGTTGGAAGCCAAAGGGGAAGAAGAGCCTGGTGACAGATCTAGCGAAAGTGGCTTGAATGGCAGAGTTGTTTGCCGAAGACCTGAAATGGAGGACTTGGACTTCACGGGCGTGGCTGTCGGCGTAGATGCCGTCGCGGATTTCGCCGCAGGTTTGCTAGAGGGCGGAGAGCTGGATGCTGGGAGAATTGACTTACGGCTCGCGTTCTTGATAGTGGAAGAGTGTCTCTTCACGGCCGACGTGAAGCTGGAAAATTTGGTGCTTGGGCGACGGAGGACACCAGGGCGAGCGGTGCTAGCGGTCGTCTGCTTCGCACTGACACGTTTAGACGCCACTGTTTTCAGAGAGGCCGGTGAACCCTTTCGGAGCACCTTAGAGCATTTCGACGCCAGTGTAATAGTAGACGAGGAGCGACGAATAGCACGCTCGGAACGAGAAGCGCCTCGAGCATCCGTCTCTGCGGCCTCTTTCTCAGCTCGTGCGTCTCTGCTATTCTGAGACTCTGTGACACTCTTCTTGGCCTTCGCAAGCGCGGACTGGGCAATAGCCGCGACCTTACGTCGCTTATTCGGTCCAGCCGCTTTGGCACGAGAGCCTTTGCTTCCGAAGACATCTTGGATCTTACGTTTCGCGCCAGCAACAAGAGCAGTAGCTGCGGCTTTAGCTTTAGGTGCATCTTTGGATCTAGGGCCCAACACACCACGGCAAGAAGCCGTTCCGCAACGGCATTCTTGGACATTTTTAGATGAGAAAGGACTAATTCGCTTCATTAGTAAACAAGTCCAGAATGGAAGAAAGTTTCGAAATTGAGCTTGGTGGGGCTAGCGCTCTAGTATTAGTATGCTTACTCAAAATTGTAGTCGTAAGTCAGTTCCTCGCCAGTCATAATTCCTCTATCACCAGCAAACAACGCCATACGTGGCTCTCCAGCGACAGTCCACTTGACCATCCGGCAATTAGGCTCACAAGAATGGTTGACAAACCTGGCGATAGAGCCACGACTTGCGTCGATAATCATTTTATTATGAAATGTCATAAGGTAGTAGCACTACCTCCTCATTAGCAACACCTCCATATAGCAGCGACTCGATTGCAAGACAAATTTGATAAAAATTGCAAAGGGATAAATTGCTGACCTTATTATTCTTGTACTCATTATTCATCCGCCTATCACACTCCTCTTGCGTAATAATCTCACCAGCATACTCAACAATGATTTGATGCGGGTTGAAGGTTCGCATAGCTCTTACTCCGTAGCCTCGGTCTTCTGTCTCCATGACCTCTACGCCATAGTCGTATCGATTGCCTTTGGAGCGTCGTTTCAGCTCCGCAAACGCGCGATTGGTGCAATGCTCCGGGTTAATGAGGCAATTGGTATTATCACATTCATACAACATGAAGCGGTTTTGACAACCCTCTCCGCAACCTTCTTCAGGAGTACACAAGCAGTAGGATTCTGCCTGGGGTTTGGACTTTTTCCAAATGGTAGCAGAGTCGCCCACAAAGAGGTCTACGATGAAAGTTAGGTTGTGGTTACACTACACATGGGAATGGAACTAGCAACATACTCTTAGACGTCTTTTTCCAATCTTCGGGCTTCGCCTTACGAGGTAATGGCGAGAAGACATCGAACGGCAGTTTAAAATCTCTTGCTTCTTTGTAGGGCAACGATAAGAGCTTTTCTCCAGCAAACATAGGCAATGGAAGTATCTTGTTCTCCCCCATTGCCGCGGACTTTCCCTTCTTTTGATTCTTGCTTTCCGTGAACCTAGCATCGAAGTCTCTATGTTGGCCAAGGTATAAGCCCTGGGTCTGCCACCTATTAACCTTCGGCCTGGCCGTATCTTGCGTCTTCTCAGCCTCCGTATGGAGCTCCGGCATGGAAGCTGTAGATAATCTAGTACGCTTTGCAGGCGGCTCTACCCGGATCGTACTTTCAGAGTCTCTTCCTCGTGAACCTCCGGTGTCCTTCCTAAGCGCCTGCAATCTATCCATCCCACTCTCCAATACACCCCGCCCCCGCTTACCAAGACTTGAGCTTGCAGATGCCATTGCGTTTCTTGTGACTTCCTTTAGTAAATCCACACGTGAGGATTTCCGCCTCTTCAATCTACCCTCGGTCTCATTACCCAGTTGGTCCGTAAGCGTTTCATCAACCCACTCAGAATCTAGCTTCTCCGCGCCCTCATCAAGCGGTCTGTCCTTTGTATCCACGGAGCCATTGACGAACGTATTACCGCTGACAGCCCGCTCCTGCCTCATAACATTCTTCGTGTGCTTTTCCAAATACTTTGTCGGCGTATGGATCGCCGTGCCGGCAAGAATCTGTACGTTGTAAGTCGAGACACTAGAACGCGGCCTCCGCGAAGTACGCCGAGCACTCTGATCCTGCTCCTGCTCTGGCTTGGCTTGTTGAGTGTCGGTGGAAGTATCCGCCTTGGTTGCGTCAGATAGGATGCTCGCCGAGTCATCCTGGCTGGTCGGGGGTGTGGAGTTGGACGAGGACGTGCCAATGGAGCTGCGGGCCGCGGTATCAAGGCGAGTCGCCACAGTAATACAGGAAAGAGTTGACGAAGTTGAGTCGGGCGAAGCTGCTCGATCGTCCATATTGGATGGTGTTTGATGCTTATTGTGGGTTTGAAGGTTTGCGAGAGGGTTAAGAACGCGCAGTGAGGTGTAAATCAAGGGTCCTCTAGGACAAACGCGGCGGGGAACTTCAAAAGTTTAGACGCGACAGTCGAGGAATTCAGGCGAAACAAATTGAATAAGGCATTTTATAGGTTCCCAAAGCGACGCACCGCTGATTGAAGGTCCCCTCTGGTGTTGGGGGATTACGCGGTCGATATAGTGTAAGAGGGGAGGGATGTTCCAAAAGGACGCTGGAGGTAAATAAACCGCCAACCAGTATTAGGCTATACCTAATCAGAGGGAGGATTGCGTTCCACCACTTTCGCATTCCGCCACGGTTTGTAGTCAAGCATCTAAATCACTCAAGTGGATGGTAATTTGTTTTGTTGAAGTCAGGAATTGATAGAAAGGGGACAGTTATTTAGCACGCGGTGCGCTCTGAGCGGCTATGTCTCTATATAGAGGAACCCGCCATCGTCGGGTTCCCACTGTAACGCCGATAACTTCGTCTATATACTACATGAAGAAAAAGGTAGCTGCGTCATAGCTAGTAGAATACAAAACAGAAAGAAAGTGTCGACGATGACGGCAGTACAATGACTCATGAATTAGATATACACTTCCACATCAACTCGCATCAGGCACATTAGTCCTCGGCATCCTATTCATAGGAGACCTCGCGGTCGGTCCTTGAAAGCTAGGCGCCGTGTTGCTGACATCCTGCATCTCAACACCGCCACCCTGCTGCTCGGGCGCGAGTGGTGCTGTGCGCTTACCCTTTCGAGGCCCAAATCGTTGGTCACCCTCCTCGTACTCCTTCTTGAAATGCAAATACGTCGGAGGTCGCGGCCTGAGTAAGACAACGATCCAGTTTTTCCAGAAGCTACCTCGAGTAAATGGCCGATGCCGGTCCTTCTTCGGGAATTTATGCGAGTTGAGGTATTCCCGTGTAGTCTCGGCTCTCGCCATCAAGAAAAGGTGATACGCCCAAAGGCTTGCCGGATACGGCGTGACAATAATTCCATAAATGAACATAGCAAAAGGAACGCGCCATTTGGTAATCGCATCTCCAAAACTCGCGTTTTCCTGGTTTCTCCAGACAAGGAGATGGGCCAAGCTCGCAGCGAAAAGAAAAAGGCCGAGCAATGTACCAGAACTGACAAACGCGAAGAAATAACGATAGTTGCGGCGCCCAACGCAATTGTTGAGCCAAACACAGTGGTGATCTTGCGTTTCAACACAATTGTCACAAACGCGGCAATGGTGGGCCCGCGGAGGGCGCCAGATGTTGCAGCTCTTGCAGTACTTGGTTGGTACCTCCATTGCTGCATTAGCTGATGTAGCTGATACAACCATGGTCCATTCAGTTGTGGAAGGCCCTAGCGTGAGAGGGTCTTCATTATTATTAGGTGGTGGGAATGGGTGTAAATTGCGTGGAAGAATCTGAAGACTGTTAATATATTGACAATCTAGATGAAGCATAGGTACACTTACTCCAGGATCGGTGACTGATGCATGAAAAAATGAAGACATGCATATTAAGAACAAGTAAGCAAAGAGAATGGGTATCGCGGGAGAAACATGAAGCCAAAGCCATGGCGCTCTGCGATCCAAGCTAGTTAGCGTATGCAGAAATTATTTAATCGAGCATGGCACAACTCACGAAAAAGCAAAGAAAAGTGTTGCTGGAACCACAACAATGAGGCCAGTTAAAATATTTATGGGTCGATCCCTTGTGTTCTGAAATCTCCCTCCCCAGCAGAAAACCGTATTCCCGGAGAAATATTCGTGGTTTTTCCCTAGCTCTTTCTTAACTTCCTGCTTAGTAGCCACTTTGCGGGCTAGCCTTGGAGAGGATTCAGCTGATGAAAGTTTCTCGTGTCCTTGAGGTCGCATTTGCACAGATCCACCTCCTCGGCTAGGTAATATAAAGCTTGATCGAAATGAACGTGGTGATTTTGTGGGCGTTGGAAGCTTGCCAGAACCAGTTTTGTGTGCATTTGATAGGTCGAGGTGCGTAGGCCGTGTTGGTTTTTGGAGTGGAGCTATGCTCTCGCCTCTGCTCCGCACCGTCTCGGCACCTGTGGGCGTTGTGTTAGCTGTAGTCCGGTCTGGCATGTCTCGATCTGTTATGTCTGTCCCTCTCGATGGCGGCGGTGGTCCATCTAGATCGTGATGTAATCCCAGAGGAGCGGCTCCTCTGATAGTGGGGTTTGAGCCACTACTCTGCCTATACGGATTACTTCCAGAATCGCTTTGCCCCTCATGATAAGATGAAGTAGTGCCAAGTATAGACGTTGGACGCTGTCCACGCTGTGCCTGAAGTCTTTGGGAACTCATGGGGCGAAAGAAGGCGTGAGAAGTTATAGAAGGAACGTGTGTCCTGCTTGCAGAAGTATTTGGGCGGCTGGCACCACTCACGCTTCCTGTCACGCTCCCCGGCCCAAGTCCTTGTGCACCTCCTCCACGACGTGAGGGAGGCGCTTGCGACCACCTTCGTTGATTGCTAGATTGAGCTGTCGCGATGGAGGATGGCCGAGAAGGCGGAAGACCCGGCTCTCCAACTGGGCCGGTTTGAGTCTGTACTCGACCGCTGCCTGAGTTTCGATTCGACCGCGGACCACGAGCATTTGTTCCCTCTCCATCTTCAGAGGCTATATCAGTCATGCGCGAAGAAACGACACTCTGGGCACGGTCGTCTTGAGTAAGGAATGGAGGATTGGGGAAGGAACTGTGGGCAGGCGATTGCGAGTTTGGTGTTGTCATTGCGTTGCGAAGGCGTCGGAGGTCTCCACGGGGATAGCAGTCTTTCCAGCCAAATTCATGGCCTCGAGTAGATGGTAGAGACTTCGAGTAGGGTTTGTAAATGAGGCCAAGTGAGGCTCCTGGGAAAAAGCAATGAAGGCGAGGCTAGCGAAGTGAAGTAGGGAGTGGGTATGCTTATCGCAAAAGGTCGAACATTGGGGAGAAGGCTCTTATGCCGGCACTTCTTTGCACCCCAGGGATAAGGCTGCCGCAGTATATTGTCGCAAAAGGGAGACGATGATGCGCTTTGCTGCAAGGTCCCAGATCAGAAACGTGCCCCTTGGAACCTTGGAACCCCGACTTAGCCGGCATATCCCGCTAAATCACGTGCATTTCCTTGGCTTTCGTTCGTCGATACATCAAACCACCGTAGACAAAGCGCTCCACCACAACGCACATCTCCACTCCGCCTCGCCCTCCTTAACATCTTTATATACTCAATCACACTCACCATGTCCTCTATCATTGGCCGCGCAGCCTTTCGGGCATCTCGTCCTCTACGGGCCACCGGTATCAACACTGGAGAAGGTGCCGACAAAGCAGCCGGAAAAGAAGCTCTAAGGACTGGTGCAAAGAGGGATCCGGAGCTTTACGTATGGATTCCATATCCCTCAGAATGATAGACTTGGCTTTTATGTGGTGAATAGCTGCTAATTCATGCTTTCACCGCAGATTCTCTTCGCAATTATGTCAGGCGCCTTTGGTCTTGCGGGATGGCATTTCTGTAAGTTCTTATTTCATGCGATTACACGCGCAAATACCTCCTTCCATTAATAATTCCCTGGGTCGTCTAATTGGCATAATAACAAATGCCTACTAATTGAGGAATGCTGCTAACCCTAATACCATAGCCCGCTCCCCTACCTCCTCTTCCTCTGAGGCACCCGTCGCCAAGGCACCTAATAGCGAGCCCTGGAAAGAAGGTGGTGGTCTAGGGAAATATCAATATCATCCTGGTGGCGACCCTAATGCTCCCCTGAAAGACGCTCCATCTGCACTCAACACCGTCGTAATCCCGAACGTGAACCTACCAAAGGTATATGCAAGTTCCTTGTACCTCCAGAATCTTCTTATGATGCTTTAGTAAAGGGTATTTGGATGGCACAAGTAGAATGAAGTTATATTTGGATCAATTTGGATAGATTGCTAACACTTCACGGCTTACAGGAGCTGCACGAAAAATTCAACAAATGGGGCAAGGACGGCTACTAAACCATTTACCAACTTTCCTTAGCAATCAGTAGATGATGTCGAGGATTCCGTTCTCATTCCTTTTACGCGGTGGCAACGCGGAACTTGTAGATATGCTGGATTCCCCTGGCTGTGTAGAACAATTGAATCATTTATTTTAGCGACTGACATATTTTTCTACAATACTGTAGCAGTTTCCTTCTCTCTTCTCATCCAGAATTTCTACTTGAAATGACATCTCGCAACCTTATGGGATGATCCCCAGCCATCAGTTCCCGCAAACATTCCCAAATCAAATCCATGAAAATTTACCCTCCCATATTCTCGCCAGCTGCGAGATCTTTCCAGCCAACGACTATAGCATTACCAAGAGAAATACCGTTACCTCAACCGCTATGATCTTTGTAGAAACTCCTTCGTATGAAAAGGTATAGATTTTATGAAATAAAACATTACAGACCATGCATTTGACATCTCCTACCTAAAGAAATGTGAAGTTTACTTGAGCACTAAAATTTAACCGTTAAATAAATGTAAGTTAGGAGATTTTCTCGATCGCTATTGACTTGCACTGCTGACGTTGCCTAAGGATAGCTAGATCGCTAGAAAAACTGTACTACTACCAGATACTACTCTTCATTCTCCTGGTTCGACAAGTTTGCTCGCGATATATATACACCAGACCTTCAACGACGTTGCGATAGGCTCTATTGGTCCATTTCTATAGACCAAAGATGTACAAAGACCGCCGAGCCTAAGACTTTCGGACTACGGCTAAAGTATCCACGTACTTAAGTAGGAGAGATCTAGCGGGGTAGCGAGGTGTAAGAGGATTCATTGTCACAGAATAATGTCTTAGCACTAATCGTCAATTTTATAGATTTCTGAAAGCCTTGCCTTTCCCGTATGCTCTATGCTCCAGCTATTCCAAATATAGCCGAGCATGAACGATCACGATGGGCCATTCTCCAAAACCCTCACATTCCCAACACCCAGTCAGTTATTCCTAAGCTCCAGTTTATTTGGCGGGTAAACCCCCAAAATTCCTTGTACGATCAAAGACCTATCGACTGAGCTAAACCTGCAGATAGCAGCCTATCTCTGTCGCCATGACCTTACTAGGCTTATGCAAGCAACAAAATATTTCCACAGCCTCGTTGAACCACTGCTCTGAATATCTATTAAACTCCACAAGCCGGGCTTTCATAAAGACTGTAATGGATATGTTGAGATGCAAGACCAGAAATGGTTCTATATGGACGCTGAGAACTCGCTCTCCAGCTTGATATACGACCAAGTAGAACGCGAAAGAGCCGAAAGAACCGCCAAGTTTCTACAAATATGTGAAGCATTTCGTAGAAACTTTCCACGGCGGTGGCAGATGCTTCCCATGCTCACGCATAATCTCCGTCTCACCTTTGAACCATTTACTAGAGATACTCCTGACATCATTCATGATAAGGAATGGAGACACCATAACGAATCTCCTCGAGACATTTGGAACGCCTTTCGCTTCCTTCAGCAATCTACAATTCATTGATCTGATTGGAGAGTAGAACAACCGTGGCGATCCGCTGGATTCTGTCCAGCCATCGGCCTTTGATCAACAGGCTCCGCAAGGCCAGGCTCAGGGGATATATTTCTCGCGAGTTTGTGTTGCATATATGTCAAAATTCTGCGTCAAGCATTACACATCTCGATCTTGGGCTACTTGAACTACCTATCGGGGACACGCTTCTGAAAGAACGCAAACGCAATGTCGCAGATCATGCGGATCCCGAGTACGAAGCAGAAATGCCCAGCGCTGATTTTATTGCTCCAAGCGGTTTATCCTGGCTACCTTCAGATCTACCAAGTAGCTTCAAATCCCTCACTCACTTTGTTCTGTGCAAACCCACCGAGCCTTTTGAGAAGGACATTGATGATGTAGCCGTTGTGCTCTTAGATCAACTACGTTTAAACCCACGCACGCACAACGTCATGTACCACAGCGAACCTTTAGCTAGTAAAATTACTTGCTCTAAATGCCAATCGTGAGTCTTTGGACTAGAATATTAGTTAATATATCTAAAGATCTTCATTCGGATCCTAGGACCTGAGCCGATCCCATTTCGAGGATTAGCGTGGGCTTGGAGCAAGATGCGACGGAGCTACGACCGCTGCCCAACAAAGTTGGATAGATATCTTCTCTTATAGTACTATATAGCCGCTTCTTTACTAGTCCTTTAGGCCCAGGTGACGCGCCTAATCTCCTTAATAACCTTAAGCCTTTGTGAGTACTATTAGATGGATTTCGCAAATTTCCTTACACTAGTTGTAGCTAATTTAGGCGGCCTGCAGGGAGTTCGAATACGGCTTAGAGGATGCTGATTTGGGCGAAAGACTCTACAAGGGAGCCATGCTTAGCTTCCTGCACGAGCTGGCACCGAGCCTTATATTTTTTGAGGTTTTAAAATCGTATAATAAGCCTATATTACGTTGAGCTTCTTGTGGTAATAAAACAACGATCGTGACGTCGTAAGGAAAATGAGGGCAGTAAGAAGGAGCTGCTAAGACGTCAAGTCTCCACAACTATAATCATGGCTCGATCGATAGCGACGATCACTAAGTAACTTTACCTGATATAGGTACATAAGCGGGGTAACGCAGGTTTAAAATACTGCCTTATTTTACGAAGTATTTTAAGCCTGCGTTATGCATGTGTAAGGGGCCCCTGTAGAGAGGCTTTTTATGATCGATTTTATGCGGATCTACAAGCCAGGGTGTATGCGACGGCGTCAAGCCACCTGGTGTTGATCAAGGCTCAATCGACGGCTTTAACTTCTAGATTAGAGCTTATTTTAGCAGCCGGCCCTTTATTAGCTGCCCTGTTTAGAATCTAGCGCGCCAAGTCGCATCACGAGAATGACCTCTTTAGCTGTTTGGCTGGCTAATTATTCGTGGCGCTCGTCAAAGACCTGGACCATGCGGGGCGTGCGGCGTTGTATCCTCGCCTCACCGGTGGGATCTGGGTAGGATCCTCATTTTAGCCTTGGGTTTCTTGGTTTCCTTTGAGTCAATTGTCTGTCGCCTACTGCAAGCAATGAGCTACCACGGAAGCCCAATCTCGTATGAATATATAAGGGTGGAAACGGGCAGAACGCAGGAGAAGAGAAAACCCGGGGAAGTCAGGGAAACCCGAGACGACAATCGCTCGTGGGAAAATGGGGTCTACCAAGGGCGCAAAGAGCGCCGTTCGAGCCCAAGCCGGGTCTGGGTTGGGCCTGAGACTAGCGATAGCGAAGTAGAGGATTTCTTCGGCTTGGAACCCCCAGAAAGATATCTTCAGCGGCCTCCCCGAGAAGGAAAAGGTTTCTATCCGTTCAGAAGCGACGACCACATCTCTAAAATTATCGAAGAGGACCACCCTCCAATACGCCAATTGAATCACGAATACAAGAAACTTAGAAAAGATGAAATTAGACTCATCAAACTCTATCCTTCCCCGGACCCGGATGCAGACCTGCTATGCAGTCTGTTTCATGTCGATCTCACGCAGCCTTATGGCCCCTATGAAGCCATCTCGTATGCATGGGGCACAAAAGAAGACCCGGAGAAGCTCTATGTCATTCCCGAAAGTGAAGCTCTCTACGAACTACATAGAGGGGTAGCACCAACTCGATATGGCGACTCGGAGTATATTGCAATTACTGCAAACCTGGATTCGGCTTTACGAAGGTTTCGGAGGTCCAACGCAATTCGGCTTCTTTGGGCAGATGCCGTCTGTCTTGATCAGGAGAGCACAGAGGAGAAGTTTTACCAAATTCCCAATGTACAAGAGATCTACACCAAAGCTAGTAACGTCCTGATTTGGCTTGGAGGGGCAGGTGAAGAAGGGAGGATCTGCCTGGAATTTTTCGATCAGCTTAGCAAGAAGACAGTCCGCCGTCAAGTTGAACTTCTCTCGCCTCAGAATCTAGCAAGGATGATTGATGATTCTCTCGACGAGACCTTTCAACACCGAAGGCTTGACGCTCTGGAGCGATTCTTTCACCCTGTAAACCGACCATGGTTCCTTCGCCGTTGGGTGATACAAGAAGTTGGAGTTGCTCGAGATGCTTTAGTGTATTGTGGACCTCACGACCCAATAAGATGGAGCAAGTTCGCATTGGCTGTCGAGATATTAAATCAGCATCCCAATCGGATCTACAAACCGGCACTTTCCACTATATCAGCAATCTGCCACCTTCGGGAAATGAGTGCAATCCCAGTCTTGGATCTTCTTACCGAGTTTCATGAGTCAGATTGCTCTGAGGCCAAAGATCGTATCACAGCCATTGCGGGGCTTTCGAATCTGCCTAAGCTTAACCGGTCGTTTTTTAAGCAGTTTATCAAAGACAAAAAGGAGGTAACAGAGATGCCAACCTATGAGTTTTATTTTCATATTGCGAAAACAATTCTTGAGCGTTTCAACGATCATCTAGAGCTTCTGCACTGCGGGGCCGCCTTTCAACCACCGAACGATGATGCACGCAAAGCCAAGTTTTCTTGGGTTCCTGAGTGGAGAGTTCCGCCTTTGTTCAACTCTCTCTTGAACATACCGAAGTTTCATGCCGGCTTCGATACTAAGACAATGCGGCAAATGGTGTCAATCCACGTACAACCGAAAAGCAATGTACCCTTCTTGCGTGTCGTCGGGTTTGAATTTAGTGAAGTTTTCGAGAGGACAAATCCAGGTGGCTTCAAGATTCCTGAGCCCGAGAAAATACACACGCAGATTCCCTTCTGGCTTCCGAAAGAGGAATGGTACCGGGACGGACATCCGGACACATACAGGACACGACGGAGGTATGAGAGCTACTGGATGGCTTTTGCTCGAACTATCGTTGCTGATTACGGCCCGTCGTTATCAATGAAATCTCGACTGGAGGGATCCAGTGCAGAAATGGAGGAGCAAGCCAAGGAGATTTGTGAAGGTTTTAAGGATATTAGCAGATTTACGGAGGAGATGCGAATGTTTGTCCGAAAAGAGGATAGACCACGTCCTGCAAAGAGTCTTTCTCTGGAAGGTAAAACCATTTACACTCATCAAGCGAGAAGATACGCTAGGCTGGTTACTAAGGCCATGGGCGGTCCTGGCGGCACTTCGGGACGTTGCTTCTTCCTATGTGAGGAACCGCGTTATATGGGGATTGGCCCTGACACCATGAGGCGGAAAGACCGGATTGTTATCTTCTATGGTGCTCGCACCCCATTCATAATTCGTCCAATCAAGGGGACGCCATATTTCCGTTTAGTGGGAGATTGCTACATCAACGGAATAATGAACGGTGAGACTCTAGATATGGGTCACAAGGAGAAAGAGTACCTCATTATCTGATCTTCCTCTGGTGAAAATTCAAGCAAGCATCATATCGAAACAATCATTACACCATACTTCAGGGGTTCAAGATACCTAGCTGGACGGTTCTGGTCTTCGAAAGTCAACTATGGAATACCAAAGGGATATCATGGTTTCCAGCTGACTTGTTGAGAGCATTACTCGCAGCGTATCGGCAACCCATTTGATTCACTTTCTGCTTTACCCAACACTCAGGCTACACGATCATGAGGCTCTAGAAGCGTGCTTCGCTGCCCCATGATTGCAAATTTATCGTGCTCTGCATGGATGTGTTTTTATTCAATTGGTTGTCGATTTTCAGAGAATAAAGGATGAATCATGTCATTAGCAAGTCTCCAGTCCTGCCGGTGAAGGCGGAAGGCGGGAGGGGGAAGAACCATATCCTTCTCTAGGGTAGGGCACCCCACGTTACGAACTGGAGGGTACTCCGGACGCCACTTTGCTTGAAAGTTCCGGGAGATGTCCAGACGCGGAAAGTAGGAAACCCGCACCTTGCTTAGTCAGAAATCATACTGTCTGAAGCTCATCCACCAGGTGCTAGCGCATTAAGTCAAACCACGCACGGGTGGCGGGAGCAGATGGTGAAAATGGTGAAGTTTATACTCTTTCTCGTGGGGGTGTTGTTTATTCTCAGTATGCTACCTTGGAGTTCAGCACACATGAATGATCTGCTCGGAGCGGCAAACAGCTCGCGATGCTTCGCTAGGCCGGTGTTGGCAAAAAGCTCCTCGCGCGTCAGCTCTGCAGGTAAAATTTATCACAGATCCCACTGCTTTTTCCAAAATTTGGTCGAATCCCCGCAGGCAAATCCAGGGTGGCGTTCGTTAAGCAGTCCCAGAGAAGCGAAGCTCGTGCCCTTGCAGCGCCGAGACGCTGAGACTTTTCCAGCCAGTTACGTCACCTCACATGATAATTTAAGATTTCTTCGTCCCCATCAAGCATCTGTTGTGAACTGGTGGCGCATCTCCCGGATAAGCTCAGACTCGTCGCCACGAAAGAGTTTTCAATTGATAGGCATAGACTGCCGTGACAGGCTAGTCGCGCCTCTCTGTCCACTCAGCGTCAAGCTTGGCCTGCCAATCTGCCCCTCTAAAGCTGCGCATTGCAGATCCCAACGGTGCAACTGATAAGCAAGTCGGTACTCCAGAAAATGCACCTCACTACCATTGGCCCTTCTGACCGTAGGGCTCCCTTCCAAAGATCTTGAAGTGTGGGGGAGGCCTGCAAACACAGGCTGCTGAGCCAAAGACCGCCGAGCCAAAGACCGCCCTACCTCCCTTATCAAGTGCAGGAAGCGACCTGTAATAGGGCGCTTTGGGCCGGTTGTCGTCATAGACAGGATTTCAACGTTGCAATTAGAGCCTTCTCACATCATGCGCTCGCCGTCATATAAATCCTGTCGCGTGCTCGGTGCTACTGCGAGTTGGCAGGCCTTGCAAGTCTTCGTGAACCATTCTTAACCTTACCGGCTCAGGCAGGCACGCCGCAACAACTAAACAACCATGGACAAGGACCTGGAGAAGAACGAGAGTCCTGCCGGACCCCCACAGTACGACTATGGCTCGACGGCAGAGACCAAGGAAGGCACCAGGTTCAGTCTATTCGTGGATAGCTTCAAGAGGAATCCAAATGCGCGTATGGTCACCGAAGCCACCGATGCTGAAGGAAAGCCGCTGCCAGATCAACCTCCTGCGGAGCCTGCGCTGGCTATGAAGCTGAAGGACCGGCACTTGCAAATGATTGCAATTGGTGGCTCAATTGGTACGAAATACCTCCTCTACCCCAAGGTCTTGGCCTCTCGTAACTAAATCAATACTGATCGCTGGTCCTTGCAGGAACTGGTTTATTCGTCGGTTCTGGGTCCGCTCTTGCACAGGGTGGTCCTGCGTCCCTTGTCATCGCCTACGGTCTCATTGGAATAATGTTGTTCTGTACAGTCCATGCTCTTGGTGAGCTGGCTGTTGCTTTCCCCGTGGCAGGCTCATTTGCTATCTACGCGAGCCGATTTATTGATCCGGCGTGGGGATTCGCCATGGCTTGGAAGTGAGTGTTACATATATCTCGAGCGCTATTACCTGAGCAAACACTTGATACTTGTGGAATCACATCCTTAAACCGTAAGCTCACCAAGAGCTCAAAACTAACCGTAATTACTCAATAGCTACGCTCTCTCCTGGCTTGTCACGCTACCGCTTGAAATTGTCGCTGCATCTATCACTGTGTCGTACTGGCCTGGTGCTAAAGATACAAATGGTGCCGCATGGGTGACAATATTCCTATTCGTCATCATTAGCATCAATCTCTTTGGTGTTAGAGGCTATGGTGAAGCAGAATTCGTTTTCTCAATCATCAAGGTCGTCGCCGTGATTGGGTTCATGTGAGTTCGCCCGGATGTGTTATGCATTCGAGACTCGAGGTCATAACTAAAAACAGTATTCTCGGTATAATCATTGATACTGGAGGTGTGCCCGGTCATCGCCAATATATGGGAGCCCACTTCTGGTAAGCATGTTAGGGTAGTATAAATTATTATATTCCTAAATCTTATTTAGGTATGATCCTGGAGCATTCCACAATGGATTCAAGGGTCTTTGCTCCGTGTTCATCACCGCAGCCTTTTCTTTCTCAGGTACCGAGTTGGTTGGGCTTTGCGCAGCTGAGACTGAGAACCCGCGCAAAACACTTCCTACAGCTGTCAAGCAAGTGTTCTGGCGTATCTGCCTGGTAAGCCCATAGAAAGTTCCCGCAATATACCGACAAAACTTGTTAGTAACAAGCAATTAGTTCTACATGGTCTCCCTAACCATCGTCGGCTGCCTGGTCCCCTACAACGACCCCGATCTCCTCAACGGCAGCGGCAGCTCCGACGCCAATGCCTCCCCCTTCGTTATCGCCGTCAGGAACGCCGGCATCTCCGTAGTCCCCTCAATTATGAACGTAGTCATCATGATCGCCGTCCTCAGCGTCGGCAACTCCTCCATCTACGGCTCATCCCGCACGCTCGCCGCGCTTGCCGACCGCGGCCAAGCGCCTAAAATCCTCGGCTACATCGACCGCTCCGGCCGGCCCCTCGTCGCCATCCTCTTCTCCTCCGCCTTCGGCTTCATCTGTTACATCGTCGCGGCGGGCAGTGACACGCGCACGCAGGCCTTCAACTGGATGCTCGCCATCTCGGGCCTCGCCGCCATCTTCAACTGGGCCTCCATCTGCCTGTGCCACATCCGGTTCCGGCGCGCCTGGAAGCTGCAGGGCCACACGCTCGACGAGCTGGCGTACAAGTCGCAGGCCACCGTCTACGGCTCCTACGTCGGCTTCATCTTCAACATCCTCATCCTGATCGCGCAGTTCTGGACCGGCTTCGCTCCTGTCGGCTACGCGGACATGACGGCGGGTGAGCGCGTCCAGAGCTGGTTCGAGGCATATCTCGCCTTCCCCATCGTGCTGATCTGCTACATCGTGTATAAGATTGCGTATAAGACGCGGTTTGTGCGCGTGCATGAGATCGATGTCACGAGCGGGAAGCGCGAGTTGAATCTGGCGGAACTGTTGGCGGAGGAGAGGGCTGAGCAGGCGAAGTGGCCCAGGTGGAAGAAGATTTACAAGACGGTTTGTTAGTGGGATAGGGGCTTTTTGGTTTCTTGTAGATACCTTTTTTTGGGGGGGGGAGGGGGGAGGAAAAGGGGATGGTCTGAGGGGGGGATGCGGTGTACGATAGTGAGATATCGCCTTATAATTAAAGCTATGGCACGGCGCTTGCGTGATGAGGTCCTGTGTTGCGTTGTGTGAGAAGCTAGTGTAATGTTAGGAATGGGAGAGTTGAAAACACGACTGTGCTCTCATCCCAAGCAGATCCTCCATAAACCTCCCGCACCTACAAGGGGGTGACATGAGCGGGCTGCCCGCCCTCCCTGCAAGTTTTGGTGGCATTATAGTAGCGTCCCACTAAAATGCTGCTGATATGGTTATAATACCACCAAAACTTGCAGGGAGGGCGAGCAGCCCGCTCATGTCACCCCCTTGTAGGAACTCCTTTTTAATCTGACGCTAGGAATCTCATTTCAACTACTGTATACGGTTTAGCTTGCAAATTTGACGCGGTTGCCGATCTAAAGGAGCTTCGGATTAGAAGTCGTTAGTTCTACCGAACGACTGCATTAGAATCAGATTTGAGATTCAGATCGGCTCTATTCTGGAGCCTCCGGATTGATTCTAAAGTTGCAACCGAATGGCCCCAAAGGCTAGAGGCGAGGACTACTATTCCAAAAATAGCCCCAAAAAGCACCGAAAAGAGACATTGATAAATAAGCCTGGGCCCTGTACTGCACCCCCATGAGCGTGCAGCACCAACGTGTTTAGTAAAGCAGATCACTTTCCTGATCTCACGTTATCCCTTCGT
>Ga0307507_10000189_pt1 | contig 113698 bp, 29 predicted proteins | sample 7_EM_MG_FD_207223 | JGI IMG/M metagenome (GOLD analysis project Ga0307507, IMG submission 207223) | Populus trichocarpa ectomycorrhiza microbial communities from riparian zone in the Pacific Northwest, United States - 7_EM | ecosystem: Host-associated > Plants > Roots > Unclassified | place...
AAAAGGTAACTATATATTTCTTAACATGCAATTAAGGTAAAGTTATATGCTATATATTTAACTATTATATATTATCTAATATAATCTTATACAATCTTATATAGTTTTATTACTTGGAGGCTCTGCGCGAAGCTCTGCATATAGAGGCTCTACACAAAGCTCTACACGAAGCTCTATACGAAGCTCTACGTATAGAGGCTCTGCACAAGGCTCTACACGAAGCTCTGCGTACGGAGGCTCTACATAAAGCTCTGCATCGGGTCCCCACTATATTCCTAATAGCGTCTACACGTGTCTCTGCCTATGTAGCCGCCTTATTTTTTACCCTTCTTTCCTTTCTTACATCCTCCCTACCTAGGGAGGCACTAGAACGGCAGCTAGCAGAGGACCGTTGCTAGAACTAGATAACTATCGCTAGAACTAGACAACCGTTACTAGAACTAGACAACCGTCGCCAGAGCCAGACGACTATCGCCAGAGCTAGATAACTGTCGCTAGAACCAGACGACCGTCGCTAGAGCTAGACAACCGTTGCTAGAACCAGACGACCGTCTCTAGAGTCAGACAACTGTCGCCAAAACCAGATGACCGTCGCCAGAGCTAGACAACCGTCGCTAGAACCAGACGACTGTCGCCAGAGCTAGACGACCGTTGCTAGAACCAGACGACCGTCGCCAGAGCCAGACGACCGTCGCCAGAACTAGACGACCGTCGCTAGAACCAGACGACCGTCGCCAGAACCAGACGACCGTTACCAGAACCAGATAACCGTCGCCAGAACTAGACAACTGTCGCCAGAGCTAGACGACCGTCGCTAGAACCAGACGACCGTCGCTAGAGCTAGACAACAACGACTAGCCAGCGAGCACTATAAACGATTCAATTAATTAATCGAATCAAGGTAGCACAGACAGGTAGGCACAAATAGGGAGATGCTAACGGGTAGGCAGATACAGACAGGTAAGCAGATACAGACAGGCAAGTAGATACAGACAGGTAAGCAAATGCAGACAGGCAAGCAGATACAGATAGGTAGGCAGATGCTAACAGGTAGGCAGATATAGATAGGTAGGCAGATGCAAATAGGTAGGCGATACAGACAGGTAGGCAATACAGACAGGTAGGCAATGCAGATAGGTAGACAATGCAGACAGGTAAGTAGATACAAATAGGCAAGCAAATGCAGACAGGTAGGCAAATGCTAATAGGTAGGTAGATATAGACAGGTAGGCAGATACAAATAGGTAGGCAATGCAGACAGGTAGGCGATGTAGGCAGGTAGGTAAGTTAATAGGTAGATAGGTAGAAGAGAACCATCGCTATATTATATTAAATTATCTAAAATAATATTATTTATTTTACTAGCCTTATAAATAGCTTTAAAGTAGCTTTTATTTATTTAAAATATGTTATTAGTATAAAAGAGGTAAATATAATTATGGTTGCCAAATGCGTAGATTACTGGCAGGTTGCGCGCAGGCTGCGTGTTAAAAAAACACGATATAGGCTAGTCGGTCGAGTTGCCAAATGACCTCAACTGCGCGCCAATTGCGTCAACCACCAACCATTGAGGCCATTAAAAGGGTACCATATTTTGCCGATGTACTGACAAGCTAAAGCTTTATATAAAACATATAATGGCTTTCTAAAGCCACTACCTGTTCTGGACTAAAGATGGAAAGATATCTTAATTAACTTTATTATTAATCTCCCTAAAAGTAAAGGCTGCATAAACATTATAGTAGTTATAGACCGACTATCTAAGATAAAATACTTAATCGCCTGCCCTAATATGTTAGCATTTACCATTACCCAACTGTTCCTAGACTATATATAGAAACTCCACAGACTTCCTAAAACAATCATCTCTAATAGAGGCAGACAGTTTGTCTCTATATTCTAGAAAGAATTAACTACTTAACTCTACATTAAAGCACTATTATCTACAGCATACTACCTAGAAACGGACGGTTAAATAGAACGTGTAAATACTATTATGGAATAGTATATCCGGATATATATGTTATATTTACAGGACAACTAGATAGACTGGCTTGTATTCACTAAGTTTACTATAAATAACTCCGTCTTAGAAACCACAAAGGTCTCCCTGTTCCTGGCCAACTACAGCTAGCATCCGCAAATAGGGTTTAAACCCTTTAGTAACGTTCCTCGCCTAGCCTATTAAGCCTTATAGGTTACAGAAGTAAATAAATTCATAAAGAAGATGGAAGAACTATAAGAGTTCCTTACTAACAAAATAACATAGGCCTAATCTATCTATAAAGCTATAGCAAATAAGAACCGAACCCTAGTACTAGCCTACTAAATTGGTAACTTCGTCTAGTTAGATATAAGAAATCTAAACACAAAACAACCTACTAAGAAATTTAATTGGAAGAACGCCGGCCCTTATAAAGTTAAGAAAGTTGTCTCTCCTTATACCTACCAACTAAAGCTCCCTAATACGGTTAAAATCTATCCTATATTCCACACGTTAGTCCTCCACCCTACTACCCCTATATTAAATGCCCTACCTAGACAGATCTAGGACCCTCCCCCACTAGTTAAGGTGGATGGTAAGGATAAGTACTTCGTTAAAAGAATTAACAATATTAAGTATAACAAACGAAAACGCCAATATATATATCTCACAAAATAGAGAGGTTTTAATAAGCCCACATAGGAACCTGTTAACTCTATAAAACTTATACAAGCCGCAGAAGACTTCCATAAACTCCACCTAGAACTACCACAGCCCTATCTCGCAGAAGCTCGAGTTTAAAGGGGGGGTACTGTCACGAGATACCTCCATAACACCTTACACACGTCCACCTGTTTCTACTAACGTAGTAAAAAGAGACTGACCGCAAGACAGCAATCTATTATATTCCGCTAAAATCCACCAAATTCTGCCATATTCCGCCAAAGCCCACCAAATTCTACCAAGTTCTGCTAGGACCGCCCCTTAAATCCTATTCTACTCCGTATATGTGTCAACTAAGCAACCAAACTAATAATATATACCCTTTCTTCCCATTTCCTTACCTTCTCTCCTTACGCAACGTCTTGACTTTATTATATAGTTTATATACATAGCTTAATAATATCTACTTTGCTATATATTATCGTCGCTTATACTCGCTCTATAACACTAAGCAAAAAGGTAAAGGTCCTTAAAAATCTTATTAAAATGGTCTGTATTCTCTTTTAGCTTTGGAATCTTATTATATAATATAGTAGTATTTAGGGTAGAAGGACTATCTCCTCTATACTTTATCTCCTAGAGAGCCTTAACCCTATTAAGCATAGGCTTCTACTACTTCTTTTCCTAGTTTGACTTAATATACTTCGTATAATAACTTGGGTAAAGAATAATTGCAGCAGCGTATAAGGGGGAATCGTCCAACTTAAGGTAATACTTATTAAATACTTACCAGCCTACATGGATATGCTTATAGAAATCCTTATTAGCTTTATAGTATTCCTATTATAAGATTAATAAATTCCTAAGATAAGGGGAATAAGAGTTATATAAGGCTATTTTTAAAGTGTTAAATAAGAGCATCCATTAAAGTTAGTACACTATTAATCGTTGCTTAATATCCTTACATTCTAAGGGTAACTTCATAAAACATTTAAAGAAACTTATATATCGTATAAAGCATATCCTAGTCTAAGTTAGTTAACTTGTCCTCTTTAAGGGTGTCCTAATAATTCCTCTAGTACTTATAAATCGCCCCATCCTTTTAGAGCGTAATATTAAGCATATAGAACTAGCTATTCCATCTTATATAATTATTAAAAGGAATTCTTCTTCCAGTAAAAGCCTTAATATCTTTTATACGACCTACAGAACTTTATATATAAATAATAATATTGTGAAGCTTGCCAAGGACACCTATATAATAAAACGTATCCCTTTAAATAGCTAGCTATGCTTCGCTAATTTTATCTCCGCTTTTATCCTCTACTTTATATAACTAGATTTGCTTAATACTAATAACATCCTTAAAGAGGAAAGCCTATATAGCGAGGTTGATAATATGGCCGTTATAGCGGATATATTAATAAATAGGATTCCAGTCAATCTTCTTTTCTTTCTTTAGGTAGGCACCTACTATACAATAGAGAGTATCATTTGTAGAAGCATTATTATAAACAATTATACCAATCTGTTGTATAACTCTAAAGTCCTATAGGACAGGAAGAAGAACTCCAAATTAATCCTTGCTGCTATAAGAATGTACTATATAAAGAGTAAGAAGCGCCCTTAAAAGCTTCTGCTTATTCTGCTAAGTAAAGTACGCGCAGATTGCGAGAAGAAGATGCTTATTTAGAGACGTCTAAATATTAAGCGAGATATAGATACTTAATATTGCTGCCTAAAGCTTATCTTGTATAATATCCTTTTAGGAAAGCTAGGAGGTGTTAATTAGTTTACTAACTTTAGAATAAGCTATTGTAATAATATTATCTACCTAAGGATTAAGAATATAATAAAGTATACGGAACTCTGGCCACTTAACCATTTGGAATGGAAGACATTATATAATAATTAATGAAATAAGAGCCTTATAAACTAGCTCCTTATTAAGGACTTTATAGAGTATAATCTGGTTAATTTCTTCTCCTTAATTAGTAGCCAAGAGCCTCTTATATAACTCCTTAAGCCGCGTCTTTACTATTATATAAATGCCTAGGCCGTTAACTAGACAATCAATTTAATGCTTACTTTTAAGGTAATTTTAAAGGTTTATTGTAGATTTTCCGCTATACGGTAGATTTATATAGTATTTACAGTAATAGATCTTATTCTTCTTGTATCTTTCTGGTTTATGGTTATACAGCAGCCGAGTGTGCTCGTGGAGAGAGATGTCTAATAGCCCACGTACACTAGCTTCTAGTCCTTCAACCTTAATAGATTTAAGAGTAGATAAGAAAATAGATAACTCTACTTTAGAAGCTATTATACCGTACAATAAAAGATAAAATTAGAATAGTAGTTGATGGAATTCTTAATATTAGATAGATAGAGTGGGGTATGCTAAGAGATTTTATTTTTTTAGCTAATTGATAAAAATAATAACAAATACGAAAATAAAATTATTTATTGATCTTATTAGATAAGATTTTATTTTAAACCACACTGCTGTTGTGTATCCGGCTTTCCCCTGTCTACACCAAGTACGGCTTCCTTGGTCTCAGTGCTTAGATGATGGGCGCGGACGAACAGGTTTAGTACAGACGACATGCCCGCGAACGCAACGTACTGTTAGGGGCATGTCATGTCAGTAAAAGAGAATATTTTCTTTTAGGGTATCCCTTTGAATGCCAACTCGACAAAACATCTTTACAAGGAGTATGCACCCAATCGAACACTGAGCCGAAATGCTTTCAAGCGTGTAGCGGGTTCCGGACGATCACTGTTGCCGAGTTGGCATCCAAAGGGATAAGATGAGCTGCCGCGTACCATAATCCACACTGTTCTCAGCGCTCTAAAGTAGGCCTGTCTGACAAGAACCTGCTGGTCTCGCGGTAGGGTTTCAATGAGTTCAACGTTAGCCAAGGCTTGGCCACCGTTGAACTGGCTGGCCAGTTGCTGGCCGAGCTGGTCAACCAGGTCGGGATTCGCCACGTTCATCTCATTTTGAAATATAACACCACCAACGACGATCGAAACGGCGTTTGCGATAGACCGAACAAAGCCCATCGTCGCGATAACAGCAGCGGTATCTCGTACCGTTGTAGCGGCTTGTGCTGCGAGGATAGGTGACTCGATATTCATACCGACGCCGATACCCACGAGGATCTCGAATATAAATAATTTAGTCAGGTTTTTCTCGAACTCGAGATGGATAAAAAGCCCGGCACCGAGTGTCAGCATCACTTGGGCCACGTACATAACAGGCAAATATATCCCGGTCTGCTGAATAAATACTCCCGCGAAGGCGGCTGCGAGAGAACACGAAACAATGAGAGGGAGGAGATAGAGGCCCGAGTTTAGAGCATCCGCGCCTAACACAGACTGGGAGTAGAGAGGTAAGTAGTAAGCAAGCCCAACGAAGATGTAGAAATTAAGAGCGAAGACGCTATAAGCGGCTACCGTAGGTGTAGTAGAAAATAGCCGCAATGGAATGACGGGATTCGTAGCGAATTTCCATTCGTTAATGATAAAAATGCCAACGATTACTGCACCAAATAGGATAAGGCAGATAACCGTAGCGGACGACCAGGGGCGCGTGACGTCTCCGAAGTCTAGACCGAGGGGAATCATCAATGCGCTGCCGACAATGAGCAAGCTTCCGGTCCAGTCGATAGCCTTAAGCCCCGCCAGGACGGGAGTGTTGGGGGTCGGAACCTTCAAGAAGAAGAGCAACACAACAAATACGACAGCACCAATAGGCACTGCAAGGCTTGTAAGCTCTGGGACGGATATTGCGCTATAGGCTGAGTTATGACTCACAATTGATCCAAAAGCACCACCTCCAGCTGCTCGCGTGTTAGCCGGAACAGAAAAAGGGGAGGTTATGCTAAACTCACTCCAACCGAGTGGTAAAAACGCCGCCCAAGACGGGCCCAACGCCGCTTCCAACTGCCCAGACGATTGAGGTGATGGCAAGATACAATCCCCGATCCCTTAACGAGAATGTGTCGCAGATGATGACATTCACCATAGTTCCCATGCCCGAGGCCCCAAGACCCTGGACAGCGCGGCCAGCAATCAATGCATCCATGTGCGGAGCAAGCGCGCAAAGCAGACTGCCTGCGAGGAAAACAGCTACCGCAATAAGCATGATTGGCTTCCGGCCCCAGATATCCGCCACGGACCCCCAGACGGGCGTGATGGCCGTGTTGGCCAGGATGAAGGCGCTGCCGACCCAGATGTACCCGGCCACGGACTTGAAGGAACCCGCGATGGCGGGGATGGCTGGCGTCACGATGGTGAGGTCCAGCGCCGACAGCATTACAGATAGGCAGAGTGGCGTCATGATTAAGGTGATGGTGGTACCCGAGAGCTTCTGGGCAATCGTCGGGGCCTCGGGGGATAAGGCCAGCTGGACGGTTGCCGAGCCGGTAGTAAGGCCATTATCCATCGGTGTACTAGCGCTGCTGGGAGGCTCGGTGTTGATGGCGGCTGTAGTAGAGTCGGTGTTGTCCGGTCTGCAGCCGTTCACGAACGCGGCCGCTGGTGAGGTGGCGATCTCAGCACCATTGTTGCTAGCCGCCAGAGCGGATGGGTGAACGGCATTGGGCCGATGTGACATGGCAGTGACGAAAGCTGAATAGAGAAGCAGCGCTCTAACAAGCCGATTGGAGTTAAGTTTGGGTTTTAGGATAAAGTTGAATTAAGGGCATGTGTGATAGCGGTCGCCTTTAATGCGATGTCCAACTGAGGCTGTGTTCCCTCGCCGCAGACTAGTGCCTTAACCCCTGCCACCTGCGTAATTTCGTTTCAAACTGGAGAGCACTGGCCCTGCAGTTCGTAGGCAAGTTTAGGTAGATCGATACGGGCGGTATAATGGGAGAAGTAGCGGCGGAAGCAGCGGCAGAAGCAGCGGCGGAAGTAGTAGTAGCTATAGTTTGAGGTATAGGCTGTGGAAGGTCCGCTAAAGGTCATCGGGACCGTCCCTTTCTTTTCTCCTATATATAGAGTTAGAAAGGCAATAAGTAAAAAAAAGAATAAAAAGGATTAACCCTATAAGATTTATAGGTCTTATACAGAGCTCTTTGGCGGTTGTTTAGTATAAAGTTAGCGGAAGGGCGATATCCCTTATAGGTAGTACAGAATATACAATTGGAAGGCATTTAGGCGGTAGGTAGAGTAGTAACTTAGGTAGAAGATATAAGGGGTAGGGTAGGATTTAAGCTTGGGGAATTTTTAATTTTTAATGGGGTAGCACGTGCTTAATTAGGTAAGTGGACCAATTTTTAACTAATTATACCTCTTGCTTAAAGCTAATTCAGTATATATAAGAAGAAGAAGATAGGAGGAAGGTTAGTAACTAGACGGAGCCGTAATCGCAATATAGACTAACCCCTTTTTAATATAATAAGAATAAGATAATATAATTTTACTCTATTAAAAAAGAAAATGGAGATTTGACTGCCGTTTTAGGAGGGTTCTGTCGCTGTTTTTGGAGGTCGCGTCGCCAAAATTCCCCGCCGCCCTAAGCCTCTTGCTTGCCGGTCTAACGTTAAGCCTCTCGCTTACCGCCCTGTGCCCCATTTTACGGGCAGACCAGTTTATCTAGAAATGTGACCCTTCCACGCGCCTGGCGCTAAAGCTATATATACTCCATGGCTTCTACCTCTGATCCATTTAACCTAGGCCCCGTTTCTTTTATTCTCTACCCTCCTCTCTCCTTAACCCTATATTACTCTCTAGATCCTTCCCGCTGTTATTACCCTAAGTTCTCTTCTACCTCCATAGAATGCGGCGCGCTTAACTATTGGATCGTAGCTCATCGTCTAGCGTTATCAACGATGAGTACATGGACACGGACAGCGATGGTGACAGCTACGGGACAGAACCGACCGTCTTCGACAGTAATACCGACAGTAATGCCGATAGTGACGCCGACTGCGACGCTGATAGTGGCATTAACTGTGATGCTGATAGCATCGCTGGATCTGACGATGCTTGTGAAGCCCCCGCTTAAGCATGGCTTTATAAGGATCAAGACTATCCACCAGAATACTACCTTAAACAGTTAAAAGAGTTTGAGGAATCCAATTTTACAACGCAGAACTATGCTAATGGTAGTACGAATCTCCTTAACCGCATTGAAGAGCACTGGTATTAGTAAGTAATAACCTATTTAGCGGCTTCCTCTTAGGCCTAACTTGGCGGAGAGCTAACAATTTCTAGATACTGTACCTATATAGGGAAAGACCCTAAGAAAATATACCGAGTCCTCTTGCTTTGGCTCCTTTATAGCTTCTTTAACTGGTTTCTAAATTAGAAATAAGGGAAAGGGGGTAGGAAATAATACGGGACGAAGGCTTCTAGCTCGCTTGGCTTATACTAGAAGTACTATTACCTTATATATAAGAAAGCGACTAATAAGAAAATTCCTGGCAAACTAAACCGCTAGATGTATAAGGTAATTACGTTCCCAGTTAGCCCTTTAACCTAGTAAGGTAAAGCGGAGCTAAGATATCTTTCTTAGGTACTTTGGAAACTGGTAAAGAAATATAGCTTAAGCAAGAAAAAGTAAGAAAAGATAGTTATGGACGTGGAGGATCTCGCCCTAGTTCTTAAGACTAACTTAGTCACAATAAGGAAGAGATATGCAGTTAGACGACTTTAAATACAAGTCCATTTCTTACTATAGCTAGGCTTTTGCACTGTAAGCCGACCTAAAGCTCTTCTTAATCTATGCTACCAATATATAATGGTTATACTTATTCGCGACCCAGAAGGCGGGCCTTACAAGATTATACTTAAGTTTATATTTAAATTCACTAAGGAATATCTTGGCATAAAAGAAGCGTACGTTCTCTTTCTACCCTATTCCTCTTACCTTATACTTATAGAGAACTAATAATACTTTCCTAATTCCTAAGATTATCTTTAACCCTTTACTTATTCTTAGCCCTTATGTCTTTCTCCTAGGCCTTCTCTTTGCTAACTAAGCTTTTGCACCCCCTAATCTAACATCCGCAGAGCAGCTTAGCAAGCTATATATTAAGCCTAGGCATAACGAGTTGCCACTGCCACTCTATTTAAACCTAGATAATATCCCTATATTTTAGCGGTTAATTAAAACCCCCTACAGCTACAAGGTCTTACTTGACCAGCCTTTACTATACTTAACTCTTTTGCCCTGGATTAAGGACCTTAGCGCAATTATGGGATTTTAGCAGGTTGCGCGCCCATATAGTCTCCGTTACGGCACAGGCAAGGCATTTAACGAGAATAGTAAGTTCTATTATATAGAGCTAGTTCTACTAAAACCTTTCTAACGCCTATACTACCTAGGTAACGTAAGTGACGCCCTCTGGAACCTAATAATGCAGCACGCCGACGCTCGAATATTCCTAAAGCACTACCTTCCGCGGCGTGTTGGCGTAGATATATAGGCAATTATTTAAGGCTTAAAGCCTTAAGAAAAGTTAATAAAAGCAGTATGCTAAATAAGCCAATTAATTAACCCGCGGCGGCTATAGTACCTAACAACAGAACAATCCTTATTGGTAAACGAGAACCTGCGCATTTGTACCTTAATTAAAATTCGAAATAAGCTAAAGCTTAGCCTTAAGCGCAAAACCGTAGGAAGTATAGAATACTAAAAACTTAGCCAAGAAATCACAAATAAAAGGCAACGTCAGAGAAATACGCTATTGGAAAATATTAAGAAGAATTAGGATAACGAATAAGCTATAATTAATATTAAGCGGCAACTTTCTAGGGATAAATTTAGTGAGGATATTAAAGCAACCTTAAAATCTAGCGATAATAGATTAGTTAAACACAAACGCCTTATCTAAGCGATTATAACGCTTCCTAGCGTGTTACTAGAAGATAAGATACGCAGACGCAATAATGCCATTAATGCGGTCGTAGATTACTGCAATATTAAAAAAGGTAGAGCATATCGGCGGAATTATTACTAGAGATAGTTTAGGACAAATATTACCCTTAGCAAAGTTAAGATTGAAGAAGATGCTGAGATTTTAGAAGCTGCTAAAGCGCTAGAGAGGGCAAAGTTATCCTTATATAAGGAGAAAAGACCGAAAATATACTTTATCTGCCTTGGGAATAAAAAGCTTATAATTAGCAAGCGCATATATAAGTTCCACACTCCAGCTGCTCTTATAAAGCATTTTTAATAAGCGCATCTCTCTAAACTCCCATAGCAGGGTAAGATTAAATGTAACGTTTGCGAAGTGACCCTTAAGCACAAAATGCATCTTTAGAACTATGCACTTAGTATATATAGGACCTTTTCCTAGTCATTGCGCGCTTATCTTATTATTCTTTACCACTTTTTATTTTATTTAATCTGTTGTCATCCAATCCTATTCCAGTATTTAATAGAGTAGATACAATGACTAGAATTTTATAATTCGTCTAGGGGGGCGAGGGGTAATAGGTAAGATGAGGGTAAGGTAAAGAATAAGGTAAAGGATAAGATAAAGGGTTAGGTAAGGGGTGAGGTAAGGGGCAAGGGTAAGGGTTGGTTATATACTTTACCTTAGGTAAACTAGTTTTGGTAAAGAGCTATTAGAGTTTAAATTCTATATAAATAATATAGCTCCAACCCGTAAGTAAATAAGGGGAAAATTATACCCGTTCCAATTAGCATATAACCATATATAACAGCAAGCCAAGGTAAAACTGGAAAGCTTAATTAGAGATTACTCCAAAGCAGACTAATTTAAAACGGACTACTTAAGCCTATAAGCGAGAGAGGTATTGCAGGCTAAGAAACGACTTAGGAATATAATACTAATTAAACTTTGCCTAATATGGTTTAATAGAGTGCAGAGCCTTAATTTAAGCCATAGGAACGCATCACCCTATCACATAACCACTAACAATGGGCACGACGCCAGGTAGACCATCCTACTATAGGTTTAGGGGGGACACCCTAAGAGGATATTTCCACTCCAGATAGTACTAGAGTGAAATTAGTCTTAGGGTGATACTCCTAGGCTATTAGTCCTAGGCGCCACGACCGTATACTTTCTACGGCCGGAAAATTTTTTAAGCTGTATATTTTTTATAGGCCGCTATTACTAGCACCTAGCTCCTAGGAGTCCAAGGCTCCTAAAACGCTATTTTTAGGACTTAAAACTTCCTAAAAGTCTAAGGATCCTAGGAGATTAATCCTAGGACCTAAAAGCTTCTAGAGGACTATTTCTGGGACTTAGAGGCTCCTAGGAGACTATTCCTGGAAGCCTAAGGCTACTAGGAGACTATTCCTAGGATCTAAAGGCTCCTTAGAGCTTAATCCTAGGAGGCAAATTTTATAGGGCGTCTAAAACGGGCACCTAAAGCCTCTACGGTTGTTAGCGAAACTGGCTTCGCCTATTCCCCTAGGGGAATAATCCCCTAGGGCTTTGTTCCCCTAGGGCTTCGTTCCCCTAGGGCTTTGTTCCCCTAGGGCTTCGTTCCCCTAGGGCTTCGTTCCCCTAGGGCTTCGTTCCCCTAGGGCTTCTTTCCCTACGCTTCCTCTCCCCTTGGCCTCTAAGCTCGCTTAAATCCGCCCTTATCTTCTTGCATCTTTGTGACAGCCCACTTCCCCTTCCTAATCGCTTCTTTAAGGTCTTCTGTTCGTCCCCAGCGCTAAAACAGCTCTAATTTTAATATAGCATAGTACATATATAGCTCTGTCTGGAGGCTGTTATCTTCGCTAGCTATAATACTTAAGATAAGCTTGAAGTTCTTAAGTAAAAGCGTGTTAAGGTTAAACCCGTTGTCTATAGCTATTGGATATAGAATGCAAAGATATACAAAATAAGCTTACGAAGCTGTTTAGGACCACTCTTAAATTGCTATAGATACAGAATTGTGGCGGGGGCAATGTAATATTTACTAGCCGCGCGGAGCGTTTTAAGCTTTGCTTTTGCAATCAAAAGTTTAGCTTAAAGGGTGTGGTGTAGCGCGGCTAACCCTAGGTGGCTCGACAAAGCCACCTTACTACATTATAGTTTGAAGACGCGCTGTCTCCCTAACTTAGGAGATTTATAAATGCACTAATTATATAAATAATCTCCTCATAGACGTCTCTCACTTTAGTAACAGTGAATTTATTATATAATGCCTTAAAGCATTCTACTTTTGCAGTTTTTCCTCCCGCTATCGGCCGTTAGTTTTAGGCGTTTTGTTACTAGCCTGGATAACCCTCATTAAGACTACTACAATCCCATTTATAATGCTAGCCCTAAGGTTACAGAGAAAGTCTAAACTTAGTATAACAGCATTTGTCATTCCTTTAATTATTAAAACGTAGTATTACAGCTTACGACCTTCCTTTCCTCGTCGTTCTTAAAGCGTCTTAAAGCGTTAATCTAGATTATAGCCAATTAAGCCAAGACGTACTACTTAAATAACGCGGGACAAGGGTTTTAATATACTGTACAGTCTCGAGAAACCTATAAGTAGATTAAGAGAACCATCAACAAAGGGGAACGCCTAGCTGTAAGGGGCGCTTAGTTATATAATGCTCTACTATATAATAGTTTTATAAGAGGATCCTCTTATTTAAACACGCCTATTTGGACCACGCTGGTTTATCTAGCGATTCGTCTAAGTTAGAAGAATAATATCGCTTTGCAATACTAACATCCTCTAATCTTTTTAAAGAATAATAAAAGGCACTTTATAACTAAAATCAAGGGAATAGCTAACTAGATTACTTAGGTAATAGTAATTATATACCTAGGCTTACGCCTCACTATTATTAAGGTATTATGTTGGTGAAGAGTACTAATTTAGGTTTTGAGTCGGCATAATTTGTGGCCTTTAAAACCTTTTATAACAAAGAGCAGTAAGACCCTTAGTACATGCCAGCCTTAAGCTATAATAGAGCAGCGCCCAGCAGGCTTTCCAATTAGGCCAACTTGGGATAGGCTATAAAAGGGGCTCTTAATTATTCGTGTGGCACGTAGGTAGTTATAATATATTTTTTACTTTATATCTACTAAATAAGTTTTCGCTGCAGCTATACCTAAAAAACATAATTATATAACCTACGTCTTTATAAACTCTTCTACTACTTTATATTTCGGCATCGCTTCCTAGAGCTGCTTAATTTATTATCGCAACTTAGTAGTATATAGAAGGTCCATTTATACTACAGCCATAGCATTCTTAGGATGGCTCTATCTTTCAATTATCTAGCCTATAGAATGTTGTTTACGCTATATATATACATTCCTATTCGCTCTTAATATGTATGGATTTATACTATAACCCTGCTTAACCCCGCTAGCTATTCTCGTGGCTTCTATACTTACTATCTCTATGTCTAGTGTAACTTATTCTTGCGGCAGTCTAGCCCAAACAATGCGATAACTAAAGATAAGAGCGTGCTTTATATATATAGCTTAATGTAGTAAATCTAGCAAGTTATACCCTATCTTAATATACGACAAGCAATAAAATAATAGGTTTAATAAAAAATACTTCTAATCTAGCGGACCTAGTAACATCTACTTTTTAGTTAAGTTAATCGCTGTACCTTATAGCCAGAGGCCTTTCAAGCCAAAGCCCTATACCTAAACTTATAGAACTGCTTAAAGCCCTTAACATGGCATTGGAAAAGCTTGCCTAGATATTAACCACAACAAATACCGAATTTACAGCACTAGAGCTCCCTCTGTGAAGTTACAGCAAGTATTGCAAAGGGCTTAATAAACAGATCAGTTAGGCGGCTTAATTAGGTACTTATAACTAGGCCACATTTAAGTATATGGGCTAGGATATCTTTGGCTTCATATATACTTTGAAAATATATACATCTACTATTATAATAAAGATAATAGACGTTGCGTTATATATTAAAGGCGTACTTATATAGACTAGAGCTGACACTAGTATAGGTCTATAGGCAATATTATATTTACTAGAGAATGCCTTAAGGAATATAAAGAGCTTATTAAAGATACTCAGTCCGCCATCCTTAAGGAACTAGAAAGCAAGGTTTATTAATTAGGCAAAATAAAACAGTAGCTTAGTAAATTAATTTTTCTATTACACTATAGGTTAATATATGGTCATTTATTGAACTAGTCTAGGCTATCTATTAGTAGCTGCTGCTGGCATATATTTTCTCAATATGGCCATAGGGGCTATTTACCTGGGGTAGAATACTAGCACCGTTAATACCAAAAATTTTTAGTACTATATTAACCACTATTCTATTCTTGACCTAATCTTGTCATCCACGTATATATACTATACTCAACATTTCTTAAGATAGTCTTTCTCTAAATTTCTTAACATTTGAGTTAAGTGAAGTAATAGAAGAGGCGTTAGTAATAGAGTCCATCTTAAAAGAGTTAACCGCGGATAATTATAACAACGGGTTAGGTCTAGGGCGGACTCGTTAATAGGAGTTTAAAGAGCGACGCATTCGTTTAAGATAAAATTGAGGGGAAATTTAATATATAGGTTCTTTAAAGTTCTCTAGAGATAATGGGGTGGCATTAACCTAGGCGCGGACGTGGTCTATAACGGTAATGGTAATAATAAGGAAGCGAGTTGGAAGGGCTTAAATCATATAACCTTGACACTATATTTAATTGAAGTCAAAATCGCATTAAATGCAATAAGATAGTATATAAAAGTTAAGCGTTAATTCATTTCCTACTGCTAATAAGGTATAAACACCGGTTGGTATACCCTATAGCGATAAGGCAACTGCGCCTATAGGAAAATAAAAAACCGCTAAACGTGCGACCTAAGGGATTACGGACGCTTTATTAATATAATAGACTCCGCAATAAAGACGAATATAAAGGAGGGTGGTATTCGCGTCACCAGGCTTTGCTTGTGGCAGGTCCCTTATTTAAACTGGCCGCTTTGCAGAGGGTACGCCACGCATTTAGGGATTACGAAACAATTTTTCTACTTAAAGTTCCCTTATAAAGATCCTTATGTGGTCCTAGCTGGCATTTGCCCCGCTATTAGAAACTCTTAGTATCTATCCCACCAACCTTTACCTCTGCATGCTATTCTGTGGCGAAAAGCGCATTTAAACGTTAACTTCTCTTTTTATTTACGTTAAAAATTAAACGCCTCTTAAATAAGGGTGTAGCTAGAGCGGGTTAGCACCCTCCCTGCTAGCGCTAGCATAACGTTAAAGTAAATTTATATAGCATTGGAACCCTTAATAGAGGGCAAGACGATTTTTAAGTTACTTATAAAAGGGATTAGTAGACATGTTTTTTAAGCCCTGATTTAAGAAGCTTCTTTAAAGGAAAAGGGTAGTAATTGGAAAACTATTCTAGTAAATATAGGTATAAAGCAGGTGCTAAGAAAGTACCAATAATAGATATATAAAAATGAAAATAACTTTAACGCCATAAAGAAGAAGCTGTTTCTATATAAAGAGCCCTATAGACCTAGCATACCGGACAAGTTCCCATATAATAGATCCTATAGGCTTGAAGAACTGGAGAAATTCCTATAAGAGAAGCCTAATAAATTTAGTAATAAGTAAAAGTCCTATTATACTTCCTCCTAACCCTTTCCTACTACACTGGTAGAGGTACACAATCCCACTTAGCAGATTGTAATAGATAGAATAAGCGCTAAAGAGTATATACTAGACATTACTCTTTAACTCTTTAATATATAAATCTATAAGCCTACTAACCTTAAACACAACTGGTACTTGCTTAGGATATAAGTATTTAAGCTTAGAAAGAAACTTATAGAGTTTAGGGTTATTATTATATATTAATTATCCTTTATTGGTAATATAGTAAATAAAATCTTCTACCCGTGTTAAGAGACTTAAGAGATTATTATAAATTGTATAGAGCTTAGAAGAGGTCAAGCTAAGAGAGATAAAAGTGTGGGTTTTAGAACGTAGATAAACCACTAGGCATTCTATAGGCGTTCTATAATTTCTTATTAAATTTCTACTTTATTCTTCTGTATAGCATTGCACTTATAGAGTCTTGCCTATTAAATCACGCCAAATCCTAAGTTCTCTATTGTTACTTAATAATCCATTATCGTCACTCCGGCTCGGTTTATCGATATTAGTAGTATTAATTCGCCCTTCTACTAGGTCACTCCAGCGTAATCTATTAATAGGGTGGCCAGAAGTCCGCAGCTTATCACTATTGTTTAAAACTACCGTCTCTTTATTACTATCTTTATTACTATCCTCTTTCCATCCTTAATTACAAGGTGTAAAATATATAACGCTAGGGTAGTATACACAGATCGTCTCCTAAGCTCTTCCTATAGACCTATGAGAATTATTAGCAATCTAATTTAGGTTTGTCTAAGGCATATATATAATAGGACTTATTTAATGAGCACAGAAAAGAACTATATTTTAGTAAGGCTTGGTATTTAGTAAAAAGCTAGCTTAATTTAAGGACATTTAGAGGTAAGGCAAATACCACCTTTATAATATTTCCTTTACCGCTTAGCTGAGCTAAGACCAAGTTTAGAAAGGGAGATTAAGATTACCTAAATAAGGCGAAGTATATCAGCGGCCCCTTTACCCTAAAGCTGGCGTATAATATCCGTTAGCTATGATTACTCCTTGCTTAGTATGCTGTCTATACCTAAAAGTATAGGCTACTAGACTGAATCTAACGGTGGCTGTTTAAATTAAAGGAGGAATTGCTAAGGGTAGTTATTAGCTAAGCTATTACTAAATATAAATACCTAACTAAAATATATTATATTAGTGCGGAAGAACTAACACACTAGTCTCTAGCTTTATAAGCAGTACTTAGCTATTATTACTTATTAGATTATAAGTAGTCTTAATACTCTAGCTCTTATTAGCATTAACATAAAAAAGCTTATATAAATACCGCATACTTTAATAGCTAGAGAAGTTTGTATAAATTTGTTAACTGGGATCGTGTGAGTTACTCTAAGATTAATGTTTCTACCTAAATCTATATAATATAGGTGAAAGCAATGCCGCCTTCTAAGCGCTGTACTACGGTTTCTAAGGCATATAGTATAAGTAAGGAGTTAGGAGATAAAGCTATGGCGCATTCAGCCACCTCTAACGTAACTAAGAAGAAGTTTAGGAATACAGTTCCCACTCTATCTAGAACCAGATAAGGGCTTCTATATACTAGTATTTAGGGGTAGCCCTAACAGTTGATTATTGTTTAAAGTTAGTAATCCGGCCAAGCCAAGTTTTACGCTTAGAATTAAACAGGGGATTTATTCGATATTATAAGAAGAGGCTCAGATACTAAATACTAGTAGAGGCATTAGCCCCCCAAATACCTAGAAGCTATAGGCGGTAAAGAGATTATCCTATAACTATTAATGTGACTTAGTGTTGCGGCGAAGCAGCTTATATAATTTAATATTTTTAGATTAGAGCTATGCTTCTAGCGTTAGTCCTATAAGGGTATAAAGGGCGCTATTGCGCAGTTTTTTTTGCTTTATAGCACTTACAATTCCTAATTCTTTTATACTGGCCCTAAGCTCTTACCAGCCATGCTTTCTCCAGTTAAGGACCACTCGCAGCCGTCCAATTCTAGATAGGTGGGAATACCATCTTTACCTACCTAAATATCTGGAATGGAAATTTCGCATCCCCACAACACCTAAGAGCATAAGGATGTGCATATCTTAGGAACAGACTATACGGAAAGCCATAGTAAGGCTAGCCCTATATTTTAAGTTTGGCCTATTAATCTTCTTACCTAATAACAGGCTCGTCTAACCCCGTAAATATAGTTACTAGTGTCGAGCATGTTTCTCTAATGCCTCCTAGTAAGATAGCTAGATAATTATAGATCTTTTAATTACACTAATAGCTAAGTAAGTAATAATAAAGCCCACTTTACGGATGTTTCTAATAATAGCTTAGATTATAAAAGCGAAGATAAACAGCCTACTAGATTCCTAAGAAGACTAACCCAAATTTTGGAAGGTATAGTTGAAAACGGTACACTTAAATATTAGGTGGAGTGGAAGCCTAGGCTAACAAGCATTAGAGCTATAGAGAGAAATAAAAATTTAAGGTATTACTTAGTTCACATTATAGATAGAGTGGCAGTTTTATGCTAGAAGCCTACTAAAGAGCCTATAACTAACCTAATATCCCATAAACTTCGATCTTATTATGGAAAGAACCTTGGTAAGTTTATTAAACATATTATAAGGTTCCAAGAGCTTAGAGAGGCGCTTAAGAAGAAAGACAGAAAAACACTTATAGCTTTAGTAGATAAGAGTAGAATATAGAAGGGACTTGGATTAACCCCACGAAACGCCATTAATAAAAGTAGCAAAAAAGAGATTGACGGCGAATCTTCAAAAGTGAAAAAGAAGTAGAGATTACCCCCAAATATATAGCGTGTGGTAGGCTCAGGCCTAAATAATTTAGGAACAGAACTTTCTCCTATAGTACTTTAATAGTTTTTAAATAATCGCTAAGTATTTCTAGTTACTATTAAGCAATTTAATTATTTTCTATATATAACACGTTTTAGTCTTATCTATCCCACTATTTCTCAGGAATGTCCTAATATAAGCAGAAATAGCTAGAGGTTCTAAGGGCTCTCAAGCAAGGCTTATAAAGTAGAATGACGTATGCTATACATACCATATAACCATAGGGAAGAGTTTATTAAAAGGCGGAACATTAGATGGTTAGATAAAGGTTAAGCTTAGGTCTATATCCTTACTGCTAGTAAATTCCGCCTACTAAGACCACCTAAACTAGACGAGGTCTCTGAACTAAGTTAGGTATACTTATTCTTAAATATAAAAATCAAAAGCACTTAATAAAGGTTATGGGCTTTTATAGCAGAAGCAGTTATTCTGGTACGTTTAATAGCACTACCTAAGATAATAACTTTCTTGCTAATACTTTCTAAAATATTTGAGTTAGGACTAGGACTAAATGGTTAGTATAAGCTCTATTAATTTCCTTATATTAGTGCTATTTGCGTTGTCTTATCTGCTATAATGGATAAGCAAACACACCCGCTTACTTATAATGGATTTCAACTATAGTCCCTTAAGCTAGCCGGTCTATAGAGAGTGCACTACGTGTTCACAGATCGCGAAATAAATTTTCTATACTAAATTCCCTTATAGAGATCCCATCTAGTACTAGCTGGCATTTGCCCTACTATTAGAAACTCTTGGCATCCACCCTATATACTATCCTATAGTAAAAGTGCGTTTAAACACTAACCTCTCCCTTTATTCGTGTTTAAAAATTAAACGCCTCTTAAACAAGGGTGTGGCTGGAGCGGGTCAGCTATCCTCCCTACTAGCGGTGGCTATATTAAGTGGCAAATCACTTAGATTACCGTTAGATATTATTCGTAAGCGTGCCCTTATAGCTTAACTGTATAGAGTTCCTTCTCTAATTGCCACTTATTTAGGGCTTTAGGCGACGATATTATATATAGATACTAAGGCCTAAGGACTTGTTTCCGCAACTAGAAGCATTTCTCTATTAATAAAATAGCCTTGTCCTTATAACCTTAGCCTTTTAACGTAAATGCGAGACTGTTTATGCTAGCTAGTGTAGAAGGATGCTTCTACCCTTATACTTATCTCCACTACTTGCACCTCTAGCTCTTCGGCCTCCTTCCACCGCCCTTAATTCCTATACGTTGACGCCAAGTTAGCCTTGCTGGTTAGTGTGGAAGGATGTTTCTACCCTAATATATTCCGTCTCGTCCCCATTACCTATAATGGCAGGCCTTTGACCTCTTTTAATCGTCCCTAATTTCGGTACGTTATAGGGTATACTAGAAGGTTCTAAGCTAGCCGAAACTCCTCTAAGAGCTTAAAATTCCCCACAAAACACTATGTATATAGGTTAGACCATTTATACTTATAAGCTCGCGTAACTACTAATTGTTAATGTAAATATACTAAAATAGGCACTAAACTCCTTCTCTATATCTAGTTCTAAAATATGCCTAATAGTTACCAACCCTTACCCTAAAGAGAGTTTTTGTAAATCGCTTAAAGATATTTATAGTAATTAGTGTTTCTAGTAGTATATCTGGGAACTCCTTAAATAAAAGTATTAGTATTGCTTTTCCGCTACTGCAATTCTTTACCGCTGCTTTAACCACCTCTTTTGTAATTTAGACCTTATCTCTTCGTTAATTAAGTAGAATCATTATTATATCTTTTCCGTTTTCCTAATTCCCTGCTACTGCTTTAACCACCTTTTCTGTAATCTTAACCCTGGCTCCTCCCTACTCTAAAAGAACCGCCATTACCTCTTTTCCGCTCTATACCGCAGCTATAAGCACCTTTTCTATAATATTAACTTCCTCTCCTCGCTGTTTAAGAAGAACCGCCATTACGTCTTTTCCGCTCTATGCTATCGCCTTAACCACCTTTTCTATAATCGTAACCTTGGCTCCTCCCTACTCTAGAAGAACCGCCATTACCTCCTTTCCGCTTTGTGCCGTGGCTATAAGCACCTTTTCTGTAATATTAACTTCCTTTCCTCGCTATTTAAGAAGAACCGCTATTATGTCTTTTCCGCTCCGTACTGCCGCCTTAACCACCTCTTCTGTAATTATAACTTTGGCTCCTCTCTGCTCTAGAAGAGCCGCTATTACCTCTTTTCCGCTCTATGCCGCGGCTATAAGTAACCCCTCTACCCTCTGCTCTAGAAGAACCCCTATTACCTCTTTTCCGCTCTATACCGCGGCTATAAGCACTTCCTCCACTCTCTGCTTTAGAAGAAGTACTGTTACCTCTTTTCTGCTCCGTACTGCCGCCTTAACCACCTCTTTTGTAATCTTAACTTTAGCTCCTCCCTGCTTAAGAAGAATAGCTATTACCTCTTTTCTACTCTATGCTATGGCTATAAGCACCTCCTCTGCTCTCTGCTTTAGAAGAAGTGCTATTACCTCTTTTTTGCTCTGTACTGCCGCCTTAACTACCTCCTTTGTAATTTTAACTTTGGCTTCTCCTTGCTTTAGAAGAACCGCTATTACCTCTTTTCTACTCTGTGCCGTAGCTATAAGCACCTCTTCTATAATATTAACTTTATCTCCTCGCTATATAAGAAGAAGTCCTATTACTTTATTTCCACTGCAACTATTCCCTACTGCGGCTTTAACCACCTCTTCTATAATCTTAACTTTAGCTCCTCCTTGCTTTAGAAGAACTGCTATTACCTCTTTTCCGCTCTATACCGCGGCTATAAGCACCTCTTTTGTAATATTAACTTCTTCTCCTTACTGTTTAAGAAGAAGTCCTATTACTTCATTTCCACTGCAACTATTCCCTACTACGGCTTTAACCACCTCTTCTATAATCGTAACTTTAGCTTCTCCCTGCTCTAGAAGAACTGCCATTACCTCTTCTCTACTCTGTACCGCGGCTATAAGCACCTCCTCTACCCTCTACTCCAGAAGAACCGCTATCACGTCTTTTTTACTCCATACTGCTACCTTAACCACCTCTTCTGTAATCTTAACTTTAGCTCCTCCCTGCTTAAGAAGAACAGCTATCACCTCTTTTCCACTCTATACCGCGGCTATAAGCACCTCCTCTACTCTCTACTCTAGAAGAAGTGCCGTTACCTCTTTTCCGCTCTATATTGCCGCCTTAACCACCTCCTCTGTAATCTTAACTTTGGCTCCTCCCTGCTCCAGAAGAACCGCCATTACTTCTTTTCCGCTCCGCGTCGTGGCTATAAGCACCTCCTCTGCTCTCTACTCTAGGAGAAAGACTATTACTTCTTTTCCACTCTCTATATTCCCTGCTATGGCTTTAACTACCTCTTCTGTAATATTAATATTATCTCCTCTCTACTCCAGAAAATCGGCCATAGTATTTACATTACATAATATCGCAACTCTGCTTAGATGTATTGTGTTTAAGAAAGTAAAATTATAAAAGAATTCCGCCATTATATAATAAGGGAAGTCAGTTAGGCTAAATAAGAATGATATAGCGTTATAAACCATTTACTAGACAGTCTTTGTATAATCTATATACAGATTATTAGTGTCCCGCGCATTAGAGGATATGCCAAGTAACGCGTATATTATATCCTATTAGTCACTCGCTTTACTTTCCCTAAACTTTAGTGAGAGAGTATAAAGATCTCGCTTCTAGCTCTACTAAGACTCTTTTCTTGACGAACCTGGCATTATATCTAAGATGGCTTAATAATAAGGTTCTAGTTTCGCGCCTATTAGCAATAGTATAAGGGCAAAGATGTATGCCAAGACAGACTTAGTACCGCTATAGACTATAGCGGCTTTTATATTAGCGACTTTTTATAAAATCTACACTTTCTTAAACTAAGGCTGCCCTAAAAGGCACTTTATACCTTTACGCTGTTAGGTTACTAGGCCTAGATGCTAACTTCTTAAGGTAGGTTGTACTAATGACTAAAGGTTTATCTAGCGCTTATCCGCGAGTTTCTAGTCCTTATACGCATGCTTAATACTCTCTTCCTATAGTTACTTCAGAGAGTCTATAAGGACGTTTATATTATATGTCGCTAGCCCTAGCCAGAGAATAACCTAATCAGCCTAAGAATATATATTCCCCATTTATTAAACCTAATGCCCTCGTTCTTTCTCGTTGCTTTGGTTAATATAAATAGCATTAACCTAAAGTATCCGGTCCGTATCGTGCAAACGAAGATACTAAAGCGCTAAGTATAGGTTTTCAGTAATACTAAGAGTTCTCCCATTTATCTTTATGTGTTTAGACATTTCCGTACGGCCCTATATATATAATAAAGCTTTATAGGAAATCGCGCTATTACTATAGAGCTAGGCTTAACAAAGCTCGCACTTAATTTTGGACTCTCTACTTTTAAAAAGTCGTAGTAGCCGAAAAGCAGGCCCCTTAAGATTAATCGGTTTGTATTTAAAAACATCCATCTATCTCCTATAGAAGAAATAGCTTAGGTATAAGCTGTAATGTTCTAATACTAAGTAGGTGGGGTGTTACGCAGATTATCACAACGGCATTGACGACATAGAACCTATTAAAACAAATATTAAAGTCTAATGTGTAAGAGTAAAGCTTTCCTAATAAGAATAGATGGATATTACTTCGAACCCTACACTAAGCGGCTGGGTTTATAGTTATTTAGATATAGTAGGCATAAGGGAAGAAAAAGCATTATTAAAAATTAGCCTTAAAGAGCGTGGCGTAGTAAAGGCGGAATTAGCCCTGATACTCCTATTAGGATAATCTTTAAACTTACAGTGCTTATATAACACTTGCTCCAATACTTGTGTCTCTTAGGCGTAGCCTCGAAGGGGTTATTTAATAAATAGGAAATAGTCTAAAACGTAAAACGGGTTAAGCCGGGTAAGCATGCCCACAATTATTATCTATTAGTAATTAAAAGGATTCCGCACTACAAGTCGCCACTATAAGTAGGGAGGGCGGCCGACCTATACTAGCCACACCCTTATTGAGGTGGCGTTTCCTAGACATTAGCGGTTAAAGCTCTGGCGTAATTATTATATAGGGTGTTATCTATTTAACTAAAGCCTCTTTCCTTAGCCAAAGAAAGGTGGCCGCTGTAGAGTCGGCCGCTATAATTATGGGAGGTAGGTTTGTCTGGGATTTTAAATATATGGCCTAGAGCGATTGTTATTAATAATGGTTATTAATAGAGCTGTTGCCCTGCAAGGCTGGGTCTGCCTTTTGTTGCTTAAAATATTTAGGTGGTTAATGAGCCGAGACCTATATCTCTATAGGTAACTTTGTTCTGCCACCTTCTACTTATGTGTGTAAGTGCAGTGTCCGCCTTTAAACTATAATCCCTTTACTTGCAACAAACCGACTTAAGGTATACCGATCAATACTATTAGTGCTAAGATAGAAAATATATACCTTCTTTACTTCCCCCTTTATGTTCAATTTTTATAACTAATGTAGCTATTATAGGAAATTATAATCCTTTAATATAATGTCTGCTTTAAGCTTAACTAGCTCTTGGATATAAATCTAAAGTATTCCCAGCTAATCTATAATTAGGCGCTTATGCTTTCCGTAGCTATTAATTCTATAGCTATATGCTATGTTGCCACCAGAGACTTGTTTGAAGAAGATTTATAGAATTATAATAGTGATTTTATTAATCCTAGTAAGCTCCTTTTGGCTTCTAGCTTATCCCCTTTATCTATAGGTAAGCTAGCTGAACAGACCAAGGTAAGCACTACTAATCAGTTTTCCTCTTATAACGGTGATTTAACGCCATTTTAAGGCGTTAACACGACCCCCTAAAAGTCTCCTACGCCTTCTCTTTAACACCCTTTATCCTGTACGGAAAACCAATTCCCCTCTGTAGCTACAAACCCATCAATCTAAAGTGCGAAGACATTATAGTAAAGTCCTAGTAGTTAACCCTATAATTATACGGATAACTAGAAAGGAGAGAAAGAACAGTCACTATCTTAGGTAGATAAGTAACACTATAAAGAGCCTTAATAATTAATTAACCATAATCTCTAATATGTGAGGCGGGACGACCAAACATAGGCGCGCAAAGAGGGGCAGGATAAGGCAGAGTTAGATAATATTTACAGACAGGATAACGTAATAGAAGAAGTTAGATGCGATCCTAAACCGCAAAGCAAAATATACTAGAGAGAAGGAGCACAATTGCCTGTGAATAAAAAGCAACTATAGCGAGCTAAGCCTACTAAAACACTAAACACAGCGATTACCAGGTCTAGAAGGACGACATTAAAGCGGCTTTGGAGTAAATAAAAAGTTAACAATTAACACTCCTATAAGGTTAAGAGGCTATAGAAACAAACTCTAAAGGAGATTCCACCTATCCATAACTGCAAATTTCCGTTGATAGAGATATATTAAACCTTTACTAACTATAGCTTATTGGATAATTCTAATAGGCTCTAGCTCCTTACTTACTTATTCTTCGCGGTTGCTAGCTAGAACGCTTTTATACAGCTATAAAATTCCTATCTTACCATTTAGGAGAGCATAAGCACAGTTATTTTTTCTTTTAGTAACATAGTATCCGTAAACATAGAGTCTCTGGATCAATTAGATGTCTTACTTACTATAGCGTTTATTATAAAGCAATTCCACCTAATTGGATTGGTGGAAGCTCGCATACAGCTAGAACAAAATTACCGGCTTTAACTAGTCCGGTAGACTAGACGTCAGCGGAATAAAGAGCGAATATTAGAACTAGGTTATTGCGGCTAGGCTACTTCCCGCGCTCTAGACAATATACTATCCCAGGCGTATTCTAAACTTATAAGGTATATAGTTAAGTATAATAAACGACTAACCACCCTAAAAAATAGACTTAGTTAGGGACGCAACTGGTATATACTAGCAGCTCAATTTAGCACTGGTATCCTTGCTTTAGTCCCAATTAATAGTAATTTTAGTATCTATAACTGTGAGTAAGCTTCCTTCCTGCTAGCAGAATCTATACTAGGCTAACTTCCTATAGTATTAAAAGACTTCTAGTAGATGATTTTAAATTGCTTATTAATATTTTAGATAAAGAACGTGGTAGTTTTCTCTATAAATACAGCTAATAGATAACTTACTTTCTTAATCTCCTCTTGGGACTAATTCCAGAGAGAAAATATATACTTAAGAATACAGATAGATCCCTTATAAAGGAGGAGCCATTTAACTCGCTAGGTTTAATAAAATACCTAGAACTAGATAGGTAAATATTAGCATAGATTTTTGCAGTATATAGGGATGTGTGTTAATTATATACATAAATTATTACAACTAAAAAGCTTAATATAGCTCTCACCATATATATTTATAAACTTTACGCAAAGACAAATTTAATAGGTATTGTATTTAGGTTTAGGGCTTTTAGGAGGCTCTTAATCCTAAAAGAACTAATCTTAATTACCTATTCCTACCTTTATTTTCTAGTACAATCACTATAGAGGAACCATGAACAGTGCAGATGGTAGTAAAAGAATAAAAGATTAGAGATATAGCAAAGTATAAGGCTTCGCACGCCTAAGGCAACACCAAGCCAGGTGCCTATGCTGCGCTATACCATGCATAGGGCTAGGATAATAAAACATACACCTTACTCCTTATAATAAGCAATGACTAAGGGAGCACCCAACTGACCTAAAAAAGTCTTTTGTTTGACGCCTAAAATTAGGTATTTGATTTTTAAGGTCTACTTAATCCCCTAAACCTCCTTAACATTATCGCCTCCTCTCTAGCGCTCGGCCCTAAGTTAGGTAGCAATGCTGATTATTTAAGCGACAGGAAATTCTATTAATAACTCTCCACTCTGCCTAATTGCTTTTATGGTATCTTAAGTCCGAATAAATCTAGAATGTCTTTTTAATGGGCATTCTTGTCTTGTCTTTACGCTTGCTCCAGTTACTCTTATTTATATCGGCCCCGATCTTAACACAGCGCTTAACGGCCTTATTTCCAGTCTAACTGCTATACTTAATAAGAAAGGGAACAAGCCTCGCTATTTTGCTACAACGTATAGTCTTGTAAATATTACAATACTACTTAATTGCTTCGAGCCTGGTAAGGACATACATCTCTAACTTCTACAATTGCGCCTCCGAAGTGGCACACTTACAGCACACACTCTTAAAGATACAAAACTCTTAGGGCGTATTAACGACCAACTAAAGGTAATCTATAAATACTAACTAAAGCTAGAGGTTCCTTTTAGATATATTAAAGACTGGCGCGGATATAGACCTAGAGATTACCCTATTTATACATAAATAGTGAACGTTAGTACCTCCCAAGATGTCTGGCAAGAATTTAAAGCCGCTATAAGTACTCTTAATTAAAGGCTCCTCTAATAGACATTTGGCTGACGATACTAAGTTAAGGAAGAACCGTTCAAAGCCTAAAAAGGGGAAATGTCTATTAGAGGCAGAAGACATTAGCTAGAATAACACAATAAAGCGTCAATTATAGACACACAGTAATTTAAGAGATGGAGTTAAGAAATAATATTCTTAAGTTTTTCTATCCAAGGCTAGAGGAATTTGGAAAGAGACTAAGGTTTTATTTAACTTAGCTACATTTATAACTATAAATAAAGAGTGCTATGTTAGGCACTTCTGACTTCAAAAGGCTTATTACATTAATTCTAGCGTCCTATACTCTAAATCACAGCTATATATACCCTATAATGTCCTTATATTCCAGACATTATTTAGATTGTTTTCCGCACACTATATACTGTTTTGTCTAGCCGTATTACACTTACGCGTGCACTTATTAGAGTAAAAGTAACTGTAACTATATAAGAGTGTTTCCCAAATATATATAGTATACCTTTAGAGACGAGTTAGCTGCTTTCTGTAAATAGTAAAAAACAATCTTATAAATTTAAGGCAGAATACTGGCTCTTTATAGGAATTTATAGTTTTATAGCCTTTTATAGAGTAATATTTCTTAAAACTGTTGGTATGGAACAGAGCTAAGGAAAGTAGACTTTAGTAGGTATATAAACTATTAATACTTATCTCTACTTAAATAAGGCTGGATTTATGCATATTAGTACAGATATATTAACAGCAAAGATGTATAAAAACAGCTATATATAGCAAGAAAATGCACTTAGATATTCAAACTATTCCATTTCAAGGTGCCTGCGGTAAGGCTCTAAGATATTAAGTAGTAGCCTTACAGGTATCACCAACCGGTAAATATGGATTCTTTTATATCTTAAATATTAACATCTAGTAATGCTACCTATAAGTCAATATCCAAAACGCAGCAAAAGTAACAGTATTTTATAAATAAAATAAAGCAGGGGCGCCAAGCAGGCCATTCTACTATAGGCTTAGTGGGGGCATCCCAAGAGGATATTTTCCTATAAATGCCTCCGCCAAGAGGATAGTACCTAGAATATGCCTCTGAGCGAGCTCACATGGCATAAACTGCCAATTTAGCAGCGAGATAATAAATATATACGCTCTGGATACCGCCCTTTATCTAGCTCTTTTACCTAACGCTACAAAGCCTTTATTTATATAGAAGCTCAAAAGCGCTCTACTTTGGTGCAGCTAAGTAGGCATATAAACAACAAGTTAATTCCTCCTGCCGTTATAGTTATATCTGTCCGACTGGTATTATCAGCTGGTGCCTCTTCCCTAACAAAGGCTATATACCATATCTTGTCCTTAACAAACCTAAATAGCGACTCGTCTTACCTAAGCCGACGCTCTGTCTTATCGTATTCCCCTTATATAAGCTGAAAGGATGTCCATAAATTTTGATTGCTGTGTCTCTGAGAAGCGCGATAACTTAAAAAGCTTAAGTGAAGGCTTTCTCATCGGTTGGCGGAGGCGTCAAAGGCGCGCCTACGAAGCTTAAAGGCAGTATAATATGCTGAGATTCTTTTAGAGGAGGCTGCGATGTAAACATAGCCGTATATTATAGCATAAAATAGGCTGCATCCCGAAGTTAAACGGTGGTCCTTGAGGTTTCGGTATAGTTTAGTTAACGCCAAGCTAAACGCCAAGCAGTAAAGGCAGTGCATTACTACTACAACGCCACACTTAAAACAACACCAACCATAGTTCCCTAGGAAGTAGACCCTTAACAAGGGTCTAGTTAGTACGGCTCGGCCACCCTCCCTGCTAGCGGGGGCGAGTTTAAAGTATTTCACGCTTTAATTATCTGCTATAAATACCGCTAATTATTCTGCTTCTAAACCCGTCCTAAAAGTGTGGGCGTTAGTAGATGGTAGCCCTATAGCTAAGCGCGTAGCAAAACTACTCAGGCTTACCTTAGGCAGCAGTCTTAGCAGTGAGCTTTACCCAGAATAGCCAAACACTATGCTTAGACAGCTATATAAAGATAAAGTATGTCATTGTTGCCTAATACACAATTATATAGATCGTCCTAGCCCTAACTAAACACTATCCCTTAACACGGCAAAATTGGGCCTTATGGTATCGATAAGAGCCTACTAATTAAACCAACCGGACTAAGTAGCTGTTCTCAGAAATACAAAGCTTTTAATAATATGCTTATAGCTATATACATCTAAACCCTTCTAGTAGTCCTCAATACACAATTCTATAGTAATACCTATATAAACTAGCTGTGTCGGTTCTATAATTATTCCGGATTTAAGTTAGCTGACCATTTTCACTATATATATATATTTGAGCGCTAAGCCAAGCCAAATATCTATAAAGGCTTATTAGGACGGGCAGCATAATTAGCGGTATTTATAGTAGGTAATTAAAGCGTAAAATACTTTAAGCTCGCCCCCACTAGCAGGGAGGGTAGTTAAGCCGCACTAACTAGACCCTTATAACGCCCTACTTTTTAAGGTTAAGAATAGAGAAAGCAGAGAAAGTGGGCAGCTATAGTATTGGAACAAAGAACTATTATAGGCTTGCCGCTGTCAGTTAAGCACTAGCCCATAAATTACATAAGGTGGATAAGTGGCACGGTTACTAAGTTAACTAAAATGTCAACTAAGCAACTATCACCATTAAACTTTGCGATGTGGCCCAACTTATAATATAATATACGGCTATGTCTACATCACAGACTTCTCTAAAGTACCATTAGCATATCGCACCACCTCTAAGCTTTATAGGCACGCCTTTAACGCCTCCGCCAACTAATAAGAAAGTCTTCACACAAGCTCCCAAAAAACAACACGCTTTTTAAAGATATTAAAGCAGAGAAACACATCAAGCAATACTTGTAAACAGAATTTTAGCTTACACAAGAGGAATACAATAGGTTAGAACGCCGGCTTAAGCGGGATAAATCGCTATTTAGGTATATTAAGGGCAAGGTACAGTGCGTAGGCTGGAATTTTATAAGGTCAATATAGATATAGTATTCAATTTAATCTATCTTCCTATTAATCGCCAATTTTTTACCTACAAAGAGGCTCTATATAAGAAAGAGCAGCTGGATTTATCCGCAGCAACAAGTAAGGCTTAAAGCGCCCATAATAAAGAAAGGGAAAAGGAGTATATTAGCCATAAAAAGGCCAGAGCAGAAGAAGACAGGACAGTAAAAGCTAAGGAGATGCCCTTATAGCAGTAAAGAAGAAAAAGAAAAGAGGAATGAAGAACTACGGCAAGGTAGGCTAATGGAAGAATTGTAGAGCTTATTCGCTGCTAGCCCTAAGGAGCGCAGCCACCTTTATATTCCTATAGTCCAGGAACTCTGGGGGAGACTTCTTTTACAGAGCCTGTTCCTCCACCTTTATTATCTGCTGGAGCTTCTGGACCACAAATAGGTCCGTCATTTTAGCTATAGTGGCACCTCTAGCCTTCTACAACGCGTCTGGCCACCACTTTCCCTCCATCCTTGCTATAATGGCGGAAGACTCATCCTGGAAAGGACCAAGGCTAGAACCCTCGTCTCTATCATATATATTATGCATCGACACAACGTCAAGCCCGCAGGTCTCGGCTAACTCTAGTGTCTACTCCTTGCTATATCCTCTCTAGTGCAATCCTGCTGTGCCTTATAGCCTTCCGGTGCATCTGAAGCCTCCCCTCAGCATTATAGCTGACAGGGCGAAACTCCTCATAGATCTTCAGGGCAGGGTACTTGGTGCCGTCAGGATACTTAGGCCCCTTCACAAGCATACTAAGATCCTCAACAATCCTGCCATCCTTGGCCAAGAAACCGGATACTAGGCGTAGCAACCGCTCTTACTACTTAGACGTCAACATGTCGAGGACCTATAGCTAAAAAAATGGCGTCAAAGCCGCCCTTCCCTTCTAGCAGTAGCTTCCTCGCCTTGTCCAAGACGGCCTTGTCCACAAAGTTATCTATAATTAGGTGGACAGCCTTACCAGGGCCGCCGTTACCGCGTTTAAGTTTATAGGCCTCGACGTTGCTTATGGCGTCCATCTCAATCAGCTCCTTGCAGACGTTTATGCCAATATAAACTCTAAAGTCCCCCACGTAGCGCTTCGCCTTAATGGCCACCCACGTCGATCCCGTACCCAAGTCTAGCATATAGTCTTTGGGAGAGAGGTTCGCGAGAACCACAAAAGGCAAGACATCGCGGAAATAGACATAGTTAACTAGGTCATAGATAGAAACCTATCCCTACATCCAATCGCTTACCTTGTAGGCGGTGTTGAATCGAACCATTGTTTTATATATAAGGGGGAGCTTCGCTGACGTCATTTAAAGCGCGCGTCACAGAGCTATCGTAATAGAGGGGTAGAGGAGGAGCTGCTACGAGAGGCTTGATTAAAGGGAGGACGGCGTGTAGCCGACAGTTAGGAGCCGCAGAAGCTGCTCTAACTAGTTTAGATAGAGGACGGAGTGACTTAGGAGGTAAGTGGTGGTTAATAAGAGCCAAGAGAGGTGAGATAAAAGTAAGATAATGGCTATAAGGAGAGTTTTTATAAGCGTTAAAGGTAATATAGAACTTTAGGAAGCAGGACAGAGCTTTACAGAAATGTTAGAGACGGTATTACATAAGACAAAAAGAAGTCCGCGCAAAAGGTAGGGGTTCTTTTTACCCTTATTTAATATAAGAGCAAGAAGAAGTAAATTGTTAACCTACTAATAGACTCAATCGTCCTAGAAGTAATAGTAGGAAGCTATTCAGCTTTCTAAACACTAGAGGTGGCGAAGAAAAGAAAGTTAAGGTAAGATCTGGAAGCTACTAGCTCTAGAGCTTAATATTAAGGTTATTAAGAGGTATTAAGGGCTAAAGAAGGGTTAATTAACAAAACGTAAAGGTATTAAAGGTAAAGAGTACGCGCGATAATATATCCGCGTAATGGCTTAGGTGGGTTAATTTCATTATTAGCGCCGCCTTAAAAATAATACCTTTATTAAAAACAATGCCTTTATTAACCTACTTGAGTTTCTATTCCGCCATAGGTTATATATAGACGTGGATAAAAGCTCCGTCCTCTTCTAGATTTTAGCTATTTAAAGACCTTATACGTTACTTAAGCCTTACTTTTTATCAAGATCAAGATTAAGCTTAAATCCTTTATCTTACCTACTACTACTTCCTTCTCTCCTCCCTTTATAGAGAGCGGCTTTGTAGGTTATTTGCTCTCTAGTAGAGCTTCTTATTCACTGGCGCTGCCTATATTTACTTAATAACCTTCTTCCTTTCCTGTCCTCCTCTACTACGAGCTTACCTCTATTTGCTTTCTTTTAGCCTTACTACCTCTTCTTAAGACTTCTAACCGCCGCAATTACTGGTAAGCTATTATATTCCTTAATATCCATTTTGTCCTTACTTGTTTTAAGGCTTCTTATCCTTACCTGCCCTTAAATTTAATAACTTATTACATTTCTGCTTCTTCTATATCTCCTTTACATTTAGAATTAATGACTTAGCTTTAACCCCATAACGCGCTTTACTGCGTAAGCGCTCGTCGTACTTACTAACCTCTTAACACTTAAGAAGAACTTCTACTAACAATAACACCTTCTCTTTAAGCTCTCTCGGCCTTCTCCCTCCTTTATACTAGCAGCCTTTTCCTCTTCTTCTTTGTCCTAAGGACTAGTTACTACCTTCTCTAACGCTCCATAGTTGCGATTTATAAGTGAACTACCTAACCTTTTCTTCTAGAGCGACCTGCGCTGTTTGCTAATATCTTAACAGCTATTTTACACTGCTACTACTACCTCTTTCTACTATCTCTCTATCTCTCTCGCTTGACCTCTAAATCTTAGAGACCTCCAGCTTCTACCCTTCTTTAATAAAGGTAAGCCTATATTATTCTCGCGTTGCTTGCTAGGGCTAGACTAATCAACTAATATATAAAATAGATAGACGGCAAATATAATGGCTACGCTCCAGAAACCTGCTTGGGCTGTCAATAAGAGCTACTATATAGTTGCCGCCGTTAGTACCTAAAGCGCTCCTACTCCGCCTAAGAAGACTATATACGTCAGCGCCGGCTTTTATACCAAACTTATTAGCCCTTTCCCCTATATAGCCAATATTATACCCAAAGTCCACTATGTGGTTAACAACATCTCCGCCCGCTATGACGCTAAAACTGATACTATCTGGGTCTATAATAAATGCATTAAAACTAATCTAGAGGTTTGCTTCTACAAGAGATTATAAATAACACTAAAGGCGTACTTATAGTCCCCTCTACCTGGCTAGTGGTATATGGAGTTAATAGATATATAGGAGGATGCTTCTGGTGGGAATAAGTGCTATTAGGGTAACTCCCTGGACAAGGCCAGGATTATCGCCCTTTAGAAGGAGCAGGGATTCTAAGCTAGCGACAATATACGGTTTTCGAGGTAGAAATAGAGGTTATAGCCATTAGCAAGGTCTTTTCCTTTACCCTTTTTTCTTTCTTTCTTCTTCTAGATCTTGCTATCTCCTGTAATACTTCTCTTCCTCTACCTTTATGCCTTAGTGCTCTTATAGCATTGCTACTACTTCTTGCCTTAACTTTGCAGAATATTAATAGATATCTACCTACTAAAGTAGGACCCTTAAGTAAAGAATCTAAAAATGTCTAGCTAGTGTAAACTAACCTAGAATATTTTAACCCCCCTATAAAGAACCTTAAAGACATTTTAGCTATAAAGTATATCTAGCGCTTCCTCGCTAACCTGCCTCGATATAAGAACGGCTGTGTTTCTCTTTACGTTAAGCTACTTATAGTACTTATCTAGCCAGGGTGGAAGTTAAGGAAGTGTAAATTAATTGGCTCCCGTTAGATAAGGAAATAGCAATAGATCTCTTAATAGATCTCTAATAGAACACCAAGTAGACCAGCTAGTTGGTAGTATAGCGATTACTTAAACTTAATCGCAACTTTATATAGTTCTTAATATAGTTGCTTATTTTATTAACAGGAAAAGTAGGCGTCAGTAAGCTATTTTAGGCCTTTAAGAGGTACTTAGTAAGTATAGTAATAAGAACTAAGCAGCTGTACTTATTGCTTTATTTAAGGAGTACGATATTAATAGAAATATTAGGTATTTTATAGCCGATAATACGGAGTTAAATAATACGTGTATTAAAGCAATCCTTTAAGTTCTCTATCTAAATATATTAGGGGTTGTTTAGTTGTAATATAAAGGCCTTAGATTTAGTTTATAATCTAGTGATTTAGAGTGATTTTATCTGCACAGCCTTAAAAATTTAATGTTCCTCTTACCGCTCACAAAACGCCAGAATAGTACGCTAAAATATTAGCAACTTTACTGTATACAGCTTCTGAAATGGAGCTCTTGGCGTCATTTCAAATTACTATTATAGGACTTGGCCATAACACCCTTTTTTTACCATTTCCTACCTATTCTACCACCGTCTTCTACCGCTGGAAGTCGTCCGCTGGCAACTTTAAGGAACTTCGACTGGTCGCGGGCATTACATTATATACAAGGGCTATTTCTTAGAAGGCTTCCTAAATTCTATTAGAGGATTATTACTTACGATTATAAATAGATATATAAGTGTCTTTAGCACTTATATAGGCCTCTATAGAAAGGAACATTTAACAATTAGGAGGTTAGTATAGTAGAGAGAGAGCCTTAAGCTCCAATTTTACCACTAGCAGAGGTTATAGCTACTTGGGCAGCTATTAAGAAGCTACTATAACCACTACCACCAATTAAAGAGACTTGGGGATAATCTTTAGCTAGCTAGCCTAGCCTCTTCCTCTTCTGCAAATATACGACTTCGATTATAACCCTAGGGTATTATACATCGTTATGCCAGAATAAAGCGTCCGGCTTATATTTTAACTTTGTGCTAGGCGGAATATTGTTAAGTGGAAAATATATCTCAGTTAATTAAGCTAGGCACACTTTTTGTGCAAAGAGGGCTGCCCTGTCTAATCTGCTGCGAATCACTTTTAGCTAACTTCGAAACCAATATATCTTATAATTACGCTTTTATCAGTTATGGTGTTAAATTTTTTAACTTAGTCTAAGCGTAATAGTTATATTATTGGCCTAAAATCTTAGGTTAGAAAAGAAGGATAAGGACTCTCTCTATTAAATGTGGCTCTAGGGCCTCTATATATATATAAGGAAGGTGTAGAAACCTAGGGGGGGGGGGAGTAGTAACTAAAACAGGTAGAATAAAAGGGGTAGCTAATTAAGACAAATCCAATCCTAGTTAATATATATGCATCCCTAGCCTTAAGTAGGGTTGGACTGCTTTACTAATCTCCCAAATATCTTTCTGGAAATAATTCGCCTCTCTCTATCTCTATTTAAGGGAACTCTTCCGTTAAGGTAATTAAGTACGTCTCATTCCTTATTAAGGTGGGTATATACTTACTAGGATAAGCTAATGGAACTAAAGGAATAGTAAAGGGGTTAGTAAAGAGATTGGCCTATACAGCGTGCGGGTATAAATGTATTGGGAATATAATATCCAGTATAGCCTGGCTGTAGTTACTTAGCTCCTCTATAGAGGATAATTCGTTGAGTCCCCCTAAATATTTAATTAAGATGCTTTCCTTGTTGACTTCTTTTTTATTGCTATTTCTAAAGTCTTAACCTTTGTACTTATAATCCTTATTCCTCTCTCTACACATACTGCATGGATAAGCTCCGTCACAACGTGCTTTGGATCTCCGGTAAATAAGGCAGGCAGTTTATTTCTAGCTAGTATATCGCCTTACGTTCAAAGCAATAGGCTCCGCGTTAGGTTAAGAGCCGTTAACAAAAGTTTCTTCGGGAGTTAAAGGACACTACTAAGAAAGAGAAGATTTAGTAAAAGAGTTGGTAAACCCACCGTCCGTAAAATACCATATATCCGTAGAATGTACCGCATTCTGCATTGGTTTTAATAACTGCTCTAGGCCCTTATCTAGCAGTACCAAAAGTTCTTGATCTGGATTTTAAGAATTTTATAAACTGCATTTCTTTATTTTATCTTTAGAGGCTCCTTTCTTTTCTAGCAAGCTTTAAAGCTTCTTATTCTCTTTTAATAGGCGCTTGACTTTTCTTTTAAGGTCTTTAATTAATTCTCTTTAGCATTGGCGAAAATGGGCTTGGTTTATACGTTTACATTCCCATAATTTCTATGGGCAAAACTTAGCATTAGATTATGTTGATTAACTAAATAGATATTTACCTCGGCCGTCTCTAGCATGGCAATATAGCAGCCGGATATTAAAAGGGGCTATATTAAAGATTCTTACAGAAGAGAGAGGAACGGTAGTAGTATATAAGTGTTTTACTTCTAATATCCCCAGGGGAGGGAGCATGGGTTATATACTTAAAATGCAAAAATATATAGAATTAAAGATGTGGACCACTAAGAGGAGGTAGGATATAAAGTTTCCACGTATTAATATGGCGCTAACACCAATATTATATATAGAAGATAGTAGAAGAGTAGAATATAAAAAGTTAAAAAGATAGACTGTTAGGGAGCGAACTGCTAAGCTAAGCCTTTGGAAGTTTTCGAGAGTCCTATATCCAGGAAACGCTGCACAGGTAAAAGGAGCGGGCGAGGAAAAAGGGCCACATTAATTACCTATAATACTTATAGGGAACACGCGTCGTGCTTATTACTATTATTTGGAGTATGTATGCTCCTAAATTGTTTTAGTTTTAAGACGGCTTATCTTCTTAAATAGGTAATAAGCTTTAGGGATAAATCCAATTAGCTCCTACTAAGCCTATTAAACGATTATGTTAAAGGCTTGCAGAATGTAGAGAGTTGCAGAATAAGGCTTAGGTTATCCAACCTTAAGGATCTCCCGCAATTTGGCTTAGATTATGTCCGGGATAATATTAAGAGGAAAGAAAGTAATATTAGCTTCTTAATTAGCTCTTGTCTAAATTATAGCGGAACCCTAAATGGTTTAGTGGCTTATAGTGACTACTAAATCCTAGACGCCTTCGCACCGCAACCGCCAAATTATAGACGCCTTTGTATCACGACCGCCAAATTATGGACACTTCCGCACCGGGACTACTAAATTATGGACGCTCTATACTATAAGCACTAGTATAAAGAGCCCTATATTAAGATCTAATCCAATTATGACATACATACTAGATTTAATAGTATTAGTAATAGATCCCAGTAGCTTAAGATGGTAAAAGGGATGTACTTATTACTTATTTAGTATTTGTCCAGAGGGCCCTATATAGTGTTGCGTAATACGAGCTCCTATATAAATACTTTATCAATTCCTAGCACTCTTTGGTAGCAATGGGGATTTTAGGTACCCTGCTTTTCCAACGCTTAAAGCGATATACGCTCTTTTAATCAGTAAACCTTTTTATTTAAGAATAAAATGCTTGAATTTATTGCTGTTATTTAATATCTTTTAATATCCATTCCCTTCTATTTGCTACTAGTAATATATAATTATACCCAGGTTTACTATAAGTATACTTATCTCCGCTATACTATAAGAGCTTAGTGCACGAAATACTAAGAGACGCAAAAAAGATGTCCAGTAAACGTTGTTGCAATGTAAGAGCAAACACTTAAGCCATTAATGCATAACTAATTTTCTGTTATAGTGAATACAGGCTTAATAAAAACTATAATACGCCTCTGTAGGTCTATACAGAGGCCTAAGAAGCTTATATAAGAATTTCTTCTAGGTGACTGCAAATACACATTAAACCGAGAGGCTTACTTAAATATGCATAAGAAGGCAAAGGAGGAAATGATTTGACAAATGTAAAGGGGGCTGCGTATTACTAGCAAAAGGCGTATATAATTCTCTTCTTTATAAATGCACTATAAATAAGTATTTAGGGTGGAGAAACCAAACTATCTCTAATAAAGCATTTAATGTGTTCCAAACCTAGCAATAAGTGATAGTCATTGTGTATATCCGGCCCGAACGAAACTTGCTTTGGAATGGCCCCTGGACAGTAAGACCTTGAATATAGGCTAGGTAAACCTTAGTATATATACTTATAACGTTCTGCTAACTGCCCATCCGTTAAACACATCTAATAGCTTTTGAATGGGATAGCGGTAAGTAGCTCTTTATACGCTACAGACGGTATATACACTAATATTTATAAAGAAACTAATTTATACGATAAATGCATCCGTAAAAATATCTCCACCTCACCCCTAATGTGCTAAACGTCGTTATCCGTTAAAGAGAAAAGATGCCGACCCACAATACCGTTTATTTATATTGTACGAAGATCTTACTGCGCGAGTTAGTGTTTTAGAGGAGATATTTGGGCTATCGCCTATAATATAAGTGGACGAAGCCGCCTTCATTAAGGCTGTCACCAGTCGCATTCTCGCCCTTAAGCATTATATAGGAGCTAGATATTTTCGACCCCCAAAAATAAAAGAAAAGTGGGTTTGTTCTGTTAAAGATTATAATAGAAATTACTAGCGTCTAGATTTGTATTATAAGCATGTTAAAACTTTAGAGGGGTTTAGACATAAGATTCTAAAGCGTTATTTTAACTAGGATACGTGTTTGCTATACGGCCACCAATTTAACTCTCCTACTGGTCTTCTTTAATATAAGCGGAAAGTTTATGGTGTAGAAGCTTTATCGCGGACTTAAATGTTCACGCCATTTATAATATATATTAAGAAGAGTACGTTGCAAGATTATATTATTTTAGAAATGCTTACAGAGATATAGACTCGCAACTAGCGGAGGCTAGCAATTAAATAAAACAAATAGAAGACTCTACTATTTATACGCCTTATATAGACTCGCCAAAACCTAGCTTTAATGGCGGTGGCTAAGGAGAATCCATTTCTCTAAGCGCTGAAATGGGCCCCTTGACTTTAAAAGCTAAAGACAGCACTCAGATGCCCATCCCAACGTCTTTTATAGGAGGAGACTTTAAATTCGCTATAGCACCAAGCACTACGCTACGTGCGATTAAACCTAAAGCACTAGAAGGTAAAAGGGTATTTAAGTTCTCTATAGCACCAAGCGCTGCTAAAGAGGGCTTTGGATTTACTATAGATCTATAGACCAATTTTTCTATTAGACTTAAAGCTGGAAGGAACTTTAAGTTAGGGTTACTAAGTGCCGCTGCGGATAGGTTTAGTAGAAATGGTACTAAAAGGGATTTCGGATATATAACTCTATATATAGAGTTTCCGGCAGGTGAACTGGGGGGTTATAGTAAGGGGATTTTTGAATTTAGGATGGAACCTTACACCACTATATTTGGAGCGGGCTAGGGTCACTAGTTATAGCTTTAGGACTCTTAGTAAAGAGATTAGATAAAATATATTTTAAATAATGTAAACTAGTTGCGTCTTGCTACCTATTAAGTGGGCTTATTCCCATTCCACATATAATAAATTACCATTGCTTTCCCTTCTCTAATTGTAGGAGTTGGACTTGATCGTCTCAGCTACCCATTGCAAATAATACTGATTTTAATGAGAGCTGGCTTAATTAGTGGGCGCGATTACTTACATATCCCCTCTATATGCTTTAATAATGGACATTTTATTAGTCTCTTCCTTTCGAAGGGCTAGGTCGTACTATATAATCTATCTCTAATTAGTATCTCCTCCAAGATAATAGTAACCGATGGCGATAATATTATTATTATTAGCTAGCTATTTCCAATCCGGTAATTATCCAATTGTAAGTGGGGCATATTGAGGGAAATCGTGTTCTTTAATGTATAAGACTCGGAAACCACCGTCCCTAGCAGAACTAATAAGGGCATTTATAAACTTTAAAGGTATTAGTAAGCAGAGCTCTTTTTCCTTAAAGGAAAGAAAACCGGTATAACCTTGTTCTCGTTAATTTGCGGCCACTTTGGAATGGTATTGGTTGCACCTTTAAGGACCATGATGCCTTAATCTCGCAGAAGCTGTAAGACAAGACTAGTAGAGTTCTTGTTGAATAGGTCTAGCGACTACTCCTCCTGGTGTCTATAGACTTTGAGGGCAAGAGAGCTCATGTCTTTGACTTGGAGAAAATCTTAACCTTTGTATAACGCGATTTAAATTTAGGGCCAGTTGCCTTACCGATGCTAAGAGAACCGGAAAACTGAACACGTGAATAAGAGCAAAATTTAATTAAGAAACAATCTATACCCTAATAACGCTTTTGTTTGTCTAACAATAAGGCGCTCCCTGTATGCCATATATTTAGCAATATACTCTTGGTTCTTGTTACTATATGCTAGGTGTATAACTACCTAGCGTATTATATCCGACTACTGGAAAACATTCGCGGTAGAGTTATTTATTACCGTTTAGAATAGCATTTTCTAGTAATTAGCTTAGTATTCTGTAATTATCTAGCTATATATATATTACTAACCTTGTTTTAGTTCTAGTGTGTCTAGTTAATCTAGGGTATTGGTATAACAGAGGCTTAATAACTAAAAAGTATTAAATCCATTATTGCGTCTACTCTATATATATATACTTAAAACGCAAGTCAGCCTAATAGTGCACTTAAAGAGGCGGACAGCTCTTATACGTATAAGGTAACTATTAATAGAACTTAGCCTTACGCCTGACTTATAAAAAGGGTTAAGCGGGACTCGTTATATACTAATATATTTAGAGGAACAGTCCCTGTTCCTAGGATTACTTACCTCTAATGTAAATTATCTCTTCTAAGTCGACTACTTAGGAGTAAGGCGGTGGCTTGTTTTTATATAACCTTTCCCACTTAATAGTAGCTATCCAACTATATCTCTAACTGGTATCGATTGGTGTTTCCTAGACGTTACAGAGTTTTATCCTAGGCGCCGGATTTAGTCATAACTTAGTGTTACTTTAATACTTACTTATAGATTTTAATCCTTGTTTATAATTGCTAGCTTATTTAATCTTTGATTAAGGAATAACGACTACGTTAAAGCTATGGATTTGGATTCGAATGTGCTTAGCTAAAAGAGGCGGTAATTGCCATATTGGCCGTAAGTGGCGGCTCTAATTTTCAGCATATCCATAATTTAGTGGTCGCGGTACGAAGGCGTCTATAATTTGGTGGTTATAGTGTGGAGGCGTCCATGATTTGGTGGTCGCGGTGCGCTACGTTTAGGATTTAGTGGTTACTGCGCAAAACGCCTCCCCTAGCCCCCTAAAGTCAGCCCGTCCCGCCTGCCCTGACACATCTATAGTCTTATACTAACTTCGTTTACCTTAGGAGATGGTATGTAACCCCCTAGAAAAGCATTTCTAATATTACATTAGTTCTTCTATAAGTCGCGATAGGATATCCGAGGCCACTTCCCTATAAGTTCTAGTATCGCCAGCATAGATATAAGGGCGGTAGGTTGACTAGGGCGAAGATATAGTTGCCTTCTCCCTTTACTACTTTTAGTTGTTTCGGTTGCAAAAATGCATAATTATCAGTTTGCCTACGCTATATATTTCTATGCACAGTTCTTTTGTTGCTTTGTACTATTCTGTATTATACTTTATTAGTACTACAAGCCAAGCCACTTCTAGGAGTATCTTTTGCTTTAGGTGCTCCTCCTTTTTATTTTTCCTAAACTCGTTATTAGGCTTCTTATTTGGTAGTGCAAGAAGCTCTGGAAAGTCTACCCACTTTAAGACTTATTACAGCCAATAACTTGGTTGCTGGAGTCTCTATTATTACTTACATTGGTTATCTAGGTTTATAAGGCCACTATATTAAAGGAATCCACTAATAGGGAACTAGGTTATAAGTCTATAGAATTCCTATAAGTAATACCACTAAAGCCCCCACCTGGCACGCTAGGTACTTATTGTCGCTATTTTATTTCCTTCCCTACTTTAGCCTTTTAGTATGGTGCTATTATTCTTAACATCGAGCCGACTTTTAGTACGCGTCTTAACAGCTTTAGGAAGCGTCTTAGTATAGGTTCCATTTGCTACAGCCTAACTTGTTATAGAGTAGGAGTGGCGTACGCGTCTAGGCTGCAATGTATCTTTCTAGGTTATAGTAAAACAAATCTAGTTAGATAAAGTATCGCGGATAATTATACTTGGTGCAATTATTAGCTTTTTTCTAGCTATAGTAAGTTTAATTCTCCTTGTCTTGTTTTAAACGGATTATTACTTCTTAGTAAATAAATTATCTGACCTTTAAAGAAATCCTCTAATACAAGGTAGTGGGTGTGCGTTATAGTGTTTACGGTAATATCTTTATTGGAATATACAGGTTTTTAGAATTATAAATTGCAGGAAAGTAATAGGATTAGAAATAGAAACCCTAATATTTAAAGCCGTTTAAGTATCTGCCTCTTTGCGCCGTACTTAAGCTAGGGTGGCATCTGTCGTGGTGTTTATAGCGTTTATAATTAGTTAAGAGCATTTTATAAAACCGCACTTATCCCTTGACCGTAAATTCGCGTCTAACCGTTATCGATAAGAACTAGCTAATTAATCGAGCCGAATTTAACGCTTGTATTGTTATGGGGCTATAATCGGCATCTTAACCTCTGTAGCTTGGTTCTCCCTTATTTGTAAGTATTGGGGATGTAGGAAGGTATATTAAGGCGAAAGTTGCTAGGGGCGGGATTTTACACTAATTTGAGGCTTTATTGGTGGCGTCCGGGGACGGTAAGCGGGTTATGCCGGTTAGACCAGTTAGAATGGTTAGAACGGTTAGGTCTTCGTTTTATAACCCCGCTTAAGTTACATTATATTGTCCTGATCTTCTGTTTTAACGCCACTATATTTTACAAGTCCAGTCTAGACGCACGTACCGCTGTAGGATATACAGAGGACAAATAGAAATACTTCTTAGTAAGCTATATATTATGCGCACTGCAAAGTATTAGTTAACACTGGGCAGTTCTTATTGCGTAAGGAAGCTAAGGATCTTACTAAAACCTATAATTCTTGGATACAGGTTCCTTTACCTATATAAAAGAAGGTTCAAACCCGCATAGCGGACAAGCTATAGGAAGAGAAGATATCCCTAATACGTAATAAGGTTTTTCGGTGGCGTATATTACAGGCTGTTAAAAGCAATTTCCCTAGGGTATAATCCTAGGGCACAATTTTATCTGGTTAGTTTTAGTTATAAATAGTCAATATAAATACTTATTTAAGTTTTAGCGCAATAAGAGGCAAGCCAATTAAACAGTTAACCTAAGATACTAGATAGGCCTTAGGATCCTGTAAACCAATCAAGTATTGAACCTAAAATACTGTGTAAACTGCCTTAGGACCCTATAAAGAGAGGGAATGAGTGATAAATAACCGGGATAAGGATATATAAGGCGGGCGAAGAACCAACATAAAGTAGGTATTTAGTAGAAGGGGGATTCTATCCTAAAGCGTTAGATCAATACCACTTAATACTAGTTTGCTATATAGCCCTCCTCTATCTGCCTTATCCAAACTCCCTTAATGCATATAGAATCTGCTATGCATGCCTATACTCTACTAGATGCTAACTAAGAGTTGCTATTATCCTAGTCCCTATCTGTTGGATAATTTCGCTCTATATATGTTCTTGTCCGGTATCTAGGCCTTAATCCGATGTTAGGTTTTAGTGACGATTCTACCTTATTTTTAGTTCTTTAGCTATTTAGGGGAGACTAGATGCAAAAGATCTAGTAGGCTATCTTGCTTAAAAATTATTATAGTGAATATATCTTATTCTATAAAACCACAAATTATGTAGCTATTTAAGACTATTAACTATATCTATTCCGTCCTTTTGGTTATTTCTTTCCTCTCCTATACTATATAATCTATAAGATCGCAGTTATTACTAGTTGCACATAGGAAGCGGCCAACTCATATATTGTAGATGGTGGCAGAAATTATAGCCAGCTATATAAGTGTCTAAATTCTGTAACTATAAGCATATCTAATAATGGCTAGGGTATAGAAGGTATTCTCTAGGCTATATACTAGCAAATTACTCTATATATATATATATAACGTCCCTATATGGAATTATAGTTCTATACTAACTAGACGTTTAGGTCTTTACAGAAAGTTTAATACTTATATAGAGTACTATTTAGATCCTTTTTTAACTTAAATTAATTTACCTAAGGCATTTTTATTTTGGCTCTTACCTAATTACCTATATCCTTAAAGTCGCCCGTTTTATTGTCCTCGCCGTTAGCCAATTAATTAACGTCTATTAAGTTATACGCCTTACAATACCAATTCTAAGGATATTTCTATTAGTTGGGCTCTCTATCCTATATAGAACACTTTACTTAGCGAGCGAAGCGGAACCGCTACTTAAGCAGCCTTAAGCTAGTGACATTAAAAGCTGGCGGGATTGTATGGAGGATCTCTTAGTAGTTATACCGTACCTGCGGCCAAAGGACTTAAAAATATGGTCGTTGCTTTACCTAGTAGGTATCCTGCAAATCTTAGCTAGGCTACTGGCGATATTGCCATTAATACAAATAGGTGCACTTATAGATGCTACTATAGATAGATCTAGTCTGTATTCTTATCCTTTTTAAGTTATATTAACTAACCGCTAAAGGTTTTATTTCTGTTCGAGAATTTGTCTTGTAGGTAATGGCGCTACTTGCCTTTATTCCAAACTAGTTTAACTCGTGTATAAAGGGGCACGTTATAGAATATTTAATACGTAACCTAAAAGAGCACGCCTTAAGACACGTTATAATACTCTCACTGGACTTCTATAGCAATAACAGCTCTGGGGAAGTCTTAGAGGTTATAGTCTTAGGAGAATAGTATATCTATCTTATAGAGAGTCTAATCCTTAATTTGATACCTTCCGCAATTAATATTATTACCTTCGTGGTTTATTTCTCGCACTTTATTAATGCATACATAGGACTTATTATAATAGGCGTAATTGTTATTTATATCTGGACTGAGCTCGTTAAAAATCCTAAGCTTTTTTAAATGCATCAAGACTATAGTATAAATAGGTATAAGGAGGGCCAGATTAAGTACGACACAGTTACATACTAGGATCTAGTAAAAACAGCCAATTATTAAGATTAGAAGTGGCGCGGATATTCCTCTATATTAATAGATAGCAATAAACTAGGATTACGGATAAAGTGTCTATAACTTTTTGCTAGTTTATCTGGGGAGGGATTAAAAGCAATTGGCCTAGCAATCTTAGTACTAGTCTTGCTTCTTCGCCTTACGCAAGATACCGCAAGTGTGGGCGGCTTGTTTATTTTAATCAGTTCCTAGCAAAATATATTTGCGTTTATAAGCTATCTTATATAAATATATAATATACTAATGGGCTGCCTTAGTGCAGGAGAACGCTTTTCCAAACTTCTTTAAACTAAGCCATCTATTGTCGACAAAGAAGGAGTAACACACCTTAAGGTTACCGCCGGCCACATTAAATTTAACAACGTCTTATTTTCTTACGCCGACAAGCCAGCGGTAAAGAAGATTAGTTTTATAGTTAAGGGTGGAAAGACTATTGCGCTTATTAAACTAACTGGGAGCGGTAAGTCTACACTTCTTAATCTCCTAAAGCGGTTCATCGACCCTAGTAAAGGGAGCATTAAAATTAATAGCTAAAATATCAGCGATGTTATACTAAGAAGTCTGCGAGAAAATATTGCAGTTATACCCCAAAACCTTAAAATACTAAGCAAGTCAATTAGGGAAATTATATCGTATGGGCTCCATGCTAATAATATTAAAATTGTGGAAAGCTATAAAGCCGCTTCTATACATAAACGGATTATAAGTTGCAATGCTAGATACAACACAGTAGTTAGGGAAGGAGGTATCAAACTCTTAGGCGGTAAGCATCAACGCGTTGCTATTGCAAGGGCCTTTCTTAAAAATCCAAAGATTTTGCTTCTTGACGAAGCCATATCTACTATAGATAATATAACGGAGAAATCGATTCGCGAATCGCTTAAAAGTTAGGGGAAAGGTTAAATAATTTTAACTATTGCTTATCGTCTTAGCACAGTCAAGGGTGCCAATGAAATTATTTTCTTAGAAAAAGGAGAAATAAAAGAAAGGGGAAGTTATACTAAGTTGCTTAACCAACATGGATTATACTATAAAATGTGGACAGCGCCGGATAATATAGACAGAATAGAGGGGGTTAGAAGCTAGTATATACACCTTATAGATAGCATATACGCCTTGCAGATAGCATAGTACATGTTAGTAGCCATAAAATAATATACGGCCCGCAGAATAAGAGCTTATATAATATACCAAGACTTCTGCCTTTTAGGCTGCCCTGTATATCCACCTATAAATTCCTAACTTTTGGCCTTCCTATTCTTGATCCCAGTAAAGAATATCCAGCATAGAAAATTACACGCAACTATTAAGGCAACTTAAAAAGCTTAATCTTGGTACCGGATCTAACTAAAAAGAAAACACACTTATTGAATCCGCCTAAAAAGATTACCCTAAGAGTTATAAACCACATATTGTGAGTTTTGCTATTAGATAATTCCACAGGCCCCATAATAACAATTTCAGTCGCCGTAGCAACGTTAGATTTGCGTATATATCCTTCTATAATAATATTAAAAGGCCTAATAGAAGGTATAGCAATATTATAACAGAGCTAGACTTGGGGAAAGGTGCCCCAATTATAAGCATTTAAAGTGTGTACAGTATAAACCTATGTAGGCCTTGACCACTGTCACTATTTTGGTGGTGCTGATATGGGCCATATAGATTTCCTATAATAGAAGTTGCAGAGGCTAGCTACTCTTAGTCTCCTATATCCAGCCATCTGGTCTGGTATTGTGTAAGTCTGGCCATTTCAATCGTTAAGCTTATTATAATCGCTGCTAGTGTTACTATAGAGATAGTCCACTAAAACGTAGAATAACGTGTATATGTAAACATAAAGCCTATAAGAAATGTCTGGTGGAAACGGAAAAAGAGCTAAATATAGAGTTGGATATAATAACTTAGTGCCTTATAGACATACCGTATAAAGAGTCAGATATGTCGGATATAAAAACTTAGTACTGTATAAGCATACCTGCTTATATTTGTGTAGCACTGCTAACAGTGAGAGAGTGTTAATATCGAGCTAGATACGGACCTGTTAAAGGACCTATTAAAGTTTGCGAATATACGCACCTTTATTATTCCAAGTGCGAATATAAGTTTTATTAGGGAAGGTAGCTATAACACTAATACCAGGAGCCGTAAATAAGAGGGGTAGTAGCAATAAGGATCTGGTTATAGTTTATCTTCAGTTTTAGAGTTAAAAAGCACTATATATTCGGCGCAGTTTATTAAATTAAAATTAAATAGTGCTAGCTATTAGAGAATAAATTTAATACGCGCTTACAAATGCTCCTATATCCATATTCCACTACTCTAACCATCATTCCTTACTTCCTCCGTAACGATTTCCTTCAGGCACCATTGATTAATTAAGGAATTCTATAAAAAGAGCAAGCTAGGTAGTTAGGCGTAGCGCCCTCTAAATATATAGCTAGGATCTTAACAGATTTAGCGGCTATAGCTTTGGTCCTATAAGCCAGGAGGTTATAGGAGCTGGGGGCTTATAGGAGCTAGGGGATCCTACAAGGTAGGTAATTGTATAAGTAGGGTGGTCTAACCTAGCGCCCTCTAATTAATGCCTAGTGTGTGTCTTATTGCAAGAGGCTCTAGAGCCTTACTATATACATTAGGTGGGTAGTAAGGACTGTCGGTAATACTAATAGCAATTTATAACTGTTACTCAATTGCCACTAAGTTAATATTGCCACTTAGTCGGTAATAGGTAATAGAAAGGTAATAGAAACTAGGTAATAGGTAATAGAAATAGTGTAAATAAATACGATTTTAATTGACAATAACCCATACTACCCACGTACCCGTAGTAGTCCCCCTCTCACCTTTAATACCAGAACATTTCGAGGCACTATACCTATTAGCCTACCCCGGAAATAAATATCTGGAAAAGAATTCTTACTTAGCGCTTTAACTAGTTTACTAGCGTACTATACTAAGGACAGTCTTTTCTAGGGATCACCTAAACTTCTTCGCCTTCCTTAAAATAAGCTAGGCATCGTCTTCTAGGAACCTAAATAAAAAGTCAAGAATACCTAAGTTTTACGCTTAACACGTTTTATTACCGTTATAGCTATAGTAGGAACTCGCCAGTTGGCTAATTGGTATAGGGGTCTCTACGGAGACTTAATTAATAATATTAGAAGGTATAGCGGTATATTTCGGGCAGATGCGAATACTTTAAGCTAGAGGTAAGGAATTGAATGACTAGGATTAACAGAGTTAGAAAGAGGACTTATAAGAGGATAGATAAAGGTAGAAGATGTATTAGATATTTATACTTGCCTATAGCTTTCCTTAATCTAACTTGGATAAAATTGTGTTACCTAGCCTAGTTTTACTAAGCTATATTAGCCTGATCCAATACCAAGGCTTATATTAATGCAATATAGCTCCCTTGCTCTTTACTGAGTTGTGGCTTTATATAATCCATTCTATGGACAACTATATTTTCCTTTATCCTCTTATTCTCTATCCGTAATGGACTGCCAAAATTGCCTTCCAAGGTATTGGGCAGCCGGATTTTAACTAGCGCATGCCATTTCCTTTCTAATAAAATATGTAGGGCGCACTTTGTATTCTATTAATCCTCGTTACGCATAGTGTTTTCTAGGCATAGCTTTTTAGCGGGGCTATAAAGCTGCGGTTGATAGTTACATAGCAAGATATAGGCGATAGTAATTCCAGACTATTGGGTGTTAAAGATAAGGCAAGAGGTAGAGGTGCTCATAACCTACTAATCTTGTCGTTAGCTGCCGTATCCATTATGCTAATAAAGGGCGAGTGGAGCCTAGGAAAGTTTAACGGGACATAGAATATCTTATAATAAGATAAGGTAGTTGTGACGAAGACAGCAATATAAAGCTACCTATAGAATAAGCCTATTAGAACGTTTAGGTCAGGACATTTAGAGAGGCGCTACGACGTATATGGCTTTATTAGCTGTATTGACGTTAGCCAGTTTTGTATCGCTAGCGGTCAATTGGGTTAATACGGTTAATGGGGTTGACGGGGTTAACGGGGTTGATGGGGTTGACGGGGTTGACGGGGTTAATAGTTAATAGCCCTACCTTGGCAAACGGTACTTTGCCTAGCAACACTAACCTCTTATTTTAACGCTACTACGCATAATAAGTCTTACCACTAGGTCCAAAGCTAGTGATATATAGGCCATCGCCGGATATACTAAGACTTAATGGAAGCGGTTCCTGGTAAGTAGGGATTTATACACAGCTTTAACTCTTAGTAATAGAGATTGGTAGATACTTATATAGGATAAAGCTGAACGACTTTGCTTATTACATCTAATATGTCCTACTTGGTTTAAGGTTCCTATAGACAAATAGAAGGCGCTTCTAGAGCGCCTAAATAAGTTACTAGCGGCTGAGAATATACCCTAAGTAGCTACTAAAGTCCTTAATTGGCGCATGGCACAAGCCGTTAGAAAGGCCCATTGTCAGTTTTGTTACATTATAGTTAGGACACTTATACTTATTTAAGTTTTAGCTTTACTAAGTATAGCGTCTGTAGAGGAAATAAGCGAATTAACTAATCGACCCCAGGCATTAACTAAGCGGCCATTTAACCCTATACAAGATATATAATAAGTAGCCCATATATCAGGCACCCTATAAGGCGTAAGAGTAGGATCAAGGGAGGGGATATAGCTAGGAAAACCTATTTTAGTATCTAAGTGGTTTAAAATATCGCTTATCTTTTAACGCTAGTAGTGCCTCCGCTTCCCTGTCCTACCTCCCCAGCAAGGCCTATAGTTTGCCTCCTATACACCATAGCGCCTATAGAGCTGAAATTAATAACTATTATTATACTTAACCGAAGTAATGCAGATATTATACTGAGTTAAAGCCTAGGTGCCTACAAACGCCACCGTAGGGATATATAGTAGGTATTATTGGTATTTTAAATAACTGTAGGAGACCCTACTAGGCAAAGTCTTGCATTCTAATTAAGTAATTAAATAAATCGGCCTTAAAAAAGGCCTTCTAGGCAGTATCCAGCCTCTCTACAATTATCGTGATGCTTTTATTTTAAAATTGATAACCTCCTCTACTATATATCTAAACTTTAAGCTTAGCCTTCTATATATATTTAAAATCCCAATTAGCACACCCTATTGGTTCTTAATTATGGGATGTATATCCTCTAAGTCCTAAACGCCACTAAAACCCCAGATGGGTCGGGCTGTGAAAAAAGATAAGCTTCTATTATATTACGGATCTAGTTCCACAAGCGAAGCTATTAAAACTTAGGTAGCGAAACTAAATAATGCTTTAGAATATTAATACATACTCTATCTAATTCTTTTATCTAAAATAGCAGAGGACCAATCCGCCACTATATAACATTCTACCTAGATATTCACACTCGCTTTAGTCCAGAAGGAGTGCTCTATAGACGTGTATTTCCCCTTATACTCTAATCTAGATAAAGCAACCGCACGCTAGATAGAAGAACGTAAACGGCTAAAAGGTTTAGCTTTACTTAACAGCTAGAAAGATATTAAGAGAGCCTAGTAGGAAATTAAGGTGGAAGTTAGTAGTGAGGATAATACCATAGTAGAGGAAATTAACAAGAAGATTAAGGAATTGGATAGTAAAAGGGGAGCTAGTAAGCATTAAAAGTTACATACCATTTACTAGTTAGCTGAAAGTATGCTCTAGCGTACGCAAAAAGGATAGTCTAGAAGGTAGTATCTGGAGAAACATTAGCAGCTTTTAAATATAATAAAGCAAAATACAAATGCTCCGCTAACTGATCTCGTTGTACACACGTTCAATAATCTTTCTGCTGAAGCTGAAATGATATTTGCTATAATAAACTGTCCAATAGGTATAATTCATATTGTAATTACTCCTTCGACCATAACGGGCATTGAAGAAAGGAAGCTAAAATCGGAAGTCAGCCGTATTAGCAGATATATTAGAGAATATAAAGCTAGTAAAGAACTCCGTGGGCAGCAACAGAATCTCTTTAGCGTAATATACATCAAAGTCAGGGATTCGAGCACATAGTTGCAAAAAGTAGATAACGTAAACTCTAGAAGCAAGGATTTCATCAATTCCATTATTATCCCCCTTAATATTCCAGAGAGAGTAATATCAGAGGATTTCCTCAACAAGGCGCTTATAGGTTTGGTAGACGCTAGCCTTAACCAAAAGAAGATAAAGATATTCAGCTGAGTTGATAAAGATGCTATAAAGATTCCTAAAATCTATCCAGTTTCTAAAGCCGATACAATAGTTACCAAAAATGGTGGAGGGAGCTTAAAGAAAGAGTTATAGCCTAGATATTTGCACTATTCCTTTATTTCGCGGGAAATTTTATTGGTTATACAGGTTAAAACTAGGGGTAATATTTCCGCTTAATAGTAATGGTGAAGATATCCTAAGCTTTTAATAAAAAATTAAAGTACATTCTTATAATTCTTAATCCAGTTAGTGACTAGGGCTGCTATATATCTTAAGCCGGTAAAATTAAGAAGAAACCTTGCTAAGAAGAATATAGGACATTCTACTTTTAAGAAGGCCTGCCATAAAGCTCTCTACTCTACTAATACCTTTAAGTCCTTCTGTATAACTCGACTAGCCCTTACACGAATAACGAGCCCCTAGCATCCGTATATAAGTCTTAGTCAATTAAGCAACAATTTAAGTTAATAAACACAACTTTTGAGGATAGTAATAGTTGGGACAGCATTTTGTCTAAGCTTAACAAACCGCCATTAGGTTATAAGCAGAAATATTATAGCCTTTTTCTTAATGCCGGAGCAAGTAGTAAATGGACAAATAAAGAGAAAGCCATTATATACTTTTTAAGGCAGGACAGGTTTCTGTTTATAAATATTGCCAGATAGGTGCCGTATTCGCCAGCTTAAATTTTAGAGATATACCTAAGCCTATATATCTTATACCTTATCCTATTAAGGCTATATATTACTTATATTTGCTAGGTTAAATAATATATAGAATTTCTCACAACCCTATAACCTGGATATAGAGTTTTGGTGTATATCGCCAGTTAGTTTCTTTTCTTAGATATAACTTCTAATAGCTTTACTAACATTTTTAAAGATTATTGTCGTAAATAAAGCCTTGCGGGAGCCCTAGTCTCAAACCATATAAATACCCCGCGAAGATCAAATCCTTATAGAGCTAGGTCACCAAGTGTCGCTTTTAGTTTTATTATAGGATGATGTTGTAAAAGCCCTATAGGGGAGAACACCGGGTGCATATTAGCGCCATTATAGCAGAGCCGGTATAGATAGTTAAGGAAGAGGATCTCCTTATAAAATTGCGTAATAAGAGATTTATATTATAGAAAGACATCGGGACACATTTTTCGAATAAGTACTATTAATTAATTAAGGAATTCTATGAAAAGAGCAAGCTAGGTAGTTAGGCGTAGCGTCCTCTAAACGCGCAGCCACGATATTAACAGATTTAGTGGCTGTGGCTTTAGTCCTATAAGCTAGGAGGTCGTGGGAGCTGGGGGCTTGTAGGAGCTGGGGATCCTACGAGCTAGATAATTATATAAGTAGAGCGGTCTAACCTAGCGCCCTCTAATTAATGCCTAGCGTGTAAATAGGGTATTAATAGGTTTAATAACTTTGTGGCTTTAATCCTATAAGCTAGGCAATTATACAAGCTAAATACTTATAGAAGCTGGCCGATCCTACGAGCTAGGTAATCGTATAAGCATAGTGCTTATAGGAGCTAGGCAATCCTATAAGCTAGGTAATTATACGAGCTAGGCAATTATGCGAACTAGGTAATTGTACGAGCTAGATGCTTATAGGAGCTAGCCGATCCTATGAGCTAGGTAATCGTGCGAGCTAGGTAACCGTGCGAGCATAATGCTTATAGGAGCTAGGCAATCCTGTAAGCTAGGTAATTGTGCGAGCTAGGCGATTATATAAACTAGGTAATTATGCGAGCTGGATACTTATGGGAGCTAGCCAATCCTATAAGCTAGGTAATTATGCGAGCTAGGTAACCGTGCGAGTATAGTGCTTATAGGAGCTAGGCAATCGTGCAAGCTAGGTAATTATACGAGGTGGGCAATTGTGCGAACTAGGTAATTGTGCGAGCTAGGTGATTATACGAGCTAGGTAATTATGCGAGCTAGGCGATTATACAAGCTAGGTAATTGTGCGAGCTAGGTAATTATGTAAGCTGGGTGATTGTGCGAGCTAGGTAATTATGCGAGCTAGGTAATTATGCGAGCTGGGTAATTATGCGAGCTAGGTAATTATATAAGCTGGGCAATTATATAAGTAGAGTAATTATGTAAGTAGAGTAATTATATAAGTAGGGTAATCTAACCTAGCGCCCTCTATTAACGCCTAGCATATAAATGGGAAGTAAATGTTAGGAAAATACTAGAACTATAAAAAAAAGAAATACATAAGTCCCAGATCTAGAAATATTAAAGAAGTTCCTATATAAAGACCCCTTATACACACTTAGAGAAGTTCCCATGTAAACAGTTCTATAAGCGTAGCCATAAGTCCGAGCCCCCTCGCATAACCTAACCACCCCTCCCCACCATACCGGAATAGATGAACAACCGCTGTGTACTATAAGCAGAGAAATGATTTAAATAAAAAGAAAACACTATAAAAAAACATGTTTATATCCTTAAAATATAAATCTATAAGTACTATAGTCTTAAATACAACTAATAGTTGCTAACGTGGCATACATCTTAGGTCTATAAGAAATTTAAAAAATCCTAAATTATTAGTATAGATTTGCCTTCCATTATCGCTTTTAAGGTAGAAAATAAATTCATCTAAGTAAAAGCATAGATTATCGCGAATACTTTATAACTCGCTATAAGTCAAGCGGGTAGAGACTCTGGTGGGAATAGTAAAATATTATTTTATTCTGTGATAGGCTAAATAAAGAGAGGCTAAAGTTTTAACCCTTTTACTAGCTTTTATTAGAACTCTTCTTTACATTTTTATCCTTTACTTATAGATTTAAGACTATAAAGTCAAGGCTACTATATTTAACCGTCGCCCATATAGCCTCGTCGCTTAATACCTCTCTATTACTATCTGCCCCTATTTCTTGATCTTTAGTGCTGAAACCATTTTCTCTATTATATAATGTCTCTGCGTCCTATTTTTGATCCTTATTATTAAAGTCACTTTCCAAACCAGCTAACGCCTCTATATTGCCGTTATCTCTAAAGTCGGTTTCTCTATCTATAAACGTCCACTCACTAGCTAATAATTCAGGGATGCTGCGCTTGTAGGTACTTAGGGTTGCGGATACCACTTAAGGAGAAATTATAGTTAATGTTATTAGGATATAGAACAAGCCTATAGACCTCTAAGTACCGGCTGCTTAGCGCTTTAAATAAAAGATCTCCCCTAACGCAAGGCAGATTAACAGGAGTTGATTACCGCCCATATAAGGCGGAGCGCTTATAAAGGGCTTAGCTAGAATACTAATTAAACTACCCTAGAGGCACCAATAGCTCCTTTGCCATAGATAGGGGGTCAATATATAAGATTAACTAGCTAGGATAAGTCTACTACTTAGGCAGTGTCTTACCCCGGAAAGGATAGGCGTTAAAAGTAGATTATATAATGCTATTCCTGCTAAGAGAGGCGTTATTAGGGGTTATTGTTAACTTCTAGTTCTAGTTTATAACTTTATATAAACGCCTCTGAACCCTACTAAGGCATATAGCGTCTGTTGGGAATTGTCAGCCGTTTAAATTTAGCAATAGCTCAGCTAATGGCTACCCCCAACAATGCCTTACTTAATGCTTCACTTATGGATCACTTCAGGCGCCTATAGTCTTGGGCGCAGACGATATATAAGCTAAGAGTAATTACAGCCACTAAATATTGTACCACAGACACCATATAAAGTGGAAAAGGGCGGCTAGTATACTCCGCCTTTCCCTTCTACCTTCCGTCCTAACTCCGCCCTGGGAGAGAAATGGAATATAAATATTATGCTCCTAGTTTTTATATGCCATTAATTTAACTTACCTTTAAATTTAACCTCTTAACTATACATCCCTTACCATCCTTATAAGAATACTAGATATTATATATATTACCTTAACTAAGTTTAGATACGTTGCTAACATAACCTATAGGTCCTTAATTGGTACTTATAAAAACATTACAATATGTTATTGCCCTAAAGATAACATACCTATTTGTTAATTTACTAGAAACCTTAAATTATTCTAGAATCGTATTAATAATAAAGACATAGCATCTGCTAATAGGGAAAAGAAATAATTGCAGCTTTCTAACCCTATACAGAAATAGATGCCTTATACGCCTACTTAAACACCTAATGGGGTTAACTTTTATAAAATTGATGACAATATGGAGGGTAATATATAAGAAGATACGGAAATATATACTAATTACCTTAAGAGCCTAGAAGGCCGCAGTAAAACTAAGATAGTCTTACCTAAGCTAATAAAGAGCCATAGCGAGGCTAAAACAGACTTACCTTAACTAAAAGAGGTTTATATTAAAGGTTTGCCGGTACCTCTAGGTATGTTTATAAAACACCTATATTTATTTAGCAATACTAATAAGTAAATAGGGAATAGCTTAGCTAATCTTATAACGTTTCTTAGAGTTGCATCTCCCCTATTTAAAATATTAACGATTTCCGATGCTATGATTTTGCGTAAATAACTAAAGTATCTTATCTTGTGGTTGCCTTCTTATTTTATAATAAAGGACTTAAGACGTCTCCAAAGCCCTAGTTATAAATTATTCGTATCTATGTTCGGCCCTATTATAGTAATATACTGGTATTCTACCTGGGTTTTAGCTGTGGATATACCACCAAACAGACTTGTATTATACTATGCTAAAAATCCCCGTCTCTTTCGCCGTTATACTAAGATATATAAACCACTTGAAGATGTTATAATAGAGATAGCCAAGAGGAGCAAACCGTATAAGTAAAAAGATCAACTAGGAAAGGCATTAGAGGATTTATTAGAAGAGATATTAAGGAGAAGGGTATATAAGAGAAAGGTGGATTCTACTATAAATAGAGATCCTAAGAGGTCTAAGGTATAAGAAATTTCTTATAAAAAAGATTTTTGCAATTATATTTTTATCTTTTAGTATTAAGAATTAAGGCGTTAATTAGGATTTCCTTAGCTTGGTGTTTTATTTCTATCTAGTTACTTCTATGTTAAGAATATCTCGTTATCGTTTGTGTGTATAGACAAGTTTTTGCATATTGGATTAAAGTTAAGAGACTTGCTTATAGTAAGCTTATAAGTTCTCCACCTTTGTATACTTAGTAGTAATGAGTTAGCCGGCCCATAACTTATTTAGTCCTCTATAAAGAAAAGACTTGTTATAAAATATAGAGTTATTCCAATTAGATTAGATTAGCTTAGTAAGCCTATAGCCCTTCTTAGTACTCTATAGCGTAAGAATAAAACACCTTTACTAATCTCTCCACTGGCTACGGTCCTTATCGCCTCTTCTCTACGACCTCCTTTTTACCGTATTCGCCGCCTATTTAGCCTTATACAACTACACTACTAAGGCCGATTATGGGACAATACTTGGAAGCGTGTTCGCATATCGCTAGATAAATACTAAGCGCTATAGGATATGTTAGAGAAGGACACACGCCTTAAAGCCTAGGTTATGGACAAGCTTTGATATAATTATAATTTAGTTATACCTGAGAATTTCCGCTCTTTGGCTCTAGCGTTATAAGAATATAAGGAGCGGTATTTATACTCCTACTGCCCTTTAAGATTTAGCATATTTCATCCATATATCCTCTTACAAAGAAAATAGCTTTAGAGCCCTTTTAAGACACTAATGTTACTGGCATCCTTTAGGAACCTAGTAATTAAAACATAGTGCCGCCCTCGTTTAAAGTGGTAAAGCAATACAAACCGCGAGGTAAATAGATATTGTATTAGCTTGCTTCGTCTACCAGTTTTATATGCTATTAATATAATAAGCAGAAGACGGCGAAGCTCGTAACTATACGCCATAATTAATAGGACGACCTTTACTGCAATGCTTATTACGGTCAGCTTCTTTTAAAGAAGTAATAAGGTCTGTAATGCCCCAGAGCTAATAAGACATATTAAAACCTAACCAACTTAAAAGGGAATTGCTATTGATTTAGTCTAATTCTAAGGGGTATATTATAGGGGATTTTTGCATCTAGTGTAAATAAATGGAGATAAACGCTTGTCACCTATATAAAATAGACACTGGCGAGGGTCACATTCTAAAGGGAATAAATAAGGCGTTGCTAAGGAGATAGCAATAACAATGCGTTTCCCTTGCAATATATACCAGTAGAGGGGGAGTCCATATATACTAGATCCAGTTCTGGGAACTAGAACCTGTTTTTAGGAAATAGGCTAATTAACCACTATAAAAAGAGGTTAACTGTATCCATATTTAGTATATTAGATTTAGCTCGTTTTAGGACTAGTAATCGTTTATTAGCGTTCTTAGGCGCCCCTTTAGCCTCGCTATATAAGAGCTCCGCTATATTGGAGCCTTACGCGTTGCGGAATAAACTAAAACCAATAAGTATAACTAGTTATAGACCAGAAAACGCTACCTACCTATTATAGCTTAGTATTTAACTAAGCCCTATAAAGCCTTAGTCTAAGCCGCGTTAGGTCGGCTTGACTTTTTCACACCTAATTTTTAATCCTTATGTTCGCTCACACCTTGCTTTCTTCCTTATACTTTTCTCCCTGGTTATTTCCTTATTACAAGACACTACTAATGTGTTCTTGACCTCCCTGCACTTATCTGCTATTATACCGTCCTTATATACTAGCATCTTTAATCTACCCTTTCTGCCTACCTACCTGCCTGCCACGTTGGCCCTCCTAACGTAGCTTTTAGCGCGTTTGCCTATAATAGCGAATCTCTCTAGATCAGGGATAATCAAAACGAAACCTATCAGAGAAGGACTAAATGACTTTCGTAATTTATTTAACTTGGCTTATTAGGATCTAGACATCTCTAGCTCTTTAAACTTATTACACCAGATAGGTAATAAAGGTAATTACTAATATACCTATTACAAGTTTCCATCTAACGCTTACAGAACTAAAGAATATTTTGCTTAATCTAATACTAGCTTTATAGGGCCTTCACGTTTCTTATTTATTGCCATCCAACGGCGGCAATAAAAGCCTTTTTGTTAATCTATTAAGACTTAATTCAGCGGTCAGTTCCAATAACTTTAATATTAAGCGGTTCCTGCCTTTTCTAAATACAATCCTCCGCATTGAATCTAACAAGGTTATTTAGGAAAAGGTATACGCTACTATTATAGAGTCCACCCCCCCGCCCTAACCGCTACCACTCTATGTTTAAACCCCGCATCTACGTAATATAAGCAGCTTCACTAACTCGTCCAAACATAGGGAATACATAGATTATATTCTAAAGGAGGAGCTAGGCCCTCTTTATGTGGGGATTCCTGGCTTATATAAAGCATTCTTTAGGGGAGTGGAAGGTCTTAAAGAGGTAAGTGCTGCCGTTTTTAAGAAATGCAAGGAAGGGGACAATCCACTATACGCTAAGGGCGGCTGGCGTAACTGGCCTAAAAGTGTAAAGCAAGATAATATCCTGGTGTGGTTTAATAACCTAATTAAATTATTTTTAGGCTTTGTAGAGGAGCACGGGTCCGCCCTAAAGATATGATAAACGCTTATCGTATACACTAAGCAGCCCTTACAAGGGTTTACAGCAAAGCGAAAGCTAGATATCGGTTTTATGGATAATCCAATAGCCAGCGAAAGCTCTCAATGCCATTAGTCGTATATACTTATGCTAAAAGAGCTAAAAAGTAATCCAAACACTAATATAGCCTCGCAGGCATGGTTTAATTTGGGAAAATATATAAGAGAAGTCTTCGCCACTTAGAACACTTGTTACTTTATCTTAGGCTTTACCCTCTATAGATCTATTATGTGGCTATAGGAGTATAACCAGGTAGGAGGCATCGCATTATTACCATTTAATATTAACAAAAACGGACTATAATTTACCTTAGCAATATTAGGGTTTCTCTTAATAAATAAAGAGCAGCTTGGGTTTAACCCTACCATTTTAACATTAGACAGCAAACGATATATTAAGGTTGTGTGTAACAATTAGACCAAATATCTTATCCTTAACAAACTTATAAAGTGGGCACCCTGTATTGCCGGTTAGGCAATAACTTGCTAGAAAGCGCACTGTAAGGGTAATACCTCTAAGATACCTCTTGTTATTAAAGACTTATAGCAGTACCTAGAGCGTAAGGAAGAAGGCGAACTGCTGCATAAGGCAGTGGAGAAAGGAGTAATTAATATAGCCAGGTACTATCACCATGGGACTGTTTATATAGGTGGACAAAATAATGACATCTTTAATATCTATAAGGGGTTGGATATTACTAAAGCAACAAACTACAAGCCTGAAAGCCTAATAGTGCCTTTAAGCATAGCTAGAGTGTAAGGTAGTGCAAGGAAAGGCCAAAGCACTAGTAGAAAGAGGTTATCTAGCTATATCAACGCCCTATTACCGCCTAATAAGCGCCCGTGTTTGAGCTCTCCAATTAAGCGCCCTATTATACAGAATTGGGTGTATTGACGCGTTATCACCTACGACTATAGAAAGGCTCTTTACAAGGCAAGCTCTCCGGCTGCAATGCTTACTGCGCTAGAGGGTGGCATTAAAGGATATAAGTCTTTATATACGCAGGCTAGCATCCTCTAACGTAACATTTTAATAGGCAACCTCTTAATAAATGAGGAAGACGACAATCCCTTCTAGAAGTTATTCTTAATCGATCTCAATCTCGCGATTAAAGAGAAGCGAGAAGGACCTTTAGGAGCACAGGGCAAGACCGGCATAAGAGTGTTTATAGCTATAGGAGTGCTTCTAGGTAAGAAATACTCCTTTAGGCATAATTTAGAGTCGTTCTTCTAGGTGCTTTTCTAGATATACATTTATTATAAGGGTCCAAATAAGGAGCGTAAGCCTATCCTAAGGTTTAAGAAGTGGAATTATATGGACACTAAAGAGCTAGCTAAGTTAAAAAAAGGAAAGGTGGCTTATAAAGGTAATTTTATTAAAATAGCAGAGGAGTACTTTACGCCGTACTATCAGTTATTAGTCCCCTGGGTTAATAGGCTCCGGAAAATAGTATTTCCAAATAATAGGAGGTGGAAAAAGGATAATCTAGAGCTATATTCTAGAATAAAGAAGATACTCTAGCAAGCACAAAAGAATCCAAAGGTGTTAGCAAAGTAGATAGAATAATATTTTATTGTCCTATACTCTTCCACAGCATAACTAAAGATTCGGGCGGTTAAGGCCAGGTAGCAGCCTTAGTTAAAACGCATATAAAATAGTATAGGGCAAGTCGCTGGGGCTAAATAAACCCAAAAAAGCGGATAACCTAATCTTCCGCCAGATTATCAGGTCCCCACACCCTACTATCCTATATAGGCTTCATATTTCCATAAAATATACAATCCACTCCCTAGCCTATTAGAAGCCACCTTATACCGCCTAAATAGAGGCCGTAGGAGAATTAATCCCTTCCTCTAACCAATCCCCTACCTAAATAAGTCCCCTATTTAAACAAATCCCCTGCGGGAGCTAATACCTACGTATTTCGCCGCCCTATGGGAACCAATCCCCTACTCCTAATAATCCCCTACGGGATCCAATCCCCTACTCCAATAAATCCCCTACAGGAACTACTCCCCTATAGGATCTACTCCCCTGCGGTAACAAATCCCCTATGGCAATAAATCCCCTATGCTAACGAATCCCCTGCGGGTACTAATGCCCATGTGTTCTACCGCCCTATAAGAACCAATCCCCTGCGGCTTATATTCCTGTACGGCTTTTGCTCCCCTATAGGAGCCCATAGCCACATTTTCCTCTCCCCTACGGGAACCAATGCCCTATGGCTTCCGTTCTCCTATGGAACAAATCCCCTATAAATTCCGTTCCTATATACAGTAACCGTATCTTCTACTGCCCTGTAAGAACTATACCCTATAGCTCCTACTCCCGTACGGCTTTTACTACTATATAGGAACTAATAGCGATTTCTTCCACTCCCCTATAGAAACTAATCTCGTACAGCTTACGGTTCTCTATAGGGATTATTACCCGCTTTCTTTATCGCCTTACAGCTTTTAATTCCTTATAGGAACTAACGCTTATATCTTCTACTCCCCTATGGGAACTAATGCCCTATAGCTTCTGTTCTCCTATTCCTAGATCTACAAGCGATTCGCCCGCGCTATAGCCTACTATATAGGCCTTATTATCACAGGAGCAAGCAAGTAATTTTGAGAAAGTAATAAGTAATAATACCACCAGCTATAAGATCTACAAGACATTTAATACTATATATATATAAGCAAATCTATATATACGAGTTCATATTCTTAACTAATCCAGTACCTTTAAAGTCACTTTTGAAATCTTTATTTAATGTAAGAGCCTTGTCTAAATGCTTATATATAAGTTTCTCCCCCTTACTTTTAGCTAAGCTATAGCTAATCCGTATAGTATTCTTGATCTAATACAGTATATTAGCACCAGGCTTAAAACTTTTATTTAAATATTGCCTTACCTATCTTCCATTTAATTAATGGTCTAAAAGCCGCTCCATATTCCTTCCAGAGATATTAGCAGCAGTATTAGCTTGCTTTAGGAAGTTTTTCTATACCTACTCTCTTACTAGTTTTTTTAGCTCATTATATCTAAATACAAGATGTATTCTGCTCTGTATAGCTGTATTAAATATGGTAATCCTGTTTATCGTAAGAAACATAATACCTTAGAAATACTCCATCTATCGCAGAAAAACGGATACTAGGCTATTACGTTAAACATTATTTAAAGTTCTTTCTATAAGAAAGACATCGGCCTTGTCCAAAAGAAGAATAGCGCTCTAGCGGTAAACATTTTCAACTATTAGAGCCAGGTTTTGTTCTAAATAGGCTAGATCTGTATTAAGGTCTCCCATATAAGCCTTCTTATAGTCAGACTGGTATATAAATATACTTATAAGGGGGAACAAACTATATAGAGGGGTCTCCTCTAAGATTTGGTAAGTGCTTTAGCTATTAACGTCTTTCCCACCCCAGGTGGGCCACTAAAACGGTTAGCCTTTAAAATAGCTAATGCCTTGCCAGAAAACTTACTATAGTAAGAAAACTAGGCCTTTCCCCTTCCCTTTGATTATATTATTAAACTTTAATTTCCTAAACCCAGACTAGTAGCTCTTTATAAGTCCTTAAAGCACTATTTTCTTATCCTTATTAATTGCAAGTAACTTAAATGCTAAGGCATTCCAATTAATGTCCTTAATATTGGCGACGGCAAATTCACCTATTAGTACTTATATTAGTACATTACTAGCTCTAGAAAAAGAGTATAGAAAGCCTAACCCTATTTTTTATTTACTAAACTAAAGGCTAGGGCTGTTAGTAGATAGATTAGGTACTTATTGTCTCCTATCTCCTTAGGAACTAAACCCTGATTCTTTATATCACCTTGCTAATTGGTCCCTTAATCGTATACGCCAATTCTATATATATCTATAGCAATTAGTTGCTTACCATAGTTAGGATTCTAACAATAAAATGCTATCGCGTCCACCATAATACGGCCGCTTGTAGAAAATCTCGACGGGCTATCTTTAGTCCAGAAAAACGCGATCCCTTTATATTTACGGTGGTTAATGCCTCTTAAAGACATAAACTTCCGGCTATTACTAATAAGATCCTGCTTTATCTTGGCTTGCCTCTTATAATGCTCCAGTGGAAATACCTTAAGAGACGTAATTTTTATAGTTAAACGGAATTCTAGAATAGAGAGGGTGGTTTTTACCTCGCTAAACGCCTTCCTATTATAGCCAAAATAGTAACAGTTAAGTTCGAAGCTCTTTTTGCTAAAAAGTAAGGTTTTAAAGTTGCCTAAATTATATATAAGGCATCTTAGTTAATCCGAGCCTTTGCAAATTATAAGGACGTGCGTATTTAGTTTAAATAAGGCCTAAAGAAAATTGAAATTAATTTCGCCATAGTCCAGAAGCGGCAGGAGACTATTGGTTATAGGCGCAAAATAGTTTTTAAGAAATCTTAGTAACCCCTAAAGGTGCTTAGCGCCGATTAAGTTAGAAGAAAGACTCTCCTAGTATATTTTTAACTGGGGTAGGAAATTAAATATAAGGTTTGTAGGAATCTAGAAGTTAAATTAAAATCAGCTACATCTATACAAAGGTCTACTTACTATAGGCTTGTCTTCCCAAAGGGAAATGGCTTATACGCCGTTTAGCACCACCTATAAGGCGTCTCTCACTTCTCCTAAATTTATGCTTAGGTATATACTATAGTCTTTCTTGTCCTTTTCTAGCTTAAAGTCAGCATCTAAGTTGACATATTTAAAGGCACCTAAGAGATAGACCAAATTTCTTCCTAAGGACATAAATATACTAATTATATATATTACGCTCACTTAATATATCTAGTGAAGTCTCTATAGTCTTATACTGGCAGCTTTATTTGTCCTAGCTATAGCAGACGCTACATTAGCGTATTTCCAAGTATATTTTAGGGATTTCGTGAGCATACATCTTATTTAACACCTTAACTTTAACCTTAAAACCTCTTACTTCGGGTATCTCTTCAACCCCTAAACTTGTAGGGGGAGGTAGAGGAGGTAGAGAAGGTAGAGGAGGTTAGACTGCCTAGAGTATCTTTAACACAGTTATAAGCGTTTAAGAGAGAAGAAGCTACGCTGGTTGCTTATAATACAGATACGTTTGGCTTAGGCTACCAGGGGGGGTGTTTATGCTATTATAAGGCAGTAAAGGCGCTGGCGTAACGGGCTTAAATGCGACTAGCATTACTGCTCTATAAAGCTTTAATAACGTGACACTGATCTAAAGAAGGAGCTGAGTGGAAAGAGGAGCTAGATGGTATTATTTTTTAGGCCAGATCCGCCCTTTTCTTATATAATATAAGTTGTGCCACGGGTGTATCTGTACCCCTCTTCTAGTAATAGACTACCCTCCCCAATTAATCCTAGTGGACTTTAGTTAAGACACATTAATATCATCTCCATCGTGGTAAATAAAGCCATAGTGTACGTGCTTGCTATACCTATGGAAATAGTCCCCTGGCTTACATATGGGATTTTAACTCTAGCACTAGAGCAAGCTTAAAAAAAGATATTACCTAAAGTATAGAAGTGCTCTAATTAATATATAGAAGATAGGCAATGTCTTAGGTTAAATTGAAGATATAAGTGCAGAATTAATACCAGTAATGCTGGTTGGATTATAGCAAGCGATCTAGCTGTGTATCGTTTAGCTAGGGGAAGTGGCATATAATTAGGTTAACTGGTCTTATTTTATCTTATCTCGTCTTGTCTCTTCTCTTCTTATCTCTTCTCTTCTTTTCTCTTTCTTCCTATCTCTTCTCGTCTCGCTCTTTCTCGTCCTAGCTCTCTTTATCCTTCTTTTTATTTTTAGTTAAACTTCCAATAGCATTAAATAACTGGTTTTACAAGCTTCTCAAGGAAAAAAGAAAAACATTTAACACTAATACGTATCTATTACCCTCCTATCAGAACGACGCGTTTAAATCGTGCCTTAAGGTGCTACGAGAAAACGCGACATCCTTAAGGAAACGTTTAAAGGCGTGACGAAGTATAAGGCTATATACACGCACTCTATTGACAGACGTTTTCATCAGCTTAGGTCCTGAAGTATTCCTCCTATACACTTTAGCAGTGCCTATCTCGAGGCTGGCAACGGTATTAGTAAAAAACCTCCTCTAAGAGCTTTAAAAATAGTGGGAGAATCGCCCCTACCCCTACAGTCTTATAGTTGCTGCTAGTACACTTTATAAGGCCAATTCAATTAGTACGTTAATTCCTTCGCCTCCAAAACATCTATCTTTAGAGGTGGATCCCTCTACTAGTATAAAAGAGCCTTATATTTTAAATAAATTATTAATAAATATTATTAGAGGAACCCCTAATATTAGCCTAAGACTCTTAGTTATTAGAGAGGAATTCTAAAGCTCTAATCCCTTAGGACGCTGACCGAACGCTTAGTATACAAGTCTTAGGTGTTTGTTAATTAGTTACTTATATATCCTAGAGCAAGATTTGTTGTAAAAGAAAAGTATAATCTTATTTAATAATTCTAAAACTAATGGTTGGATACCTTGTTCCCCAAATTTAATACATAAATACTTATTTAAAACAGACGCCTCTTCTAAGAGTCCTCTAAGCGCCATTATACTAGTGTATTATTAAGTTACAGATAAACCATTATTAAAGCATCCCCAGTTGGAATCACAGCAAACTCTAGGTCTATAAAATAACCTTTAATAAAATGTCGCATCTGTGGTTAACATTAAATAGGAAATCTAATATTACTAGGGGAAGGCCAGTACTTTTCTTTCTCATTTACAAGGCACTATATAATTAAAAATCTTTCTAAGCTATTTCGCACCAGGATGCAGACGAGTAATTTATAGAGAAAGGAAAAGGAGAGAGGAGGACTAGCAGTTACAAATTGCCTGTCTATATATATACCAAAAAAGGACAATAAGGACGCTCTTATTGTACTTAGGATCAGTTATAGTTATAGATAGAATATCTTTAATTTATTTAGTTTAGGGGACCTAGATACTCTAGAGCTTTTAAAAAATACTATAGAAAAAGCTAGAGATTAACTTTTATCTATAAATAAATAGTATATATCGCTTTAGGTTACCACTTATTACTACCTCTTCTCTAACTTAATCCGTGCCCTTATTACATAATATTTATACCTAGCAAGAACCTCTCTTGTTACTTATCTATCTTCTATACCTAAAGCTTTAACTAGCTTCCCTTTACTATTTTTAATATTACATAATCCGCCTTTAAATATTATAGTTATGTCCTCTATTATCTTAAATATATAATCTCTGATCGTCTCCTATTCCCCACTAAGCGCCTTATCCCTAGCCTTAGCGGACATAATCTGTGTAGCTAGAAGTGCAACTGCGCAAGTTGGCGGGACTGGTGGCTATAAAGGAGAGGTGTTCTATAGACGTAAAATATTGAGCAAATGTTGTCTTTTGCAAAGCGTTTTTAATTACGGATAGCCGTCTAAGGAGAAATAGCGGCTGATTTAGAAATTTGTTTCAGAATAAAAGGCTATAAAGCATATACGCATTAAAGCACAACTATTATAAAAGATATAAGTAATTAGGCATATACTGCGCGGAATAGCTAAGCTAATATTCACCTTAATGGTAAGAATAGAATTGCTAAATAACTGTAAGAGGCAAAATACAAGAAATATAAAAAGAGGTAGATTATAGGCTTAAATGGAGAGCAGCTTTACGGAACTGCGCTGCGAATAATCAGCAAAGTAGGGTTAAATGAAATTTATAAGGGAAAATAGAGGTATTACTATAGTTAATAGGTTTATAGCTGCTCAGTTATTAGTGCCTAACAAAAAGGCTTATATAAAAGAATTGCCAAGCGGCTACCTCTTAGGCTAAGCTATGGCCGGATTTACCTTACCCTACTATCAAAGCTTTCTAGCGCAGAATATTATATATATAATTAGGCCACCAGCCGAACAACGGGTAAGGCGTTTACTATAATGCGCATTTCAGCTATGTATTGGAGTCACCAGATATATAGCCCCTCTGCTAACTAAAATATCTTATAAGGATTGGATTCTTGTGGCTCGTTCTTATTTATAAGGCAAATTAACTGCAGCCAGTTTATACGCCTTTACGTTATATATATAAGTTAATTAATTATTAATGCCCGACTTCATATTATTTGGACTGCCGTTTAGTTTTAGCTATGTTATATAATTTAAATTAGCTGGCCAGGTCGTAAACATAGTTTCAGCCTTGCATTCTCTATAGCTAGCCTATAACTAGACTAGCGCAAACAACAAACGCTAGAGAAAATGCATTACTATTCATACTAACCAGATCTGGATAATATAGGGTTGGTGCATCTGCTATAAATACTAATCCCATCTAAGAATAGCGTCTAAAATCTAGGGTAAATAATAGATTAGTCAGCTAAACACCAGGATTTTGCCGCCCCTTTAAAGCCCTTACTATTTCAACACTATAGACCTTATTGTAGTGCTACCCCCTAGCTGCAGCTATAAGAATCTTATCGGCTAGGGAATTTTAGGCACTATATATTGCAACAAACTTTAAAACAAGGTTATTAAAACTCCAAATGACGCGAATTCTCAACGCTTTATCGAAGTCAAAAAGGAGATCTATAAGAGACTCGGTCAATATAATAGACTCTTATAATACCATAGCAGCGAACTTTTCTAAAAGGATAACTATACGGCGATACGTCTAGAACGCGCTCTAAATAGCCAGCTCTACAGGTTTCTTTAGGACAGAAGCAATAATATTAATCAAACTTTATAAATGCGTTAGATTTTACAGCTTACAGACGTTCTTGAATATATTCACTCCAGAGGTGTTATATACGGTGATATTTCGTGCCATAACATTCTTTTAGATAAATATTTAAACGCAAAGCTAATTAACTTTGCTGGTTTATTAATTAATAGATCTCCTCTTCTTACTTTGTACTCAATTTAAGCCTAACCTCCATATCCAAGCACGCCTTAGAAGGACGAAATTTTTGCCTTTAAATCGGTTTGTTATTATATCTTAATGCATTATATTGCCTTTCACGAACTTTCCGATAATAATATGGAGGATTGTTATAAATAAGGAATATTTCCCAAATTAAAGTCCCTAGGGGCGTTTAGAGTCATTATTAGAGGCTATTAAAACGGCAAATATAACCACATAGATGGTGTTATTAAAGAAATAGGTAAGTAAGGTATATTTATAAAACTAGGAGTTTTAACTATCTAAACTTATTCGCAGGTTTAAGGAATCCATCCCCAGTAACAGCGCCGCGGCATTTCCTCTACACTCTTAAGGCTTTCCTTTCAACGTTCACGAAATCTTATCTTTAGCTTAAAAATCTAAAGGCTTCTCTATCCAGATTTATACTTTACCCATTTCTTAGGCGTTATTAGCGTTAACGTAATAAAGGTAAGTTTATGCTTTACAAGTCCATTAGTTTTACTATCCTTATATACAGTATAATATACTAACCATCCTTTATTTAGGATATGCTGGACAATCTCTAGTTATTAGCGAGCTCCCAAACTGCGCCGTACTTTGTATTATAAGTATTAGGTTAGGACACGCTTGCCCACCTTATATAATAGCGCTAGGGCAGGGGACAATACAATTTATCTTTAAAGAATATCTTAGTCTCTTCCAGCACTTTTTATATTAAATGGTAATCTCAGTAGATTGGCACATCTTAAGTATAGAGAAGTTTATAATTCGACGAAATATTAAGTGTGTTAATAGTAAAAGAGGATTTGTAATATAAATAAATAGGTGCTATAATGCCCAGTAACATAACAAGTCTCACAACTTATAAGGCTCCGTTTTGATTAAATATACATGACACAAATAAGTTAGCAGCAAAATTTAGATAAAAATAGCTGCATACAGCAACACCGCCTTAAGAAAATGCACTTAAACAATTAGACTACTAAATGTAAACCCCAGCTTCCTATTTCCGCAGGACCAACCGAAACACAAGAATACGCCCATACTACTAGCCCCATCTCTTCTGCATAGCAACCCTGCCCTTCACTTTCGCAATTTTAGAAAAAGAGTGTACCTATAACGATCTAGCTTTGGCTTGCCAAACGCGTCTTTAGTAAGACTTAAGGGCATCTTTAGAATTTAAAAGCCTAATCTTATAAACCTAGGTAGGCTTCCAAGCCACCTTATATTTGCGCCCTAACTTAGTTATTCTTTCCCCTAGAATATCGTCAATCTCCCATTTATCATCTAAGCTTATTTTATTAATTTTATCTTTTTTAGTCTAGGTATAACACTTTACAGTAGGCTCTAGGTTTAAAACATCGCTTCAGTTATTAGTGACGCCACCACTATTACCGTCCTCGTCCTTATTATAAGTACGATTACTAGCCTCGTCATAAGATAGTTTAATGCTATAAAGAAGGGTAGGCTCCTAAAGCGAAGGGCTAGCAAGCTACAAAGTAGATACCACTTACTAGTCAACTTGCGGGTATTAAAAGTCGAGGTTAAGGATAAAAGGGATAGGGGGGCTAGAAGACAAGTCTTTATAATAGGTAGGTGGCCTTTATTACTTCTAGGGACGTAGACTATCACTACCCTCGCCGCCCTCGCCACCCCCACTACTCTCTTTAGTAGGGTTATTAGAATTATAACTATTATTAGCCCCATCTTCTAGTGGTCCAGTATCGCGAGAAGATATATAGTGCCAGGGGGAGGAGCTAGTGGGCCGCGCAGCAGAGACCGCTCGCTCCTTAATACCGTTACCGTTGTTAAGGCCAAGGGTGGGAGAGCTAGAAGGCGTGGTCCTCCAAAAAGTAGGTAACCTTCGTTACTTCCTAGGTTGTACGCTCTCGCCGCTCTCACCAACAGAAGTATTAGAGATATAATTAATACTATTTAGTTAATCGAGCTGATTAGACCTCTACTTCTTTAACTTCTTAGCTCCTAAAGACTTTTAACCAACAGCTACTAATATCCTAAGCTTCTACCTAAACTACGGAGCAGTTCCGATGCAACGCCCCTCAGCTAAATTATCCGTTTAATTGCCGTCTAGCGTTAAGGGTGTAATATAGTTATATATAGGTGCGCGTACCTCCTCTTCTAGCGCTTCTAACAAAGGCAGCTCCTTATTATCTTTATCGTCCTTATTACTACCGTTATTTCCGTCATCTACTAATTATTAAATAAGGCCATTATAAATTAAAAAGGAAAGCGCATACCTAATCCACAAGGTGTTGGTCGATTATTAACTTTATCAGCTTCGTCGTCAGCGTTACCAGCTTTATCGCCTTTAGCTTCCAAGTCCAGATCGGCTATATTATCTTTAATAACTATTGGATTTTCTACTAGTTATTAGATATACATATTCACAACTACTAGGGGAATAGGAAAAGTGTAGTAGGGTAATTATAGAGGATAATTACCTTAACTTCCTCCAGAGACTTAACTATCATTTCTATCCCTATAGAAATCTTCCTCGTCGTCCTCGTCATCCTTATCATCCTTATAATACTTCTTATAAGCTTTCTCGTAATCATATATAGGGTCTATAGGCGCTTTATTAAACGGAATCTCCAAAATTAAGGCCCTAGGTGGAATAACATGCCATTAAGTGCCTAAGCTTTCAATGCTTCTTAGCTTTTCAGGGGGAAAAGAGGTACTCCCCTATTTCTCCTTTTAGATTTGCTGCTCGTGCTTTTCTTAGAGGCTATAATTACATAATACTAAGAAGCCCTTGGTTTTTTAGGGGGTACAGTATAGAAATTAATATTATCAAGTAAAATTTCTGAATAAAAGCAAAGGGGTTAAGAAGATGCCACTATTGCTACCGCTATTGTTTTTAGAGTTATTATTGCTTTATGTCTTTCCAATAGCCCTAAAGAACGGGTCATGCTAGGCTTTTAAGTCTACGCTAGTCTCCTCTTCGCCACTAGCTCACATCCGTAGTATCTACACTAAAATAACCCTATTAGCTTAATAGCGAATCAAAACATGTAATCTACGCTCCGTTAGCAATTACCGTTCGCAACACATAAAGGTTTGCACAGGCTTAAACTATTACAAGATCAACGCCTATTAGGAAACTACAATTAAGACCTAACTAACTGAGCTAGCACATTCTGCCTCTAACAGGGGCATCGCACTAAGCCTCCCTATTAAGAAGGTTGGTGGCGAAGTGCCTCCTTTACCCTTATTCCTTAAAGTCAGGGCTAGCGCTAATATATCCATTTTCCACCCTAATATACTAGCAAGCTAGATCCTCCGCGTTAGATCTTCCGCGAGACCATAATTCCTGGTATTAGATAGGTAAAGGGCGTGCCGTAGTTCTACTATAAGCATTAAAAGACACTCCAAGTAATAAGGGCATCCTTAAATCTCTCCCCTAGATCCAAGGAACTTCCTTAATCACACTCTACAGAGCTTATAGCCGCTGCTTAACCTCCTAAATATACGCAAAAGCCTCGCTTTCACCTTTACCCACAGCCGGATGTCACAAATAACATAAGGGGGCAAATAGCGCGAGTAGATTAGGCGATCACGCCCGTATCCATCTCGGCCCTTTTAGCTAATATAGCCACCGCATAAAGTCCGTCTCCGTTAGGAGATCAAATACGCAAATTTTTCTCCAGTATTCGTCAGCTAAGAGCAGGATTATAATACCAGCTCTACCAGAAGCCAGGCTGTGCTACCAGATAGGCCGTTTACCCCCAGATTCCGCCTTGCAAGTCTTAGGTCCATATAAAGGATATTTCCGTATAACCTATACCTCCTCAGCTAAACAGGGGGCTAGATTAGACTAAAGCCCGGCAGCTTCTCTAATCACAATACAATCCTCTAATTATTAGGGAAAAGTAAGGTCTAGGTCTAGGTTAAGAAGGCGCTAAGAAGGGCGAAGGCTTCTAGCTTCTAGCGGCGCAGCTTTAACTAAGCTAAGTAACTGGCATCAGCCTGTGGTTTCGCTGAGGATCCACTTCGGCGTCCGGCTTCGCCTTCATTATGACGCTGCAATGTGACACTGCCTAACGCGTCCCGCAGCTCACAGCAGCTGTAACCCATGTAATCCATTGCTAGGCGGTTCTCGGCACAGCCTTATAGCCATTCATAGCTGTTCCGACAGGGATTAAGTCGCACATTATAGTCACGCCCAAGACACTGCTAGAGGCAGAGGTAAAGAAGAGAATAAACGGAAATGTCATTCCGGTGCACTAATCGGTAGGGGACGTAGGCAGGAGGAGAGGAGAGAGGAGAGAAGAAAGAAGGAATACAGTAGGACCAAAGCATACGTTAACACCAGGAGAGAGTATAAATGTGTCCCATAAAAAGGGCCGAAGAGTTACAGCGCTAGGTGATCGTTAGTATGAAACATGCGGAGATTAGGGAAGGCGGGCAGAGCACCTACATAAACGCTAAGGGGATAGAAAATGCCTTATGGCTAACAGCTAGAGTCTAAGGTGGCACGGTAGCGGGAAAGAAAAGAGGAGATGGAGCATAAGGGCAAAAGCAGCGAGGGAGAAGGCCTTTTATAGTCAAGGTTAAGGTTGGGTCTTGGCCAAACTGGGGTAAAGAAGCGAGCGCGCCTTACCTATAAAGGAACCTCCATTTCCTAATGCGTGGTCTCCATTTTATTTTTTACTAAGTAAAAGAATAATAAAAACTAGCTAGTTATAATAAATAGAGTATAAGGACCTAATAGGAGGTAACGTAATCTACCCCTAAGCTTATAATGGTACTGGGGCACGCTACCTGCTATACTTAGTGGACCCTGACTCCTACTAACTAATCAGAATCTTCCATCCCCAGGATAGAAAATCGCCATTAGCTCGCTTACTACTAGCGCCTTAACAACCCCTTTGTATCTTACCAGCCTCTAATAGACTTCCTCTTCTTCTCCTTAGCTTAGTATTTTTGTATAGTAGCAATCTACAAGCTTCGGTTTAGAAGCATTTATATAAGCCTATTATATTATACTAAGCTCTCCCTATATTGCCTGGGAAGGCCTTAATAATATCCCACCCTAAAAAAAGACCTTCGTCTGCAACGACGCGTCGACGCGTTATACTTAGACACCAAAAAACTCACACTACCACGCCTGGGAAGGCCCTAACAATATCCCACTTTATAGGCCAGACTGTACTTAACCTACACCCCTAAAAGAACCCCGGAATTAAAACCAAATTATACAATTCTAACGAACCTTAGGAAGCCGACAATAGTACCTAAAGTAAGCTTATCTAAAAGACCTGCCTCTACCCAAGAGGAACACGAGATCCAGTTAGGATCAGAAATTAAAGATAATAACAATATTACAGGTGTACACAAGCAGATTCGTGCCCTTATAGCTAATTAGAAAGTCAATTGTCTTTAAGCCCAAAGCATATAAGAGACTCTAAAGGAGATCCTAAAGAGCCTTACTGCCTTATAAAATAGCCCAGCCTCCCCTTTATAAAGCCTTAGTTAACCCATTCGCTTAACCAAATATGATATACCCAAGAGTATAGATATAATAATAAAGTAATTAAAGTCCGTTAAGCTCCCTAACCCCCCACTATTATCAGACGGCATAGACCCGACCTTTAAGAACTAGAGAATTTAGGTATAAGGAAAGCTTTATATTAACTATAACTATTTCCCCTCTAAAGAAGCTAAAATGCTCTACCTCTTTGGTCAAACTATTGGGGACGCCTAGTGACACCTTTAGGCAAAGTTTAAGGACGATTTACCTATTTGGTTTATATCTGTTAATAAGATAATATAGCATCTGGCTACTATCTATGTTAATCCAAATAAAGTACGGGATGCCTATTACAACTATAATTACCTAATAATGAAATTGAACTAGTCCTTTACCGAGTTCTAGACTTAATTCTTATACTTAGTGGGCAAAGGCTAGGTTCCCCCTAAGAACTATTATTTGGACCTATATAACAAGCTAACAGTCCAACTATAAGAGAAGATTGCAGTAGCCTTAGATAACCTACTAACCTACTAAAGACTTGCAGCCCAATGTTTATTACTAGATTTAGAACTAAAACGAATTAATACTTATTCTAATTAACTAAAGCGTCCCTATAGCAACCGTAACCTATCCGCCACACTAACGGGAGCTGGTGTTGGAAGACAAACTACGACCGCCCTTATACTAAAAGCAGTTATAACTGCCTACCTATAAACCTCGCCTAACCCGCTACGCACTATACCTTTAACTAATGCTTATTGCAATACCCTAATTAACCCTACCACGGTCACGTGCTTTAATTGTAGAAAGGATAGTTACTTTACTACGTCCTATCTAGAGCTAAAGGATACGGGTAATATTAAGGAGATAAAGGAAAAAGAAACGTCTAACAAGTTAGGAAAAAAAGAACCCTAGGGAAAGACTCCCCCCTAGGGTATCCTATTAATCTTAAGGAGATTAATCTTAGTTAGCTAATAGGTGGAAAACACTTTACGGTTCTATATATAGTATCTTAAAATAGATATGGAGTTAATACCACTGCCCTTATTAACACTGGAGTAAATGGCTTTGCCTTTATAAACACTGCTTATATAAATAACGTTGTTAAGTTCTTAAATATAAATGCTACCCGACTAGAGAAGCCTGTTCAAGTAAAAGGCTATAACGGCCAAGCTAGTAAGCCGGTTACCCATATCTTAAAGCTGCATATCTCTATTAATGGACAACGCTAGTACGGCATCCCCTTTTATATCCTAGACCTAGGGTCCCACAACATAATCCTTAGCCAAAAATAGATGTCCTACTTTAATATTTGGCTGAACGTGTAATAAAGACAGTTCGTCTAGCTAGAGAATAGACCGAAACTACCCTCCTTCGTTAGAGAAATTCGAACTGACCATAAGACACTAGCCGCAAAGGCTGACCCTATCTATTAATAGGATATTAGGGATTGCGATCTAGCCTTTATCTAGGAGGATGCTTGCCGCGAAGCCGGTAGGAGCTCCGTACCAATAAGAATACTCCCCTAAAGCAATACAGCTAAGGACTCTACCTATGGAAGTGGAACAGATATTAATGTAGACGACTTCTAAATAGCGGAGATCCGACCAATATAGAAAAGGACGTACCAACAGGACATAAAGAATAGTCTTTAAAAGATGCAACGAGAGCTAAAGGGAGTAAGGACTACGCTAATACACTAGAAGCCCCCAAGGCTATAGACACCCCTACTATTATACAACACCCCTATAGTAGACATCGCGGCAATCAGCGCCATAGGTTTTCACTTTAATATATATTAGAAGGACAATAAGGTCTTTACTACTAGCTTATACAAAATTAACTAAATCATTGCTAAGAGGGAAGAAGGGCTAGTGGAGGAAACTAATAAGGAGCTAGTTAAGCGCCTCCTCCCTACGTACCTCTTATGCTATAGAGACGCGTTCTTAAAAGTAGCTTTAGATATACTGCCCCCCCACCAAACCTACAACTATAAGATCTAACTGGAGGTAGATAACTCCCTAGGCTACAGCCCTCTTTACTAGTAAACTATGGAGGAACTAAAAGCAACCAAGTAGTACTTAATTAATAACCTCTATAAGGGGTTTATTAAGCTAAGTTAGGCCCCTTTTACCTCCCCTATTCTGTTTGTAAAAAAACCTAATAAAAGCCTTTGTTTCTATATTAACTATTGGAAATTAAACGCTATTACCTAAAAAGATTATTACCCTTTCCCCTTAATTAATGAGACCCTTATACATCTAAGCCAAGCCAAAATCTTTACTAAGCTTAATATCCGCTAAGCTTTCTACCAAATTAGGATAGACCCTGTATTAGAAGATCTAATAATATTTCGCACCTGCTACGGTTCTTATAAATATAAAGTCCTTTTTTTTAGACTAATAAATGGGCTAGCTACGTACCAACGGTATATAAATAATATTCTTTTTGACTACCTTAATAAATTCTGCATGGTATACCTAGACGACATTCTTATATACTTGGATAATAAACTTAAGCACCAAACCCACGTTAAGAAGGTCCTAGAGAGGCTGCGGAATGCAGGCCTATAAGTCAATATTAAGAAATGCGAATTTGGAGTAAAATAAACAAAGTACCTTGGGTTTATTATTAATATAGAAGGAATTAAAGTTAACCCTAAGAAGGTTAAGGTAATCCGCAACTGGAAACCCCCTTATACTATAAAAGGCATCTAGTCCTTTCTAGGCTTCTGTAACTTCTACCATTAGTTTATCTATAACTACGGGGTTGTAGCTAAGCCTCTTATACAACTAACTAAGAACAATACGCCTTTTATTTTTAATAATAATTGTATAGAAGCTTTTAAGGAGTTAAAGAGCCAATTTACCTCCTCCCTAATTCTCTATTACTATGACCTAGACCTTGAATTAATACTAGAAACAGATGCCTCCAATAAAGTAGTAGTAGGGGTCCTCTTATAGCTATACCTAGAGGGTAAGTGGTACCCTATTACGTTTTTCTTAAAGACAATAGCCCCAGCCGAGTGTAACTACAAGGTGCACGATAAGGAAATGCTGGCTATTATACAATTGTTGTCCCAGTGGCGCGCTAAGCTTAAAAGCATAGACTCTTGGATTAAAGTCTACACTAATTATAAAGCCCTTAAGTATTTTATAACAACAAAGCAGCTTACTAGTTGATAGGCCTAGTGGGCTTAAATACTCTTTTAGTTCTTCTTTACGATTATATACCGCCCTAGTAGGCAAAATTCTAAAGCCAATGCCCTTACCCGGAGAGAGTAGGATATGGAACCATAGGATAAGCTAAAGGCTTAGCACCGGACACATGCCCTCCTCTGTCCCAAATAGCTTAACCTATATATCCTTAAGGAACTAAGCTCCAAACGGAATAAGCTAGCGCCTGTAGAAGGAGAGATCCTAGATAAACTAATAGGACTAATTAATCGCATCCTAATCGCGAACCGCACAGCCGAATCCCTAAAAGCCCTCCGCGATTAAGCTACGGGAGGTAACTGTTACGGACGCTTTAAGTACAATGTTACGACTACTTGGAAAAGAGACGGCGGAAGCTAGTTGGTTAATATAGGTACGGTCCAGGATAGATCCGGTGGAACTATATAACGAGAAATAGTAACTAAGGTTACGTGGTATTAAACGCGTTAACTGCGTTAAATAAAAGGGACGTTATATTCAACATAGATAACACGTACCTTACGTATAAGAGAGGATTTCTTAGGAGTATAGTTGTGTATTTAAAGGACCTTAGTCCCTACCGTAGATAGTTCTCTCCTTATAGTAAATCTTAGAATATAATTAGAGTTAATCTGTTAGGCAACCACTCCACCAGTTATTATTATATTGTTATTTTGTTCTTACCTATATACCCAGCCTAATAATAGAACCTACTGTAGTTCCTACTATAAGGTTCTGTTATACATTCACTACCAAGGTTATAGTATTTAAATAAAATCGAACAACATGCCACCAAGAGCAGCACCAGTTATAACGGCGTTGACGGTAGCCACAACCTTAGGGCTAGGCAATACCAGTATAGACAATAGGGATTCTTAAGTGGTTATATAAGGTTAGTTATAGGAAATAGTTAATCACTTATAAGATAATAATAGGATACTTAAAGAACGCATTAATGGAATTAGAGCAGCAAAAATCAAGCTACCCTTAATTAAACGATTCTTAGGAGAGAAGTTAAAGCTTAAGGGATTTCTTACGTAAATACACTTTAAAGTAGTACAGGAAGGAGCGAAGTTAGCAATATTATTAGATTAAGTAGCCTATACAGGATTGTTCCTAACAGGGAGGGCACTTAAGTGGTTTAAGCTGTATCTTACGGAAATATAGGCTAATAGCATAACAACTACTAACTAGGACGTATGGTATATATTTGCCAGTTAGAATGGGTTTGCAGAGTAATTAACATAAATGTTTAGAGACCTAGAGGCTACAACCATAGCGGAACAAAAGCTTTAGAACTTAGTATAACGCACTTTAGCAATTAAGTATACAACACAGTTTTAAACACTAGCTATATAGGTTAAGTAGAATAACAGGGCGCTTATAGCATAGTATAAATAGGGGCTAAAGGCTAAAGTCTAGGACGCAATCATCCTAATAAAAGATGTGGATACTCTAAGAGAGTTAATAGATTAGTTAATAAAGATTAATAATAGAATCTATTAAAGGGAACAAGCTAAAAGGGGGTAAGACAGAGTTCTATAGTTATATAAGGCGTAGAGTATGCAATAACAGATATAGAGTTAAAAACTATAGAATGGCGTAGAGCTAATAGACCTAAGCGGTACCAAAGAAACCTAAAGGTAGGAAAAAAAACCATAGAAACCTAGAGGTTAAGGATTAAGTAATTAAAGGACCTAGGAGTAAAGGCTAAACTAGGGATCTCAGTAGTAGAAGACATTTAGGCGGACTCTATAGCAAGAAAAATAGTTTAAAAATAGGGCTTGTATAAATTATGGAAAATAAGGTTATTTTGCCAGAGACTATAGAGGTGGTTAGAGTAACTACACAGTAAAGGGAACTAGGCTAGTAGATGGCACATACATATAGAGGGATAACGGTGCACTGTAAGGAATAAAAGAGTATTTAATTAACAGTTTTGCGTATTATTACAACAACACATACCGAATTTATAAGGACGCTAAGTATAGCGCAAGCTATTAGCTATAGGAGCCATTGTTATCTAAGTTTAAAGGAACTAATAAACCAGCTCGTAGATTAGACATTAAAGATAATAAATTTAATAAAGGCAAAGCATTTACTAATAATAAGGTAATAAAGGCAGCTTACTAAGAGTATGCAAACCTTAGAGAAGTTAAAATAGAAGTAGAGACTAAGACTATTACAGAACGGGGTTTAGTAACGGATGTTATAACACTATTAGATACAATTTCTATCGCTTTATAAGACAATAGGAGTAATGTTTAAAAGAAACTAAGTAAGTAGACAACTGCTAGTACTAGCTTATTACTTAATAAAGGCAAGAGGCCATAGGCTTAAGATTCTTAAAATAAGATAAGACATACCTAAGGACCCACAATGGACGAAAACTAATGGGAAAGGGCAGTAACTTAGTTTAGTAACAAATAAATAAGTATAGGACGCAAGTTTAAGAACTATAAGTTTGGAGAACAAATAAGAACATTAATAATCCTAGGTAAACGCAGTGTTTAGCCTAAAGATTAAACAGTTAATACTAGGATTAAAAAGTAAGATAACTACAAAGATCTAACTACAAGACGCAGAAAATAAGAAACTATAGATAAGTTTAGAACAAGAATTATTATATAGCAGGAGTAGAAGCTAGATAAGAGGTTAGCTATACTAGGTTATATAAGGGACAGAGCACCTATATAAAGAGTTACTAATAGGCCAAGTATAGGGACACCTAGGGTAAAATGGTTAGATAAACTAGAACAAGAAGAGGATCTAGATATTCCAACTAGGTTTAAAAAAAGACATACTAAAGGATGTTACAACATAGCGATAACAAGGTACTTTCTAATAGATAGACTATACACACTAAACCAGTTATACGGAAAGTGGTATAGGCAATAACACAGTGACAAATAGGAAGACTTTTATATATAGCTAAACAAAAAAGTTATCCAAGACCAACCCATTACGGAAAAATGTATAAGTTATATTAAAGGAGCACTAATTATAATGTTAAGGAACCTAGAAAAGGGATCTAGGGACTAGAAAAGTAAGCGATAAATCTTAGTACCTACAGTAGAGATACTAGTGGTCAGGTTAACTAAGTATAGGTTTAAACTTAAGGATAAAAATAAACCAAGAGTTAACCTAAAACATATAGCGTATTATATACTATTATGGATAGCTTATATGGATAACATGTGTAATATATATAAAGTACCTAAAGACAAGAACCAGAAGTACCTAGTAAGGATATATTAGGCACTAGAGGAAAAGCGGTTTAGGAATGTTAAGTATATATATAGTTAGCACCTAGTAGAAGTACAAGGTTAAGGAGACTTAACACTTTAACCAGAAAGATTCCTTATGGAAAAATACCTAGATAGATAATAGTGGTAGGAGTGCCTAGAGAATACTTATCTATAGTATATAGAGAAAAAGAAACAAACTAAGTATTAGCTAAAGTTGGACTAAGTATAAGCAGGATCTAGCAGCTAATAGTTAGGAAAAGGGGAAGCGTATAGAACTAGAGGGAACTAGTATTAGAGCCTTAAACCCTTAAAGGAATTCAAAGACAATATCTAAATTTATAAGTTAAATGGCAAGATCAGCAGTTTAAAGCATTAGTAGATAGTAGAGCAACTAGGAACCACATATTACCAAAGGTAGTAGAAAGGATAGGGTTACCACACAGACAAAAGAAATACCTATATCCACTTATAACAATTTTAGGAGATCAGATAGCCTATAGAGGAGGCATTATTAATCTCAAAATAGGACCTATTTAGTTAACTATTAAAGGGAGACCAGTTAGAATGTCTTTTAATATCCTACTATTAGGACAGGACAAGGCAATACTAAGAATACCTTAGTTATAGGAGTACAATCTAAAGATTAATTAGGTTATAGGTTAGGTCAATATCAAGAATACTTAACAGCGTAAAGTGCGACAGTAAACTAAGTTAGTATAGTACCAAGTCAGAGCGACATATAAAGAGACTAAGTAAGGCTTAAGTTATATACTAAAGAGATACCACAAGTATAGTAAAAAGTTATAGTTACTAGAAAGTGAGAAGCTGTTAAAGTATGCAGTATAGAACCACAAGATAGAATTAGAAAAGGGAATAAGTCTAAAGTTCTTTCTAATCTACAAGCTTACTAAAACAGAGTTAGTAGCGCTTAAGGAGTTTATTTAGGAGAACTTATACAAGGGATACATCAGACTGTTATAGTTATTAGTAGAATATCCAGTATTATTCATCCTAAAGAAAAACGGAAAACTTAGGATGTGTATAGACTATAGATAGTTAAACAGCATTACTAGGAAGGATAGGTATCCTTTACCCTTAATTAGCGAAATCTAAAATAGAATAGGTAATGTAAAGATCTTTATAAAGATAGATCTAAGATAGGCGTACCATTAGATTAGGATCAAGGAAGGCAATAAATAAAAGGCAGCCTTTAGGTCGAAGGAAGGACTATATAAGCTATTAGTTATACAATTTAGGCTTATAAACGTACTAGCAACATTCCAGAAGCAAATTAATAGTGTGTTAGGAGAACACCTAGATGAATTTATTATAGTATACCTTAACAACATTATTATCTACTTAGAAAATAAGGAAAAATATAAAGAATATGTTAAATGGGTCTTAAAGAGACTATAAGAAGAATTGTTAGATAATCTATATTCTCTAAAGGCGTGGGTCACGTGCATAAGTCACGTGCACGGAGCACATACATTATAAATCTCTTTATCTGAGCTTAGAGCCCAAGGGGCTCACAAGAACAAAAAAAAAAAACAATTAAGTTAAGATCATCAATCAATCAACCCATTTCATCAATAAACTGCTCTACATGAACTTCGTGACAGTTATAAGCCCGGTCCGCCGACTTAAGAAGCTATTCAGCTATTATTTAATCATTTAAAGAAATTCTACCTTATCATTAGACTCTGACACCTCATCGTTAAGGACGCAGACTCTGACAGAAATCCTATTATAAGTATCACAGGACGATTCTAACACGAACCTTCCACGAGATTCTATGAGATTCCATATCAATTGTCACAGGACGACCCTAATAATAAGGACGATCCTGACAACAAGGACGATCCTAATAACAAAATACCATCTCAATTCCCTACCTGCCTATTAGTTAAAATAACTCCACCAACGTTAAGTTTGTTAACTATAATCATCCTTAATAAATTAAAAGACTGGGAGTAATGGATCTGGCAACTATAAGCCCTAGTAGACAAACGAATTTGGGCTCACATTAACCCAGATAATACAGCACCTTAATAAGCTCTACTACAAGAACCAGCCTATCCAGAAGTTACTAATTTTAATAAAAATATAACCTTATATACACAGCTCTTGACGAATTAACAGAAAGCGTACAAGAATAGCAGACAATACTATAACTAGGACATAAAGTACTTCCTAAAACAGGAAGAGTATCTGTAATAGATACGCACCTAGATCACGTCCACAGTATCAATCTAGAAGAAGCTACTGCTCAACCCTTCCCTTACAGTCAAGGAATAGCTAATTCGGTTAAAAGAAGACACTAAGCCCTTAAAGAACTTTATAATAAGGAAGGTATAACTACAGTACATAGAATTACTTAAGGGACTTAAGCAGGCAAAAATTACCTAGTGGCTTAACAGATGGGAGCATACAATAAAGATGGCAGAGAAGTACGGTCTTCCGCAGATAACTAATAGGATCTGGCTAATGGACCTTGCGAATGTAATACGACCTATAAGCGAAACCTATTTTGTTATATATACTAAACAGGTAAATGATACCGAAAAGGCTTACTTGTTAGAATACCATAAAGTAGCAATAGAGCTACGGGAAGCATTCGCAAACCTTTTAAAGGTTGTACCATCCTCAACTACCAGAGGGAGTGCATTTAACGTAAACTTTACAGGAGAGTCCAAAGAGGATATTTCTATTGCTGCTAAAGTCTAAAAGGGAAGAGGGAATAGCTTATCTCGCAGTTAAAAAAGGGCAGGGACAAATTTAACTAAAGAGACGTTTTCTAAGAAGTTAAAGAACCTAAAATGCCTGGCATGCAATATAAGGGGATATACCCTTTCTAACTATTAGTATCTATTTGAGTGCAAAAGGCCTAAGGGATTTAATACTAAGGGTACACGCATAAAAAAGGTGTATAAAAAGGTAGAACATAACAAGGATCTAGCTGCCCAAGTAAAACAACTTAAGCTTAAGAAATTAAATATTAATAAAGCTTAACAACAACAGGTTAAGAGTTAGGAGATAGTTAGGAAGATTAAAGGAGAAGCCAATATAATATTCCTAGAATCGTATCACACCGGTTAACTCCATCCACTAAAGCTATTAACTATTCTTGACTCAGGAACCACTCTCTATATCTTTAATAACCTCTCTCGTTTCTATAATTTTAGGAAAGCTTTAAGACACGAATATATTATCGCAGGCAGCTTAGAAGTGCCTATACTAGGTTATAGCGATGTCACTATCCAAGTCACAAAACTAGACAAGAGCAAGGGAATCCTACGTCTTAAGGACGTTGCCTTTTATATAGACTTCAATACGAATCTAGTGTCGTTCCGTCTACTTCAAAAACGAGGGTACTACTAGGACAATAAAGGAGAGAACAATCTTCTAGTTTAAAAGGACGACACAACCCTATATCAAATAGAAGAACGTTACGGACAATAGACTATCAAATACATCCGACCAGGAAGTCTATCAGCGTTTAATACAAGCCGACTGCTACGCTAACGGAAGCGCAGAGCATTATCAAGAGACGCTCGTCTAGATTCGAAAGGAGATGCATATCTATAGCATCTACGTCTAGGTCATCTAGGACCTATAAGCCTTTATTATTTAGGTCTCAACGCCTTAGGAGTCAAGCTTTAAGGCCTAAAGACAACGGAATGTTAATATTGCAGTCTCGCCAAAATCAAGCGTTAGGTCTTAAGAAGGTTCTTAGAACAGAAAATTAATAAACCCTTTCTTAACCTCTATATTAACTAGACTAACCTCAAGGAAGCACATGCCAGATTTATACAAGTTATATTTATCTATAACACTTTCTTAGGAAGAACCTTCCCGTATTTTATAACAACGCATAGCGAAGAGAAGGAGACATTATAAATGCTTAAAGATTTCACCTAATAGATTTGTCTAAGGTATAACCTTAAAGTTAATACTATCAGATCAGACAACAAGCTAGGGAGAAGGAGAACCCTTAAATAGCTATGGATGTAAGGGATTACATTTAAGCCTTTGGCGCTATATACCTAAGCACAGAACAGCACCGCCAAACGCTTAGGGGGTGTTATTATTGAGAAAGGACGTGCTATAAGAATTGCTGCCAATCTACCATATAATCTATGGAACGAGATAGTTAACTATATAGTCTATCTTCAAGATCGAACGCCACGGGAAAGCAATGGATGGAAATCGCCGTATAAGAGGTTCTATACCTTCCTAGCCAATGGGTTAAGAAAGCCGTAACTAGCGCACCTAAAAGCCTACGGCTGTAGGGCATACGCGATAACATCAGACGCCTAGCTAAAGAAGAAAAGACTAAGTAAGCTAGATCCGCGAGCCCATATTAGCTACCTTGTTGGCTATAACTCTACCAATATCTATAGGATCTGGATCCTGCACAAAGGTATCGTTATCTCTACTAGGGATATTATCTTTAACAAAAAGACATTCTTTAACAGCAAGCGAACGGACATCTTAAAGGATCTACACGCCAAATTAGATACGCTAATTGAGAAGATTTAACTCCCTAATACTCTGACTAAGAACGAGGTTCTTCTGGAAGATAAGGACAAAGTATTTAAACCGTTAATTTAAGAGAAAGACAACGACGTCGATAAGCCAGTTTAAACCTTTAATGAGTTAGCAGATCTTGAGCTTATAAGAGCTCTTAAAGACGCGTATTATACGCCACCTCTAATAAAAGAAGACAAAGAATCTCTATATACCTTTCACGTTAAGTATCCTACGAAGTTAGATACTAATCAGGACACTATTAACTAAGTAGGAGATAGGTTTTACACTTAGGGGGTATTTAATAACTCGGTTAAAGACTCGTTCAAGGAAGCCGGTAATAATAGGCTTAAAGACTTTGTTACCAAAAGGATTACCTCAGCCTATTATGGCGCCTTTATAGTAGGAAGGAAGTTTAACCTTAATAGTTAACTTAACAACAGTAAGCTGAAATCAGGCAGAACACGTAATATTAGATTATATAGGAAGAACTTACCTCCGCCACCTTAGTTAATTAAGGACCTTAATACGCATCCTCTTTAAGATTAGTTCTAAGAGGCTTAACAAGCCTATCTCCAATCTTATCATCAAATAAGGTTATTTTAGGAAACAGACAAGAAGCACGCAAAGGGACAGCAGATCCTTAGCTTAATATGGATATTTGTCTATAAGATGGACAAGCACGGATTCCTTCAGAAATGTAAGGCACGCTTAGTTATATACGGAAATCAATAGGCTCCAGGAGACCTACCTACGAGAGCTACTATATTAGCCAGTACGACCTTCCGAACCCTTATAGCGATTACCGCAAAATTCGACCTGGAGACGACATAGATAGATACAGTTAATGCGTTTGTTTATTGCGATCTCAACAAAGTCGTCTATATAAAGCTACCGCCAGGATTTAATAACGGAAAGAAAGACAAAGTACTACGCTTAAGAAAAGCCCTATACGGACTATAATAATCACCACTGTTATAGCAGAAGAATCTCACAAGCTCGCTAATAGAATTGGGTTTTAAAGAGGTACCCTAGAAGCCGTGTGTCATGCTAAAAGGTAGAATAGTTGTCTTCTTCTATATTAATGATATTGTCTTCTACTACTAAAAGATAGACAAGAAGAAAGCTTAAGAAGCAATTAAGGAGCTAAGTAAGGAATACCAGATAAGTACCCTTGGCGAGCTAAAATGGTTCCTAGGAATCTATGTGCTACGCGATTATAGCTAGAGGCTCCTATGGCTATCCTAGGAAGCCTATATCGAGAAGATAGCTAACTAGTACGAGATAGATCTCAAAGGGCGTCTTCCAGATACTCTAATGGCAGAATTAGAACTCCTCCCTACTAATTACCAATTGATCCGTCTAACGCGTCCGTCCCCTAATATAGACCTATTAGTCTGTCCTATATCCCTACCAGCCTCTACAATGCTATATTAGAGAAAATTGGGTTTAGTACTCTATGCAGCCACTATAACGCGTCTGGATATTGCTTTTGCAGTATTAAAGCTGGCAAGGTTTAATTAGGACCCAAGCTAAAAGCATTATTAAGCGGCAGACAGAGTTATCCAATACCTATATAGCACGAGAAGCAGAGCAATCTGCTATAGAGGAGATAAGGAAGGAATAAACGGTAAAGGGAGAGACAAAGGAATACGCGACAAAGGACAAGACAATGGAAGAGACGGTAGAGGTAAAGCGCAATTATTTATCTGTGCCAGCGATGCATCATTTACGGACAACTCCGTCGACAGAAAGAGCTCGCAAGGATATATTATGAAGCTATTTAGGGGGCCAATCGCCTGGAGAGCAAACAAGCAGGGTATAGTTACGACGTCAAGCATAGAAGCCGAGTTGTTAGCCCTATTATAGACAGTAAAGGAAGCTATCTTTATCAGCAGGTTGTTTAAAGTAATAACGTTATAACTAAACAAGCCCTTAATTATTAAATGCGATAATACCTAGACGCTCTAACTAATTATAGAAGACATGGTAAAGCTAATCACGAAGCTCTAATACGTTAACATCTATTAATACTAGCTACGTTAGGAATATATAATAAGACGAGTACAATTTCAATAGACAGTAATAAAAGAGATAATTGCTAATAGACTTATAAAGGCCCTGCCCAAGCAGAGGTTTCAAAGCTTCGTTAATATAATTGGAATAGTAGATATCAAGGAGCGGCTAAATAAGGAGAAGCAACTAGAGGACCTAAGGGACAGTATCAGAGCAAGATAGAAGGATTTAGATAAGATTACGGTCCAATTAACTCATTAACGGACACGAGAAGGTGGCTAGCTTTGACCTCAAAGAGCTCGAAGCTAAGGGGGTGTGTTAGATAATCTGTATTCTCTAAAGGCGTGGGTTACGTGCACGAGTTATATGCACGGAGCACGTGCATTGTAAATCTCTTTATCTGAGCTTAGAGCCCAAGGGGCTCACGAGAACAAAAAAAAAGAACAATTAAGTCAAGATCATCAATCAATCAACCCATTTCATCAATGAACTGCTCTATACGAACTTCGTGACAAGAATAGATGCTAGTAGCAATTAAGAAATATAAGTTCTTTACCAGGAAAACCAATTTCGTTAGATTTATTATTAAACTAGGCCAACTTAGTATAGATCCAAAGAAGATTAAGGCTATAGTGAATTAGTAAGAACTAGAGAACATTACGTAGTTAAGATCATTTTTAGGGTTTTACAATTACTATAGGAGGTTCATAGCGCAATAGTTAAAGGATATTAAGCCATTTACACAGTTAATAAAGAAAGAAGAACCGTGGGTATAGGGAAAGGAGTAATAAGAACTATTTAAGAGAATTAAAGAGTTATTTACCTAGAAGCCAGTTCTTAAGATCTATTAACCAGGTCTAAAGACGGTTATAGAAACAGATGCATTAGACTTTACACTAGGGGTATACTTTATATAGAAATATTAAGATGGATAGCACCTAGTAGCATACTATAGTTAAAAGATAATACTACTAGAGTTAAACTATGACATCTATAATAAGGAGTTGTTAGGTATAGTTACAGCACTTAAGAAATAGAGAGCATTCTTATAAGGCATAGAGAAACCATTTATAGTTAAAACGGACTATAAGAACCTTACAGGATTCCTAATAATAAAGAAACTTAACCAAAGACAGGTTAAATGGGCGGAAATGCTTATAGAATACTATTTCGAAATTTAGTATACTAAGGGTATAGATAATGCACAAGCAGACGCTCTAAGTAGAAAGGCTAAACTATAAAGTAATAAAAAGCTATCGAGAGCTTTATTGCAAAAGGATTAAGATAGATTAATTAGGTATAATTATCCAAAGATTATAGTAACCAAGGAAAGTCAGATCTATAAGTTACTAGAGAGTAATTAGACACAGAAGATCTAAGAAGTATAAGTAGAGGATCTAAACTCAAAGCAATATAAAAACAAAAAAGTAACGTATATACCTAAGTCTATTACAAAAGAATTTATTAAGGAATTTTATAGAGGAATAACACAAGGACACAATAAAGCTATAGGCTTAGTGTTAAGAATTCAAGAGGAATATATTATTTAAGGAATTTAGGGACTAGTAAGACAAGTTATAAAGGAATATCTAGATTGCTAAAGGAATAAACTAATAAGGCATAAGCTGTATAGAGGGCTATAACCTATCAAGACACTAGGAAGACTATGGGAGGTTATATTATAGGACTTTATTATTAAGTTACTAAAGTTAAGAGATCCTATTACAGGACAAGATTATAACGTAATTTTAGTAATAGTGGATAAGCTAATAAAGTAGGGATACTTTATAGCATGCACTAAAGAGATATTAGTAGAAGATATCGCGAGAATCTATATAAAAGAAGTGTTTGCAAGATATGGAGTACTAAACAAGATTATATTAGACAGAGATCTAAGATTTATAGTAGTATTTTAGAAAGTGTTTTTGGTAGAATAAGGAGTTTACGCAGTAATATCTATAGCATATTATCCGTAGACGGATGGATAAATAGAAAGACTAAACTAGACACTAGAATAGTATCTAAGGCATTATATTAATTACGTATAGAATAATTAGGTATTGTTATTACCAGTTATATAGTTTGCATACAATATAACACTATAAGAAGGAATGGGGACATTACTATTTAAGGCAAATTACGGATATAAGCTAAGAACATCATTATCGCCACATTAAGCAAAAAAGACGAGTAGCACAGCTAAGTAAAGAATGGAGATGTTAATAAATCTTTATACAGACCTTAAAGAAATAGCTAAACTAGTATAAGAATAAATAAAAAGGTACTATAATGCTAAGAGATCTAAGGGACCAGATCTTAAGGAGGGGGATAAAGTATAGCTACTACACAAAAAATTTAAGAGTTGACGACTAAGTAAGAAGTTAGACCACGTTAGACTAGGACCTTTTAAAGTTAAGCAAAGAATTTTATTAGTTATATATAAGTTAAACCTACTAGCCAAAATAAAAATCTACCCTATATAACACGTTATAATACTAGAGCTAGTATACGGGAATGTTAAGCTACCAGTCTATAAGGCAGACATATATAAAGGACAAAAGAAAGACAAATAGTAAGTTTTAAAGATTATTAATTATAAGGATGTAGATAACAAAACATAGTATAAAGTAAAGTGGATAGGCTATAGTAAGACTACTTAAGAACTACTAAGCAACCTAAAAAACGCTATAGGAAAGGTATAGGAGTATTAGAAGAAAGTAGGTTAGGTAATATTAATAAAGAAGGATCGCTAAAGAATAAGTCACCTAAGGGGGACCCAAGAGGAGCAATTGCTAAGCTACTTAGAGTTATTTCCCTCGCAGAAGGAGAGCCAGTTCTTTTGTTACCTAGCTTAAACAAACCCTATTAAACAAGTTTCTACTCCTTAGAACAGACCTTCTTACAAATATATTTAAGATGTTAAAGACGAGCATAAGCTAAACGTTAAGCTTTAAGGACGCGTGTGGACTCTTCTAAGGCATATTAAACCTTAAGTAGCGCGGAGGCTAGCTTACTATTAAGTTTTATAGTAGTAGATTAAATACGAGATCCTATAACAAGTTACTTAAGGAACTTAAAGACTATTAAGAGTTATAGGACGTGTATACTTAGTGTTAGAAACAGAGCGAACATTACAGGACAATTAAACGTTTGCTTTAGTACACTTAGAGTAAAAAGAGGGTTATTGGGACAAAGGACTCGCTAGCGCAACGCACACCAACCCCTCTTTAGCGCAATGAGAGTAAGGGATCGCCATTACCTCGCCTAGCGACAGTATAGAGAAAACCGTATAAAGGCAACACTTAACCTAGGAAAGAGAAGAAGAAGCTTTAGGTATAATAAGTATAGATATTAACCAGAATAATTAAACAGACATTACACCTCTAGTAGACGACTTAGAGATATTAGGAATCTTTAAGGACAAAGATGAGGAGGGAGATAGTATTACAGACACTTTAAGTACAATATTACAACTACTTGGAAAAGAGACAGCAGAAGCTAGTTAGTTAATATAGGCATAGTCCAGGATAGATCCGGTGGAACTATATAACAAGGAATAGTAACTAAGGTCATATAGTATTAAACACGTTAACTATGTTAAACGAGAGGGATGTTATATTTAACACAGATAACACATACCTTACGTATAAGAGAGGATTTCTTAGGAGTACGGTTGTGTATTTAAAGGACCTCAGTCCCTACCGTAGATAGTTCTCTCCTTATAGTAAATCTTAGAATATAATTGGAGTTAATCTGTTAGGCAACTACTCCACCAGTTATTATTACATTATTGTTTTGTTCTTACCTATATACCTAGCCTAATAACAGAACCCACCGTAGTTCCTGCTATAAGGTTCCGTTACAATAACCCTAATTTAGAAATAGAAGACGGACTGCTCTTATACTAAGAACGACTTATAGTTCTAGATATTAATAACCTATAAACGGAGCTAATCTGTAAAGCCCACTGTTAAGTCTCTATGGCGTACCTTTGTTAAGATAAGACCTACTAACTACTAGCACCTCGCTACTACTGGCGAGGACTCCTATCCAATATAGAACGATTTATTAGAAATTATTATGCTTGCAAACGGGTAGATACCCCTAGGGATTAAACCCCTAGATAGTTATAACCACTGCCAGTTCCTAAACGCCCTTAGCAGCATATTATAATGGACTTTAAATTATTCCTAAAAGACAAACATGGCTATAATATAGCCTTTGTAGTAGTTAACCAACTAAGTAAGCAAGCTATTTCCCTCCCTTACTTTAAGACTATAACTGCAAAGGATATAGCCCATATGTATATTAATAACATTTACCAGATCTATGGCGCTCCTAAGTTAATTATCTCTAACCATGGACCCTAATTTATATTAGACTTCTGGGACGAATTCTGCTATATTCTTAGGATTAAAATTAAGCTCTCTACTGTATTCTACCCTTAGACCGATGGCCAAACTAAGATTATAAACTAGTACCTTAACTAGCGACTTCGCCCCTTTGTTAACTACTACTAGGACAACTGGTTGGAACTACTACCTTTAATAGACTACGCATAGCTCACGCTCCCTTATAATAGTATAGGAATGTTGCTATTTAAGCTACTCTATGGATACAAACCACGAATATTCTTTAATTGGGATAGACCTATAGGACCTATAACGGCCCGTAAACGCCTTAGCTATAAAGAGGCCCAGACATTTGCTAAGAGAATATATGGAGCCTAGGAGACTGCCTAAGTAATTATAAAAGGGGCATAAGAGAAGAAAGAGGCTGACATAAACCAATATTGCTGCGAGGTAGACTTCCAAGTGGGAGATAGGGTATAGGTGTTAACAAAAAACTGGAAGACCTAGAGACTAAGCCATAAACTAGACTACCAAATGGCTAGCCCCTATAAAATCCTTAAGGAGGAAGGGCACTCTTTTAGGGCTAAGCTACCCAAGTTAATAAAGATCCATCATATCTTCTCTCCAGACCGACTGCGGAAGGCCGCGGACAACCTGCTGCCCAGACAGTATAATAACCCCCCGCCGCCAATTCAGATTGCAGAGGATAAGAAATGGGAAGTTAAAGAGATCCTAGCAGTTAAGAAAGACCGCGGTACCCTAAAATACCGTGCGAGCTGGGTAGGTTACAATGAAGATCCAAAATGGTACCCCGTATTAGATTTTAAGTACTCTCCCCATAAGCTACGGGACTTCTACCTAGCCTACCCTAACCTCCCTAGACTACCACGCCAATTAGAAAGCTAGATTAAATGCTAAAAAGAAGGGGTGGATAACTATAACAATTTAGATAATAATAAGGAACTTAGGTAACGCCTAAGGGCAGGCTTTCTTAGGAGGGGGGGGTGATGTAATAGTGCTAGGGCACGCTACCTGCTATACTTAGTGGACCCTGACTCCTGCCAACCAATTAGGATCTTCCATCCCCGGGATAGAAAATTGCCATTGGCTCACTTACTATTAGCGCCTTAGCGACCCCTTTGTATCTTACCAGCCTCTAACAGACTTCCTCTTCTTCTCCTTAGCTTAGTATTCTTATATGGTAGCAATCTACAAGCTTCGGTTTAGAAGCATTTATATAAGCCTATTACAAAGCTAGCCATACCCCCAAGCTGGCCACCTTAAAACTCACCAAATTTACACTTTAATATCTCAACAACCACTGAATAATAAATTCTAGTAATTTAGATTTGGACTTTTATATACACCCTACAGCCTTTATTAAAGTTTTATAGGAATTAATTAAGTAGTTTTTAAGATATTATAATTTATTATAATTTGGGGGCTAAAATAAAGCTAAATTACTACATCTTAAAAACCACTAAACTAATTACTATGTAACTTTAATAGAAGCTGCCAAGTATATATAAAAGCCTAAATCTAAATTATTAGAATTTATTATTAAGTGGTTGTTAAGATATTAAAGTATAAAATTTCTAATTTTTGGTAAGTTTTAAGGTGGCCAGCTTGGGTGTAACGAAGCCTTGTAGCAGGAACTACAATGGACTTGTTAATGGGCTAGGTATATAGATATTAAACAAAGTTAACAATATAACAGTACAAAGTATAACTGGTATAGAGTAGTTGCCTAACAGATTAACTCTAATTATATTCTAAGATTTACTATAAAGAAAGGAACTATCTAGGTAAGGACTATAGTCCTTTAAATACACATCTAAACTCCTAAGAAAGTTCTTGCTCTATTTACTCCGTCTACTCTATTTGCTCTGTCTTAGATTTTATAGATTATACAGATTATATAGATTACATTATATAATCTCAGCTACTATTCCTTGTTATATAGTTCTACTAGATCTATTCTAGACTGTGCCTATATTAACTAACTAGCTTCTTCTAACTCCTCTCCTAGTAGTCATAATATTATACTTAAAGCGTCCATAACACTATCCTCCTCCTCTTTATCTTCGTCCTTAAAGATTTTTAATATCTCCAAGTTGTCTACTAGAGGTGTAATGTCCATTTAATTAGTCTAGTTAATATCCTTATTTATTATACCTAAAGCTCCTTCTTTTTCTTTAACTGCTTATTGGTCTTGTACTGTTACTGCAATACTGTCTCTTAGTGAGATAATACCATCTCTATATTCTTATTATGCGAAAGAGGGGTTGGTCTATATTACGTTAGCAAGTCCTGCTACTTAACAACCCTCTTCCTATACAGAGTGTACTAAAGCGAATGTTTGCTTGTCCTATAACGTTTGCTTAGTTTCTAACGCTAAGTATACGCGCCCTATTACTCTTAACAACCTTCTGGTTCCTTGGTTGACTGATTTTAGGGTCTTATATTTAATCTGCTACTACGAAACTTAACAATAAGCTCTTAGTGGCCCTAGCTAAGCTTTGTCGTTTTTATAACGCTAAGTAAGAGGCTGCTGCTGCTTAATAACGTGCCCTAGAGTCTTGCTTAGCTGTGTCTGCTTAACTAATTTGTCTTAAGAAGGTGCGCGAAAAGGTTCGTTCTAAGGAGTGGAAACTTATGGAACAAGGTCTTTAGGAACTTGGTAATAAGAGAATGGACCTCCCTCCTAAGTAGGGAATAGCTCTAAATACGTTAGTAAGTGTTCCTCCTATATCCCCTTTAGGCGGTTCGTTCTTTGGCGACTCTTTTTTATTAATACTACCTAACCTATTCTCTTCTAATACTCCTGTACCTTTTCTATAGCGTTTTTTAAATTGTCTAGTAGCTCCTAGGTAGTCTCTTTATAGCCTATCCACTTTACTTTATACTAAGTTTCCTTATTAATGTCCTTATAACTAACAATTCTTAAAACTTGCTATTTGTTTTCTTTCTGTCCTCTATATATATCTGCCTTATATACTAGTGGCTTAATATTCCTATATACTAGCTCTAGCATTGCGATATACTGTATAGGGTAGATTTTCATTTTCTCCGGTAAGTTAAGTCTATATATGACTTTTAAGATCTTTGCCTTAACCGTAAATGGTCCTAGTTTAATATGGTCCAACTTTTTACTTAGTCGTTAACTTTTAAAATTTTTATATAGTAGCTATACTTTATCTCCCTCCTTAAGATCTGGTCCCTTAGATTTTTTAGTATTATAGTACCTTTTTATTCTTTCTTATACTAGTTTTACTATACTTTTAAGGTAATTATAGAGATTTATTAATGTCTCCATTCTTTCTTTAGCTGTGCTACTCATTTTCTTCGCTTGTTATGGCAATAACAATATTCTTAGTTTATACCCGTAATTCGCCTTAAAAGGTAATGTGCCTATCCCTTCCTATAGTGTTGTATTATATGCAAACTGTATAACTGGTAGTAACGATACCTAATTATTCTATGTATAATTAATATAGTGCCTTAGATACTATTCTAGTGTCTAGTTTAGTCTTTCTGTCTAACTACCTATCTATGGATGATACGCGGTTAACATTACCGCTTAAACCCCATATTCTGCTAAGAATACCTCCTAGAATACTACTATAAATTTTAGATCTCTGTCTAATATAATCTTGCTTAGTGCTCCATGTCTTATAAATACTTCTTTAATATAGGTTCTAGCTATATCCTCCGCTAAGATTTCTTCTGTGCACGGTATAAAGTAACCCCACTTAGTTAACTTGTCTACTATTACTAAGATTACATTATGATCTTGTCCTATAATAGGGTCTTTTAACTTAGGTAGTTTAATAATAAAGTCCTATAATATGACCTCCTATGGTCTTTCTAGTGTTTTGACTGGTTGTAGCCCTCTATATAGCTTATATCTCGCTGGCTTATTTCTCTAGTAATCTGGATATTTCTTTATAACTTGTCTTGCTAGTCCCTAGATTCCTTAAATAATGTACTTCTTTTAAAGTCTTAATACTAAGCCTGTAGCTCTATTATGTCCTTGTGTTATTCCCTTGTAAAACTCTATAACAAACTCTTTTACTATACTTCTTGGTATATACGTGGCTTCTTGGTTTTTATACTGCTCTAAGTCTAGATCCTCTGCCTATACTTTTTAGATTTTTTGTAACCACTCGCTTTCTAGTAACTTATAGGTCTAACTTTCTTCTTTAGTTGCTACTATCTTTGGATAATTATACCTAATTAATCCATCTTTGTCTTTGCGTAGTATTGCTCCTAACGGCTTGTCTTTATTTTACAACTCTGCCTTTCTACTTAGAGCGTCTGCTCGTGTATTGTCCGTGCCTTTAGTATACTAAATTTTGAAATAATACTCTATAAGCATCTCTGCCCATCTAACCTGTCTTCGGTTTAGTTTCTTTATTATTAGGAACCCTGTTAGGTTCTTATAGTCTATTTTAACTATAAATAGTTTCTCTATGCCTTATAAGAAAGCTCTTTATTTTTTAAGTACTATAACTATACCTAATAACTCCTTGTTATAGATATTATGGTTTAATTCTAGTGGTGTTATCTTTTGACTATAATATACTACTGGATGCCATGCGTCCTTGTACTTCTATAGTAAGTATGCTCCTAGTATAAAGTTTAATGCGTTTGTTTCCATAATTGTGTCTAGCTTTAGTTAGTAGATCCTAAGAATTGGATCCTAGGTAAACAACTCCTTAAGTTCTTTAAACAACTTCTTTTACTTATCTCCCTATACCTATAGTTCCTCTTTCTTTATAAGTCTTATAAATGGCTTAATGCTTTTTAACTATTATGCTATAAACCTCCTATAGTAGTTATAAAACCCTAGGAACGATTTTAACTATATAATGTTCTTTAGTTCTTGCCAACTAACTATAGCCTTAACTTTCTTTGGGTCCATGCTGATTTTTCCTAGTTTAATAATAAATTTAATAAAATTGGTCTTCCTAGTAAAGAACTCGCATTTTTTAATTGCTACTGGCATCTTTTTTTTTATAGTCTTTTTAAGACCTACTTAACGTATTCCTTATGTTCCTTCTCACTTATTAAATAGATGATAATGTTGTTAAGATATGCCATTATAAACTTATTAAGGTGCTCTCCTAACACGCTGTTAATTTGCTTTTAAAATGTTACTAGTGCATTTATAAGCCCGAACTGCATTACTAGCGGTTTATACAGCCCTTTCTTTAACCTAAAGGCTGCCTTTTATTTATTGCCTTCCTTAATTCTAATTTAATGGTACGCCCATTTCAGATCTATCTTTGTAAAGATTTACGCGTTACCTATCCTATCTTAGATTTTGCTAATTAAGGGTAAAGGATATCTATCCTTTTATATAATGCTATTTAACTATCTATAGTTAATGTATAACCTAAGTTTTCCGTTTTTCTTTGGTATAAATAGTACTGGATACCCTGCTGATAACTATAACGGTCTAATATACCCTTTTTGTAGGGTTTTCTAGATAAACTCCTTAAGCGCTACTAACTTAGTTTTAGTAAGCTTGGAGATTAGAAAGAACTTTAAACTAGTTCCCAGTTTTAATTCTATCTTATAGTCCCATACTATATACTCTAATAGCTTCTTACTTTTTAGTAACTATAACTTTTTTCCATATTTGTGGTATTTTTTTGGTATATAACTTAAGCCTTGCTTAGTCTCTTTATATATCGCTCCGACTTAGTACTATACCAACTTGGTTTATTATTATATCTTACATTATTAAGTATCTCTAATATTAACCTAACCTGTAACCCAATTAATCTTTAGATTATACTCCTATAACTAAGGTATTCCTAGTATTGCCTTGTCCTTTCCTAACGGTAGGATATTAAAAGACATTTTAACTTGTTTCCCTTTAATAGTTAACTAAACAGGTTTTGTTTTGAGGTTAATAATGCCTCCTCTATAGGCTATCTGATCTCCTAAAATTATTATAAGTGGATATAAGTGTTTCTTTTATCTATACGGTAACCCTATTCTTTCTACTGCTGCTAGTAATATATAGTTTCTTATTACTCTACTGTCTACTAACGCTTTGAACTGTTAATCTTGCCACTTAACTTATAAATTTAGGTGTTGACCTATAATTTCTTTAAGGGTCTGAGGCTCTACTACTAGTTCCCTTTAGTTCTATAGGCCTCTTCTTTTCCTAACTATTGGCTGCTAGATCCTATTTATACTTAGTTCTCTTTTTATCCTCTATATACTATAGATAAGTGTTCTCTGGATAATTCCACTACTATTATCCGTTTAGGCATTCTTCCGTAAGGAATTTTCCTGGTTAAAGTATTAGGCCCCCTTAACTCTATACTTTTACTAGGTGCCATCTATATATATACTTAGTATCTCTATACTTCTGATTTTCCGGTGCCTAATATATCCTTATTAGGTACTTCCGGTTTTTGTCTTTTAGTGCCCTATATATGTTATACATATTATCCATACAAGCTATCTATAATAGTGTATAATACGCTAGGTAACTTGGGTTAACTCTTAGCTTATTGCCCTTTTTAAGTTTAAACCTCTATTTTGCTAATCTAACTGTTAGTCTTTTGCTTATAGGTACTAAGATTTATTACTTACTTCTCTAGTCCCTGGATCCTTCTTCTAGGTCCTTTAACATTATAATTAACGCTCCTTTAATATAATTCATGCGTTTCTCCGTAATAGGTTGGTCTTAGATAACTTTTTTATTTAGCTATATATAGAAATCTTTCTATTCGTTGTTGTGTTATTGCCTATACTACTTTTTATACAGCTGGTTTAGTGTGTATAGCCTATCTATTAGAAAGTACCGTGTTATTGCTGCGTTGTAATATCCCTTAGTGTGTCTTTTTTTGAACCTAGTTGGAATTCTTAGATCTTCTTTTTATTCTAACTTATTTAACTACTTTACTCTAGGCGTCCCTGCCTTAGGCCTATTAGTAACTCTTTATACGGGTACTCTATTCCTTATATATCCTGGCATAGCTAATCTCTTGTCTAGCTTTTACTCTTACTATATAATAATTCTTTGCCTAAACTTATTTATAGTTTCTTGTTTTCTGCGTCTTATAGCCAGATTTTTAAAGTTATCTTACTTCTTAATTACTGTGTTAACTTTTTAACCTTTAGGCTAAACACTGCATTTACCTAGAATTGGCGTTCTTACTTATTCCCCAAACTCGCTATTTATAAACTTGCGTTTTATACTTATTTGTTTATCTATAAACTAAGCTGCTACCCTTTCCTATTAGTTTTTGTCTATTATAGGTTCTTAGGTATATCTTATCTTATTTTAAGAATTTTAACTTCCTCTTATTTCTTCTTAAGAATCTTAAGTACTTGGCCTTTTGCATTTATTAAGTAATAAGCTAGCACTAGCAGTTGTCTGCTTGCTTAACTGTCCTTAGGTATTACTCCTTTTATCTTATAAAGTAATAGATGCCGTATCTAATAGTGTTATAATGCCCGTTACTAAACCACGTTTTATAGTGGTCTTAGTCTCTACTTCTGTTGCATTATTAAGGTTTAAGTGCCCCTAGTTAGCCTCCTATTCTTCCTCGTTGCTATTAATTAATAAGTACTCTAACTCTATTATTATTATTACTAATCTTTGTCTATATATTGCTGTAATATCTTAATCCAGCTCGTAGAGTTAATTTTATTCTTTATTTAACTTTTTAGTTCCTTTAAGTCCTCTTAACTCTGGCTTTTACGGCTAATAGCTTACGCTGTACTTAGCGTCCTTATAAATTTGGCATACGTTGTTATAATAAAACGCGAAGTGTTTAACCATATACTTTTATGTTCCTTATAACCTTCTGGTTACCAGACTTAGTTCTCCTTACTTAGTCTTTACTATATAGTTACTCTAACCTCTTTAGTAGTCTCTAGCATAGTAACCTTTCTTTTTATAAGTTATACAAGCCCTATTTTTAAACTATTCTTCTTGCTGTAGAGTCCGTCTAAACGTCTTCTATTAATAAGATCCCTAGTTTAGCCCGGCGTGGTTAGTTGCCCGGCGTCTAAATCATTAAGGATTAGACGGACGGATTGGCCTCTTAATTAAAGCCGTCAGATTGGCCAGATTAATAAGGCCCGATTGCAAACGCCCATAATCGGGCGATTTGAATAGAACTCGCGATCCTTGGCATAGTAGTGAGGCTCAACATCGGAATATCGATCGCCTATAGATCTAGAGCCCAAATCTCAATCACAATCCTTAGTATGGTGTTGCAATAGATCTTAATTTTAAAACCAACAATAGCAGAAAACAAGAAGCTAAATATTACCATATTAACAAGTAGAATAAGCAATAAAATGTAGTAAATCTAACACCTAATTAAGCACCAGGAACACCCATTCTTAACCACTTTTTTAGGCACTCTTCCTCTTCCAACAATATAGCCGAAAAGCGATTACAATTAGGTGTTACTATCCTATCAGTGTCACTAAAAATCCGTTCGCATTCGGAGCTCATTCCAGGGCAAGAATAAAGCTCTAGAGCTAGTATATAAAGGTTAGGATACTCCTCGCGATAATTAAGCCACTACTTAATAGGGTTGCAAACTTCTATATTAGGCTTTAAGGCGCAATATCTTTCCAATTCATCCTTAAGCTTTCGCTCTTTGGCACCTATGAGCTATAAAAAGCGCCCAAATAGTAAAAGCTTCTCTTCTTTAGGATCTTTAGGTATAGTCGGTTAAGGTAGTAATTTAAATACAGCAGCTTGCTCCTCAGCTACAGCCGCAATTTGACATTGCTGCATATAGTTAACCCAGTAGGCCTTTACTGTAGTTTTACAGTCCTTAATCCAGGCCTTATTCTCTGCCCACTTCTCCTTAAAGTATTCAAACTTGAGGGCAGGATATAGGACAACAGCTGCTTAATAAGCAGGTGTAAGATCGGTACGTAAGTAGTAGCTTCATATCTTAAGGTAGCCAAAATCCACAGCTATTTTATATAGAGGGGTTAGCAATTGAGCTTTAATAGACTAGTAAAATTCGTACTAGTTTTAAAATAGCTATCTAGCTTATATTAGAGCTCCTTTGCAGTAAATTCTAGGTGCTCCAAAATATAATCTATTATAGGGGGCACCTCCCATAAAGCTCCATAAGAGCCGTCACTGGCGTTACCCTTAATTCGCTTTATTATTTCCCATAGAGGTAAAAGCAGTAAGTAAAACTATTCTAATTCAGCCCAGTCATCGCCTGTAAGGCGGTCTCGCAATAGGGCTACATGGCGCGAACAGGTAATGTCAATTGCGTTACAAAGTGGTAGTACTATAAGAAAAAATTAGAAGCCATTTAACAAATAGATATACAGTACTTGCATATATATAATTTAGCTATAGTTTACAGCAAAACCATATAAGATGCGATGCTCAATAATATTTTCAAAATGGCTACGCATTTATCAAGGAAAGAAAATAGACGATTTAATAAGGAGAGTTTTATAAGGAAATCCGTAATATAAAAGCCAAATTGCCAGTCTTTATCTAAGTATCAACACCACTATATAAGAAGGTTCTAAATAGCAGAGCTGTATAATATAAGGCCCCTTTCAATGCTCTAAAACAGGAGAATAAAAAAAATAAAAATTAGGAAGGTTATTAAGGCGGGCAGAAGGCTAATATTACCAACAATTTTTTCTAGAGTTATAATATAAAAGCTTTACTTACCAGTGTCTACCTATAAGAACGTTAAGTTCTACCTAACTCCCCTATTACTTGGCAGTGAATACGCCTTAAATAACTCATCTAGCTTTAACTTAAGAGAGGGGTAGAACTTCCTTAAAGGCCTATATACGTTTAGGCGAGCCTTGTAGCCACCAAACAATATTATGCACCTTACCAATTAAGCTCTTCTTCCTCTACTCGGTGTACTAATCTTCCTTGCTTATGCTTGCAAGCCTCCTCTTAAAAAGTCTTATACCATCGCCAAATACAATTGCCTTTACTATAAGGTTAAGGATATAGCCAAAACACCTAATGCGACTTTGCTCAGCGTCCCATCCACACCAGGTAGATAGAAGATTAATAACTCTATTATTTATAGTCACATTATCGGCAATAAGAAAGCCAAGCTTATAGGTAATATTATAGCGTTTAAATACGCCAGAGAGAAGAGCTGCTATATTCTTACCAGTCTTAGAGCTATAGATTTTAGGCAAGCCAATTAAAAGAGCCTATAGATGGCTGAGCTAGTCAGCAAAGTAGGCCACTACTAATAGAACGCAGAGGTTACTGCATAAACTCTAAGTATTAAAGCTTATATATATCCTACCAATTGCATTCCACATAAGCTCAGCAACGGCTTTATAGGCTTTAACATATTATGCCTTAATCCACTCATAGCTAGTACCATAAGAGTCAGGGCAGATACCATCTGCGATAGGATTTAAGAGCTTAATAAGGCGCTACAGCTAAGGGCTTATGCTTTAGCGCCTAGTAATTCCTTCCATAATAATAAACTTAGTGAATAGCTTCCGCGCCTCATCCAAATCAACTAGAGTAACCAGGTTATAGGACATTATAGGCGCAGTACTAAAGGCAGTAGAGGTAGGAAAGGCAGAAGGATTCTCAGTAGTAAAATCAGCACCATTGCAACCAATACGGTGGTGCCTCCGGAGGTGTTTAATAATATAAGAAGTTCCACTTACAGCAAATATAAAGTTATACTAAGCTTTTTAGAAGAGACCTATCACTCGCCGTCAGATTATTAGTATTATAGATAAAGTATCCAGAGCTTAACGTACACTGCTTATAGGCCTAGCAATCACGCCCAGATCAGTTCTTAACTGGATAGCTATAAGCCCATATATATAACTTCCGGGCGCGCCAGCGGCGTAGAAAGGAAGGCTTATAACCAAATAGAAGGTCCTTCCAGGTTATTACTTAACGGCCATTCTTTATAAATTGCTTTTTATTGCTTCCTTAACAAATATCAGAGTCTTCTACTTCGGAATTATTAAGAGGAGAATCCACAATAATACAATCAGCGGTCTCTTAAACAGTAGAGCCTATAGGAGAGTAAGTGTTCTCAGGAAGGCTGCTATAAAGGCAGCTTGGTAAGCTACTAGAGCTATTAAAAGACGACATATAGCTATAAGAAGAGCCTATAGAGTAGCAGAAGGCGGTCGGAACTTAAGTAATAAAGCGGTCCATAATAACTAACAGATAGAGAAAGTAAAAGAGGCAATTTAATAATATAGAAACAACTTAGTAGAGAGTTCTCTTTAAGGGTTGTTGACCTTTTATATTATAATTTCAATCACATCGCGTTCGCGTTCTTATTACAACACGTATATAACAGCGCGTGCTCTAAACGCGTAGCAAATTTTCTAGCAGCCATTATAACTATATTAAAGTAGTTTCTACGCCTTAAAATAGTGAAATTAGATATAGCGATGGTGTAGTATTAGTAAGAGAAAGGAGTTAACAATACAGGTAGGTTAAAGTTATTTTCTGCGTATAGTTTAAACCTTAATCTAGCCAATCAAATCAACAGAATTAAGGTTATATGCACGGGCCTCCCCCACAACTTAAATCTTATAACACCCCATAATATGCCTCCTTAATCACCACTACCTAATCCCCTACCCCTTAATCACTACCTAATGCAGTAATATTAATCCTATCACGCTCGGGCTTTCAAGTAGCGTGTATAAGACGTAAATTAGGCAACTTTTAGCTGGTCCTAGGCCCGATTTTGCACCTCCCCTAAGCCCAACACCAAACTGACTTTAGGGTGAATGACCATATGAGGCCATCTTACTATAATAGCTCTACCGGAAGGCCTCCTATCCGCGCCTCCAATACAGTGGCTTCTAACAGCGTGTATTGCTATTAAATTAAGTTAATTTGGGGCTTATAAACTAACTCTTAGATCTATCCTAAAGCTCATTTCCTCTTGGGCCTATACCATCATCAGCTACTTCTAATACTGCCACTAATACCCACTTCTACACCTAATATCCGGCCTCAATCAGATGCAATCCGGATTGAGACAAATAACCTTATAGACTAACTAGATTGGGCAGCTAAAAATAAGGCGATCAATCAGGCGTCAGTTAGACTACGGATTGGCCGCTTAATTAACCACACTAGTTTAGCCTCTGCTTCTTAGTTCTATAATTACTTAATCCTTAACCTCTAGGTTTCTATAGTTTTCTATTCTATTATTTAGATTTTTTGGTGCTGTTTAAGTCTATTAGCTCTAGCCCATTTTATGGTTTCTAACTTTGACTTTGCTAATGCGTGCTCTGTGCCTTATATAACTATAGAACTCTATCTTGCCCTTTTTTAGCTTGTTCCCTCTAATAGATCCTATTATTAATCTTTATTAATTAATCTATTAACTCTTTTAGAGTGTCCGCATTTTTCATTAGGATAATTACGTCCTGGACTTTAGCCTTAAGTCCCTATTTATACTATGCTATAAGCGCCCTGTTGTTCCACTTAACCTATATTATAAGTGTTTGAAACTGTGTTGTGTACTTAATTGCTAAAGTACGTTGTACTAAGTTCTGTAGCCTTCCTTCCGCTATAGTTATTGCTTCCAGGTCTCTAAATATTTATATAAGTCTCTCTATAAACCCGTTCTAACTTAAGAACATATACCAAATGTCTTAATTAGTTGTTGTTAATCCGTTAACCTAAATTTCTATAAGGTAAGGTTTAAACCACTTAAATACTCTTCCTGTTAAGAACAGTTCTGTATACGCTACTTAATCTATAGACGTTGCTAACTTTACTCCTTCCTATATAACCTTAAAGTGCATTTGTGTTAGAAACCCCTTAAGTTTTAACTTCTTACCTAAAAATCTCTTAATTAACGGTAACTTTACTTTAGCTGCTCTGATGCCATTAATTTTTTCTTTAAGTACTCTATTATTGCCCTATAGCTAATTAACTATTTCCTGTAGCTATCTAACCGTAACTAGTTGTAAATTGGTGTCCGCTATGCTAGTATCTCCGCTGGTTCCTAAGGTGGTTGCTGCTGTCAGTGTTAACGTAGCTGGTGCCTTTGACGGCGTGACTTGCGCTTTAGGTAGCATACTGTTTAACTTGTTAATACCGTAACTAGGTAATAAATGTGTAATAAAGCCTTGTAGCAGGAACTACAATGGACTTATTAATAGGCTAGGTATATAGATATTAAATAAAGTTAATAATATAACAGTATAAAGTATAACTAGTGTAGAGTGGTTGCCTAATAGATTAACTCTAATTATATTCTAAGATTTACTACAAAGAAAGGAACTATCTAGGTAGGGACTATGGTCCTTTAAATACACATCCAAACTCCTAAGAAAGTCCTTACTTTGTTTACTCCGTCTGCTTTATTCGCTTTGTCCCAGATCTTATAGATTATATAGATTATATAGATTACATTACGTGATCTTGGCTACTATTCCTCGTTATATAGTTCTACCAGATCTATCCTAGACCGTGCCTATATTAACCAACTAGCTTCTTCTAACTCCTTTCCTAGTTATAACGGAACCTTATAGCAGGAACTACAGTGGGTCCTATTATTAGGCTGGGTATATAGGTAAGAACAGTTCAACAACATAATAACAACTAGTGGAGTAGTTGCCCAACAGATTAACTCCAATTATATTCTAAGATTTACTATAAAGAGAGAACTATCTAGGTAGGGACTATAGTCCTTTAAATACACAACTATACGCCTAAGAAATCCCTTCGCTCCATAAGGTACGTGTGCTCTATCTACTCTGTTATAGATTATATAAATTACACAGATTATATAGATCACGTTATATAACCTTAGCTACTATTCCTTGTTATATAGTTCCACCAGATCTATCCTGGACTGTGCCTATATTAATTAACTAGCTTCCTCTAACTCTTCTCTAAGTAGTTATAATATTATACTTAAGCTATCCGTAATACTATCTCCCTCCTCTTTATCTTTATTCTTAAAGATTCCTAACATCTCTAAGTTATCTACTAGAGGTGTAATATCTGTTTAATTAGTTGGTTAATATCCTTACTTATTATACCTAAAGTATCTTCTTCTTCTTCTACAGCTCGCTGGTCTTGCACCATTGCTGCAATCTTATCTCTGGGTGAGATAATGCCGTCTCCATACTCTTGCTATATAAAAGAGGGGTTAGTCTGTATTATATTAGTAAGCCCTTTATCTTAATAACCGTCCTCTTATTTAGAGTGCACTAAAGTAAACATTTAATTATCTTGCGACGTTCGCTCTATCTCTAACGCTAAGTGTACGCGTCCTATAACTCTTAACAGTCTTTGGGTTCCCTAAATAACTTATTATAGGGTCTTATATTTAATCTACCGCTAAGAAACTTAATAGTAAACTGGCCTCTACGCTGCTTAAGGTTTAATGTGTCTCTAAAGAGTCTATATATATCCTTAAAGCTTAACGTCTGGCTTATGCTCATCTTTAACGCCTTAAATGTATATATAAGAAGGTTTGTTCTAAGGAGTAGAAACTAGTTTAATAGGGTCTATCTAAGCTAGGTAACAAAAGGACTGGCTCTCCTCCTATAAGGGAAATAACTCTAAGTAGCTCAGTAATTGCTCCTCTTAGGTCCCCCTTAGGTAACTTATTTTTTAGCAATCTTTCCTTATTAATACTGCCTAACCTGCTTTTTTTTAATACTCCTATACCTTTTCTATAGCGTTCTTTAGGTTGCTTAGTGGTTCCTAGATAGTCTTACTATAGCCTATCTACTTTACTTTGTACTATATTTCGTTATCTATATCCTTGTGACTAATAATCTTTAAAACTTACTACTTATCTTCTTCTTGCCCTCTATACATATCTGCCTTGTAGACTAGTTGCTTAATATCTCCATATGCTAGTTCTAGCATTGTAATATATTATATAGGGTAGATTTTTATTTTAGCTAGTAAGTTTAACTTGTATATAACTAATAAAATTCTTTACTTAACTTTAAAAGGTCCTAGTCTAATATAGTCTAACTTCTTACTTAGTTGTTAACTCTTAAAATTTTTATATAGTAGCCACACTTTATCTCCCTCCTTTAGATCTGGTCCCTCAGATTTCTTAGTATTATAGTACTTTTTCATCCTTTACTATACTAACTTAGCTGTTTCCATAAGGTCTATATAAAGGTTTATTAACATCTCTATTCTTTACTTAGCTGTGCTACTTATTTTCTTTGCTTAATGTAGTAACAACAACATTCTTAGCTTAGACCCGTAATTCGCCTTAAATAGTAATATCCCCATTCCTTCTTGTAGTGTTGTATTATATACAAACTGTGTAACTAGTAATAACGATACCTAATTATTCTGTGCGTAATTAATATAATACCTTAGATACTGTTCTAGTGTCTAGTTTAGTCTTTCCGTTTGTCCATCCGTCTATAGATAATACGCTATAGAGGTTACTGCGTAAACTCCCTATTCTACTAAAAACACTTCCCAAAACGCTGCTATAAATCTTAGATCTCTATCTAATATAACTTTATTTAGTGCTCTATATCTTACAAATACTTCCTTTATATAGATTCTAGCAACATCTTCTACTAATATCTCTTTAGTACATGCTATAAAGTATCCCTACTTTATTAGCTTGTCTACTATTACTAAAATCGCGTTATAATCTTATCCCGTAATAGGATCTTTTAACTTTAGTAACTTAATAATAAAGTCCTATAATATAACCTCCTATGGTCTTCTTGGTGTCTTAACAAGTTATAGCCCTTTATACGGCTTATATCTTATTAGTTTATTTCTTTAGCAATCTAAATATTCTTTTATAACTTATCTTGCTAATCCCTAGATTTCTTAAATAATATACTCCTCCTAAAGTCTTAACACTAGTCCTATAGACCTGTTATATCCTTATATTATTCCCTTATAGAATTCCTTAACAAATTCTTCTATAATAGACTTAGGTATATACGTTACTTCTCTATTCTTATATTACTCTAAGTCTAGATCCTCTATTTATACTTCTCTAATCTTCTATATCTAATTACTTTCTGGTAATTTATGGATCTGACTTTCTTTGGTTGCTATAATCTTTAGATAATTATACCTAATTAATCCGTCTTAATGCTTTTGTAATAAAGCTCCTAACGGCTTTTTATTACTTTATAGTTTAGCCTTTCTACTTAGAGCGTCTACTTGTGCATTATCTATACCCTTAGTATACTGGATTTTAAAATGGTATTCTATAAGCATTTTTACCCATCTAACCTGTCTCTAGTTAAGTTCCTTTGTTATTAGGAATCTAGTAAGGTTCTTATAGTCCGTTTTAACCATAAATAGTTTCTCTATACCTTATAAGAACGCTCTCTATTTCTTAAGTACTGTAACTATACCTAATAACTCCTTATTATAGATGTCGTAGTTTAACTCTAGTGGTGTTATTTTCCAACTATAGTACGCTACTGGATGCTATGCGTCCTAGTACTTCTGTAGCAAATATGCTCCTAGTACAAAGTCTAATACGTCTGTCTTAATAACCGTTTCTAACTTTGGTTAATAGATCTTAAGAATTGGCTCTTAGGTAAACAACTCTTTAAGTTCCTAAAACAGCTTCTTCTACTTACTACCCTAAACCTATGGTTTCTCCTTCTTTGTTAACCTTGTGAATGGCTTAATACTTTTTAACTATTATGCTATAAACCTCCTATAGTAGTTACAAAACCCTAGAAATAACCTTAACTGCGTAATATTCTCTAGTTCTTACTAACTTACTATAGCTTTAACTTTCTTTAGGTCTATACTAATTTTCCCTAGTTTAATAACAAACCCTACAAAATTAGTTTTCCTTATAAAGAACTTGCATTTCTTAATTGCTACTAGCATCTTTTCTTTCTATAGTCTCTTTAATACCTACTTAACGTGTTTTCTATGTTCTTCCTTACTTTCTAAGTAGATAATAATGTTATTAAGATACGCTATAACAAACTCGTCTAGGTATTCTTCTAATATACTATTAATTCGCTTCTGGAACGTTGCTAGTGCGTTTATAAGCCCAAATTGTATAACTAATAGCTTATATAGTCCTTCCTTTAACCTAAAGGCTGCCTTCTATTTATTGCCTTCCTTGATCCTAATCTAATAGTACGCCCACCTTAGATCTATCTTTGTAAAGATTTTTACATTGCTTATCCTGTCTTAGATTTCGCTAATTAAGGGTAAAGAATACCTATCCTTTCTAGTAATACTGTTTAACTGTCTATAATATATACACATCCTAAGTTTTCTATTTTTCTTTAGGATAAATAACACTAGATATCCTACTAATGACTATAATAGTCTAATATATCCCTTTTATAAGTTTTTCTGGACAAACTCTTTAAGTGCTACTAACTTGGTTTTAGTAAGCTTATAGACTAAAAAGAACTTTAGACTTGTTCCCCCTTCCAATTCTATTTTATAGTCCCATACTACATATTCTAATAGCTGTTCGCTTTCTAGTGACTATAACTTTTTACTATACTTGTGGTATCTTTTTAGTACATAACTTAAGCCCCACTTAGTCTCTTTATATGTTGCTCTAACTTGGTACTATACTAACTTGGTTTGCTATCGCATTTTATGTCATTAAGTATCCCTAATATCGACTTAACCTGTAACCCAATTAATCTTTAGATTATACTCCTATAACTAAGGTATTCCTAATATCGCCTTGTTCTGTCCTAATGGTAGAATATTAAAAGACATTCTAACTGGTCTCCCTTTAATAGTTAACTAAATAGGTCCTATTTTAAGATTAATAACGCCTTTTCTATAGGCTATCTGATCTCCTAAAATTGTTATAAGTGGATACAGGTGTTTCTTCTATCTATATAGTAACCCTATCCTTTTTACTGCTTTTGGTAACACGTGGTTCCTTATTACTCTACTGTTTATTAATGCTTTAAACTGCTAATCTTGCTACTTAACTTATAAGTTTAGGTATTGTTCTTGTATTTCTTTAAGGGTCTAAGGCTCTAATACTAATTCCCTCTAGTTTTGTGCGCCTCCTCTTTTCCTAACTGTTGGCTGCTAGATCCTACTTGTATTTAGTCCAACCTTAGCTAATACTTAGTTTATTTCTTTTCCTCTATATACTATAGACAAGTGTTCTCTAGGTACTCCCACCACTATTATCTATCTAGGTATTCTTCCGTAAGGAATCTTTCTAGTTAAAGTGTTAAGTCCCCTTAACTTTGTACTTCTACTGGGTGCCATTTATATATATACTTGGCGTCCCTAAACCGCTTCTCTTCTGGTGCCTAATATATCTTTACTAGGTACTTCCAGTTCTTGTCTTTTAGTGCTCTATGTATGTTGTAGGTGTTATCTACACAAGCTATCCACAATAGTATATAATATGTTAAGTGACTTAGGTCTACTCTTAGCTCGTCTTTACTCTTAAGTTTAAACCTCTGTCTAGCTAATCTAACTGTTAGTCTTTCTTTTATAGGTACTAAGATTTGTCGCTTGCTTTTTTAGTCCCTAGATCCTTCTTCTAGGTTCCTTAATGTTATAACTAACGCTCCTTTAATATAGTTTATACGTTTCTCTGTAATGGGTTGGTTTTGGACTACCTTTTCGTCTAGCCATATATAGAAATCTGCCTATTTGTTATTACTTCGCTGTCTATACCACTTTCTATACAGTTGGTTTAGTGTATATGGTTTATTTATAAGAAAGTACCTTATTATTACTGTATTGTAATATCCTTTAGTATGTCTTTTTTTAAATCTGGTTGGAATCCCTAGATTCTCTTCCTATTCTAGTTTATCTAACTACTTTGCCCTAGGTGTCCCTGCACTTGGCCTATTAGTAACTCTTTATACGGGTGCTCTATCCCTTATACGACCTGGTATAGCTAACCTCTTATCTAGCTTTTGCTCTTGCTATATAATGATTCTTGTCCTAAATTTATCCATAATTTCTTATTTTTTATGTCTTGCAGCTAGATCCTTAAAGTCACCTTACTTGTTAATTATAGTATTAACCTTTTAATCTTTAGGCTAAATACTATTTTTACCTAGAACTGCTGTAGCCCTTATTTATTTCTTAAAATCTTGGTTACCTAATAACGTTCTTACTTGTTCCCCAAACTCTTAGTTCTTAAACTTGCGTTCTATACTTATTCGTTTATTACTGAACTAAGTCGCTACTCTTTCCCACCAATTTTCGTCCGTTATGGGCTCTTAAGCTGTCCTCGTTATACCTAGTGTCACGGGATACCCCCGTGACACCTTACACACGTCCACCTATTTCCACCAACTGAACAACTAAAGACCGACCACGAGACGGCAATCTGATAGCAATCTGCCGTATTCCGCCGCAATCTACCGTCTCTACTATCGGAGTTGCCAACTGGCAACTTTAAGGACCTCTAACTGCCGAATTCTGCCAAGTTCTACTAGAACCGCCACCTAAGCTCTACTCTACCCGTGTGTAGCACAGTACCCGTTAACCTAGCAACTAAGCAAACGTTATATACCCTTTTTCCCTTATTTCCTACTTTCCTTTCCTTACGCAACGTCTTAACTTTATTATATAGTTTATATACATAGCTTAATAATATCTACTTCGCTATATATTATTATCACTTATGCTTACTCTGTGACATTACGTTACGTCAACCCTATATACTACCCTCCGAAATGCAGAACAACCCTAAAGCCCCCATAATAGCCGTTAGCATTATATCTACACTCTAAGAACAATTAGCAGAAATACAGAAGTTCTTTATAGACGCCCTTGCACAGAACTAAGCCACTTTAACTTAATAACAAGCCAAATAAGAAGCACAATACTAGCAATTAATTAAAGACCTCTAAGAAGAAATCCGCACCCTTAAAATGCCCATATTAGGGCCCTAAGACCAAACACCATCTCTGGAAATAAACACGCGGAACGAGAGCCCTAAACCTACAGTAGTTACTTACCCTAAACCAACTACTATACCGTAACAATCTAAACAACTACTAGACCCTCTGATATTTACTAGTAAATAACAAGAACTCCAATTATTCCTAAGCCAGCTTAAAAATAAGCTAACTAGTAACGCTAACCGCTACCTAACTAAAGCCAACCAACTCTACTACGCCCTAAGTCGATTAGGAGGAGACGTAGCTAACTTTATTAAACCTCTTTAACCAAACTTAGTACTTAGCCTAATTATACTTCTTAAAGCTATATATAGTGACCCAAACTACTAAGCTACTACTTAGAGAAAGATAAACTATATAACTTAAGGAATAAAAAGCTTCCTAGTATACTTCTCCAAATTTAACCATTACGTAAAAGAAATAGGCTAGAACAACTCTGTACTAATTAACAGCCTTATTAAATCCCTAAGCCCTAAACTAAAAACCTCCCTAATAAGTATAGACCTACTAGGAGCTCTTAACGCCTGCGCAAATATTATCAATAAACAATATAATGATATACTACGCCTAACACTAAAGTCCGCTCCTTAATATAATATAACGAACCCATAAATATCTACTAAGTTATTGTCTCAGCCTAAGCACCCCAACGCTATAGATATCAACACTAGAACCCTAGGATATGCCCCACTAGGGTCCTCTAAATAAGAATAACACACTAAGCTAGGCCTCTATTTTAAGTGTAAAAGTAGCTCCTACCTCTCTAACCACTACTCCGTCCCTATGCCCCAACGTAAATTATAAACAGCTAATACCAGCAGCCGTTTACCGCATTAATCCTCTAGTTACCATCCCCAATCTCCACCTAGTTCCAGCCCTACATCTAGTAAGCACCACTTATGAGGACAAAGCTACAACCAATACACTATAAGAACTCCACCCCAATCGCCTTTAAAAGGAAGGTCTTAAAGCTAAGTCACTCTTTAAAATAGCGCTACCTTAGGATCTTATTAAATGCTTTAAATGTCACGAACTCTAACTCTTGGGATTATAGTATAACCGTTAACTATTATCTTTGGCAGAATAATTAATAGGTTAATACTTAAGTCCTAATTAATACAGGAGCTAGTAGCATAGGATTTATCAACAAGATCTTTATATAAGATAATAGTTTTACTCTAACCCCCCTTAACCAGCATATTAACGTATTTGGATTTAATGGCAAATGTACTGTCTTAGGCCGTATTACCTATATAGTATTCCTAAGACTTTAATACCTAAACCACAAAGAACTAATTAAGCTTTTTATTACCACTCTAGATTACTTAGTGATACTTAAACAACCTTAAATAAAGCTATATAAGATAACCATTAATTGGAACAACCTTAAGCTTTTATTTACTGCCTCCTATTATAAGTAGAAGTGCCTTATAACTCGCTACTTAGACTCTAAACTAAAATCTAAAAAATCTACTAGGATCTATTAGTCTAAAATTTCTACCAATATCCACCCTATACCTAAAAAGTCCACCTAATTCCACTAAGAACCCAAAAATTATACTAAACCATATAAACTAACCCTAACTACTATACCACCCCAAACCAAGCAGAAGCCTAAACTTAAGCTTAATATATGAAAGTACCAAAAGAACTGGTATTCTACTATAAAAAGGATACTTAAAGAACCTAAACCTAAATTTAATACTAACTCTATACCTAATACTAAACCTAAAGTTAAACAAGGAATAGTAGATAATTAAAAGAAAGTTACTAGCTGGCAACTCGCCCCCCTTTCTATAGATATCTATATAATTGGAGCTACCCTATTAGTATAACTTGCCAGGAAACCTAAATATACAATCTTCGCCATTACAACGGCTAATATTAAAAAGGCCCTAGCACTAAAGAAGTACACTAACCCTGCCATAAAAGTACTAGTATGCCATTATAAGCATCTGGAAGTATTTTTATAAAAGAAAGCTAATAAGTTAGCAAAGCACTGACTATACAACCACAAGATTGTACTTAAAGAAGGAAAATAACTAAGATTTAAACCCTTATACAAAATGTCCCAAAATAAACTCTAAGTGTTGCGGAAGTACTTAGACAAATACCTAAGTAAAGAATTTATTAGAGCAAGCTCTTTGCCTATAGCTATACCTATAATCTTTGTTAAGAAACCTAGCAGCGGTCTACGCTTCTATATAGACTACTAAGCTCTTAACGCTATTACTATTAAGAATCAGTACCTACTCCTATTAATTTAAAAGACACTAAACCGATTAAGTAAGGCTTACTACTATACAAAACTTAACCTTATCCACGTATTTAACCGCCTCCGTATTGCAAAAGGAGATAAATGGCTTATAGCATTCCGTACTAGATACGGACTATTTAAATACTTAATAACGCCGTTTAGCCTTATAAATACCCCAAGTTTATTTTAACACTTTGTAAATAATACCTTATAACCTTACCTAGACGTTTTCTATACTGCTTATATTAACAACATCCTAGTATATAGTAATAACCTAGCTAAATATAAGAAACACGTTAACTTTGTCTTAAAAGCCCTACGTGGAGCTAGACTATAATTAGATATAGATAAATACAAGTTCTATAAAATAGAAGTTCTATACCTTAGACTTATTATCTCTATAAACGGTATATAAATGGACCCAAAGAAGATTAAAGTAATTGTAAACTAGTAAGAACCTAAGAACGTTAAGGACGTAAGAGCCTTTATAGGATTTGCTAATTTCTATTAATAGTTTATTAATAA
>Ga0307507_10000190_pt1 | contig 113237 bp, 32 predicted proteins | sample 7_EM_MG_FD_207223 | JGI IMG/M metagenome (GOLD analysis project Ga0307507, IMG submission 207223) | Populus trichocarpa ectomycorrhiza microbial communities from riparian zone in the Pacific Northwest, United States - 7_EM | ecosystem: Host-associated > Plants > Roots > Unclassified | place...
ATATATAATAAGGAAGCTTAAAACAGACAGTTTCCTTAATATAGTTAAATAACAACTTTAAGACCTAGAAGAAATCCACCTAGTACTAAATAAGTAAGGCTTATTAGCTACCCCTAAGGAAATTAACTAAAGACTAGAAAGGATCTAGGCAGTAATTAAAAATGGGCTAAAAGAGCACTACCCGCTCTTAAAACCGGGCCCCTATACGCGATATACATAGTCCGCACAATACGCGGTTCTTATTGCCAGCCAACAACAAGTAAGAAGGAAATATATAAGTAGCCATAATCCTAAAGACGAGAGACAATATAAAGACATAAGAAACTAGTTAAAGAATACCCTAAAAAAAAAGCAAGGAATAACTGGAGACAGTTTATAAATAAGTATACTTTTAACTTAAGCCTCCCCTATAATAAGGGCATTTAGGCTATAGCAAAATAGGTAAAGAAAAAGGTAGGGCGCCTAGTAGAAGACCTATACTTACTACCCCTATAAAGAGTAGGGGAGTTATAGGCCACTAATAATAATAATAAGAAGGCAAAGATCCTTATAGAAAGGTTCTTCCCCTAACCAGCTCTAGCAGACCTTAGTAACATTATAGGTAAAACACTGGTAACTCGCCTATAGATTAATAGCGATATAATAATAGAGAAAATAGCTAGAACTATTAGCCGCCTTTTAAATAATATAGTACTAGGTCCAGATAGGATACTAAATAAGGCCTTAAAGACCTGTGGACCACTTATAGCACCTTAGCTTACAGATGTAGCTAGAGCATGCTTTACTATAGGCTACTACCCACAACTCAGAAGATCTATAATAATAGTTGTCCTATAAAAAAAAGGTAAAGTAGATTACTTAATCCTAGGAAGCTACCGCCCTATTGCCTTAGAAAACACCCTTAGCAAGATTTTAAAAAGGGTAGTAGCGGACCGCATAGTAGACATAGCTAAGGAATACGCCCTACTACCACAAAGTTAAATGGGGGCAAGAAAGAACCGCTTAACACTATTAGTACTTATATTACTCGCCACTACTATTAAATCTACATGGGCGATGCAAAGGAACTTTATAGTATTAATACTTAGCCTAGATATTAGTAGTACCTACAACAACGTACCCTATAAGCGCCTCCTATATATCCTTAAGGCAAAGGGCTTCCCAGAATAGATTATATAATTTATTTAAGGGTTTACAGGCTAGAAAGAAATATTACTGGTCTTTAACGGATACCAGAGCCCCCCTATTACAGTTGTAATAGGAATACTATAAGGATTACCCCTCTTACCTATACTCTTCCTTTTCTTTATAAGCAACCTACTTAATTCCTTTAAGGAAGGGGCAACCCAGGGGATAGGCTTTATTAATAACACAAACCTAATTATATATAGGCCTATAGCCGCAGAGAACTGTAGAATACTAGAGAAAGCCTATAACACCTATATAGAATAGGCAAGATAATATGGAGTCTAATTCTTACCAGAGAAATACTAGCTAATCTACTTTATAAGAAAACGCAACCAATCTATAGATCTCTAGCATATAATCCACATCTAAGGCTTTAGGGGCCAACTAGTTTAAGGCCTAAGGGTATTAGGTATATAGGTAGATAGTAAGCTCCAGTGGAGCGTATATGCGCTATAAGCGGCCTATAAAGGCCAAGTATAGTATATTATAATGTCTAGGATTATTAATTCTATATAGGGTCTATGTTTCTAGAGGTTACGCCTACTATATACAGCAGTTGTCTAGCTAACCATAATATATAAATCTAGTGTTTAGGCCATAGGAGAATCCGAGAAAAGCCCCCCTAAATTACTTCTTAAACCACTTTAAAAGGTCTAAATAGCCTGCCTCTAGAGTATAATAGGCGGGTATAAGCAAACGGCTATAGTACTGCTTAAGAAGGAAACTAATATCCCCCCTCTATAATTATATATTAAAGCCGCTGTAATATAAAGGGTGTAAAGGGAGCGCAACTTTAAGGTTATAAAGTATATTAAGATACGCCTAAATAAACCATGGAGGGACCTTAGGGTGCCCTATAGGAGAATAAACTAATAACCCTAAAGTAGGGAAGATATGCTAGAGAAACAGGTGGAAAAAGTAAAATAAGAATAGTGCTATATTAGGGCCTAGGCCCATATAGAGGAGAAAAGAAGACGTGTAAAAGACTAATAAAGATAATAGTAAGAGAGAGAAAGGAGCTAAAGTAGAGTATAAAAGAGTACTAGGAAACCACCCACCATAATATAATACTGGTTGGACTAATACTAGAGAGGCGTATAGGAGTTAAAGGTACAGAGGCTATCTTAGGCAAGAGGAACCCAAGCTATAGCATAGTTAATACTATGGGGGGTAAGTACCTAAGGGCTCTAAGAAGGCCTAATAAAGGTAGAAAATATAATAGCAACACTCCTAAGAATAGGAATAATAGGACTAAAAGATTGGCTCTACTGGGTGGGTGTCCTAGTAGGTAGCCTAAGGTGCGAATATAGCTGGCTAAGACAGACACTAAAATATGTAATACTGTTATGCCCCTTATATACCAACCAAGAAGTAATGCTCTTAGTAGCTGGCATAGAGAACTATAATATACTACTCTTAATATAAAAAGGTCTTAAGGCGGTTACCCAGTGGCTTATTAGCTAAAATATACTAGACCAGTTCCGGGTTGTAAAGAAAATAGTAATAGAAGGCAAAGGGGCGAGTATTAGGCGCCCCCTAATGACTCTATAGTAGTAGAGTTAATTTTACAATACTAGCGCGTCCGTAGGCTTATTACGGCAGCAGTGGTTCCTAAGGAGGTTAAAAAGTAAGGTAGTAGAGCACCATAGGTAACTCGTGGGCGCTAAATAGGCGAGTCCTAAAAGGCGGGGAAATGGATTACGGGGTTTACTCAAATAGAGTTTTCTCCCCATATATAAATAAGGAGTAGTCCGCGTGGGCCCAATAGGGATCCAAATTGGACGTTAAGCAATAAATAATAATAATATAGTATTATAGAGTAAGTATAAGTAGTAATAATATATAGTAAAGTAGATATTATTAAGCTATATATATAAACTGCATAATAAAGTTAAAACGTTATATAAAAGAGAAGGTAAGGAAATAGAAAAAAAGAGTATATATTGTTAGTTTAGTTACTTAGTTAATAAGTATATAGAGCAGAATAGGATTTAAGGAGTAGTCCTAGTAGAACTTAGTAGAATTTAGTGGACTTTAGCAGAATATGGCAGAATGCGGTAGATTGCCGTTAGATTGCTATAGATTGCCAGCAAATTGCCATTAGGTTGCCATCTCGCGGTCAGTCTCTTCTTGCTACGTCGGTGGAAACAGGTAGATGTGTATAAGGTGTTATAGAGGTGTCCCGTAATACTTTCTACTAAACTGCCGCCTATACTATAGGGAAGTACGTGCTAAACGGTAACCTCTTTCTAACTGTACAAACTTGTTAACCAAGCTACGCGTATATCTGTTAACTAAACGCGTAACGCCTACCTACCAGTAATGGAACCGGATTGGCGTGGATTGGCGGCAGCCTTTAAATTCACGCCAGCTGATATAATCCTTGGCGGCGCTCCAGGAGCGCTGCTAGATATCCAGCTATTAGCATAGAGGTCTTGGCACAATTTTAGTGTTGGATAAAAAAGGTAGTGGGTGGCGAATATTATAAAGATAATCGTTAGGGTAAAAACTAACGAAAATTTTGACCAAGTTTACGCTTACTAAGCCTTTTATTTAGAGCTTTAATGTAGAGCCTCGATTTAGAAGCTTTTAGCTTAGGGGCGTTTAATAGAGCTTTTATAGCTAGTAATTAAGATTATATTAGTCACAAATCTAGTATATATTTGGACTACAGAGCCCTCTACGTAGGATGTAATAGAGCAGTTAATTATGATTCCGATTTAAAGCTTTATATACTAAATATTTTTAATCGCCTGATAACCAAATCGCCGCGTGGCTGTCTACTACCTTAACACGACAACGCGATTGTACGACAACGTAATGGCTCAGCGATAACGCGATGGCTCGGCGGCAACGCGATGACTTGGTGCCAAGTAATGGGAGAAAGGGGAAGAGAGGGAGGGGAGGGAAGGGAGGAGATTAGGGGTGGCTCGGCCACTGCAAGAAAGTCATAATATTGGTATGGTGTTAAACTTTAAAAATTATATCTTAGGAGCTTAATTAACGACCCCTATATAAAACGTTAACAATATCCAATTTTAGAATACTAAATTAATAGATCTTTTAGAAACGCTTATTATAAACAGCTCTAAGTACAAAAGATAAAATATTTAGTAGTGGTATGGGTATAGGAGGGGGCATATATTTGCGTTCCCAAATGTTGTTATATAATACAATTTTTAGGCAAGGAAAATTAGAAGTCTCCCTAGGGGTAGAGCGTTAGTGTCTTACCAGAGTCTCCTCCTGTCTTATCTCTCACCTATCTCCTTATCTAATACTATCTATATTACCACATTAACTAATAGATCTCTTAGTAGAGACTAAGGAGTATTAGAGTATATTTAGCTCCCTATAAGGAAGAAGAAAAGAAGAGAGAAAGGTATAAAGGAGGGAATATTTATAGATAGGAGGAGGCCTATAAGTATAGGAGATTAGGCAGCTATAATATAGCTGTTAATGTTACTTAACTAATACATACTAGAGGTTTCTCTATCCTTTCTATCTTCTCTCTTACCTATTATCTCCTTGTCCAATACTATCTATATCGCTACGTTAACTAATAGATCCCCTAGTAGAGACTAAGGAGGGGTATTAAAGCACCTCTAGCTTCTATAAGGAAGAAGAAAAGAAGAGAGGAAGGTATAGAGGAAGTATTTATAGAGGCCTATAAGTATAGGAGACTAGGCAGCCATAATATAGCCATTGACGCTGCTTGACTAACACCTATTAGAGGCTCCTCTGTCCTTCCTATTCTTTTTCTCGCCCATCCTCTTCTCGTCTGATACTGTTTATATCGCCACGTCAACTAATAGATCCCTTAGTGGAGACTAAGAAGTATTAGAGCACCTCTAGCTTCTATAAGGAAGAAGAAAAGAAGAGAGGAAGGTGTAGAGGAGGGAGTACTTATGGATAGGAGGAGGCCTATAAGTATAAGAGATTAGGCGGCTATAATATAGCTATTGACGTTGCTTGACTAATACCTACTAGAGGCTCTTCCATCCTTTTTGTCTTCTCTTTTACCCATTATCTCCTTGTCCAATACTGTCTATATTACCACGTTAACTAATAGATCCCTTAGTGAAGACTAAGGAGGCATATTAAAGCACCTCTAGCTCCCTATAAGGAAGAAGAAAGAGAAGGTATAGAAGAGGGAGTATTTATAGACGGGAGAAGGCCTATAAAAGAAGTGGTAGTTAGGTTAAGGCGCCTTAGTTACTGCTAGATAATATTATCTTATTAAGAGGATCTATACATTCTTAGAGGTTACGTGACCCCTTATATAAGTAACATTTTTGCCCTTTAAAAAAACCTAAAAAATTCCAAAATTCGATTAACGTTATAGATAGCAGCAATATTGATCTAGCAATACTGCCAATTCTCTCTATATACTATTATATATATATTTAATAGCTCTAAAGGTAATAAGAAGGTAGGATAGATAGGAGGGTTAAAATTTAGACAAATTAGATTTTGTAGTTAAGCTATTTAAAAGTTAGAAAACCAAGACAAATGCTATATTCTCTGCTTACCTTTAAGCTAGTACATAATTTCCTATTTAGGAAAAGTCGTTTATAAGTAGTTGCTACTACCTTTATATAAAATCTTCCTATTATACCTCCTTAGCCTTGCTTATAGATAACTAAAATTATTCCTTATTAAATCTATGTTTAAATATAAGCCCTAAAAGCTTTTTAACTTATAAGATTGCTATATAAGTTAACCTAGCTATCTTATCCTTTTCTTTAATATCTAAAACCGCCTAGTTAAGTATTAGGCCCTAGCTTTTATGCATAATAAGAGTAAAAGCTAAAGTAACTAGAAATTAACGCGGTAAATAAGAGCCTCTTATACCCTCCTACTTATAAAGTATAGAAAAGATAGGGATAACTTTCTTTCCGTCCTGCTAAGTAAATAGGGCAGGTCTATTATAACTATCTACCATAATTAGCAGTGCCTAAGGTTGATCCCTTTTAACGTTAGCGTGCTCCTTCTATATAACATCTTTAACTGTACTAGTAGTGCCATTTATTAAGCCTAGTTTAATCCAGATATTCTATGTCAGTATAACTTTAGCGCCAATATATAGGGTTAAATTCTGTACAGTCTTACACTAATTGGGAGTAACCTTTTATGCACCTACACCAGTGTCTACTAACTTAATAACCACTACCGGCTGTAAAAGGTCGCGAAGCTGGATAGCATTATACTTACCTATAGCTACGCGTGTATTATAGAGCCAGATTATATTGTTAAAGCTTATAATCTTGTTAATAGATAAGCCCTACTAATACCTAGTTAAAAGAAGCTTCTAAGTTAAATTACTTACAGAATTAATACGTAGCTTAGTAAGGGCGGTCCTAAATACAGAACTCTTGGCGTTATTACCGCCCTGCTATATAACTTAATTAAGGATAGTAGTTTGGTTAATTGCCTTATAGGCTTCCTTTCTACGGCTAACAAGCTCCAATAGGTAAGCAGATAGACTGCTATATAAGGCTGTCTAATATATAGGGGACAGTTAATAGAAATTGCCCACTAGTAAGACATTTAAGCCTCTAAAGTAATTATTGTTATGTATAGGATAGATCTAACAGAGGCGGCAATTAATCTAAGCTAGATATGCTTGTCTAATTATTAATTTTTTGTTAAGGATAAGGTAGTAAATATCCTTAAAAGCCTGTTGTAAAGGCTTAAGACTGGTAATAGGTAATTCCTTAAAGGGATAGTTCACTAGCAACCTTAACAGTTTATATATAGTTCTGCCGTTAATATTAAAGGCAGCTACTCCAGTAGGGGTGGCTTAAACTAATAGTAACAACTTGCTATTAGATATTGCTATATTATAGAGCGTGGTAGATAGAACTGTAATAAGATATAATTTACCAGTTCCTGCCTCTTTATTAATATTAACCTATAGTAGGGGGGGACTAAGGCCCATCTAGATCTGCCTGTAGTAACTAACTATAATATTATAAATATAACGCTGGGCTGGTTATAGGGAGGACGGAGTTGCTGTCTATAGTAGGTGGCTCCGCGGTAGAGGCTGTAATTATATATCCTGCCAATAAGTCCTCTTATTAAGCTATGGGTACGTACCCTAATATCTACCCCAATTGTAGTTATAATTAAGCTCCCTATTACCAAGCTTATTAGGGTCCTTAACTTTAACTATATTAGTGTTTTAAATATGGGCATATAGTATCTTAAAGGACTGATATAGCTCCAGATTGTTTACGAAATTATTATTAAACTTATTAATATTAGCAGCAGCCTTATAAGCTTCCTCTAGTGCCCAATTATAAAAGTAGTTAGGTAGGTGCTAATAAGATATAACGCAAGCCTAATAGGAAGCCACGTAATCTGGGGCCCCAAATTTATTAGTATAAGTAGCTACTTCTTTATACTCCCTCTATAGGTAATAAAGAAGGAGCTTTATATAACAGAACTTAGGATACTGCAGATAGGAAGGATCGCCTTTATAGCGCGGAAAGTATAATATAACTTAAGGCCTTGCTCTTAGCCGACGCTTATAATTAGTGTAATTAAAATAGAGTAGAAAATTAAGGAAAGTAATGTCCTCTACCTTATCCAGGGAGCGTTTATATTTCCTATAAGCAGACAGTCTGCGCTCCTCTAGTTGCCTGTCCTTAAGCTTATACACAGCGCTTTAATTGTCTTTTTGCTAATAATCTAAAGTTATTATATTCCTAGAGCCTTTATAAAGGGGAATATTAAGAAGTAGATAGTATACTTCCTATACTAACCAATTGCGTTTAGTAATAAGCTTGTTTATAAATTTGGCTACTATTAAGCCGAAGGCATAAAGACTGTTAGTATGTGGCTATACTAATATAAGCAACTTCTAGTAGGAAGTTAACTTCTTCTCCTCCTTACTACAATATTTGCCTATATAGTTGACTATTACTAATATACTTATAGCTGGCGAAGTATTAATATTAGCCATCTACGCTAATATTATGGCTGTATTATAACTATTAAGAAGCTTATTGTTATACTGCGGATAGAACGTCTAGTAATATGGATTTTGATCCTTTAATACAGCGGCCTTATTATAGAGAGAGTATGGAAAGTAAAAGCGGCACCCCTTTACTCTAGCGGAGCCTTTCTTTGACCTTAAGTAGTAGGATTTAGTGTAACTGTAGTGGCATTGAAATTAATTAAAGTAAGTAGTAAGCAGCTTACTACTGTTAAGCTGTTCTTTATAGCCAAGAGCTAAAGGATATTAAAGATTAGGAGGCCTAGATTAATTAGGATTTAATGCAGATATAAGAGTAGCCCAGTATTCAGCAAACGCCTTCCTTAATTTACTAGTCGACATATCTAGCTTTAGAGCCGTTAAACACTATAAGAAACTGTATATATAACTACTACCTTATACCTACTACTTAAACCAGAACTAAAAGTTAGTGCTATTAAATAGATCCATAAGTACGTGCTTCTTAAATAGGTTAAAGCGGTAATGCAGCCAGTAAGCAGCAATATAAGGATTTTTATTAAGATTTTAAGATGCAATCTAACGGCGCCGGGCCTTATTAGTAGCCTTATATTTATTAAATTAAGGCATATAAGACTGTGGATTATACTAATATAAATTAGCAGCGCTAAGCGTAAAGAATAGAGACCTATTCTTAATATTTTTAGTATAAGCTATAAGCTTATTTCCCTTCTGTCTCTAGTAAGGCCTAGTGCCCTTAAGCTTCCGTATATACTGTATAATCCTATTTAGAATCTAATTACCCCTACTACTACTAATAAGATTACTAAGCTTATCTAGAAATAGGCCACTTTTAATAAATTAACTGTAAAGGAAGCTGGTGGCTTTAAGGGCTTGCTTTCTTATAATCCAATTAAACAGATAGTAGCGAAATAAGGGGTAGTAGCTGAATTAACTGTCCTAATACTTAAGTATATACTTAGCGTACGTAGCTAGGGTAACCATATGTCTTTATAGTGTATTAAAATCAGCCTTACTATAAGGGAATAATATAGGAAAGGCGCCGCGCATAATATAATTAGCTAATTACTTAGAGAGAGGTGTCTGCTATATAGTAGGGACTTCTAGGCCTGCTTATAGGCCTTATGTTATAAGACACCTCCGTAATACCTTATACACGTCCACCTGTTTCTATCTATTTCCACCAATATAGTAAGAAGAGACCGACCGCAAGATAATAATGCGATGGCAATCTGCCGGCAATCTATAGCAATCTAATAGCAATCTGCCGCATGCTGCTATATCTGCCAAGTTTACTAAATCCTACTAAGTTCTGCTAGGACCGCTACTTAAATCCTATTCTGCTCTATATATATATTAACTAAGTAACCAAACTAATAATATATACCCTTTCTTCCCATTTCCTTACCTTCTCTCCTTATATAACGTTTTAACTTTACTATATAGTTTATATACATAGCTTAATAATATCTACTTTGCTATATATTATTACCGCTTATACTTACTCTATAATACTATATTACGTTAACCTTATATACTACCCTCTAAAACATAAAACAACCCTAAAGCCCCTATAATAGCTACTAGCATTATATCTACACTTTAAGAACAATTAGTAGAGATATAGAAGTCCTTTATAGACGCCCTTACGCAAAACTAAGCCACTTTAACTTAATAATAAGCTAAATAAAAGGCATAATATCTATAATAATTAAGGACCTCTAAGAAGAAGTCCGCACCCTTAAGATGCTTATAATAGGGCCCTAAGACTAAATACCTTCTTTAAAGACAAATATGTGGGATAAAAGTCCTAAACCTATAGTAACTACTTACCTTAATTTAACTACTGCACTATAATAATCTAAATAACTACTAGACCCTTTAATATTTACTAGCAAATAATAAAAACTCTAATTATTCTTAAGCTAACTAGTAATACTAACTGCTACCTAACTAAAGGTAACTAACTTTGCTACGCCTTAAGTTAACTAAAAAAAGATATAGCTACCCTTATTAAACACCTCTAACTAAACTTAGTACAAAGTCTAGTTGTACTACTTAAAGCTATATATAGTAACCTAAACTACCAAGTATTACTTAGAGGAAGATAAATTATATAACTTAAGGAATAAAAAGCTTTCTAGTATACTTCTCTAAATTTAACCATTATATAAAGGAAATAGGCTAGAATAACTCTATACTAGTTAACAGCCTTATTAAGTCCCTAAGCCCTAAACTAAAATCCTCCCTAATAGATATAGACCTATTAGGAGCCCTTAATACCTATATAAATATTATTAATAAACAGTATAATAATATACTACGCCTAACACTAAAGTCCACTCCTTAATATAATATAATAACTCTATAAACATCTACTAAGTTATTATCTCAGCCTAAGCATCCCAATACTATAGATATTAATATAGGGACCCTAGAATACGCTTTACTAGGGTCCTCTAAATAAGGATAATATATTAAGCTAGGCCTTTACTTTAAATGCAAAAGTAAAGATTATATCTTAAGATACTACTCTATCCCTATACCTAATATAATTTATAAACAGCTAGTACTAACAACTATTTACTATATTAATCCTCTAGTTACTATCCCTAATCTTTACCTAATTTTAGCCCTATATTTAATAAGTACTACTTATAAAAATAAAGTTATAACTAATGTTCTATAGGAACCCCTTCCTACTTACTACTAAAAGGTATATTTTAGAGTTAAGTTGCTTTTTAGAACAGCTATATTATAGAATCTTATTAAATATATTAAATATTGCAAACCCTAACTCTTAGGATTATAGTATAACCATTAACTACTATCTTTGGTAGATAGGTTAATAGGCTAATACTTAAGTCCTAATTAATACAGGTGCTAGCGGCATAGGATTTATTAATAAGATCTTTATATAAGATAATAGGTTTACCCTAATACCCCTTAACTGGTATATTAACGTATTTAAATTTAATGGTAAACATACTATCTTAGGCCGTATTACTTATATAGTGGCCCTAAGACTCTAATACCTAAACTATAAAGGATTAATTAAGCTTTTTATAACTATCCTAGGTTATTTAGTAATCCTTAAATAACCCTAAATAAAGCTATATAAGGTAACTATTAATTAAGACAACCTTAAGCTTCTATTTACTGCCCCCTATTACAAGTAGAAGTGCCTTATAACTTACTACTTAGACTTTAAACCAAAATCTAAAAAATTCACTAAGATCTACTGGTTTAAAATTTCTACTAGCATCTACCCTATACCTAAAAAGTCCACCTAATTCTACCTACCTAAGAATTTTACCAAATTTCACTAATATAAGATTTCTCCTAACGTCTACTAAGAACTTAAAAATAATATATAACTATATAAACTAACTCTAACTACTATACCCTAAACTAAGCAGAAGCTTAAGCTTAATATATAAAAGTACTAGAAGAACTGGTATTCTATTATAAAAGGGATACTTAAAAAACCTAAACCTAAATCTAATACTAACTCTATACCTAATACTAAACCTAAACCTAAATAAGAAACTATATAAGAAACTAAGGACAATCTAAGCTTACTTAACACCTTAAATATCTATATAATTATTATTATTCATTGCTTAACGTCCGATTTGGATCCCTGTTGGGCCTATACGGACTACTCCTTATATATATATAGGGAGAAAACTCTATTTAAGAAAACCCTATAATCCGTCTCCCTGCCTTTTAGGGCTCGCTTATAAGTCACCTATGAGTCACCAGTGGTGCTCTACTACCTTACTTTTTAACCTCCTTGGGAACCACTGCTGCCGTAACAAACCTATGGACGCGCTAGTATTACATACTATACTCTACTCCTGTAGAGTTATTAGGGGGCGCCTGTTACTCGCCCCTTTACTTTCTATTGCTATTTCCTTTGCAACCCGGAACTAGTCTAGCATATTTTAGCCAATAAGCCACTAGGTAGCCGCCTTAAGGCCTTTCTATATTAAGAGCAGTATATTATAGTTTTCTATGCTAGCTGCTAAGAGCATTGCTTCTTAGCTGGTGCGTAAGGGGTATAATAGTATTACGTATTTTAGTATCTGTCTTAGCCAGCCATATTTACACCTTAGGCTACCCACTAGGATACCTACCCAGTAAAGCCAATCTTTTAGTCCTATTATTCCTGTCCTTAAGAGTGTTGCTATTGTATTTTCTGCCTTTATTAGGCCCTTTTGGAGCCCTTAGGTATTTACCCCCTATAGCATTACCTATACTACGGCTTAGGTTCCCCTTACCTAAGTCTACCTCTGTACCTTTAACTCCCATTTATCTCTCCAGCGTCGGTCTAACCAGTATTATATTACGGTAGATGGTTTTCCAGTACTCTTTTATGCTCTACTTTGGCTCCTTTCTCTCCCTTGCTATTATCTTTGCTAGCCTCTTACGCGTTTCCCTTCCTCCTTTATATAGGCCTAGGCCCTAGCGCCGTACTATTCTTCTTCTGCTTTCTCCACCTATTTTCCTAATATATCTTCCCTACTTTAGGGTTGTTGGTTCCTTCTCCTATAGGGCACCCTAGGGTCCCTCCATAGTTTATTTAGGCGTGTCTTAATATACTTTATAATATTAGAGTTACATTCCTTTTACACCCTTTGCATTGCATTAGCTTCAATATATAGTTATAAGGGGGGAATATTGGCTTCCTTCTTAAGCAGTACTGTGGCCATTTGCTTATACCCACCTATTATACTCCTAAGGCAGGCTGTTTAGACCTTTTAGAGTAGTTTAAGGAGTAATTTAGGGGGGCCTTTCTTAGTTTCTCTAGTGGCCTAAATGCTAGATCTATATATTATGGTTAGCCAGACAACTACTGTGTATAGTAGGCGTGACCTCTAGAAGCATAGACCCTATATAGAATTAACAATCCTAGATATGGCGATATACTATACTTAGCCCTTATGGGCCACTTACGCCGTATATACGCTCTACTGGAGCTTACTGTTTACCCATACTCCTAATACCCTTAGGCCTTAAACCGGTTGACCCCTAAAGCCTTAGATATAAATTATATGCTAAAGATCTACAGATTAGTTACGTTTTCTTATAAAATAGATTAGCTGGTATTTCTCTAGTAAGAATTGGACTCTATGTTATCTTACCTATTTTATATAGGTGTTATAGGCTTTCTCTAGTGTCCTATAGTTCTCTGCGGCTATTGGCCTATATATAATTAGGTTTATATTATTAATAAAGCCTATCCCCTAGGCTGCCCCTTCCTTAAAGGTATTAAGCAGGTTACTTATAAAGAAGAGGAAGAGTATAGGTAATAGAGGTGATCCTTATAGTATTCCTATTATAACTGCAATAGGGGGGCTCTAGTATCTGCTAAAGACTAATAACATTTCTTTCTAGCCTGTAAATCCTTAAATAAACTAAATAATCTATTCTGGGAAGCCCTTTGCCCTAAGGATGTATAGGAGACGCTTATAGGGTATATTATTATAGGCACCGCTAATATCTAAGCTAAGTATTAATACTATAAAGTCCTTTCGCATAGCCCATGCAGTTTTAATGGTAATAGCGAGTAGTATAAGTGCTAATAGCATTAAGCAATTCTTTCTTGCCCCTATTTGGCTTTATAGTAGTAGGGCGTGTTCCTCTACCATATCTACTATGCGGTCCACTATAACCTTTTCTAAGATCTTGCTTAGGGTGTTTTTTAAGGCAATAGGGCGGTAGCTTCCTGGGATTAAGTAGTCTGCTTTACCTTCTTTTTATAAGACAACCGTCGTTATAGATCTTCTAAGTCGTGGGTAGTAGCCTATTACAAAGCATGCTCTGGCTACGTCTGCAAGCTAAGGTGCTATAAGTGGTCTATAGGTCTTTAGGGCTTTATTTAGGATCCTATCTAGTCCTAGTGCTATATTATTTAAAAGGCGGCTAATAGTTCTGGCCATTTCTTCAGTTGTTATATCACTGTTAACCCTTAGGCGAGTCACTAGTATTTTACCAGTAATGTCGCTAAGGTCTACTAGAGCCGGTTAAGGGAAAAATCTTTCTATAAGGATCTTTACCTTCTTATTATTATTGCTTGTGGCCTATGGTTCGCCTGCTCTTTATAGGGGTAGTAGGTGTAGATCTTCTACTAGGCGTCCCGCCTTTTTCTTTACCTATTTCGCTATGGTCCAAAGGCCCTTGTTATAGGGGAGACTTAGGTTAGTAGTATATTTATTTATAAACCATCTCTAGTTATTCCTTGCTTCTTTTTTTAGGGTATTCTTTAGCTAGTTTCTTATATCTTTATATTGTCTCTCGTCCTCAGAATTATAGCTACTTATATATTTCCTCCTTCCTTATCGTTGGCCGGCTATAAGGGCCGCGCACTATGCGGACCATACATGTCACGCGTAGGGGCCCGGTTTTAAAACCGGGCAGTGCTCTTTTAGCCTACTTTTAATTGCTGCCTAGATCCTTTCTAGTCTTTAATTAATTTCCTTGGGGGTAGCTAATAAGCCTCACTTATTTAGTATTAGGTGGATTTCTTTTAGGTCTTAGAGTTATTATTTAATTATATTAAGGAAGCTATCTACGTTAAGCTTCCTTATTGCGTATCTTTTACCATTTAGTTACGCCTTAATGTCTAGATCTAGTTGTATCTGAATAGGGATATAGTCTAAAGTAAGTGCCTATTCTTCTTTAGGGGAGCACCTTTTGAGTCTCTGGTATAGGTTTTCGTCCATAATTATAAGGTTAATTGTACTTTTGGCAGTGCCCTATTACCATATAATTACACCTAGGGGGGTAGCTAGCTTAAGGCCCCTATTGTCTATAGCTCTTAGTAGGCACTCTACCTATTAATTAGCAGCAATATGGATGCCCCCCTATTATAGGTGGTAGAGGTTTATATCTCCTAGTAGGATGGACTCCGCGTGTTCAGTTTCTAGCAAGCTTATTATAGATATAATATTCTCTATCTATGCTACCCCTTCGACCCTAGGGTTATAGACATTAATAATTTATACTAGTCCCCTATATGTCTAGATAGTTATAACTGCAATATCTAGGTTAACTGCCTGCTATGACTATAAGGCAAGGCTGATATTTTTGCTAATTATAAAGTATACACGTATAGCTGCTTTTGGTTTATACAGGAGCTAGAATCCTTAGGGGCAGTATATTAATTATATATAGGTATTATAATACGGCTCTTATATAGCAAGAATATGGTATTTCTCTAGGTCTAGACTGTCTAGTAGGGGCCTTGCTAAATAGTGGTTCGTATTGCCGTAGTTATACTGTATAATAGTTAAGTGGCGGACCCCTAGTGGGGGTCCTTTGCCTCTCCTTTACTCCTCGCTTCTTCCGTTTCTACTTTCTCTAAAATGTTTAGAACTTTTATCTCCTGTGTTTACTCCCTGGCTACTACTTATTTTATATAGAGCTTTCTATTCCTATATATTATGTTCCTACTAGCCTTTCTAAATTTAAGTCTGTTATTGCCTCCAGTTCTTCCCCCGTTCTTGCCGGTTAGCTGTATGCCCCTTATAAGCTAGCTATATATATTATGTTTGCCGCGTTAAATCTAATTCTTAATTATCCTAGCCTTAAACTTGCCGTAGCCGTCTATGGGGGTCTTTTTACTAGGCGTCCTCTCCCTTATATCCTATATGTCCCTTATATCCCTATTTAGTCTAGTAATATCACGCGGCGTTGCTTTTGGCCCGTTAAGGCTTGGGATGGCTGGCTTAGCCCCCTAATATTAAAGGTAGGAAACGCTAAAAAGACACCTGCGTCCCCCTGGCTTATCGCCTATTGTTTCTATTTGTATAACCTAGCGTGTAGTTGTTCCCGTAGCTATTAAGCCTTTTCCTTTCATCTCCTATATTTAATGCAGTCTTCTCTCTCCCACGCCTTATGTGTGCTTTGGTGACAGTTCGCGTATTTTATTTGGTCTTAATTTATATATTGTCTTATATCATAGGGGCCTGTATAGTGGCCGCAGCATACCTGTGCTGCGTATGTGGACTAGGTGTGTCCCCATTATATATAGTGATAATATTGTTCCAGGCGTAGTCTATAGTTGTAGAGCCTTGTGTTGTATATAAGGCCATTTATAATTATTTCTTTTTGGATAAGAAGTTTTTGCATTCCTGGTATATATACGCTAACGATAAGGGAGCTATGCGTTTGTCTATTATCTCCCTAGCGAGTCTCTGGCGCCCCTTATATCCTCTTATTGTTCTTATTATATACTTAGTTTGTATTTTTCTGTTAAAGCTATTAAATCCGGGTAATTATAAGTCCTGGTATAAGGCGTTCTATTTGTTTTACTATCTCCTATATAGTTGCTATATTGTCCGCCTAGCGTCCCCTTTCTACCCTAAGGCTTATAGAAACCGATAGGACTTTAACTAGGTAATCTTTATAAAGCACTTTTATGCTAATACGCTCTCCTAGCCTGTCCCCTGCCCTTATAGCCCGTTCCTTTGCCTATTGGTCCTTTAGGGTGACTCTAATGTCTCTACTCCTAAGGTGTCGGACTGCGATGGCGTTATGGACCTCCTTGCGAATCTCTATAAGAACTTCTGTTTTTAATTATCCCCTAAGTTCCTCTGCCTTTTCTATATTTGGTTGTATTGTAATTATATACCCAGTTGTTGTTTTTAGGGAGGTAGGTTCCCTATACTATAGGAGCGCAGCTATGGCGGCCTAGGTGCAGTTTACCTATAGGGGGGGGTTTTATTTATCTTTAATTTTATTTAGCTATTAGAGGATTTGATTAAGGGTTTGCTAAAGGGGCGCTTAAGGTTTACTAGACTAGAGCCATTCTACTAGCTATATTAGTTCGTAATAGCTAATAGATACTCCCCTACAGTTCCGGATACTAGACGCGTCTAATAGGCTTTATATTTTGTTAAATGCCTTCTTAATTAGGGTATTTCCGCTTTCTGGTGTAGTATTCGCCCGTCCTTGTTGTTGTTGTAGGGGGCCATTATTAGGTATGGGTCTGGCGGTCACACGCAACTGCGTACCACCATCATTCCACCTGTGCCTCCCTTGTAATGTATGCATCTCAGGGGATTATTAGGGTGTTTTTCAGGGTTCTTTTAGTTGGTTTGGTCTTTTTGGGCCAGGTGCAGCAAGAGCTCTAAAAGTCCTCCCCTAAGAAATCTGGTACACTTAACTAGTAATTACTGAAATTCAGGATATCTTCTATCTATATAATTAGAGCTACCCTATTAGTATAACTTACTAAGAAACCTAAATATATAATCTTTACTATTATAATAGCCAATATTAAAAAGGCCCTAGCACTAAAAAGGTATACTAACCCTGCTATAAAAGTACTAGTATACCACTATAAGCACCTAGAGGTATTTTTATAAAAAGAAGCTAATAAGTTAGCAGAGTACTAACTATATAACTATAAGATTATACTTAAAGAAGGAAAATAGCTAGGATTTAGACTACTATATAAAATGTCTTAAAATAAACTCTAAGTGCTATAGAAGTACTTAAACAAACACCTTAATAATGGATTTATTAAAGTAAGCTCTTTGCCTATAGCTATAGCTATAATCTTTATTAAGAAACCTAGTAGCAGCCTATGCTTTTATATAGACTACCAAGCTCTTAACGCTATTACTATTAAGAATTAGTACCTACTCCTATTAATTTAAAAGACATTAAATTAATTAAATAAGGCTTATTACTATATAAAACTTAACTTTATCTATATATTTAACCGCCTTTATATTACAAAAGGAGATAAATAGTTTACTATATTCTATACTATATATAGACTATTTAAATACTTAGTAACGCTATTTAGCCTTATAAATGCCCTAAGTTTATTCTAATACTTTATAAATAATACCCTATAATCTTACCTAAACGTTTTCTATACTGCTTATATTAACAATATCCTAATATATAGTAATAACCTAACTAAATATAAGAAACACGTTAACCTTATCCTAAAAGCTCTATATAGAGCTAGCCTATAGTTAGATATAAATAAATATAAATTCTATAAAATAGAAGTCCTATACCTTAGACTTATTATTTTTATAGACGGTATATAAATAGACTTAAAGAAGATTAAAGTAATTATAAACTAGTAAGAACCTAAAAACGTTAAGGATATAAAAGCCTTTATAGAATTTACTAACTTCTACTAATAGTTTATTAATAATTTCTCTGCTCTAGTTTTACCCCTTATAGCTCTAACCTAAAAGGATAAAGCCTTTATCTTTAATAAAGAATATAAAAAGGCCTTTGCCTATTTAAAGGTTATATTTACTACCGTACCTATACTCTAATACTTTAACCTAAACTAAAAGAGTGTTATAGAAGCTAATTTATCTAACTATATTACTAGAGGTATTCTATCTTAGTATAATAAGGAGTACTGCACCCTATAGTATACTTCTTAAAATAATTAAGTCTAGCTAAATATAACTATAAGATCTATAATAAGGAATTATTAGCCATTATTAGATATTTTAAATAATAGTAACCTAAACTAAAAGGCGCTGGATTTCTAATTAAGGTCCTTAGCGACTATAAGAATCTATAGTATTTTATAACTATAAAACAGCTAAGTTATTATTAAGCCCACTAGTTAGAATATCTATCCTATTCCTAATTCCTAATTATATACTACTTAGGTATTTAAGGTTAGAAACCTAATACCCTAACCTATTTAAGGCTTTAGGGGTCAACCAATTCAAGGCCTAAGGGTATTGGGAGTATGGGTAGACAGCAAGCTCCAGTAAAGCGTATATACGGCGCAAGCGGCCCGTAAGGGCCAAGTATAGTATATCGCCATATCCAGGATCGTCAATTCTATATAGGGTCCATGCTTCCAGAGGTCACGCCTACTATATATAGCAGTTGTCCGGCTAACCATAACATATGGATCTAGCATTTGGGCCACTAGAGAAACTAAAAAAGGCCCCCCTAAATCACTCCTTAAACCACTCCAAAAGGTCCAAACAGCCTGCCTTAGGAGTATAACAGGCGGGTATAAGCGAACGGCCATAGCACTGCTTAAGAAGGAAGCCAATATTCCCCCCTTATAACTATATATTGAAGCCAATGCAATGCAAAGGGTGCAAAAGGAACATAACTCTAACGTTATAAAGTATATCAAGACACGCCTAAATAAACTATAGAGGGACCCTAGGGTGCCCTATAGGAGAAGAAACCAACAACCCCAAAGTAGGGAAGATATATTAGGAAAACAGATAGAGAAAGCAGAAGAAGAATGGTACAGCGCTAGGGCCTAGGCCTATATAGAGGAGAAAGGGAGACGCATAAGAGGCTAGTAAAGACAATAGTAAGGGAGAGAAAGGAGCCAAAGTAGAGCATAAAAGAGTACTGGAAAACCATCTACCGTAACATAATACTGGTTGGACCGACGCTAGAGAGACAAATGGGAGTTAAAGGTATAGAGGTAGACTTAGGCAAGGGGAACCTAAGCCGTAGTATAGGTAATACTATGGGGGGTAAATACCTAAGGGCTCTAAGAGGGCCTAACAAAGGCAGAAAATACAATGGCAACACTCTTAAGGACAGGAATAATAGGACTAAAAAATTGGCTTTACTGGGTGGGTATCCTAGTAGGTAGCCTAAGGTATAAATATGGCTGGCTAAGACAGACACCAAAATACGTAATACTATTATACCCCTTACGCACCAGCCGAGAAGCAATGCTCTTAGCAGCTGGCACAGAAAACTATAATACACTGCTCTTAATATAGAAAGGCCTTAAGGCGGCTACCCGGTGGCTTATTGGCCAAAATGTGCTAGACCAGTTCCGGGTTGCAAAGGAAATAGCAATAGAAAGTAAAGGGGCGAGTAATAGGCGCCCCCTAATAACTCTACAGGAGTAGAGTATAGTGTGTAATACTAGCGCGTCCGTAGGTTTGTTACGGCAGTAGTGGTTCCCAAGGAGGTTAAAAAGTAAGGTAGTAGAGCACTACTAGTAACTTGTAGGCGACTCGCAAGCGAGCCCCAAAAGGCGGGGAGACGGATTATGGGGTTTTCTCAAATAGAGTTTTCTCCCTATATGTATATAAGGAGTAGTCCGCGTGGGCCTAACAGGGATCCGAATCGGACGTTAAGCAATGAATAATAATAATACCCTAACCTAATATTTATAAAATATACCAGTATAAGAAGAAGTGCGTGCCTACTATAATTAAACCCTACTTTACCATAAGCTATTTAACCCTCCTATTAAAGATATTATAATATACATCCTTAAAATAACTAATTAACCAATTAAATAGATAATAGTTAATAAATACCTAAATAATAAGTTTATCTAAGAGACGCTTAAGCTAATTTAAAATAGCGTTAGACGCTCTAAAAAGATCTCTTTAAGTAAATATAAAGCTTGCGGAGACTGCTTATACTACTAAAACCGCTTAATTATACCTAACTATAATAAACTTAAGCTTAAGCTCCTTAAATATATATATAACCTACTAGTAACTAGTTACCTAGGCTAAAAAAACCCTAAAACTGCTTTAATGGAAATATTACTGGCTAAATATATATAATATAATATAAAGGTATGTCTTTAGCTGCTATACCTGCTAATAAGCTAAAGCTTTATATAAGATATATAACGGCTTTCTAAAGCTACTACCTATTCCGGACTAAAGATAGAAGGATATCTTAATTAACTTTATTATTAAGCTCCTTATAAGTAAAGGCTGTATAAATATTATAGTAGTTATAGACTAACTATCTAAGATAAAACACTTAATTGCCTGCCCTAATATGTTAGCGTCTACTATTACCTAACTGTTCCTAAACCATATATAGAAACTCTATAAGCTCCTTAAAATAATTATCTCTAATAGAGGTAGCTAGTTTATCTCTATATTCTAGAAAAAACTAACTACTTAATTTTATATTAAAGCACTATTATCTATAGCATACTACTTAGAAATAAATAGTTAAATAAAATGTGCAAATACTATAATAGAATAGTATATTTAGATATACACGTTGTATTTATAGGACAACTAAATAGACTGGCTTGTATTTACTAAGTTTACTATAAATAACTCTATTTTAGAAACTATAAAGGTCTCCCTATTCTTAGCTAACTATACTTAATACTTATAAATAGGTTTTAAACCCTTTAGTAATGTTTCTTATCTAGCTTATTACGCTTTATAAGTTATAGAAGTAAATAAATTTATAAAGAAGATAGAAGAACTATAAGAGTTCCTTATTAACAAAATAATATCGGCCTAATCTGTCTATAAAGCTATAGCAAATAAGAATTAAACCCTAGCACTAGCCTACTAAATTAGTAACTTTATCTAGCTAGATACAAAAAATCTAAATATAAAATAACCTACTAAGAAACTTAATTAGAAGAACACTAGCCCTTATAAGGTTGAAAAAGTTATCTCTCCTTATGCCTACTAACTGAAGCTCCCTAATACGGTTAAAATCTACCCCATATTCTATATATTAGTCCTCTATCTTACCGCCCCTATATTAGACGCCCTACCTAGACAGATTTAAGACCCTCCCCTACTAGTTAAAGTGGATGGTAAGGATAAGTACCTTATTAAAAGAGTTAATAATATTAAGTATAATAAACAGAAACGCAAATATATATACCTTATAAAATGGAGAGGCTTTATTAAGCCCTTATAAGAACCCGTTAACTCTATAGGACTTATATAAGCTATAGAAGACTTTTATAAACTCTACCTAGAACTACTATAGCCCTATCTTGCAGAAGCTTAAGTTTAAAGAAGGGGTACTATTATGGGACACCTCTGTGATACCTTATATACGTCCACCTATTTCTACCTATTTCTACCTATTTCCACTAACGTAATAAGAAGAGACTGACCATAAGACGATAAACCAATAGCAATTTGCTGGCAATCTACGGCAATCTAATGGCAATCTGCCGAATTCTGCTATATTCTACTAAGTCTACTAAATCCTACCAAGTTCTGCTAGGACCGCTACTTAAATCCTATTCTACTTTGTGTATATATTAACTAAGTAACCAAACTAATAATATATACCCTTTCTTCCCATTTCTTTACCTTCTTTCCTTATGCAATGTCTTAACTTTATTACGCAGTTTATAGTAGTATGATCTTTAATTAACGTCTAATACGGATCCTATCTAGGCCCACGCAGATACTTGCCGTCGCAGGGGGGAAAACTTGTAAATTGATAGGAAGAAAACCCTGCTGTGTAGGGAATGGAAAAACCCTATAAGCCACCTTAGTAGGATAAAAAACCCCTGATTTGCTATATTTGTCTATAGCAGCGGCCCTATGGGCCTACAGCTACGTCCTGTCCTCCTTGAATGTTTAAACTTTATGGGAACCACTACTTCCTTCTCTAGCTTATCCAAAGCTAGGGTTTACTACGTCCTAGCTAGGCCTCGCTATATATGCTATGTGCTTTGTGTTCTATATCTTAACTATCCCCTATGTGCTATCTCCTGTAGACTATTACCATATACGCTATGCCTCCCCCCCCCTAGAGCTATTGAAGGTGTAAGGGGGATTTATCTGTTTTAACTACCATAATACTAACAGCAGGATATATTGTGTTGTGTTTTAGGTATCTTTTGTGCCTAGGCCCCAGCTAGGCCCTTTCCAAGGGTTACTACTCCTTAAAAGGAGACAAGGAGAACCGTGGGTCGCAATCCAGGCTGCTAGGTATTTAGTAGTTGATGGCGAGTGACCGCATGCTCCGCGGGCGATCGCCCTAGGGGTTAGGAGGGGCCGTATATTTACTCGTTCGTTCGCAGTCGCCGTTTGTTAATATGAGGTCGTCAATACTTTCAATTGGGGGTCGGGGGATGTTATCGAATACTACGCATCTATGTTAGATCGTACAGGTGCCCTAATAGAGCAGTGTAGAAGTAGCTGTTATTATAAAGGGGTACCATCAGTGGTGGTTTTCAAGATCTCACCATCCTATATGAAAACTTTTCACCACCACCCACAACGCTCGCAACTACCACCACGAAGTCATATCGCACGCTATGTGACGTCTCTGCGTTGGCTCTAAGTCTGAACTTCAAAGACCCAGGTTCGTAGCCGTCACCACGTATAGGTGCAGAGTCCGTTTTCGACGGCCTCACACAGTTTATATACATAGCTTAATAATATCTACTTTACTATATATTATTACCGCTTATGCTCGCTCCGTAACACCTTGCTAATATTAAACCTTATAACTTAGAAGCTCTAATTTACCAAGATTAGGCGCTAGATTAGGAACTAAAGTATTTAGTATATTATTATTAAATTCGCCATCCTATATATTATTACCAAGCCTAATAGGTGGATAATTAATAGTAGGAGTATAATTGCCTATAGTCTAGGAGGGGGGTAAGCTCTTAAGTTACTAAAATTAGAATCTAGCTTATTAATAGAAGGTAGCTAATGCCACGGCTAGCTTTCCGTGGGAGCAATCCAATAGATCAAGCAATAATAAGGGGCTATATTATGAATAGACTAAGGTAAGGGCTCAAAGAAAGGGGCGCGGTAGACGACTATGTACATGTTCGGTAGTCGGGGCAACGTCAGGACAACGTTGATCCGTGACCGACGACGCCTTAATGGTAGCTATGTAGACGAACCGTCACAGCTAATCTAATATAGAACTATTCTTAGGTAAGCTGGTAAGCTAGTTACTATATATTTTAACGTTACGGTAATCTGGATAATTAACCTTTAAAAAGGAAAGCTAATATACTATAGCAGAGCGCCTTATAGTATACCGCTTGGTAAACTGTTAACTTAGGTATTCGCCACCCTCTGCTGCTATAGGCCTTATAACCAGTATATTGAGTTTAGAAGGTAGCCGTGGTAGCTACCTCTAAGTCTTTAGTATATTCTGGCCAAAGCAGCAGATATAGCTAGTATAGCAATATTGCTAGCCGTATAGAAGTCACGACGGGCTCGTGCACGCTACGGGCTCGTGCACGCTCATCACCCCTCGCCGGTCATCTTGCAGCGCACACAACTCCACCAATTTTCAACAGATTTCAATAAAGAATAGGTAAAATTAAAGATGCGATCACGGAGCTTCACCTCCAAGAGAAAAAGAATATCCAGGCTGTGGTAGATAAGTATGGGGTTAACCAAAGCACCCTCTTAAAGTAATTTAATGGAAAGACGGGCAGCAAGGTCAATAGCTATAATTCTTAAAAGATTCTCACCCCCAGGCAGGAGAGGGCTCTTATCAATTGCATTAACAACTTATCTAAAATGGGGCTGCCCCCTTCGCATTAAATAGTGCGAAATTTAGCCTTAGAAATAGCTAGAAGAATGCTAGAAATTAACTAGGCTTTACACTAGGTTAAACAGAAATTAAAAAAGCTCTAATTAGGATACCTTATTCCTATTAATAAATCTAGGAAGAGGGCTAACTTAGTGCTATATTACAGCCTCTACTTTAAGCTCTTAGGATAAAAGATAAAGGAATATAATATTAAGCCAGGTAATACCTAGAATATAGATAAAAAGGGCTTCCTTATTGGTCATATAAAAAAGAAGCGGAGGATCTTTAGTAGGAGTGCCTTTAAGTTAGGAAGAATATAAAATATTATTTAGGATGGAAATAGAGAGTGGATTACAGTAGTAGCAGCCATCTACACAGACCAAACAGTACTTATACTAACTCTTATCTATTAAGCCACAACAAATAATATCTAAGATATATAGCTAGAGGATTTTAACCCTAATAAACATAACTGCTTCTTTATATCAACGCCTTCTAGATAGACCAATAACAACCTTAGCCTTTAATAGTTAAAGATCTTTAATAGAGAGATAAAGGCAAAGGCTAAAAGATATTAGAGGCTTATTATTATTAATAGCCACGGTTCTTATATAAATATAAAGTTCATTAAGTATTGTAATAACTACAGGATTCTTCTAGCTATCTATCCTCCTTATTTAACTTACCGGCTTCAGCCTTTAGATATCTCTCTCTTCTCTCCTCTAGCTATTTACTATTTAGATAGATTAAACCAGTTCCTTATAAATTATAAAGGACTCTTACGCTTCACAAAGAGAGACTTCTTTAGGACCTTTTAGGTAGTATAGGAGAAGGCTATAACACTAAATAATATAGCCAGTGGGTAGAAAAAGACTGGTATATACCTATAGGATGTTACGGACGCTTTAAGTACAATATTATAACTACTTAGGGAAGAGTCGCAGGAAGCTAGTTGGTTAATATAGGCACGGTCTAGGATAGATCCGGTGGAACCATGTGACAAAGAATGGTAAGCGAGTCACATAATGTTATACGCAGTATATAAAGTATACGCAGTATACGCCCGCGTATAACACGTATAACACGTACCTTACATACAAGAGAGGATTTCTTAGAAGTACGGTTATGTATTTAAAGGACCTTAGTCCCTACTATAGATAGTTCTCTCCTTATAGTAAATCTTAAAATACAATTAGAGTTAATCTGTTAGGCAACCACTCTATTAGTTATTATTATATTGTTAACTCGTTCTTACCTACATACCCAGCCTAATAATAGGACCCGTAGTAGTTCCTACTATAAGGTTCCGTTACACATTCACTACCAAGGTTATAGTATTAAATAAGATTAAATAATATGCCACCCAAAGTACTAGTTATAACGGCGTTAACGGCAGCCATAACCTTAGGACCAGGAGACACCAGTATAGCAGATACGGATTCTTAAGTAATTACGCAAGGTTAGTTATAAGAAATGGTTAATTACTTATAAGATAATAATAGGATACTTAAAGAACGCATTAATGGAATTAGAGCAGCAAAAATCAAGCTACCTTTAATTAAATGGTTCTTAGGAGAGAAGTTAAAGCTTAAAGGATTTCTTACGTAGATGCACTTTAAGGTAATATAAGAAGGAGCGAAGTTAGCAATATTATTAGATTAAGTAGCCTATATAGGATTATTCCTAACTAGAAAGGTACTTAAGTGGTTTAAACCATATCTTATAGAAATATAGGCTAATAGCATAACAACTACTAACCAGGACGTACGGTATATATTTACTAGTTAGAACGGGTTCGCGAAATAACTAATATAGATATTTAGAGATCTAGAGGCCATAACCACAGCAGAACAAAAGCTTTAGAACTTAGTACAATGCACTTTAGTAATTAAGTATACAATACAGTTTTAAACACTAGCCACGCAGGTTAAGTAGAATAATAGGGCGCTTATAGTATAGTACAAACAGGGACTTAAGGCTAAAGTCTAGGACGTAATTATCCTAATAGAAGATGTGGATACTCTAAGGGAGTTAATAGATTAGTTAATAAAGATTAATAATAGGATCTATTAAAGGGAATAAGTTAAGAGAGGGCAAAACAGAGTTCCATAGTTATATAAGGCGCAGAGTACGCAACAACAGACATAGAGTTAAAAACCATAGAATAGCGCAGAGCTAATAGACCTAATTAGTACCAAAGAAACCCAAAGGTGGGAAAAGAAACTATAGAAACCTAGAGGTTAAGGATTAAATAATTAAAGGACCTAGGAGCAGAGGCTAAACCAGGGATTTTAGCAGTAGAAAATATTTAGGCGGACTCTATAGCAAAAAAAATAGTTTAAAGATAGGGCTTATATAAATTATAGAAAACAAGGTTATTTTGCTAGAGACTATAGAGGTAGTTAAAGTAACTACGCAGTAAAGGGAACTAGGCTAGTAGACGGCACATATATATAGAGGGACAACAGTGCACTATAAGGAATAAAAGAGTGTTTAATTAACAGTTTTATATATTATTACAACAACGCATACCAAATTTATAAGGATGCTAAGTATAGCGCAAGCTATTGGCTATAGGAGCCATTATTATCTAAGTTTAGAGAAACCAATAAACTAGCTTATAGATCGGATATTAAAGATAATAAATTTAATAAAGGCAAAGTATTTACTAATAATAAGGCAATAAGGGCAGCTTACTAGAAGCATACAGACCTTAGAGAAGTTAAAATAGAAGTAGAAACTAAGACCATTACAGAATAGGGTTTAGTAACGGATATTATAACACCATTAAATACAATTTCCATTGCTTTATAAGACAATAGGAGTAATGTTTAAAAGAAACTAAGTAAGTAGATAACTACTAGTGCTAGCTTATTACTTAATAAAGGTAAAAGGCCACAGGCTTAAAATTCTTAAGAAGAGATAAAAGAAGCTTAAAATTCTTAAGACAAGATAAGATATACCTAAGGACCTACAACGGATAAAAACTAATAGGAAAGGGTAGTAACTTAGTTTAGTAATAAACAAATAAGTATAGGACGCAAGTTTAAGAACTATAAGTTTAGAGAACAAATAAGAACGTTAATAATCCTAGGTAAACATAGTATTTAGCCTAAAAATTAAACAGTTAATACTAGGATTAAAAAGCAAAATAACTATAAAGATCCAGCTACAAGACGCAGAAAATAAGAAACTATGGATAAGTTTAAAACAAGAATTATTATATAGTAGGAGCAAAAGCTAGACAAGAGGTCAGCTATGCTAGGTTATATAAGGGATAGAGCACCTATATAAAGAGTTACTAATAGGCCAAGTGTAGGGACACCTAGGGTAAAGTAGTTAGATAAACTAGAATAAGAAGAGAATCTAGATATTCTAACTAGGTTTAAAGAAAGATATACTAAAGGATGTTATAATATAGCAATAATAAGGTACTTTCTAATAGATAGACTATATACACTAAACCAGTTATATAGAAAGTGGTATAGGTAATAACACAATAACAAATAGAAAGATTTTTATATATAGCTAGATAAAAAAGTTGTCTAAGACTAACCTATTACGGAAAAACGCATAAGTTATATTAAAGGAGCATTAATTATAACGTTAAGGAACCTAGAAGAAGGATCTAGGGACTAGAGAAGTAAGTAATAAATCTTAGTACCTATAGCAGAAATACTAGTAGTCAGGTTAACTAGGTATAGATTTAAACTTAAGGATAAAGATAAACTAAGAGTTAACCCAAAACATATAGCGCATTATATACTATTATGGATAGCTTATATGGATGACACGTGCAATATATATAAAGCACTAAAAGATAAGAACCGGAAGTACTTAGTAAGGATATATTAGGCACCAGAGGAAAAGTGGTTTAGAAATGCTAAGTATATACATAGATGGCACCTAGTAGAAGTATAAGGTTAAGGAGACTTAATGCTTTAACCAGGAAGATTCCTTATAGAAGAATACCTAGATAGATAATAGTGGTAAAAGTGCCTAGAGAACACTTATCTATAGCATATAGAGGAAAAGAAACAAACTAAGTATTAGCTAAAGTTAGACTAAGTACAAGCAGAATTAAGCAGCTAATAGTTAGAAAAAGGGGAGGCGTATAGAACTAAAGGGAACTAGTATTAAAGCCTTAAACCCTTAAAGGAATTTAAGGATAACACCTAAATTTATAAGTTAAATGGCAAGATTAGCAGTTTAAAGCATTAGTAGATAGTAAAGTAACCAGAAACCATATATCACCAAAGGCAGTAGAAAGAATAGGGTTACCACATAGATAAAAAAAACACCCGTATCTACTTACAACAATTTTAGGAGATTAGATAGCCTATAGAGAAGGCGTTATTAATCTTAAAATAAGACCTATTTAGTTAACTATTAAAGGAAGACCAGTTAGAATGTCTTTTAATATCCTACCATTAGGATAGGATAAGGCGATATTAGGAATGCCTTAGTTATAGAAGTACAATCTAAAAATCGATTAGGTTATAGGTTAGGTTAATATTAAGGAAACTTAATAGCGCAAAATACAATAGTAAACCAAGTTAGTATAGTACCAAGTTAGAGCGACATATAAAGAGACTAAGTGAGGCTTAAGTTATATACCAAAGAGATACCATAAGTATGGTAAAAAGTTATAGTTACTAGAAAGTAAAAAGCTATTAGAGCATACAGCATAGGACCATAAGATAGAATTAAAAAAGGGAATAAGTCTAAAGTTCTTTCTAATCTATAAGCTTACTAAAACGGAGTTAGTAGCACTTAAGGAGTTTATCTAGGAGAACTTACGCAAGGGATATATTAGACCATTATAGTTATTAGCAAGATATCCAGTACTATTCATCCTAAAGAAAAACGGAAAACTTAGGATGTGCATAAACTATAGATAGTTAAATAGCATTACTAGGAAGGATAAATATCCTTTACCCTTAATTAGTAAAATCCAAAATAGAATAGGCAACGTAAAGATCTTTACAAAGATAGATCTAAGATAGGTGTACCATTAGATTAGAATTAAGGAAGGCAACAAATAGAAGGCAGCCTTTAGGTTAAAGAAAGGACTATATAAACCATTAGTTATACAATTTAGACTTATAAATGTACTAGTAACGTTCCAGAAGCGAATTAATAGTATATTAGGAAAACACCTAGATGAGTTTATTATAGCATACCTTAACAATATTATCATCTACTTAGAGAATAAGGAAGAACATAGAAAACACGTTAAATAGGTCTTAAAGAGACTACAAGAAAAACAGATGCCAGTAGTAATTAAGAAATACAAGTTCTTCACTAAGAAGACTAATTTTGTTAGATTTATTATTAAACTAGGCCAACTTAGCATAGATCCAAAAAAGATTAAGGCTATAGTAAATTGGCAGGAACTAGAGAACGTTATATAGTTAAAATCATTCCTAGGGTTTTGCAATTATTATAAAAGGTTTATAGTGCAATAGTTAAAGGATATTAAGCCACTTACGCAGTTAATAAAGAAAAAAGAACTATAGGTATAGGGAAAGGAGCAATAAGAACTATTTAAGAGAGTTAAAGGATTGTTTACCTAGGAGCCAGTTCTTAAGATCTATCAACCAGGCCTAGAGACGGTTGTAGAAACAGATATATTAGACTTTACACTAGGGGTATACTTTATATAGAAACATTAAGATAGATAGCACCCAGTAGCATACTATAGTTAAAAGATGACACTACTAGAGTTAAACTATAACATCTACAATAAGGAGTTATTAGGTATAGTTACAGCACTTAAGAAATAGAGAGCATTCTTATAAGGCACAGAGAAACTATTTGTGGTTAAGATAGACTATAAGAACCTTATAGGATTCCTAATAACAAAGGAACTCAACCAAAGACAGGTTAGATAGGCGGAAATGCTTATAGAATACTATTTTAAAATTCAGCATACCAAGGGTACAGATAATACACGAGCAGACGCTCTAAGCAAAAAGGCTAAACTATAAAGTAATAAAAAGCTATTAGGAGCTTTATTACGAAAGGATCAAAACAGATTAATTAGGTATAATTATCCAAAGATTATAGCAACTAAAGAAAGCCAGATCTATAAATTACTAAAAAGTAATTGGATATAGAAGATCTAAAAAGCATAGGTAGAGGATCTAGACTTAGAGAAATATAAAAACAGAGAAGCAACATATATACCTAAGTCTATTACAGAAGAATTTATTAAGGAATTCCACAAGGGAATAACACAAGGACATAACGGAGCTATAGGCTTAGTATTAAGACTTTAGAAAGAGTACATTATTTAAGGAATCTAGGGACTAGCAAGATAAGTTATAAAAGAATATCTAGATTGCCAAAGAAACAAACCGACAAGGCATAAGCCGTATAGAGGGCTACAACCTATTAAAGTACTAGGAAGACTATAGGAAGTTATATTATAGGACTTTATTATTAAGTTACCAAAGTTAAGAGATCCTATTATAGGACAAGATTATAACGCGATTTTAGTAGTAGTGGATAAGCTAACAAAGTAGGGATACTTTATAGCGTGCACTAAAGAGATATTAGTAGAAGATATCGCTAGAATCTATATAAAGGAAGTATTTACAAGACATAGAGCACTAGATAAGATTATATTAGACAGAGATCCAAGATTTATAGCAGCATTTTAGAAAGTGTTTCTAGCAGAACAAGGGGTTTGCGCAGCAACATCTATAGCATATTATCCGCAGACGGACAGACAAACGAAAAGACTAAACTAGACACTAGAACAGTATCTAAGGCATTATATTAATCACGCATAGAATAATTGGGTATCGTTATTACTAGTTATATAGTTTGCATACAATACAACACCATAAGAGGGAATAGGGACATTACTATTTAAGGCAAATTACAGATATAAACTAAGAACGTCATTATCGCCATATTAAGCAAAAAAGATGAGTAGCACAGCTAAACAAAGAATAGAGACATTAATAAATCTTTATACAGACCTTATAGAAACAGCTAAACTAGTATAAAAACGAATAAAAAGGTACTATAATGCTAAGAGATCTAAGGGACCAGATCTTAAGGAGGGAGATAAAGTATAGCTACTATATAAAAATTTTAAGAGTCAACAACTAAGCAAGAAGTTGGACCATATTAGACTAGAACCTTTTAAAATTAAATAAAGGATTTTATTAATTACGTATAAGTTAAACCTACTAGCCAAAATAAAGATCTACCCTATACAATATATCGCAATACTAGAGCCAGTATATAGGAATACTAAGCCACCAGTCTATAAGGCAGACATGTATAGAGGACAAGAGGAAAACAAATAGCAAGTTTTAAAGATTATTAGTTATAAGGATATAGATAACAAAACATAGTATAAAGTAAAGTAGATAGGCTATAGTAAGACTACCTAAAAACCACTAAGCAACCTAGAGAACGCTATAGGAAAGGTAAAGGAGTATTAAAAGAGAGTAGGTTAGGCAATATTAATAAGAAAGAATTACTAAAGAATAAGTTACCTAAGGGGGACCTAAGAGGAGCAATTGCCGAGCTACTCAGAGTTATTTCCCTTATAGGAGGAGAACTAGTCCTTTTATTACCTAGCTTATTAAGACCCTATTAAACAAGTTTCTACTCCTTAGAATAAACCTTCTTATAAACCTTTTTAAGATGGGTTAACCGAGCGAATGCAACCTACTAAGACTTAAAGGAGTGACGTTAAGCCTTAAGGGCCCAAGCGGTCTCTTCAGCAGAATAGTAGAGTTTAGCACATATAGCGGCCAACTCGGACTTAAGCTTTATAGTAGCAGATTAAACACAAGACCCTATAATAAGTTACTTAGGGAACTTAAAGACTGTTAAGAGTCATAGGACGCGTATACTTAGTGTTAAAGATAGAGCAAACGTCACAGGACAATTAAATATTTGCTTTAGTACACTCCAAGCAAAATAAGGGTTGTCAAGATAAGGGACTTACTATCGCAATATATACCAACCCCGCTTTCGCACAACAAGAATACGGAGATAACATTATCTCACTAAGTAACAGTATAGCAGCCATAGTACAAGCACGACGTTACGCTTGTAAAAAAGAGGAAGCTTTAGGTATAATAAGTAAGGATATTAACTAGACTAATTAGACAGATATTACACCTCTAGTAGACAACTTAGAGATATTAGGAATCTTTAAGGACAAAGATAAAGAGGAGGGAGATAGTATTACGGACGCTTTAAGTACAATGTTATAACTACTTAGGGAAGAGTCGTAGGAAGCTAGTTAGTTAATATAGGCACGGTCTAGAATAGATCTAGTGGAACTATATAATAAGGAATAGTAAGCAAGTCACATAATATTATACGCAGTGTACGAAGTGTATGTAGTGTACGCCTATATATAACACGTATAACACGTACCTTACGTACAAGAGAGGATTTCTTAGGAGTATGGTTGTGTATTTAAAGGACCTTAGTCCCTACTATAGATAGTTCTCTCCTTGTAGTAAATCTTAGAATACAATTGGAGTTAATCTATTAGGCAACCACTCCACCAGTTATTATTATGTTGTTGACTCGTTCTTACCTATATACCCAGCCTAATAACAGGACCCGCAGTAGTTCCTACTACAAGGTTCCGTTACATAGGACCCCAATACGGTGTTAGAGTAATTTAACGCCAAAAAGGAAGAAGATAAAGAGAGACCATCTTCTAGTAACTCCACAGGCTTAATCCTTATAGCTAGTAATTAGAAGAAGATAGAAACCTAGCTAAAGCAGGTGGTAGAGGATATAGTTTAATCTAAAACTAATAGATGGGTAAGGGCTCTTACCCAGGATATTTATAAGCTTATAGCGACTAATATACTTCTTTAAAGCCGCATTTAAGGCTATTAGAAAGCTTTTAAGATAAAATAAAGAAAGGGAAAGAGGTAGAAAAATCTCTTTTAGATTCTAGCATTAAATAAAGGTGGTAGAGCTATTGTCTACTCGCCTAATAAGGTACAAGAGGCCCAAGAGCTCCACTAAGAGAAAGAGGATACCAAGGAAGCTAATATAGTTCGCAAAGCAAAGGATAAGGTGCGAAGGTAGCTGGCAAAGAAAGACAAGCAAAAAATTAATAAAATAACAAAGGCTAGTAAAGCTACTAAGCAAAAGCATAAGGAGGATGCTAAGCAAGAGAAAAAGCGCCTTGTAGATAAGGCTTAATTTATACAAAAGTTTAATACATAGCTTAAAGCGGAGAGAAGATTGATACAGGAGAAGCAGAAGGTTAAGCAGGTTGTATTTACTATTCCAAAGGAGGCTTCTATTAAGGAGGAGTACGAGGTGGAGGATAGGGTTGTAAAGGCGGCCTCCAGGCGGCCTTAACAAATGCGCAACCCCCCCAAATAGCACGGCGACTCTGTAATCACAATAGAATAAAAGCGCAACACCGGGGGACTCTTAGATTTTAATTTAATAGAAATCTATAAATATTTGGTGGAGTTATAAGTTTTTAAAGTTCGTGATAATACGTAATCAAACCATGCATGAGCCCGTAGCGTACACGAGCCCGTCGGCACTTCTATACGCACAACTTGCAGATAAATATATATACGCGTAATTAGAAGCTCCTTTACCGCGGTAAGTATAGGTAGGAAGCTAGGAACAGGCCCTAGATTAAGCTCGTTGCCTTTACTAAATAGGGAAGGAAGGGCTAGATCCTTAAGGCTATTGGCGTCCCTAATATAGGCTTTATATACACTAATATCATCACCCTCTATAGCTAGGCCTATTTAAAACCACTGCTCCTTGTAACGCCTATACGTCTCTATATATTTAGCTTATAGCGCACTCCTAAACTTCTTAATTTGCTCCTAATTAACAGCTAAAATAGGTAATATAGCCGTAGTTAGAGCTTGCCCTAAAATAGGTAGTATTGACACTAGGGTAGGTATTGCCGTTAGAGAAGGTATTGGAGCCTTATCTAGTGTATATAGTAGAGGAGTCTATAAGTGAGTTTTACCCTACCAATTTCGAAAGCGGTGCTCCCGTTATATTGCTCTAATTGCCCTCTATTACTAAGCAATTTTAGGGGTATCTTAACTATTTTAGCCACGAGGTAAAAAGGCGTTCTTAGCACCGTTTCTAGGTAGAGCATTTAGCTGGCGCCTTATAGAATAAGTTTTAGTAATAGAACCTAGCTCCATAAGAGCTTTCCGCTTATTTAACTATATTTAGAGGCCTAGAGAAATAAGCAGAAGTAGAGGTAATATATAGGGGAAACGCGCCTTTAACCGACATAATTGACATAGCTTTAAAAGCTTAGTAGATGGGCCGTTCTTAATAAAATTAATACGGGGTTGTATTAAACAGCATTTGCTGCACCTAATCAAAGCAGGCTCTGCCATAGCTAAGACGCGTATAGTAGTATTAATAAATGTTAACAAAGATGTCAACCAAAAGGTAATTTAATGTTCCAATATTTTAATGTTCGTCACGTGTATTCTGCAAGTAGATACTGCCCGCAACTTTTTTTTGGACCAATCAGAAGTTGGCTTAGCAAAGTTTGAAATCTGGATCCGTACCTCGTAAACTCAGTCAATAAGATCGACTATATTACTCCTCCAGCTCGTCCTTCTCGTCCTCCTCTTTAGGATTGTTGCTATCCTCGAGCGGTATTACCTCGCTTAACGCGTTGCTGTCGTCGTCGACCTCAATAGCCGCGAGAGTCTCTTCCAGCGGCTTTTCGCCTACGGCGCCTTAGTATAGCGAATAACACCAAGGGAGAGGTGGTGATAGAGGTTAGTGGAGGGAGGAACGGTCTTATTAAGGGCGACATTATAAGCTGTTGGTAGGGGGGGTAGGCGGACATCTACAGGAGCTTCTTGCGATCACGTGATAGCTTCGCTAGTACCAGAAAATCTATGGCAGCAGTAGTTGTCACGAAGTTCATGTAGAGGGGTTCATTGATGCAATGGGTTGATAGATTGATGATCTGGTATCGTGTCTTGAGTGACGTTTCTTGGGGGCCCTCGAGCTTCGAGCTACGAAGAGATTTTACAATGCACGTGCTCCGTGCACGTGACTCGTGCACGTGACCCACGCCTTTAGAGAATACAGATTATCTAACACACCCCCTTAGCTTTGAGCTCTTTGAGGTCAAAGCTAGCCACCTTCTCGTGTCCGTCAATGAGTCAATTGAACCGTAATCTCATCTAAATCCTTCCGTCTTGCTCTAATACTGTCCCTTAGGTCCTCTAGTTGCTTCTCCTTATCCAGCTGCTCCTTGATATCCACTATCCCGATTATATTAACGAAGCTTTGAAACCTCTGCTTGGGCAGAGCCTTTGTAAGTCCATTAGCGATTATCTCCTTTGTCGCTGTCTATTAAAATTGTACTCGTCTTATTGCGTATTCCTAACGTAGCTAGTATTAATGGATGTCAACATGTTGGAGCTTTATAATTAGCTTTACCGTGTCTTTTATAATTAGTTGGAGCATCTGCGTGTTGTTATATTTAATAATTAAGGGCTCATTTAGGCGTAATATTATTACTTTAAACAGCCTACTAATAAAGATAGCTTCTTTTACTGTTTGTAATAGGGCTAATAACTCAGCTTCTGTGCTTAACGTTATTACTATACCCTGCTTGTTTGCTTTCTAGGCAATTAGCCCCCTAAATAGCTTTATAATATATCCTTACGAGCTCTTTCTGTTAACGGAGTTGTCCGCAAATAATACATCACTGGTATAGATAAATAATTGCGCTTTACCTCTACCGTCTCTTCTGTCGTCTTATTCTTTGTTGCGTATTCCTTTGTCTTTCCCTCTACCATTCGTTTCTTCCTTATCTCCTCTATAGTAGATTGCTCTACTCCTCGTGCTATATAGGTACTGGATTACTGTCTGCCGCTTGATAGTGCTCTTGGCTTGGGTTTTAATTGAACCTTGCCAGCCATAATACTGCAAAAGCAATATCCGGACGCGTTGTAGTGGCTATATAAAGTATTAAACCCATTTTTCTCTAATATAGCATTGTAGAAGCTGCTTCTCTTAGTAGGGACATAGGACGGACTAGTAGGTCTATATTGGGGGACGGAAGCGTCGGACGGATTAATTGGTGATTAGTAGGGAGGAGTTCCGATTCTGCCATAGGAGTATCTAGAAGACGCCCTCTAAGATCTATCTTATACTAGTTAGCTATCTTCTTAATATAGGCTTCCTAGAATAGCTATAGGAGCCTTTAGCTACGATTATATAGTATATAGATTCCTAGGAACCATTTTAGCTCGCCAAGGATACTTATCTAGTATTCCTTACATAGCTCCTTAATTGTTTCTTAAGCTTTCTTCTTATCTGTCTTTTGGTAGCAGAAGACAATATCGTTAACTTAGAAGAAGACGACTATTCTACCTTTTAGTATAATATATGGCTCCTAAGGTACCTCTTTAAATCCCAATTCGTTTAACGAGCTCGTGAGATTCTTCTGCCATAATAGTGGTAATCGTTATAGTCCGTATAAGGCTTTTCTTAAGCGCAGTACTTTGTCTATCTTTCCTTTGTTAAACCCTGGCGGTAGCTTTATATAGACGACCTTGTTAAGATCGCAATAGATAAACGCATTAACTGCATCTATCTGTGTCGTCTCTAGGTTGAATTTTGTGGTGATCGCTATAAGGGTTCGGAAGGTCGTACTAGCTAATATAGTAGCTCTTATAGGTAGGTCTCCTGGGGCCTATTAATTTCTATATACTACTAAGCGTGCCTTATATTTCTGGAGAAATCCGTGCTTATCTGTCTTATAGATAAACACCTATATTAAGCTAAGGATCTGCTGTCCCTTTATATACTTCTTTTCTGTTTCTTAAAACGACCTTATTTGATAATAAGATTAGAAATGGGCTCGTTAAGCCTCTTAGAACTGATCTTAAAGAGGATACGTATTAAGGTCCTGGATTAACTAAAGTGGCGGAGGTAGGTTCTTCCTATGTAATTTAATATTACGTATTCTGCCTAATTTCAGCTTACTGTTATTAAGTTGACTATTAAGGTTAAACTTCCTTCCTGCTAAGAAGGCGCTGTAATAGGCTAACGTAATCCTTTTAGCAATAAAGTCTTTAAACCTATTATCGCTAGCTTCCTTAAACGAGTCTTTAACTAAGTCATTGGACACCCCCTAAGTATTAAACACATCTCCTACTTAATAAGCGACGTCTTAATCAGTACCTTATATATCTAACTTTATAGGATACTTAACATAAAAGGTATATAGAGATTCTTCGTCTTCTTCTATTAGAGGTGGTGTATAGTACGCATCTTTAAGAGCTCTTGCAAGCTCGAGATCTGCTAACTTATTAAAGGTTTAAACTGGCTTATTAGCGTCGTCGTTGTCTTCCTCTTAAATTAACGGTTCAAATATTTCTTTATTGTCTTTTAGAAGGACCTCATTCTTAGTTAGGGTATTAGGGAGTTAAATCTTCTTAATTAGCGTATCTAATTTAGCGTATAGGTCCTTTAAGATATCCGTTTACTTGCCGTCAAAGAACGTCTTTTTATTAAAGATGATGTCCCTAGTAGAGATAATAATACTTTTATATAGGATCCAGATCCTGTAGATATTAGTAAAGTTATAGCTAATAAGGTAGCTGATATAGGCTCGCGGATCTAGCTTGCTTAGTCTTTTCTTCTTTAGCTAGGTATCTGACGTCATTACATACGCCCTATAGCTGTAGGCTTTTAGGTGCGCTAGTTACAGCTTTCTTAACCTATTGGCTAGGAAGGTATAGAACCTCTTATATAGCGATTTCCAACTATTACTTTCCCGTGGCATTCGATCTTAAAGGTAGACTATATAGTTAACTATCTCGTTCTATAGGTCGTATAGTAGATTAGCAGCAATTCTTATTACTTGTACTTTCTTAATAATCACACCCCCTAAGCATTTGGCGGTACCGTTCTAAGCTTAAGTATATGGCGCCAAAGGCTTAAATATAATCCCTTGCGTCTATAGCTATTTAAGGGTTCTCCTTCTCCCTAGCTTATTATCTAATCTAATAGTATTAACCTTAAGGTTATACCTCAGACGAATCTATTAGATGAAATCTTTAAGCACTTATAGTATCTCCTTTTCTTCGCCATGCGTTATTATAAAATACGGGAAGGTTCTTTCTAAGAAGGTATTATAGATAAACATAACTTATATAAATCTAGCATGCGCTTCCTTAAGGTTAGTCCAGTTAATATAGAGGTCAAGACAGGGTTTATTAATATTCTGTTTTAAAAACCTTCTTAAAACCTAACACTTAATTTTGGCGAGACTATAATATTAACATTCCGTTATTTTTAGGCCTTGAAGCTTAACTCCTAAGGCATTAAGACCTAGATAATAAAGGCTTATAGGTCCTAAATAACCTAGACGTAGGTGCCATAGATATACATTACCTTTTAAGTCTGGACGAACGTCTCTTAACGATGCTCTACGCTTCCATTAGCGGCGTAGCAGTCGGCTTATATTAAACGCTAATAGACTTCCTGGTTAGATGTATTTAATAGTCTATTATCCGTAACGTTCTTCCATTTAATATAGGATTATATCGTCCTTCTAAACTAGAAGATTATTGTTTCCTTTATTATCCTAATAGTACCCTCGCTTTTAAAGTATACAAAATAATACTAGATTTGTATTAAAGTCCGTATAGAAGGCAACGTCCTTAAGACGTAGAATTCCCTTACTCTTGTCTAGTTTTAAGACTTGGATAGTGATATTGCTATAGCCTAGTATAGGCACTTCTAAGCTACCGGCGATGATATATTCGTGTCTTAGAGCTTTCCTAAAATTGTAAAAACAAGAGAGGTTATTAAAGATATAGAGAGTGGTTCCTAAGTTAAGAATAGTTAATAGCTTTAGTAGATGGAGTTAACCGGTATAATACAATTCTAGGAATATTACATTAGCTTCTCCCTTGATCTTAACTATCTCCTAGCTCTTATCCTGCCGTTATTAAGCCTTATCTTCTTGTTCTTTAAGTCTAATCTTTACAACTTGGTCAGCAAGATCCTTATTCTTTTCTACCTTCTTCAGCACCCTTTTAATGCGAGCATCTCTAATCATGACTCCTTCGGGTCTCTTGTCTTCAAATAAATACCAATAGTCTCAAAGGGAATGTCCTTGTTTCTCACACGCCAAGCACACGGGTATTAGCTTCTTGCGGGACGTCTCCTTGTCTACTAGTGACCCGGCTCTCTTTAAGCGTCTAGTACATACTAAGGTTCCTTTCCCTAGACCTTTAGTAGTATCAGAGTAATCCATTATAGCTTGCTCTACAAAGTCTGCATTAAAGGTACTCCCTCTTATAATAGCATTGGCTTTCTTCGAGGGTATTCTAAGTCCTTCTTGCAACTCCTTTGCTACTCTACGGTATTTGGAAGATCTTAACTTCTAAGGGTCATTTGACTCGGTAGTGTACTTCACATAGTAGGCGTCGCTAAATGGTTAAATAACTTCTTCTTCTCCTTAGCTTGATATCGTTGTAATATAGCATTCGTTCAAGCTTTGTGTCAAAGGCATTTGCTTAAGCCGTTATAGTAAGTACCTAATAGATTAACTCTAATTATATTCTAAGATTTACTAGTTTAAATAGAATTTAATAGTATTATAGTAGTTTAGGGAGAGCAGTAAAATTCAATCTCTAGAACCCTAAAAATTCTCGTTAGAAAATTAAGATTATATATTTTTATTCTAAATACTATAATTATACTCTACTAGATAATTAATTATAATATTAAGGATACACTATTACTTGGTTTACGTCCAAAATCAATAAGATTATATATTAATCCTTATTTATAACTATAACTATACTATACTTTCTAAATTAACTCGTAGAAATGGCTAAAATCTATTGGGGGGCTTTATTGAAAAGCTTTACATAGCTTTGAAAGTTTAATATAATATTAAATCTGTTCTAGAATAACGTAATTAATCTAGAATAAACTGGCTTAAAGCGATATATAATTTGTTCCTCTTTGAGGACGATCTGTTTCGGAATGAGGTAGAAATATCTCAGAACGAGCCGTATACCAGTATTGGATAGAACAGTAGTAGATATCGGCTGCTCTCTAGATTCAGCCAAAGCTTTCGAAGTCCCTTGTACTACATTCGTTGCCGTAAGCCCAAATTGAACAGTACTATATTCGATTCCTGCTCTCGCGGATAGCTTTATAAGAGAGAGGATCGCGGGCAAGCTGCTATATAGGGGTGGCTAAACGGCGCCCTTTACGAAGCGACTTTGGGGTAGTTACATTTGGTATAGAATCGCTTGACGCGTCGTCGCTGCTAGAGTAGGTAAATCGATCAGAATTAAGCTTAGAAATAATAGAGGAGGATGTATTATCGTCTGCAATTACGTTTATAGGTTAGAGAGGTGTAAAAATCGTTAAAATTAAAGATATTATACGCGATAACTTATAAGATCTAATTTAATATTTAGTAATTTTTACTTTCTATAGGCTTACCTAATAAATTTAAAAATATATATATTATAAGGAGGTCTAAAAGTTCTTTACCAATATATCTACTTTATTTTTACCACCTTAACTCTAAAAATATTTAATATTTAATATCGTTTAGTATTAAATATATCGCATTAATATTGATAAAAGCATGAGGCCTTTATCCAGGAATGCATGTAATCACCGTAATTATAATCAGGCTATAGATTTTAATTCTTATAAAATTACCGCACCTAATTCTAATGGATTATATTAATTATATTAATTATAACGTACTTTATCAGCGAGCGGGCCATATCACCAAATGGGCCACCTCCATACCCCACCAAAAATCGCAAAAATCACAGTATAATATCTCAACAACTACTTAATAATAATTTCTAAAAATTTATATTTAGGCTTATATATATATAATACCTTATCTGTTTTAATTTTAAAGTAATTTGCTAAGTGATTATAGAGATATAAAGATTAGAGCCAGATTTACGACCTGAAACTATATATCTCTATAACCACTTAATAGATTTATTTAAAATTAAAAGAAACGAGGTAAGGTATATATATAAGCCCAAATATAAATTTTTAGAAAATATTATTGAGTAGTTGTTGAGATATTGTACTGTGATTTTTGCGATTTTTGGTGGGGTATGGAGGTGGCCCGTTTGGTGATATGGCCCACTCGCTGATAAAGTACGTTACACTAATTTCCTAATTAGGATTAGAGTGATCCTGGCTTAAGAGAGGCTCTACGAGTTATACTTACTACTTAATTCTCTCATCCACCTACTGCCTTATTTGCTTACTTATTGCTTACCGCGTTCCTACCCACATCACCACTCGTCGTTTTATCAATAGATTCCTTAAGGTTAATAGCTTTAACGGCTATATCTACCATCGCAAAGCCTCCCGACTTAACAATTTGTCAAAGCCAGCTTTTTAAACACTTAGATTGCTCTACCACTGTTGCTCTAAGCCTTAATTGCTCTTATAATATTATTTGCCGAGCGCCAGAGAAGACGCGTTCTACTTTAGCTAACATAACCGGTATAGAGAGGATATTAATAGCCATTTGTAAGAGGCGTGGGTACTCTACGCGTTAAGTTAATTTAAGCCACCAGCTAAGGGAGGATATGGCAATTGTTTATAGAGGCTTTGCCTACTATAGAGTTAGAATAGATAACATTATAAAGAGAAGGTATACTTATAATAATAAACCGTTTAAATTCATCTTCTTTAGAGGTTTGTTTAAGTTAATCTAAATACTTCTATTAGAGGTAAGTGTTTATAATAAGATTAGGATTAATTAGCTAACACTTATCGCCATTAATTAGCCTATACTTATATTCCTTCTGCCAAAGCTTTTATGCGGCTTTAATTACTTGGTTAATTATACCTTTATTACAAAGTTTTAGTGGCCTCCAGTAATTATCTAGATACTATTTTTAAAGCGTTGGGTTAAGGAGTAAGGCGGCGGCATACGCAGGAGTCTAATCTGTTAAGCTGTAGTACTTATTAAAAGCAAGCTATATAGTAAGAAGAGACGCTAAGAGATTTTAATTAAAGGCGTGCTCTTCCTGCTTACTTTTAATGTGATCTATAAGGAAATCCATGCTCTGTAGAACCTTATTAAATGTAGTTTAATCGCCTTCTATAGACTTTATGGCATCTTTAAAAGGCTTTAAAATTGCAATTGTCTTACGGATAGTGTCCCACTTATCGCGACTGAGCTCATTCTTATATAGATTACTAAAGTTCTTATTAATAAAGACTTAAATTAAGCTCTTAAGCTCCATTGCTGACTCTAGCATGGTAAGCCACAAGTTCCACCTTGTATTATTATTACGCGATATTATCTTATAGGCGAGCTTTAGGAAGGCTTAATATTGTTCTAGTAAAGCTCTAAGCTAAATGGCTATATTATGGATCTTGCCTAAGGCTTCTATCTTTCACTACTTAGCCTACGTGGCTTTGTCTTAATTGTATTTATATTCTAACTTAATATAAAGCCTCTGATCTTTGGCCTGGAGTTCCTCTATAGCTTATACTGTAAGCTCTACAGCCTCTTTGTCTTTGGTAAAAAGGAAGGCTTATACTGCGAGATTAATAACGTGGCTAATACAGCGAATTCGGTGGTGAACGGCAATCTAGGAAGGGAAGCGCTTTTATAGGATTTAACAGAGCTTATTATTGCTGTCGTGGTTATTACCTATATTTAGTGTAGTTAGTAGAGAGCTTAATGGTAGCAGAGATAGAGAATAGAAATCTACTAGTAATATAGCTAATCTGCTTCGCGTTAATCTTATACTCCTTAAGTACCTTAATAAGTACCTCTGCCTATTACTTACTACTGTGGCTTTCCTTATACTCTTATAGAGCAAGTGTTGCCTTTAAAAGTTACCTAGCTTTGTTAACAAAGTAAACTATTACTGCTTAAAAAGCTATTTTATTTAGCGCTGTCTAATAGTTAATTATAAAGTAAAGCTTTAAGAGAGCTATAGAGAGCTTCTTCCTAATAAGATCTTTATAAACTACAAATGTTTTACTAAGTAGTAGAGGTACGGAGTTTTGCGACTTTATAAGCAAGCCGCCTTTGCCAACTAGTGTATAATTATAGACGTATAAAAAGGTTTGGAACTTAGGCCATTTAACAATCGAATAAGGAAGGTTGTGAGTAATAATAAGGTAATAGAGAGAATCTAGGAAGTCCTTCTCGCTTACGGCTTCCTTAAGGATTTTTATTACCTTTAGATCCCTTCTCGTGTTATCTAGTTCCTGTTATTTTGCGAATAAGGCAGCTAATATAGCTTTAGTATTAACGTTAGCTTTAGCCTTCCTTGCTACACAGAAGATTCTATACTTAGTTTTTAGGTGACGCCGGAAAGTAGTAGCGCTAGTATTATTCTTTAAGCACCGCTTACAGTAGAAGATCTCTTAATTAGAATTACCCTGGTTAGGTTTACTAGGTGGAGGCTTTAATAAGGCGTAAGACCAGAGCTCCTTATCCTCTTATAGCTTCTTCCTTTTGGTTTTAGGTGTGTTAATTTGGTGGTAAGGATCCTCGCGGGCAAGCGTTACATCGTTAAACTTACGCGAATTGTGATCGCTGAGGAGGGAAATAGTGTCGGTTTCTTCTTCTTGTGGTCGCTTTTAGGTAGAGGCTTGCGCAGGTATACGTCGTAAGGAAGACATAGTTGGTAGGTGGTAATTAAAAAGGAGCTCTAGATGAAATACGCGTTAATGCGTATACAATAACTTTTCTTAAAAGCCCGCATAGACGTTTTTTGTATGTAAAATAGCAGGCTTGGCGCTTTTTAGTTAATGCCAACCATATGGTAGGAAAATTAATAAACAACTTTCTTAATACCAAAGTTTTATTACCACATTCTATTCCTACCTGTTTGTATCAACTTAATGATACAAGTGAGTCATATCCAGGGGCACGAAATACGTATAGTATTGTATGCTCGTTTGGATGGTGGTGACTGTCGATTCTATTGAGGTAGACTACGTGGTCTATATACTGACGCGCCCTCCCCCTTGATTAGTTATAAGCAAGTGGCTGGTGCACCAAACGCGTAAGTACGCGTTTGGTACAACAGGTGCTGTAATCATACACTGGTGGTACTTGAAGATAGACCCACTTGTATATAACCTCCGTAATTGCTTTTAATAGGACCGTAAAACATAAAAGAAATACATAGGAAATCCCTCCCAAGGTACCTTCTAGGCTGCCTTCCAAACGGTACTTTAAGCTGGCCGTAAGTCCTACTTATGGCCCGTAAAATAAACCGTACGGCCTTCCAACGGACTGTAAATGAACTATGCGGCCTTCCAACGGGCCGTAAATGAACCGTAAGTGCTCCGTTAGTTACATTCCACCCATTCTATAACCTTTAGATTGAGCTTATTTATGTTAATTAGGGTTTTTAGAGCTTGACACGGCTTTGCCTTAGTTATAGCGTCTACTAGGTTGTCTCCGCTGCTGATCCATTTAACCTCCGTAATCTCACGTCATTTGTAGGCCTGATGTAAGCACATTAGGTCAACTATAAGCCTCTTCTCCTGTATTGTACCTAGTTTGACTAGGCAGTTATAAAGGGACTTTAAGTCAGTGCATAGGACCAAAGGTAGTTACTCCAATTGTAGGATCTTCTGGATTGTTAACTTAATTGCGGCTGCTATATCAAAGCCATGAGCTAGTGCATATAGTTCAGAAGCTAGTACACTGCGGGTTACTTGTTTGCATTTAATTAAAGACTAATACAGTATATTTGTGTCCTGATTATGGTCTGTAAGTACAATTATAAAGCCAATTTGCGATAATAGGTCCCTATTATTAGCAAAGGAGGCATCCGTAAATACTAGTACGCTAAGGGAATTTAGGTCTAGTGGTATAAAAGTAAGTCCCCTTATTGCATTGTTAATTTGCCACTAAATATGCTTATTAAGCTGCTTAACATTTTTCTCTTATGGATCTGTTACCTAGGCCGCAAAGGATAAGTTATAGGCAGATTTAGGTTAATAGACTGTAGTAATATAGGCGCCTCTTGCACGCTGTGCAACATATTAGTCCTTTATATTTATGGTCTTACAGGTCTCTCCGCAGGAACTAGTAAGATCTATAGGCTTTGCTGTAATAAGCCTTAGGTTTTAAGCTTAGCGTTCCTAAGTTAACTAGATTAAGTTGCCCTTTTATATAATTAAACCTCCATTAAACTTAATTAGAGTCTGCTTAGTTAACTGCTCTTACGGCTTTGCTAAAAACTTTACCTCTTATAGTTTAGTCTTTTTAGTGTCCGTAAAAGTCTAGTCTGCTAAGAAGAGGGTATTATCCATTTGGAGTCTAATAATACTAAGGCCGTTTAATAGGGTGTATAGGAGGCAGGGGTTATAGGTCAACTGTTCCATTTTAAGTTTACTAATATAATACTGGTGATATATTTTAAACCAGTGGTTTCTAGCTTCCAGCACTCTATAAAGGGGTTTTATAACCTGTAAAATTGTTCCTAGTTATAAATTAAGCTCAAGGGGTGGTTGTATAAAGATGTCTCTACTTAGGTAGGTATTAGACTGCATATAGGCTTGCGAGATGTCCCGTAAGTAGAGGACTATAGGTTTAGTTTGCTGTAGTCTAGGTATAAGTACAAGTATAATCTGTTAACTAACCTATTAAATTATAGGCGATTACGTAAGGACTAAGTCCTTTCCCTAGTTGTTATAAGCTTGTATAACAAGCCTTAATTTTTTAAAGGCTTTATTAGTACTAGGGTGCTTAATTTTATTAATAAAGTGTGAGTTAAATATACGGACGCCTTGCGGAACGTCTCTCTCTATTATAGCCGTAAAAACACCCTTTTTAAGTAGTCCATTAATCTCCTTATATTATGAGTCTGTAAAAAGTGTTTCCTGTACTAAAACTAATATGTCTGTAGGTAGAAGTTGCCTTATAGATGTACCTGCGGAGGTTAGGTAATTCTCTATTATGGGGTTCTTAGTTATAGGGTGCTTTTAGGGGCGTCCTTAACCGCGCTTTACGGCATATTTAATGGGTTTCTGGGGGACTTCTGAAGTAGGTAGAAGTGCTTCTAGTTTATCTAGTTCAGCGGGTGCTTCTAGTTCATCTGGTTTAATAGTATAGGTATTTTTGGACTAAAAGTAGGGTTTTATAGACGTGCTTCTAAAGTTAATTGGTTTGCTAGGAAGTTATACATAGCATGTTTTATCTTCTACAGCCAGTAGATAATAAGGTCCAGTTTAGTTGCCGCTCTTACACTATATAAGGACTTTAGAATTAAGCGGGAGGTTATAAACTAAGGTTATATTAGGTCCGTTGCAGTAATATAGGGCGCTATTAACAGCTTATTTGGCCCGTAATTTGACTATTTTGGCCATTACCTTCTATATTGCGGCTGCTCATTCCATAATAGATGGGGCAGAAGGGCCTAGGTTGCTTATCCTTAAGTAGGCTCCATAAACTAAGAGAGTGGGTACTAGTCCATTAGGGCCAGCGGTGTTATTAACGGCTTTTACAGCCATCTATAAAGCTAGTTCCTTTTAGATATCCTTACACTCGTCCATAATAATCTAGTAAGCTCTTTATAGAGCTAAGTAAGCTCGCTTAATAAGTCTAATGGACTAATATGCCTTAACTGAAACGGCTTTTATTAAAATAGCCATGGCTGTAGTGTACTGTTAGAATTCCTTGCTAATAAAGTTCCTACTAGTGTTATAGGTAATATACTTAGGAGGTCCAAGGTATGTATCAATCCAGTAGGTCCGTAAAATGTCCTAAGTATGTTTTGCGGATATATTTTGCAACCAACGGGCGGCTTGGTAGTGGGTTGCCTTATTAATTATATATAATACTAGGCTGCTGTTAATGTACATAATATCTACGTATACTAAGTGGTTAAAATTAAGATCCTTATAAAGGGTGAACTTAAATTAGCCTAGGGAACGTCCGTATTTCTAGTAAAAGGAGCAGTATTTGGTTAGGTAGTTAATTACCTTCCTATTAACATTATTGTGTCTAGAGCGTTCAAGGACTCTATATAGCTTTTTGGCTAATGGGTGGCCAAAACGGTGGTATAGGCGGTGGATTTCAGTACTGGTAAGGTAGCATGGGTTATAGTTCAAAGATTCCTAAATATAGGTCTGTAATGTCTCTCCCTATATAAGGAACGGGTGTCCAAATTATTGTATAATTGGTAGGGTGACATACTTACTTCCTAGGGCAGTTGTGGGGCCAATTACAGTATCTGTAACATTATTATAGTAAACCTATAACCTATCTATGTCCGCAAGATAGAGTAGAAAAGGGGTGTCTGCTTTTACTATGTAGAAGTTAACTAGGCTAATTAGGGTCTTAACTGCCATTGATCTAATTAATATAGTTAAGCTAATGCTAAATTAGACGTTTACGGCCCTAGTTTACATAGTATTAATATCCGTATTATTATTTACGGTGGTCTTATATACAAGGTACTGTCCATAACCTATAGTAGACTTCTTAGAGGCACCTGTATTAATTATAACGCCATAGAATTCTTTAGGGGTGTAGCGTTCTGTGGTAATATATATAAATAGGTCCTATTTGCGGTCTGTAACATCCGTAATGGGTCTAATAGGTGTGCTTATGGGCTAGTTTTTAGGTATAATTAAGTGTGTAAAGGAGCAGTCGGCTAATACGGTTGTAATATTAAAGGCTTGGCTATCTGTAAAAGGTCTAAAAGTAGTTAAGAATGTCTCTAAGGTCTCCTGTTCCTAAGTATCTAAGTTAAAGTTAATTATAAGGGCTTCTATTAACTTGTTAAGAGACTCTTTTACTTCCTCTCCTTTATAGTCTAAGATAAACTAGTTAATCCATCTATTAAATCTCTTCTTAGACTTATTGCGTTCTTCCTAGGTATGCCTTATAGACTAATATTCTTTCTTACCACATACAAAGCACCTCTAATTGGTTTGTCTATGGGGGTATGCTTTTATATAGGAGTTGCTGCGGGGGTTACAGGTAGGACCTGGTTAATGCAGGTGCTGCTAGCAGTAGCAGCGGTCCGTAAAGTAGACATCTAAGTTAGTTTACGGATTTTGTAGGTCTGTAATAAAGGCTTAAGTACTGCCTGGCGGGTTTAAGGCTTCATATATTGCAATGGAGGACTGTAAATCATTAATAAGGCCAGCTATGGTGTCTGTGGGCTTGTAACAGGTGTATTTACAGGGTTCCATTTTCTAGTAAGCCATAATAAGTTTATTGTACAGGAAGTCGTCCATTTAAAGCTTAATATTAAGACCGTGCTATAGGTGGCGGAGGTCTTTAATAAGGATTTGTAGGCACTCTATGGTCAATTTTTTAGTGTTCTTATCCATTACAGTCCATAACTTGGTTGCATTCCATTGGGTAAGGATATCACACTTATATTCTAGTCCTTTAAAGTAGTTGCATATAGCTTTGCATAGCTTATCAAAGGGAATACTAAGGGGGTTACTCTTAAGGTTAGTGTAGTAGTGGTTAAGTACTAGGCCGCGCAGCATGGTAGAGTAGGCTTGGCTAAACTCCTATTTAGGAATATCGGCCTTCTGATAGAGGTCCGTAAAGATGGTCAGTTTAAAGTTAAAGTTGTCGTTTTTACTACTATACTTAGATTCGTTGGTATAGAGCTTAGCTAGGTTGGCTAGCTCCTTGCTATAGGTCTTTGCTTAGGTGGTTTGCAGATCTATAACTTAAACAGAAGGGTTTTGGTCCGTATTTTGGTTTGCGGGGGTATTGCGGTCTGTAACTTAAGTACTAGGTGTGCTTTGGCCCGTAAAATTAATTCCAAAACTGCTTAGGTTTATAGGATGAATTTGGTTAAGTGGGTTAGGTATAAGGCTAGCAATCCCGTTGAGTTTGGAAGAAGCAAAGAGTTCTTTAGTGGCTTTAACCTAGTCTAGGATTTCCTCTTTAGTCTATTCCGTTTGGTCCTTCTCATATATTATATTATATAAAGACTATGCAATAGTAACTTGTTTGTCCCTTTTAACCTATACACCTTAGTAACGTAAAAGGGTTTATAGGTTATAGATGGTAGTAGGGTTATAGGCCTTAAAAATAGCTTCTATAAAGTCCGTAAAGTCTTCCTAGTATTGCTCCTATAGGTCGTCATTTATAAGCTTAAAATATTCATATTTAAGAACTTTGAATTTAATATAGTTATTAACATTGGTTATGGATGTAAGGTTAACTCCCTGCCTTTACTTTTCTTAACCTTTATTAACTTGCTTGCTTAGGTTTGCCATACTATATAGTATAGTATAGTGCGTTACGGGTAGGGAAGGTCTTATAGTAGTCTGTAAAGGCGGTTAACAGGTCTATAACGGTTTGTAGGAGGGTAGGGGGTTTCTATAAGGTTTTGTAATGGTCTGTAAAAGCAATTAATAGGTCTGTAGTGGTTTATAGAGGGGTAAGGGGTCTCTATAAGGGGTCTGAAAAAGAGGTTAGAGGGTATAGTAGGAATAGGGGTTTGAGGTTTAGAGGTAGATTAAGGGTAGGGGTTCCGTATAGGTCTGTATTTGTGTCTATTATACTTCTAGTAAACCGTACTAAGACTTAAATAAGTATATAGAGTTGGTGATAAGTCTATAATCCCCAACTTCCAACCTTTTAGTAGGTTGTACTAGGATTCTAAACGGGTGGTCACTGTTGTATGTATTGCTTGGGGGGAGGTGTTAAGTGATTGCTGATCTGTGCGCGCTTACTAATTAGTGTTTGTATTAACTTAATAATATAAGTGAGTTATATCTAGGGGCACGAAATACGTATAGTATTGTATGCTCATTTGGATGGTGGTGACTGTTAATTCTATTAAGGTAGACTACATGGTCTATATACTGACGCGCCCTCCCCCCTAATTAGTTATAAGCAAGTGGCTGGTGCACCAAACGCGTAAGTACGCGTTTGGTACAACAGGTGCTGTAATTATACACTACCTGTTCTTACTATGGGTAATTATATTAATTATAAACATGTAATTATAATCAAAAGATTGATTTTAATTATGATTAATTAGATTATATAGTAATTATAACTTATGTAACTAATTAAAGTATTATGTGCATCCCTGCCTTTATCTACCAATTAAATCTAGTTAATATTAAAGAGAGTATCTAGATTGAAAACGGTAAGCGTAGAGGGAAATTTCGAGTATATTTAACTTAATACTATTCCAAGACTCATGATACAGCTTTGACTTATGAGAGCTTAAAGCTGGGAGGGTATGTGAGATGATCGTAACTACTTATGTCCGTTTATATTTCCTATATTGGGTATAGATTAGAGGTGTCTCGGCAGCCGATCTTGACTGTATATATAGAGGCTCAAGAGCCGCCCTCAATAGGACAGAGTCCTCATTCTTGATCTTGATTTTTGACAAGATCTTCGGATACATTGTGGCGCTTCGCTTCTTTTCGCTCATCCCCTCAAATGCGCCAAGCTCTTGTGAAGAACGGTTATGAATATGAGCGGACGCTCTTGCTTAAACGAATAAAAAGGGCCATGGTGGCATAGTGTCGACCTGAATCGGATTTACTTATTACCGTCTTACCCTTGACTCGGTCACCGACTCGGTCACCGACCTAGTCTACTCCTTCATGTATAAATAGTCTTTTTCCTTCATAGATCAATCTACACACGAGTTATACCGTTCGACACATAGGGCAGATGGCTAGAAGAAAATGGCGGCAACCCTTCGCTGTGTCGCAATCCATATGTAGAAGAAGATCAAATAAGAAGTATGGCTCCTTCCTATCTTCGGGTTAGTTTGAATGCTTTGACCCGAATTCCTGTGATACGAAAAATACGTATTGCAGACGGGATAGTAGTCAATATCAACATGTATTACTACATAGTTCGTGCGTAGCATTGTTAATCCAAAATCCTTCAATTGCCTACCGGGGATACTGTAGAGTCTTGCTCTATCGTTGTTGGAACTCTTGATCATATATATTGGCCGGCCGGCATCAGTGATAAACTCAAACAGTTGAGATTGAAGTGAATAAGTGAAGGAATTTGCTGGTAATATGTTTAAACCATTCCGTCTTGCGTGCGACTCCACTTCACCACTCCCATACAGAAATGGGAATTGTCGATTTTCTGTGCGACTATCTAGGGTGCTGTAACCAACTACCAGTACCAAAGCTTGCGCTACCTTATGACTCACCACCCTATTTCTTGCCATCACATGTCTCACTACTTATTTCCATTACCTATTTCCATTACCTATCACCGACTGCAGTGCTTTCATCAAACCGGACCCTTATCGACGGTTGTTTGGTTTGATTGATTTGGTCCAATCAAGGTTTGTTTAATATAGATCAAACCAATTAAATAAACTGATTAGACCAAATTAATTGTCTATTGGTTTAATAAATTACTAGAACAGCCTTCCTGTCCTTATTATAAGCCAGTTGCCTTGGGAACTGATCTCTTAGTGGAAATGAAGCTTCGGTAGGATAGTGGAGAGCCAATAGCTATAGGTATCGGAGGCGTTAAAATCCTTTAAGCCTCGTGCAGCCTCCCCACCAAAGACTCTTCTATCCCCTTTCTTTGCCGTATTTACCTCAGTTAATTGGGTTTCCCACTCAATGCCTTTAGATATATCAATTGGTGATATTTCTGATTGATCTATACCTTCGCTGTTTTCTACAGAGGGCAGTTTGCACCCAAGGCAGCCAATATATGGCGTAGATGGCTTCATCTTCAGACCTAAAGATGCAGTTGGCTATTAGCTTGCTCCACAGCTTAATAGTAAGACCTCTTGCAGGCGTAGAGCCTGGGTCTAGCAGTATAGCACTCTAGTACAAGATGCAAAGCAGCAGCAGCACTGGCTTTGCTGTAGATGTAAGCCTATAATCTCTTACACGAAACCTGCTAATAGGAAAGGCTATGGAGTAATCCCTCCTATAGTTAAATTAGCAGCCTCCACATTGCATGTAATTAGCTATATAGTTAACACCCACAGCTTTAATAGGCAGGGAGAAGAACCCTATAAAGAGGAGGACGTTATTACGACCAAAGGTTTACCTACTTATTAAGTCGAATTCTACCAATACCGCGAATACCTTATTGCCTTTATAGTCTTAGACAATATCTCTTTTACTAGAGCCTTATTAGAGCGCCTTATTCGCCTTATCAGCCTACTTAACCCTATAGCTACAAGCCTACACCCTATGTTGCCAACAACAGTTTCTAAATAGGTAATTAAAGATATAAAGATTATAAGCAAGCGCATTAAACACGCTCTCTATACTGCAGCCTCCAATATAAGCCTTATACTTAATATCTGGACATCGCCTAATTACATCGCGTTCCTTGGTATTAAGGCGCATTTTATTAATTAGAATGGGAAGCTATAGAACCTTTTAATTGCCTTCCGCATGCTTCTAGGACCTTATACTAGTAAGAACATCGCTTCTATAGTAATTGCTACTGTGGAATCCTATAATATCATATCCCATATTATATACACTACTATGGACAATGCGTTAAATAATAACACCTTTATATAGCACTTCTATAACTATCTAGACAAGAATTGGAAGCTCTTCCGGCTTTAATATAGCTGCTATATAATTAACCTTGCAGCAAAGAATGGCCTATATAGTAATATGCATGCAAAGGCTTCCTTATACTCTATAGAAGAAGCAGCCTTCTGGCATGCGCGTAGCAATAAAGAAGCAGAGCAGTTTGTAGCGGAGATATATGCTAAACAAGTGGAAGAGAAGGCTGTTTAAAAGCAACACAAAGCCTAGCGTCAGAAAGGTCCTATTAGCATACTTCGCAACTTGGCAATCTACGCTATAATAACACTATAACGTAGGGAGGCCTTCCGCGATGCTTAAAGGGCCACAAATAACAATTAAGGCCTTTACCTATACTCACTTGTTAAAGAAAACGCCATAAGATAGAACAGTACCTATAAGATAATTAAATGTGGTAGGTAAACTGCCTAGTAGAATACACCAGGACCTTATTTTTACCCTTAAAGGTTAATATAAGGTTTAGCTACAGCTCTTAATCTTAGATTAGCTTAAAGCTAAGCCTAATTAATTAATTAGGTTTTACAACGAGCCTTAACACTAAGCCTGTTTTTTAGGAATAGATTAAGACCTTGCTAACAGAATCTCTTTTAAATAGGTCTCCGCTTACGCCCTACTATTAACAAGTATACCAGAATGCAGAAATTAACCTCCAACCGCAGTATCTCTGGCGATCAACTCCTGCCTAATCACTGGGAGGCTCTGTATAATATTAAGAAGATACTAGAGCCTCTAGCTAAAGTAACCTTTAAACTAGAGTATTATGGCATTTACGGCAACACTGGCTCTCTCTAGCAGTGGCTTATAAAGCTTAATAGCCTCTTAACCTTTATAGAGAAGCAAAAAGTAAGGCTAGTAGATAATAAGCATGCAAATAAGCACGTTATTACTATGGTAGAGCTTATATGGGAGAAGCTTAACTACTACTATAGCCTCAGTAATGTAACACCAGCTTACCAAGCCGCTGTTCTTCTCCATCCTGGTAGGAAGTTTCAGTGGTTTAAGACGTATTGGGCTTCAAGGCCTAAATAGCAAGAAGCTGTTAAGGACGACTTTAAAGAGTTTACTTATGCTTTACTTAAGAGCAGGCCTCCTACACCAAAGGTAATAGCTATATATAGCTTACCACGCAAGCGGAAGCCTCACACTAAGTATCAGCCTAAAGACAGTGATTCTGATTGGGGTAAGGAGGCAAGAGATCCTATTGCTAAGGAGCTTAATCGCTATCTTAATAGCCCAGTTATAAAGAGGCTAGTAAGGAGCGATGGAACAAAGATTAATATCAATATAATTAACTGGTGGTTTAACTGTTGTAATAAGTATCCTATACTTAGTTTAATAGCTCTTAATCTTGCTGCAGCGCCGCCAGAAAGTAGCAACCTGGAGCGCAAGTTTAGCGACGCTCTTAATATCTTCATAGATAAGCGTAATTGCCTCAAGCCTAACACAATTAAGGCGCTTATGCTATTGAAATCAGGCCTACGCGAAGGTTTAAAGCTGTAGGCTTGCAGCTAGAGCAATATAAGCAATTAATTGTTAAACCAGATCAATTAAGTTTAGTTTGATTAATAGTTATCAAACTAAACAAACTCAGTTTAATATCAATCAAACGTCTGATAAGATGGTTTGAACCGTTTGGGTTTGGTTTGATGAAAGCACTGACCGACTGAGTGGCGCTGTCTACAGTGGAGATTGTGGATTATCGTCGTTAGCTTCTTGCCACCTACCTCGTGTATATATAGAGACTCTAAAGCTATATTTACAATCAAGTCGTTTATTCAATTCTCCCGCACTGCAAAGCTTACAGGTGCTAACGTGTTGCCATGCAGAAGTATTATTCACTCCACCAATATGATTACGGAATCCGGCTAACTTGTATAGTAGGCCCAACGCCATTCAATCTCTCCTTCCACCGTCCTGGGACCCTGCGGCGGAGTCGTTCGAATATCCCGAACAAAATCAAAAACGCGTGATTATCTTGAAGCCATTAAGGAGGCGAAGAGAAAATTGATAGAAGCTTAGCGAATGTATGCGATCAAGGGGGAATAGAGCACTGAAAGAGTCGCTGTGAGTACTCTGTGGCTCGAGTTTGCCAAGATGTGCTCTAAACTTTGATTGGAGAAAGCTAGTCGGACGCTCGGGCAAGTTACGCGAGCGTGAATGTCACTGATTTTGCCTTTCTCCAAAACCCCTCCATCTCGCCTCTCTCACCACTTTCGCCCTTCGAGTCTGCTGCAACCCTAACACCCAACACCCGTCAGGGCTAATAAGTATCATTACACAGTATCCTCTACCAGGAGTTAAGCATCTAATCAAGGTACGTAAGGGTGAATGTCACGACCTCGCAAGCGGCCAAGCCCCTGTCTCTACGTACGGTCACGACTCCAGCTATTTGAACGGGCCTATAGACTCGCATTTCCTGATCGAAATAACTCACCATGTTATTTGTGAAATGCTGCTTCATGCCTGCCCTAAGATTCCCCATTTAGTATAGGGGTGCGAATGCGGGTAGTTGCCTTGGGACAAATATTTTCTCCTGCCTTACACGACGCTAAACTCTATCGCTGTTTCTGATTCCATCGTAACCACCAAGCGCATCCCTACTAATGTTTGTCAGACAGCCACCAATTCTTTTCTACATCCCACAAAAAACCTTTTTCCACATTATATTTTAAGTCTCCACGAAAGTATCAACTTTCTGGTAAACCCGAGCGAAAGAGTGCGAATCCTCCTCCATCTGGTTCTTCTGTGGAGCGGAGTCTAGATTCTACTGTCTGAATACACTTCCGTTGCTCGCCCTTTAGCGCAACAGACTCTTTGACGGAGCCATCGCCAAATCACATCGAGCGAAGTTCTCTTGCCCAAGCCTTCACAAAATTCATGTCTTCAGAGAATCAAGCTGCTCAAATCACCGGTAACCAAACTCATGCCATGATAGGAAATAAGCACTGACAAATCTTGAAGACACCAATGACATAGCCTGGGACGACGGGACCCCTTTTGACGATTTGTTCCAATCTGCGTTTTCCCGCTTTGCTGCTGCCGAGTGCACTACAGGGCACATTACCCGCGAGGATCACAAAAGGTTTATCAAAGCAGCTCATAAAGAAGCCGAAGAGCTCTATTATCCTGCTGATGACACTCCTGGTTTCTCTAACATAAAAAAACAACAGAAGGCATTAACCAAAGTGCTATACCAAGTTTTGGCGGACCAGCCGTGGCTTGACGATTGGATCCGCGGCCCAGATGCTGAGAGAAAACTCTCCAAATTTGAATTCCACGAAGATTCTAAAGCTCTATGTGAGCAGTACGGTTTCCGCATCCCGAAAGACGCAATCATTGCAGCTCGCGAGGCTATGGGTCAGGAAGATACGCCAAACGCCGCAAAGGAAGGCACAGAGCACATCCCGTTCGACCGCATAGACGTAATTTATATTCCAGGAACTGTTAGCGCCGATGCAACCAACGCCATCAATCGAACCGAGATCTACCCAATCAGTGTTGAGTCAGTGGCACATCAGCTTGCCCACCACCCCTGCAGGAACATGGCTCGCCCACATGAAGAAGCGTGCAACCTTCTCGCTACAGCAGACCGCGATGCCTTGCTTCAGCTAAGAAAACAAGCTTCCGACATCTGCGACTTTGCTCCGCACCTACTAGACAACGATAACATCACTCTGCTTTTAGTGTTGCTCATTCTCACACGATCCGAAGTATGCAAACGATTCGAGGACCACGGTATTAGGGTTGAGGGCTCTACTATGAGTCATCGAAAGGGGGAGCTGATGAAGCACGCTTTAGGTTGGACCACATCGCAAGATAAAGCAGGATATGATACAGCCGCTACTGAGATCCAAAAGCGCATCAAAGCACTGAATGCCCCTCCTCCCAAGGTAAAAGGCGTGAGGGGAAGAAAACCGGGGCCAAGTAAAAAAAGGAAAATTGACGAAGCTGAATCATGAAATAGGAACCCGAGGATGGTTGGAAATTTGTATAGGCAAGGTGGTCTGAGATGGCATTTCTGCGACCCGGTTCTAGGAAGGTTGGGCACTAAATTTCTTTGCTGTGCGGCATTGCGACATCGGGCGTTAGTGTAGATATTGATGGGAACTTTACATTCCCGAGTAGGATTATAGTGATGTCTAATAAATTCTTTATACTTCTAGGTTTCATATAATATATTACGGCCTTCCGAGGTGCAGCGTCTTCACTGTAGTGGGGGTCGCCTCAGTGCTCCTATTACACCCCCATTACTAGGCCGTTTCTAGGCACTAGGTACCTACAAGAGCGTCCAAACGTGACGTATTTACCTGGAAATAGCCTTAAAGAGCGCCTTACTTTCTGCTACAGGAGCGCCCACGATATTTGAGCCAGTTGCCAGCTAGAAAGGCCGCCAGCTACGAACTTTAGCATGTAACCCCATATAGTTCGGCCCACTCGGATTTGAGAATTAGGATACGTTACTAGGGACTTATATCCAGAAGACTCTATTCCATACTATATGGCAACAATAACAGCGTACATCAAAACGGCGTACATTTCGTCCTCGCAGTTGTATGCTAGTTAGAGATGCGTCGGCCTGAATCAGGTTGTCTTACCCTGACTCAGTTACCTACCCCTTCAACTCAGTCACCTACCCCTTCAACTCAGTCACCTACCCCCTTGACTCGGTCAACTACCCCCTGTTTCTGTTGCCACCCCCCTCCCCCATTTTCCTTCCTATTGCCTACACCTTCCTCGTGTATATATAGAGGCCCTAGAGCCACACCCAATAGATAGAGTCCTCATTCTTTGATATTCCGATCGACAGTTATGGGCCCAGGTTGCTTGCCGTATTGCCCCTGTTCGACTAATTGATTTGATTGATTGATTGATTTGATTGATCATACCCCTTATCAAATTGCTATTATCACCAAATCCTTCGTTCATCTTTGCAAGCACCTTTAATAGGACTTCTCAACCTACCCAAGCTGTCACCACAACGGTGATATTATCGAGCCAATCTGACTGGGACGAATAGACCGACCTTATCAGGCCTCGAGCTTGAATAGGAGACGTATGGGAGTACATCGACCCCTTAACCAGACGAGAGCAGTTACCCCGACTACTTAAATCGATCTTTCCTAGGTCTTTAGGTAAAAAGCCAGGGACAACCTTATATATAGCTCTCTCTAAGGGCAAGGAGGATAAGCTTTAAATTCTCCGCAAGGGGTATAAGGCAGTGCTGTAACTGGTCTGGTTCGCTTATTGGTTGGTTAGTTGGAAAAGCTTTAAAATCGCAACCGGTTTAGAGCTTTGATTGGCTTCCAGCTGGTTAGTTTTAAAGCTCTCTAATTAACCGGGTAACTAGCTAAACCAGTAGAGTTAGTATAGGCCTTTGGCAGTGATAATTTGGGTAAGAGCGTATGCCATATAGGGGAGCCGAAGCAACTAAATCGTTAAGATCTACCACCTTATTTCCACATACTATTTTAAGAGCCGAACTTAGTGTTATGCGTCGCCCATTTCTACGCGTCGCCTTACTGCCTTATCCTTATTGCACTTATTTCTACCTATCGCCAAGTTAATAGAGGGCTTTATTATTTTAACCGGTTAGTCATTGCGTAGAGGAAGAGGTAGTCTTATAAGTAGTAGTTGTTCTATAGGCAAGGCTCCTACCGCCAAAAATGATTCTAATATATAGAGTAATATAAATTAGGAAGCTGGTAAAGGAGGTAAGCAGGAAGGGTAGGGCCATAAGGGCCATAAGGGCCATAAGGATGATAAGAGCCAGGAGGATGATAAGGGTAATAAGGAAAACACTGTTAAATATATTGTTGTCAACGATTAATTATAACTTAATACCATGCCAAGCCTTAAAATATATTAAATATCATCTAGTTAAACCGGTTCGGAGCTTTAAGTGGGCTATTGGTTGGTCACAGATGTCGATCTGAAGTCCGTGCGCAGATATCAGGAAAGAGGAACTCGTGTATTGATTGATCTATGAAAGAAAAAAGAGACTATATATACATGATATTGGTGCAGGATCGGCGGGGGAGTACGTAATAGGGAGTCGGTGACCGAGTCAAGAGGTAGGTAACTGAATCGGGTGGCAAGACAACCTGATTCAGGTCGACAACAGAGCTTAAATTTGTAACCAACTAGACCAGTTACAGCACTGGTATAAGGTAGCAGGTGTCACGGGGGTCCAAGCCGCTTGTTCATCCCATGGCACCTATGCACGTACCACGGCAGCCCCTATATCTTGACCACGTTTCCTAAACCCGTTCTGTTTCCTTGTCGAACGTCTTGAACCATCACGCGTCAATGTACTTAGCACGGTCAATAGCTAGCGATCAAGCTTATTGTCGAACGGACAATTAGGTATCAGAACTCTGTCTATTAAAGAGGGCTCTAGAGCCTCTATATATACACCAGATAGGTGACAAATAGGTTACAAATAGAATGACGACTACGTCGTCATTCTATAATGGAAATAGGTATTTAGATACTTAATGAGACATTTGATGAGACATACAAGGTAAGGAGTGGGGTATTAAGACATAGGGTTCTAGGCTTGAAGCCAGTATCAAGATGGTGGTAAGGAAATCCAATCCAGTTTAATATACCCCCCCAGCTGCACAGTGTTAGCGACTCGGTCAATCGAGGCACGAGCACGGCAAGAAGGTCGCGCAAGCCTGTACGATTGGATTGTCTATAAACGAGGGTCCAAAGCTAGAGAAAGGAAAGGAGAAGAGTAGCAGTACCGCTTAAGGTTTTATGCGGCCCTCAAGTTACGTAACTGCAACTATCTAAAACTATCTGCAATTGTCTACAATTGTCCGCCATTATCTGCCATAATCTACCGTTTTCCACCAGCGCTATAATATTACCCCCCCCCTCTAAAAAAGCCTGCCCTTAGGCTTTGTATGTCCGTATTACGTCTATAGGGTGTTCTTATTTTTATGCTCTATAGGCAACCTATTATCCTTACTATACTAGCATTCCATCCACTTATTTAAGTACCTTGGCGGTCTGGGTTTATTAGGGTAATAGCTATGGAACTCTTATAACTTATAGGGACTACCTATAAAATTCTATATAGGGTACTAGGTAGGGTCTGGATTATATCCTTTCCAACTTATATAGTACTTTAGTGTTCCCCTTATAAGTTTATAGGCCAGTATTTCTTTAATTTCCTATTTATTATTGCTATTAACTTAAATTGGTAGGGGCGGTTTATTCTTTTATCTAGGTAGTAGGTTGTTTATAGCTTTCTATAGCTTATTTAGTAAAAAGACAGGGTAGACCTTAATTAAATTTAGGAGCTTTACTTTATATAAGTTGCCTCTCTTTTTAAGGACCTTATATGGTCCTACTATCTAATAGTCTAGCTTATAGCTAGGCCATTCTGTCTTCTAGTTCTTTGTTATAACCTAGACCTTATTACCTATAGTAAAGTCGGGCTCACGCCTATACTTATTTACCTACTGTTCTATTAATTTCTAGGCCTTTTCTAGGTTTGTATAGGCTACTTTCTAGGCTTCTTTTAAGCGTTTAGCGTAATGCCGTGCTTTCTTATAAGATAGTTTTTTATATATAGTCTGTGGCCCTTCTAGTCTTTTCTAGTTAAAGCTTATATGGGGTAAATACCCTATTTCTAGCTAGATAGGTGCAAATCCTATAGAGTTATAGGGTAGAGTGGCCTGGGTGTAGTCTATTAAAGGTAGCAGTTCAGCCTAATTATCCTAAAAGTAGTTAATAAAGGGTCGGAGTCTCTGGTTTAAATACTAGTTTATAATCTCTGTCTAGCCGTCTATCTGGGGGTAGTATGCCGTAGAAAGCTTTAGCTTAATACCTAGGATCCGGGTGAACTTATTCCAGAAAGCTAATATAAACTATAGGCCGTGGTTAGATATGATAGTATCTAGTAGTCCGTAAATTTGGTAGATGTAGTAGATATATAGTTAGGCTGCCTCCTTTATATTAATATTCTTATAATAAGGGATTAAGAACGGGCGCTTGCCAAAGCGGTTGACTATAACTATAGCCATATTATATCCGTTACGGTCTATAGGTAGCTTATAGAAATCTATAAAGATATACTGCTAGAGGCGCTCTAGTATTAGAAGTGGTTTTAATAGTCCTAGGGTTTTATCTTATGGAATTATAGACCTACGGCAGTTGTTATAGTTCTGTATATAGTAATTAATATCCATAACTATTCTAGGCTAGTAGTAGCGGTTGCCAATAATCCTATAGGTCTTATTTTTTCTAGGGTAGGCTGTAGAGACCTAGGCATATGCTTTAGTAATAAGTTAAGTCTATAAGTTCTGTTCCTCTGCTACTACTAGCTATTTTTAATACTTAAGTAATCTATTTTTAAGGGACCATAGGCTGGTAACGTCCTTTGCCTTTTTACAGTACTCCTATAGGGAAGGGGCCGTATAATTTGCTTACAGTAGCCTATTAATAAGGTTAAGTTCTGTAGCGTTAATAGGGCACATCTTAGCCTTTATAGGGTCTGTATTTAGTTCTGCCTATATTTAGGGGTTAAGGTGCTCTAGTTATAGTAGCATCTAGGTCTATAATATGATCTTTATGGCTATTTAGTTATTTAGGTCTTATTTGCGCCTTATAAGGGTATCTACACGGTTGGTTATGCCTAGCCTATATATAATTAGGAAGTGGAACTAAAATAGGATATCTACCTAGTATGCCTACTGGGCTATAAGGGCCTTTGTTATTATAAAGTATTCTAAGGCCTTATAATCTAAAACCACCTTAATAGGCTTAGGGGTCCCTTCTAGCTATATATGCCAGTGCTAAAAGCTAGAGATAATAGCTAGCATTTCTTTATTATGGATATGGTAGTTTAGCTTAGCATCTATTATAGTCTTTAAATAGTATATAATAGGGTGCTATTTTCCGTCTGGTTGCTTCTGGGAAAAGATACTAGCTATTGCGCCATTTAAGGCATTAGTTTTTAGCATTAAGGGCCGTTTTAGGTCAAAGTGGGCAAGTAGGGGAGCTAATACTAGCCGTTTCTTAAGCTTATTAAAGGCCTGCCTATATATAGCGTTAAAGTGGAAGGGCTGGTCTTTTTTAGTAAGACGGTTAAAGGGCTAGGTGATCCTGCTATAGTTCTTAATAAAGTGTTAGTAGAAGTTATAGAAACCTAAAAATAATTATACCCCCTTTACGGTCTGTAGGGGTGTCCACTAGTTAATTATAGCTGTCTTCTCTAGGTTAGCCTTAATTCCATTTATACTAATAATAAACCCTAGGTACTTTATACGCTTAACACTAAATTCTAACTTCTTAATATTGGCCTAGAGACTAGCCTTATGGAGCTATTATAGGACTTTATAGACATATTCCTAATGTTCTAGTTTATTCTTAGAGTAGATTATAATATTGTCTAGGTATGCTATATAGAAGTCATTAAGGTAGTTAAAGAGTACGTTATTTATATACCGCTAGTATATAGCTAGTCCGTTGGTTAATCTAAAAGGTAGTACTTTATATTTATATAATCTATAGCGGGTCCGAAATATAGTAAGATTTTTAAATCCTAGGTCTATCCTAATTTGGTAAAAGGCCTAGCGGATATTAAGCTTTATAAAAATCTTAGCCTTATTTATATGGGCTAGCGTTTCCTTAAGTAAGGGCAGCGGATATTAGTCTTTGCGGGTTATATAGTTTAGTTTATAGTAGTTAATACAGAAACGGAGTCCGCTATTAGGCTTTTTTATAAAGAAAATAGGTGCAGTAAAGGGGACTTAGCTAGGCTTAATAAAGCCCTTATTAAGGTTGTTAATAAGGTACTACTTAGTAGCCTATAGTTTGTTGGTAGATTGCTAGCAGAGGGGGCTATAGCTAAGGGTATTTTCTTTATCTAGCTTAATCTTAATCTTATAGTTATACAGTTGGTAAGGTGGGAGTATATTGAATGCTGCCTTAAAGAATACGTCCTTGAATTCCTGGTATTAGTAGGGTAGTTTCTGTTCTACTAGCTCCTTATCTATAAGCTTACTTTCCCTACTAAGCTAGTTATGGGCTAGGGCTTCCTTATCTTTAATTATCTGGTTAATTTTATATAAGCTAGTTATAAAGGTAATGGTGTTAGGCTGTTTTAAGTTCTGGTAGAACCCTATAGCACTAATGCAGTAGATATTAACTAGTAGGAGGTTTATAGGTTTCTTTATAGACATTCTATAGACCGTATTTTACGGTGGAGGGGTTATAACCCTTCTTAGCTCCTATTCTATCTTCCATAAGTTATCCTTCTAGTCTATATATTTAGTACAGCGTCTAATATTCCTTGCTGCTCTTTGTAGCTATATAGGGCCTAAGCCAGCTGGCTTATTACTAACTTCCTGGGTTTTTAGTACTGGTGGTGCGATATTGGTAGTTTGGGGGTAGTGTAGTATATAGACCTGTTGCGGATTGAGCTGTATATCTTTCTTAAAGGCCTGGTCCCTATGCATAGCATCGGACTAGTAAACAGTGTCTATCTATAGCCGTATAAGATTTTCTATTGTAATGCTAATTTCCTTTATAAAAGAAGGTGTTAGGGGTAGGGTTTTAGGCTAGATAAGCCGTCTACTCCGTATATTAAGCTGTAAGCTTAGATAGGCTAGCCATTTTCTTTTTAAGATTATATTATGGCTTCCTAGGTCTGTAATAAGAAAGGGAATATTATACTACCTTTGTCTGTCTACACGGAGGTAAATCTATAAGATAGTTGTAATAGGTGGTCCTATCTATCTGTTATACCCGTAAATAGGAATTAGTTTGGGTAGTTCTTTAAGGGGTGTATTTAAAAGGTTAGCTAGCTTTATAGTATACTATATATCTATTAAGGTAAAGGTATTTGCTTTAGAGTTAGCTAAAGCAGAGGTTAAAACTTAATATCTATTGCGGAATAAAGTATAAGGGATAGTGTAGCTTCTTTTACTAACTAGCTGACCTAGATTAATATATAATATATTAATTCCTTTTAACCCTAGAGAGGAGTTTTGCTTTAGGGTTCCTCTTTTATACCATCTTTCTAAATTAATAGGACCTTATTTATCTTTACCGCTATTAAGCAGTTTTTTATAAAGTGGTCTTTCTAGCTATATAAGAAGCAGGCTTCTTAATTGCTAAGGGCCTGTCTTTAGGAGTTGCTATATATAGGTTAAGTATTCGCTAGACCTACAGTAGGGCTAGCTGCACGGCTAGCCGCTAGGTTAACAGTAGGCGGTATAGTTAGTGCTATAGGGGTTGTAGATCTTACTGGGGCGCTATGGCCCGTTCTTATAGTACTTATATTCTAGTTAGCGGAGCTTCTAGTCTTATACCGCTTAATATATGCCTTAATTTAGTAGAGGCCCTGGTTAATAGCTAGGCACTAGTCTATAAGTTCCTTTAGTGTCTATATGGTAGTATAAACCGGCAGTACAGCGCGCTATAGGTCTAGGGTAAGCTTATTAAAGAGGTCTGGCATTAAATCTTCCTAGGAGATTTAAGCCTGTCTAGCTAGGTGTAGAAAGCAGGTCTAGAAAACTAAGAAGGTCTCTATTGTTTTTATATTAAGGGCTTTATAGTTAAGATAGGCGTTCTGTATCTTAAAGGGGTCCTTATAAATAGAAGATAGGTGGTTAATTATCTCTTTTTTAGAGAGGAAGGGGTCTGCTAAGTCCTAGGCATATCGCAGATATAGATGTGTCTATATGTCCCTGTTAGTATGGCCAAAGACATAGGCCATTTTAGCTTGGGTAGTAAGAAAGTGGTCTGTATTGACTTTAAGCTTATCTTATAGTTAAAGCTTCTAATTGTTAAATATAGGGTTAGTTCTGTCTGTAAGTAATAGGGGGTCTATAACCTTCGCGGACCGCAACAATATTAATACTATACGTTGGGCTAAGGCCTTAAGGACTATAGTAAGTCTCTAGGTGTCTAATAACTCCTTACTAGGTGTAGGGGTGTCTCTAGTTTTAAGCAGCTCTTAAAGCCGCTTAATTTCGGTATTAGCTGCTGCAAGCTCTTCCTAGGGGGTTAAGACGGCAACTGTTTTACTATTAGAGGTATTTATGGGTCCTATAGCAGCTTTGCCAACTGCTGTATTTCTTGGCATAGTGGTAGGGGTATTAGGTAATTTCCAGTGTTTGTTTATTTTCTAGGGGTTCTAGTCCATGCGTGTCCTATTCTTAGGTTTCGCATTCTATTTATATTCTTTTAGTTCTTAGGGGTCTGTCCTATCCTTATAGTCCTAGTAATGTCCTTAGGGTCCTATTCTATATCCTTGTCCTATTTATAGCCTTATAGATATATTTAAGTTCCTTTTTAGGAAAGAAGAGTAGTAACAAGCTTTAGATAATGTTAGCAACTTAGTTAATTAAGGCATAAGCACGGCAAGAAGGTCGCGTAAGCCTATATAATTGGATTGTCTATAAACAAGGATCCAAAGCTAGAGAAAGGAAAGGAGAAGAGTAGTAGTGCCGCTTAAGGTTTTATGTGGCCCTCGAGTCACGTGACTGCAACTATCTAAAACTGTTTGCAATTGTCTGCGATTGTCCGCGATTGTCTACCATAATCCACCGTTTTCTACCAGCGCCGTAACACACAGAGCCTTCTAGGCTGCTATAAAAAGTCATAATATTAATTTGGTGTTAAGTTTTAAGAAATCCCCTATAGAGTTACCTTACCCTAATATTATCTAAATTAAATTAAATTAGATCCTTAATGTTAATAAGGTTTAATTATTAAATAAACATCTTATGCTTTTAACGAGGCAGAGCCTTTATTAAGCCGTCTACTATTATATCCGCAGTAGGGACTTATTTAATATTAATCCTTCTCTTATAAACTTCCTAGCGGAGCTAGTAGTAATAAATATTAACGTGTTAGAGCTTGGTGTTAAGCTTAGCGTCGCTTTTAGTAAGGAGTTGTATTATCTATATATTATTGCAGTAGATTACTTACTTCTTATAGGTGTTAAATCCAACTTCTTTAAAGAATTGCTGCCACTAAATTAACTTAGTAGCTGCATGCGATAAAGCTAGGAGCTCTACCTCTATGCTTAATTTTATTACTGATTTTTGCTTAGTTAACCGTTAGTTAATTGGTCCTCTAAATAAGGTAAATAGGTAGCCTTCTGTGCTTTTCCTACTAACTAGATTATCTCTAAAAGATGCGTCGCTTGCCCTTATAAAGATTTGGTTTATAAGGTTCTCCTTTAAGTACTTAATTACAAGGGTCTTTAATTAATATAGGTAGACAGCTACTCTTATAGCAGCTGCGTTATAAGTTAGTAATGGATTTTATGAAAACTCTAATAGATTGCTTGTAGTTCTTACTATATCTGGATAAGTAATACTTGCTATATATTATATAGATCCGACTTTCCTTTAATAGAGATGGATGTCCTACTTAGAGGCTTATTCCGGATTAGGGTTAAATTCCTTAAGGCCTATTAGTATATATATCTTATAATAATTCTTTACCTTAAAGCTAGTCGCGATCTTATTAATATAGGAGTCCTAGCTAAGCCAAAGCTTCCTATTTTCTTAGTTATGTATTATTTAAATCCCTAAGAACCAGGTGAGGTTACCTAGGTCTTTTATCTTATACCTTTTTATAAGGTGCTCCTTAAATATTTTAAGCTTAGGTAGGTCTTTCTTTTTATAGACAACTATAATATTATTAATATAGAAGAAGACTATTAGCCAATTGTTGTAATATAGGCAAGGCTCCTCCGCCACTAGCTTTAAGCCTTCCTTTTTTAGTATTATAGTTAAGTTGCCATGCTATAGTAAAGGTGATTGTTATAATCTATAGAGCGCTTATTAAAGCAGTAGGCACTTGCCCTTAATTAGAAATCTATCTGGACACTTAATATACACAACCTTATTAATCTTGCTATTTGCAAATATATTAATGGCGTCGCCCTACCAGTAGTTTAGGTTAAATATTATAACAATAGCTATTAAGGCTCTAAATAATCTTGCTGCTAGAGTTGCGGCATACATGTCCTTATAAACTAACTCTTATAAATTACCTCTTGCGTAAAGATAAGCCTTAAACCTTATTAGATATCCATTAATATTAGTCTTATAGGTAAATACTTAGATAATAGGCATGGTTTTAATATAGATTATCTTATTAATAATATAAAACGTTCCTTAATTTTAAAGGTCTACGTATTCCTTTTTAGCAGCAGCCACAAATTCTTCCTTATATTAATGTCTTTAAAGCTCCTTCTAATTCCTAGGTAGTAGTAGGAGCTAATTACAGTACAGCTTCTTGTAAAATGTAAGCCCTATATTAAAGGCTAATCTTTAAGCTAGAAGGCTTTAGTTATTAGTAATATTAGCAAGGAAACCTATATAGACCTTTAATCGTCCTTTAAGTCTCTTTCCTTTAACCATATTTTACTCTCCTATATTACCATTAATCTTCTTCTTTAGCTTAGCTTTATTAGCCAAAACCATAATATAGTACAGCTTCTTTGCTAAGGTATTTAAGGACAGTAGTAGAGGCTCCAGTAAGTCTAGTTCTGGCGTCTTATCTAAAGTAGGAAGCCCTAGAGCTAAGCTATCTTTAGAGCTTAAATCTTATTGCTTACTACTCTTAGTATTAGGCTTCTCTTAATTTCCACTAAAATCCACCTGTTATCTTCCTTTGGTTTCATCTTAAACCTTATTACTTTTATTAAATAACAATTCTAATTTATTTTAGAGATTCTCTATTTAATAGATATTGATAATTTCTAATATTTAGTTAGTCCTTACTTGGAGTACATTCGCTAGATCTGGCTGTAAGTTATTATAGAGTAACTGCTTATTAAACTTTATCTCTCTTATTCTAATACCTTTTTTCTAACTTAGAATGTAGATTCGGAAGATATTTATTAAATTATACCCTACCAGATATCCTATATAGGCCCTTAGTACGAGCTTATTTAGGCGTAGAATATTATATTTAAGAGGATAGGCCCTATAGCTATAGGCTTATAGGTGTCCTATATTGGGTTTTGGTAATATTATACCCATTACTAACTAGATTTTCTTAAACGGTATTTGCCACCTAAGTCTTTTACTAGGCGTCCGATTAAGTAGATAGGTAGCTACTTTATAGACTTCTAGCGTTAGCTCTTCTAGTAGATAAGCCTTGATTCTTATATATTAAGCCTTTTGTATAATTACCCCGCTAGATTATTCCGCTAGACCGTTTTGTAATTAAGTATTAGTTGCTAACCTTTTAAGAGTAATTCCTTGTTTAGATGTCTAATCCTTAAACTTATCTTTAAGAGACGTCTCTCTATCTATGCGGATTATAGCTACCTTAAAGCCGTATTGTTATTTAATAATATTGCAGTATATAATGACTCTTTAGGTAAGGGATAACTTCTTTACTATTATATCTACTTTATTTATCCGCGTTGTGTTATTAAGGAAGTGTACTATATACTTATCGCCATTAAATGCAACTATTCTGGATATTAAATTAAGGTGGATTCTATAGAAAGGAACTGTTAATAGAGTCAGTGTTCTTCTAGATATTACTTTATAAGCTTTACTCACTCCATATAATTTATATTCTACTATTATTAGGCCTTTTAGAATCGCGTCTATTATTAACTAAGGTAGTTACTTAATTACTTCTTTTCCTATATGGCCTAATTACTAGTACTATATATGGCCTTCTGCCTAATTTAGTAAAGGCTTTAATAAATGTTTTACTAGTTGCTTTAATAATTAAGTCGTAAAGGAAGCCTCTGGTAAGTCTCTCTTTAGCTTATTATATTTAATGGTTTTCTAACTATAGTAGTAGCTATAGTAGGCGTATGTCTCGTTGTCGCCATAGAAGAGAATATTCTCTTTATTGTTCTAATAGACGCCTTTATTATTAAGCTTTTAAAGGTATATTAGGTTAATATAGAAGCCTAGTATAAAGGCTGCTCCTAAGAGCTATATCTATCTTTTCCCTTTTAGGTAGTTAATTATGACTATAGCTATGCCATAGCCTATGATTTCTTCTATATGCGAGCCCGTGTAGATTTAGTCTAAGGTAGGCTTAATATCGCTAATAAATCTAGCTTAATCGTTAATAACATATATATTAGTTCCTAAGTTAAGAATAACACTATTATAAAGCTTGTAATTGGAAGCTATGTGTAAGGGGAACTTGTAGACAGGGGGCTATAAGGACACGATTGTGAAACAAGATAGATTGGTAAGAGAGATGAATTCTTAAGGAGGTAAGGCCTTAAGGATCGTGGAGACTATATACTATGGGCACGTGCCTCTGGCACGTGACCGACGGCCATCTAAGGGGTGTCTGGGGGTTGTCCTAAGGGCAACCTAAGGTGACCTGCAATAATATCCCTTATATTGCCCCCCCCTTTCTTGTGGTTGGCCCCTGATTGCCATTACCTTGCAGTAAAGGGAGATTATGAGGGCTCGTCCTAGAAGGGGTTTGGAGAGATGTTAGTATGCCGCTGTATATTATCTATCTATCTAACCCCTGCTTTAAACTCCTGAAAACCTTAATAAGGAAAAACATGACTAGAGAAAAGATATAAGGATTGCTAGGAGACCTATTAGAAGCCTGCTGGAAGCATGCTAGTAACTACCTAAGCTAACCTAAGGATTTTTATACAACTCTACTTCTAAGCCTTTATGCCGGTCTGTAATCAATCGTAAGTGTTATAGGCAATTTGGTGTTCCTAATATAGTTCCATAGAACCTTTTAGTATGGGATTTGACGTATAGGGCCTTGGCTTACTATTGTCTTTAACTATTAAGATATAATCTGTGATCCTTTCTTCTAATCCCCTGCGTCACTAATGTATTGCTCCCGCATTTGCCCTTGGGCTGCTATATATAGTTAGGTAATTAATTAGTTAATTAAAGAGACTTGTCTCTTAAGATTTAGTGTATATGGTTTTAAATCTGGTGGTCCTATGCTATATAATTGGCGTAGCTATTAGATAATCTGTATTCTCTAAGGCGTGGGACACGTGCACGAGTTATGTGCACGGGGCACGTGTATTGTAAATCTCTTTATAGAGCCCTAGGGGCCCTAGGTTAAAATATCGACATTAATTAATAATCAAGTTAAGATCATCAATTAATTAACCCATTTAATTAATGAACCCCTCTACACGAATTTCGTGACAGTTATAAGCCTAGTCCGCCGACTTAAGAAGCTAGTCAGCTATTATTTAATTATTTAAAGAAATTCTACCTCATCGTTAGACTCTGACACCTTATTATTAAGACGTAGACTCTGACAGAAATACTACCTTAATTGTTACAGGACGAGATTCTACGAGATTCTATAAGATTCCACGAGATTCCACCTTAATTGTTAAAGAATGATTCTGATGACAAGGATAATCCTGACGATAAGGACGATCCTAACGATAAAATACCATCTCAATCCCTCCTTTGCCTATCAGTTAAATGACTCCACTAACGTCGAGCTTGTTGACGACGATCATCCTCAATAAGTTAGAAGACTGGGAGTAATAGCTATGACAACTCCGAGCCCTTATAGATTAGCGAATTTGGGCCTATGTTAACCTAGATAGTGCAGCACCTTAACGAGGTCTACTATAAGAACCAGCCTATCCAGAAGTTATAGATTTTAATAAAAATGCAACCTTGTATACGCAGCTCTTAACAAATTAACAGAAAGCGTACGAGAATAGCAGATAATACTATAACCAGGACATGAAGTATTTCCTAAGATAGGAAGATTATCTTTAATAGATCCGCACCTAGATTACGTCTATAGTATTAATTTAGAAGAAGCTACTGCTTAACCCTTTTTTAATAGTTAAAGAATGGCTATCTTAATTAAAGGAGAACACAGAACCTACCTCGTTGTTCATTAGGAAGAAGGTATAATACCAGTACACGGAAGCCCTTAAGGGGTTTAAATAGTTGTCAAAATTGAACTAATAGCTAGATTAATGGGAACACGCAATATCCCTAGGAGAGAAGTATAAGATCCCTTAAATGTCCAATAGTATCTGGCTTTAAGATTTGGCAGAAGTTATTTAACCTTTTAGCAACGCCTACTGTATAAAGTACACTACCGAGTCGAATAACCCTTAGAAGTTGAGATCTTCCGAATACCGCAGAGTAGTAAAGGAGCTGTAAGAAGGACTTAGAACACCCTTAAAGAAAGCCAATACTACTATAAGAGGCAGTACCTTTAATGCAGACTTCGCAGAGCAAGCCACTAAGGATTACTCTGATACTACTAAAGGTTCACAAAGAGGAAAGGCCTTAGTATATAATAGACGCTTAAAGAGAGCCGGGACACTGGTGGATAAGGAGATGTCCTGCAAGAAGCCAACGCCTAAGTGCTTAGCGTGCGGAATATAAGGACACTCCCTACGGGACTATTGGTGTTTATTTGAAGACAAGAGACCTATAGGAGTTACGATAGGAGATGCGCGCATTAATAGGGCACTAAAGAAGGTAGAAAAGAATAAGAATCTTACTAACTAAGTTGCGAAGATCAGACTTAAAGAATAAGAAGATAAGGCCTAATAATAACAGGATAAGAGCTAGGAAGTTAAGATTAAGGGAGAAGCTAATATAATATTTCTAGAATTATATCACACCGGTTAAACCCATCCACTAAAGCTATTAACTATTCTTAACTTAGGAACCACTCTCTATATCTTTAATAACCTCTCTTGTTTTTATAATTTTAGGAAAGCTTTAAGATATAAATATATTACTACCGGCAGCTTAGAAGTGCCTATACTAGGCTATAGTAATATTACTGTCCAAATTATAAAACTAGATAAGAGCAAGGGAACCCTATATCTTAAGGACGTTGCCTTTTATATGGACTTCAATATGAATCTAGTGTCGTTCCGTCTGCTTTAAAAATAAGGGTTCTACTAGGATAATAAAGGAGACAACAATCTTCTAGTTTAGAAGGATGACACAATCCTATATTAAATAGAAGAATGTTACGGATAATAGACTATTAAATACGTCCAACCAGGAAGTTAATTAGCGTTTAATATAAGCCAACTGCTACGCCGCCAATAGAAGCGTAGAGTATTGTTAAGAGACGCTTATCTAGATTTAAAAGGTAATATATATTTATAGTATCTGTGTCTAGGTTATCTAGGACCTATAAGCCTTTATTATTTAGGTCTTAACGCCCTAGGAGTTAAGCTTTAAGGCCCAAAGATAATGGAATATTAATATTGCAGTCTCGCCAAAATTAAGCGTTAGGTCTTAAGAAGGTTCTTAGAACAGAATATTAATAAATCTTGTCTTGACCTCTATATTGACTGGACTGACCTTAAGGAAGCGTATACTGGATTTGTACGAGTTATGTTTATTTATAATACCTTCTTAGGGAGAACCTTCCCGTATTTTATAACAACGCATAGCAAAGAGAAGGAGATACTATGAGTGCTTAAAGATTTTATCTAATGGATTTGTCTGAGGTATAACCTTAAGGTTAACACTATTAGATTAGACAACAAGCTAGGGAAAAGGAGAACCCTTAAATGGCTATAGACCTAAGGGATTATATTTAAGCCTTTGGCGCCTTATACCTAAGCTTAAAATGGTACCGCCGAACGCTTAGGGGGTGTAATTATTAAGAGAGCACGTATAATAAGAATTGCTGCCAATCTACCACACAATCTATAGAAAGAAATAGTTAACTATACAGTCTACCTTTAAGATTAAACGCCACGGGAAAGTAATAGTTGGAAATCGCCCTATAAGAGGTTCTATACCTTCCTAGCCAATGGGTTAAGAAAGCCGTAACTAGCGCACCTAAAAGCCTACGGCTATAGGGCGTACGCGATAACGTTGGACGCCTAGCTAAAGAAGAAAAGGCTAAGCAAGCTAGATCTGTGAGCCTATATTAGCTACCTTATTGGCTATAACTCTACTAATATCTATAGGATCTGGATCCTATATAAAGGTATTATTATCTCTACTAGGGACGTTATCTTTGACGAGAAGACGTTTTTTAATGGTAAGTAAATGGACATCTTAAAGGACCTACACGCTGAGTTAGATATGTTAATTAAGAAGATTTAACTCCCTAATACCCTAACTAAGAATGAGGTCCTTCTGGAAGATAATAAAGAAGTATTTAAACCGTTAATTTAAGAGGAAGACGACAACGTTGATAAGCTAGTTTGAACCTTTAATAAGTTAGCAGATCTTAAGCTTACAAGAGCTTTTAAAGATGCGTATTATACGCTACCTCTAATAGAAGAAGACGAAGAATCTCTATATACCTTTCACGTCGAGTATCCTATAAAGTTAGATGTATAAGGTACTGATTAGGATATCGTCAGCTAAGTAGGAGACGGGTTTTATATTTAGGGGGTGTTTAATAACTCTATTAAGGACTTATTTAAGGAAGCCTGCGATAATAGGTTTGAAGACTTTGTTACTAAAAGAATTATATTAGCCTATTACGGCGCCTTTTTAGCAGGAAGGAAGTTTAACCTTAATAGTTAACTTAATAATAGTAAGCTAAAATTAGGCAGAATACGCGATATTAGATTATATAGGAAGAACTTACCTCTGCTACCTTAGTTAATCCGCGACCTTAATACGTATTCTCTTTAAGATTAGTTCTAAGAAGCTTAATGAGCTTACCTCTAATCCTATTATTAAATAAGGTCGTTTTAAGAAACAGATAAGAAGTATATAAAGGAATAGCAGGTCCTTAGCTTAATGTGGGTATTCGTCTATAAGATAGACAAGTATGGATTTCTCCAGAAATGTAAGGCACGATTAGTAGTTTGCGGAAATTAATAGGCCCTAGGAGACCTACCTATAAGAGCTACTATATTAGCTAGTACAACCTTCTGAATACTTATGGCGATCACCGCAAAATTCGACCTGGAGACGATACAGATAGATATAGTTAATGCGTTTGTCTATTGCGATCTTAATGAGGTTGTCTATATAAAGCTACTGCTAGGGTTTAACAAAGAAAAGACAGATAAAGTACTGCGCTTAAGAAAAGCCCTATACGGACTATAATGATTACTACTGTTATGGCAGAAGAATCTCACAAGCTTGTTGAACGAATTGGGTTTTAAAGAGGTACCTTAGGAGCCGTGTGTTATGCTAAAAGGTGGAATAGTCGTCTTCTTCTATGTTAACGATATTGTCTTCTGCTACTGAAAAATAGATGAGAAGAAAGCTTAAGAAGTAATTAAGGAGCTAAGTAAGGAATACTAGATAAGTACCCTTAGCGAGCTAAAATGGTTCCTAGGAATCTATGTGCTACGTAATTGTAGCTAGAGGCTCCTATAGCTATCCCAGAAAGCCTATATTAAGAAGATAGCTAATTAGTATAAGATAGATCTTATAGGGCGTCTTCTGGACACTCCTATAGCAGAATCTAAACTCCTCCCTACTAATTACTAATTGATTTGTCCGACGCGTCCGTCCCCTAATATAGACCTATTAGTCCGCCCTATATCCCTACCAGCCTCTACGATGCTATATTAGAGAAAATTGGGTTTAGTACTCTATATAGCCACTATAACGCGTCCAGATATTGCGTTTGCAGTATTAAGGCTAGTAAGGTTTAATTAGGACCTAAGCTAAGAGCATTATTAAGTGGTAGACAGAGTTATCTAATACCTATATAGCACGAGAAGCAGAGCAATCTGCTATAGAGGAGATAAGGAAGGAATGAACAGTAGAGGGAGAGATAAAGGAATACGCGATAAAGGACAAGATGATGGAAGAGACGGTAGAGGTAAAGCGCAATCATTTATCTATGCTAGTGATGCATTATTTGCGGACAACTCCGTCGACAGAAAGAGCTTGTAAGGATATATTATAAAGCTATTTGGGGGGCCGATTGCCTGGAGAGCAAACAAGTAGGGTATAGTTATAACGTTAAGTATAGAAGCCGAGTTGTTAGCCCTATTATAAACAGTAAAGGAAGCTATCTTTACCAGCAGGCTGTTTAATGTAATAACGTTACGCCTAAATAAGCCCTTAATTATTAAATGCGATAATACCTAGACGCTTTAACTGATTATAGAAGATATGGTAAAGCTAATTACGAAGCTCTAACACATTAACATCTATTAATACTGGCTATATTAGGAATACGCAATAAGACAAGTACGATTTTAATAGATAGTAATGAAGGAGATAATTGCTAATGGACTTACGAAGGCTCTGCCCAAGCAGAGGTTTTAAAGTTTTGTTAATATAATTGGGATGGTGGATATCAAGGAGCAGCTGGATAAGGAGAAGCAACTAGAGAACCTAAGGGATGGTATTAGAGCAAGACAAAAGGATTCAGATGAGATTACGGTTCAATTAACTCATTGACGGACACGAGAAGGTGGCTAGCTTTGACCTCAAAGAGCTCAAAGCTAAGGGGGTGTGTTAGATAATCTGTATTCTCTAAGGCGTAGGACACGTGCACGAGTCACGTGCACGGGGCACGTGCATCGTAAATCTCTTTATAGAGCCCTAGGGGCCCTAGGTTAAAACATCGACATCAATTAACGATCAAGTCAAGATTATTAATCAATCAACCCATTTAATCAATGAACCCCTCTATATAAATTTCGTGACAGTAGCTTTACTGCCTAGCAAATAGGAGATACTTCGCAATAGCGCCTATAGCTATTATACGACTATTAAGAACGTTTGTAACGTTATTCTTTTAATATTATAGTATTGTTTAGGTATAATTTAACCTATATATATCTTTAATTAACGTTTTAATTGCCTTCCCTAGCCGCGTAATTAGTTTTTATAAGGAAGTGATGGTTAAATAACTTATATACGTGTTTCCTTCCTTCTGAATAACGCTATTGTAACGGAGTTATATCGGCAAGGTTACGGCTATTCACCAGAAGGGTATTAGATGGTGAAGTATAAGGATACCTTGCTTATTAAGCTGTTTTTTTTCCTTAATACCTTACTTCCCATTATTAACCTTTGTCTAATTTTGGACGTATCTTTAATATATTATTAAGATTTTCTTCTTTTCTATTATTATTTTAGTATGCCTTTTTGTTCTCCTGCTGACTGCTCTTCTAAGCTAATTCCTTAGCGTATTCTAGCCTTGCCGCTGTATATGGAACCTTAACCTCCGCTGACCTGTAACTGGTGCTGGTCCTACCTAAATAATTTTGCCTGCACGTTCTTAAAAAACCAGAAGTCTGATAAGAGGATTCTAGAGGCTTATAATAAGACGCACTGTATTAGATCTAATACCTTTAGTCCTTATAATTGATGCATGCGTACTAAGAGCAGTAGTTGTGTTAAGGTGAGTTTTTCTATTTTTAATAGATTTCTATTGCTGACTTTAAGCTTTAATAGCCTGGGCCTAAGTAGCGACGTTCCTTTAATGTCCTTAACTACTATATTGCCCGGGCTCTCTCTTATTCTAGCGTAAACGCTAAACGACTTAGTCAAATTCGAGACTATGCCACGGCCATCTATACTGCCTATAATTCCCAGCAAGCCAGCTAGTAACGCCTTATGCAAGAGCAAGGTTGGTATACTAAGGATAGGGTAAGAAATAGGGGTAATAAGAAGAAGGTTGCTGTCTACTATAAGAAGGAGTTTGTGTATATGCGTCAAGTTTTAAAAGAGTATAATATAATGCGGTATTAGGTAGGTTACCCTTTGGGTACCTAATAGATAGGTAACTAATAGTTGCTATAGTAAGGTCTTGGTGGTTCCGGACTATGCCAGCTAGCTAATGTCTCTGTTTATTCTGGGCTTAAGTGTGTCTTTATTAACTATAAGCTAACGCCGCAAGAGCTTTGTTGGTATTGGTTTGGACCTAATATTAGTGTTAAGTGTTTAAGGATCTCTGCCCTAGCTATACCTTATCGTCCTGCCCCTGTTTTTATGCCTACTTATACCCCTACTAAGGGGTCTGGATTCTATTTTTGTTAGCTATTACTTAGTGGCCTGATGGATACTAATCCTACTTCTAAGGATAAGGCATAGTGGCTTTTTAGATTAGGTATTTAGGATTTATTCTTATATATAGTAGTAATTAAGAACCTTGATTAGGTACTTGGGAAGGCCTTGGAGGGCTTTTAGGAAGGGCTTGGGAGCCCTAGGAATAATATTCCTAATATAGATTAATAAATGGGAATGCAATTCTAGCAAAATGCCCTATTAACTCTATGCTATGTATATAAAAAGGCTAAGGACCTGTCCTGCCTTAGGCCGTAGCCCTAATCCTTATAGTTTCCGGAGCCTATCTGTTTTATATCCAATTTAACCTATTTACTCTTTAGGGCCTTTTGCAGTCTACTATGAGCTTTCTTTATAGGTTGCGATAACACTGTAGTATTAAAGCGCTTTCTGCGATTTGCAGATTGTGGACCTTGGTCCCAATATTCTTTTAGAATATCTTCGCAATATTTAAGGTGATCTTCTGGTTTCTATGTAGAGTCCTTAGCGGGCCAGCCTAGCTATTTGACTTTATATTAAAGCTTGTTCTTAACAGACTTATGGTGTAGTATAGCTTCAACCTCGTACCGCTTGCCTACTACCTTAGGGTGTTTAATTGGGCCTAGACGGAAGTTCTTTTCTAATAGTGGTCTATGCTATGGCTCTAGTAGGTTTACGTGAAACACTAGATGCATATGGGCCATAGATAGGGGTAGCTGGAGATAGTAGGCTAGCTTGCTAATTTATTCCTTAACTTGGAAGGGACCTAGGTATCTTATATTAAGCTTCTTTAATGGTCAACAGGTCTTGATATTTGTTGAATATAATAAAACCTTATCGCCTACTCCAAAATGCTTGTCTTGGTGTTTGCGGTTGTACCAGAGTCTCTACTGCTCTTAGGCATTTTGTAGGCTCTGCTTTATATGCTTCTATTGCTTCTTCTATTCCTAGAGGTATCCTTGTACTCTCTAGTGGATGTCCTTTGACTTCCTAGTGGGATCCTATAATTGATTATGCGGCCTTAGCTAGTGATTACTAGGTATACTATCAAACCCAGATAGTTAGACGCCATAGGCAATCTAGATTGGTGTATACTTATGCAATATATATTGCTTTGAATTGTAAGTGTACTCTGTATATAGAAGTAGCTTGCACTAGTTATCTTGCTGGTAGTTTAAATATATTTATAGGTAAGACTCCAGTTCCTAGTTCTAACATTCTATTTACCTGTCCATTTATAGATGGAAAGCTGTACTATAACGGTGGTCTATCTTTAAATAAAAGCATAGATCTGACTAGTACTGGCTTATAAAGACACTGCCCCTATTGGTAATAATGGAGTGCGGCTAGTCTACTTTGAGAAAGCATTTCTCCTTAATTAGGCTGGCAAGTGCTTGTGCGTTGATTGTCTTGTTAATGGGAAGGTATTAGACATACTTTAAAAACCTATTAATAAGTACGAGGATTGAATTGTATATTCATCCTTAGCCATCTTTAGATGGTGGGAGATCTGTAATAAAGTCTATGGCGTAATATTACTATAGCTTACTAGCGGGGGGAACTGATTTAAGTAGACCCTATAGCTTGTGCCTATAGATTTTGTATACTTAACACTTTTTATAATAGCTAATATACTCCTTTGCTTTCTGCTTAAGCTTTAGCTAATAGTATTTGCGCTAAAGTAATTCTACTGTCTTAGCTTAACTATAGTGGCCGCCTAGAGGATTATTATAATTCCTTATAAGAATCTTCTATTGTAGATTTGCTTTATGTGGCACCTAAACCTTGCTATTTTTATGCAGTAGGCCTATTAGGTCTAGTTCCTAATTTTAGCGCCTTATAGCTTCCTTTCCGTTACGTTTTCAGTCTACTTCCGCATTAAAGATGGTATAGAAAGCGTCCCTCTATTATACCTTATAGATAAGATCCGTTAACCTTTCGGATAGTTCCTAGGTGAAAGCTGTTTTGTTTTATACTGCTCTAAGTACAAGACTTAATAGTACTATGGATCTTGCAACTCTTCAATGCGCGTACGTTAGAAAGGCCGCTATAAGGTTAAAGTTCTTTAGTTGTTATAGGGCTCTGAGTTCCGATTGCTCTATAGCTTCGCTTTTGGCTTAAGGGGATAGCTTAGTAATTAGAAGTAGCGTATTGCCAGGTTCTAAAGTTGTGTTGGGGACGTCCTATCCAGGTATATTCGGACCCTTATTGGCCACGAACTGGGTACCAGCTAGAACGTTAGTGGAAGCCAACAGGGTTTGCACCGCCTAAGACTTAGTATATGGAGCTATGGGTGCTTAAGTATTCTACACCCAGAGCTTGTTCTGTAATATAGGGAGTAAGATGTCTATTATCTATTTTCCTTCTTCTGTTTTAAAGCCTTTGGCATAGTCTGGCCGTTGTGACAGTTTATTAGCAGGGTTGTTCTCCCCTAGCTTATATTTAATCTTAAAATTAAATCGCGTGAGCTCCTCTGCCTATCTGGCTTATTAAGGTATAAGCTCCTTTATAGTTATAAAGTAGCGTAGATTATAATAATCTAAGAGTATATAAGTAGTATAGCTTGCGTACTTAAGGTAATATCGCCACTGTTTAAAGCAGTTAACTATAGCCAGCAGTTCCTTATTGTGGGTATAATACCTAACTTTAGGCCCCTGGAATTTTCTATTATAGAATGCTACTGGTCTTTAGTAGAGCTGGGTAGTGTCTAGATCCCTATTAGGTTATAGTAGGATACCAGTAAGGGCGAAATTTGATATATTAGTGATTATTATTGATGGCTAATCTGGGTTAAAATGCCGTAGTAATAGAGCTTTTATAAACTTTACTTATAGTTCCCAAAAGGCATTCTGAACCTTTCTAGGCCATGACTATGGTTTATACTATTTAGTTAGTCCCTTCTTGGTTTTCTTCCTTCCTATCTTTAAGCTTTTTGTTCCTTGGGCCAGGTCTTAGGAAGCTTTCGCAATATAGTTAGATAGGTATTGGGCGATGTCTAAGTAGTTATAGATAAAGCGCCTATAAAAATTGGTAAAGCCTAGGAATACTTAAATATCCTAGTAGCTCTCTGGCTCCGGCTACTCTTAAATTATTTATACCTGTACTAGGTCTATAACTATGCTTATAGGCGTTATAATGTAACCCAGAAACTTAACCTGCTTGGTATTAAAGGTATACTTTAACGCCTTGGCGTAGAGGCCCCAATTATCCAAATATTTTAGCACTTGGCGGATGTGTTGCTTATACTAATCCTTGTCTTTTAAGTAGATTAGGATATTATCTAAATAGATAATATATATACGGTTAACTAGTCCCCCTAAGGCTCTATAAATATACGATTGGAATATTGTAGGCGCATTAGCTAGCCTAAAAGGCATCACTATATACTTAAAGTGGCCGTATTAGGTCTTAAAAGCGGTCTTCTACTTATCCCCTTCTTTAATATAGAGCCTATAATAGGCGTCTTGTAGATCCAGCTTTATAAAGATCTTTACCCTAGATAGTTAATCCAGCATTTTACTAACTAGTGGTAGTGGGTAACGGTTCTTAATTGTAACTTTATTAAGACTGCAATAGTCTATATATAGCCTTATAGTTCCATCTAGTTTTGGGATAAAGAGGATTGGTATACCTGCTGGCGACTTACTGGGCCAGATCTATCCCTTTTCCTATATACTATTAAGGTATTCCTGTAGGATCTCAAGCTCTTTACGAGAGAGGTTGTAAATAGGAAGGTTTGGGGGTTATTTACCCTCTTCTAGATTAATTGCATGATCGTATTTTAAGTTCTGTGCTATAATTTTAGCTCGCCTACCTAAGAATACCCTTAGTAAGTCCCTTAGGCCTAATGGAATATTTGACAGATTGGGGTCGCGTTTATCCTTTATATTGTTATTAGGTAGGTTCCGGAGCTCCCTTAGGACGCTTATGGGTAGCGTCACGCGCTATAGTGGTTGTTCGTACATAGTTGCTACTATACGTTAAACCGTTTTATGCGGTAGCTAGTGGAGGGTAGGGAACTCTTTAACACAGCATTTAAGGTGCTGTAGTATATTCTCCATATATTGCTTGAGCTAGAGTAACCTGTGGCGGTAAAAGTATCTTGTAAGATCTTTAAGATCGCCACCTCCCTATAGTATCTCCGCGACCTGTCCAGCAGCTCCCCGTAGGGTCTTTGTTGTGGAGGGGTTATTACCTATACTAGGCTCTATACCTATCTTGCTATAGAATAGGGGTTCGATCCAATACTCCTTTAGATATAGAGTATATACTATTTTACCTGGAGCTATATCTTCTAGGATGTCTTTTAAGCTTGCTAGTAATATACGCCCTTCTAATTCTTTATTGTTCTACCATTTAAAGGCTCCTGTCTTAAAGCGTATCTTAAGGTCTGCTTCTGCAAGCTAAGGGTATCTAAGAATAAGGTTATAGCCTTTAAAGTTAGCCGTCTAGAAGGGTTGCGGGCCGACCACCTTAGTGTAGTTGTGTATGTTGGCTACTAACACTGTGAGCTTATAGGCACTGTGTAGTTTAATTTAATGCTTATCTAGGAACCCTATAATAGGTTTCCACTACCTTAGTAACGGGATAAGCTTATACTCTTTTACTAAATTATATTATATAAGATTGATTTCGGCGCCGCTGTTATATAGTGCTTGGAACTGACATACCTCGCCTATAGGGAGTACCATTTCCAGCTTAATAGTAATATGGAGAGTCTTTTCTTCCGTATCTTGCCCTAGTTGCAGCTGGGAGAGGTCTATAACTAGGGCTTTTCTTTTTTTAGATTATTAGTGCGGTTATCGCCCTACTTATTTTTCTAATTGGGTTTGCCTCTAGAGAAGTTTTCTTTTGACCTTTTAGAGTGTTCCCGTAAGGGTGCTAGACGGGTGTTAGGTTGGCCCTAGAAGTCTTTCCCATTGCTTAAGGTCTCTGACTTTAACCCTTCTAAATTTCTCTTTAAGAACGGCTTCTTTAAAGTTTGGATCTACCCTATATTACTGCCAGAGTACCCGCGCTTTTGGTGACCCCCTGGCTTTCTACTAGAAGAGGTCTGGTTCCTTACTGTATCTTTAGTATTTAGAACTGCTCGTTTAAAATCCATATATGCGGTAATCTACGGTAGGGCTCCTATGTGCTTTATTTTATCACGAATTGCTAGCTTAATTCTAGCTTAGATAAATCCAATCTTCTTCTTCTTACGGACGCTACCGTCCTTGTTTTTAAAGGGCTCTAAATCTATTAGTTAAGCACAAGTTTCTATAAAGTTTATAAACTGGTGGAAATTATAGCGGTCAAGCTATATCCTATTCTAGAATAGTTCTATATAATTGTATTGTATAACGTGCGGATCTTAAGTCCACTTCTTTAGAAAGGTTTGCAGCTGCGGCTATAAGGTAATTTGCTCTTTATTAAGCTGATTAAGTATGATTTAGTTTAGCAATTAGTCTTTAATCTTACTAATAATCCAGTATGTACGCTCTTTGGTATTATCTTATATTATTAGCATTTTAAAGAAGTTATCTACCTTACAAACCCAATTGTCTAGCTATTAGGCGTTAGGTCTATAACGGAGTTCTAGGCTATTAAAGGCCTTAGCTAATTAGTCCATGTCCTTTTTCTATTTATAGCGTAGATAACTCTCTAAGTCTTCTATACTTCCTTAGGTAGATACTGGGTAGCCCCTGGGAAGCCCTTAGCCTTAGCTAGGTTATAAAAGAGTTTATCTAGCCTGGATTAATCCCTGCCAGATCTAGATTTGCCCTTAGAGGGTTCTAATATGTTTACTAGTAGCCTCCTCCTATATGGCTTCTAAGAGCCTTATAATAGCTTCCTAATATCTATTTTAAAGGATATTGGTATAGGGCTCTTAACTTTCTAAACTTGGGCCTAGGGAAGCTCTGGCTATAGAAGTAGTGTTAGTATTAGTAACTAGTATAGGCTTCCTAACAAGGCTTGGGTTTTAAGTTAGTGTTTAGGTTAAATTATTAAAAGGGGTAGGCCCGCTTAGCTTATAAGCAGTCTATGCGCCGCTACTATGCCGATTGTGGGCCGATGGTCTTCTGGGAGGGTTCTGGTTGGATCCCTAATTAGACGTATTAGTGTATTTCTCTGGCATTTCTAGCTTAGGGGAAGATCTTAGAGTTGCTTCTGGCGCTTAATCTTCCAATTAGCTTAGGTAGGGCCGGAGGGGTTCCAGTTGCTTTCTAGCAGCGTTATAACCGTCATAGAGGGTGTCTGTGTTTTCCTCCGTGTTGTTGGTGACCGTAGGTATATAAGAGTTTTTAAGCTCCTGGCGCATCTGGGTATTAGGGCTTATTCGGCCGTCTTGCCTAGAGGTTTATATTGTCGCAATCTCTTGCTATTAGAGGGACCTTCCTGCTTTAGCGCGACGGCTTTCTATAAGGTATTTATAGAGTTTCCGTTTAGGTTGTCGCGAGATTTTTAAGGGAGGATAGTAGGTGTAAACAAAAATGGAAATAATCTGGTTCTTAAAGCCAGCTACCCTTCTAAAAAGAGTAAAAAGGATTTAAATGTGAGGGGAACTTGTAGACAGGGGGCTATAAGGACACGATTGTGGAATAAGATAGATTGGTAAGAGAGACGAATCCTTAAGAAGGTAAGGCCTTAAGGATCGTGGAGACTATATACTATGGGCATGTGCCTCCGGTACGTGACTGACGGCCATCTAAGGGGTGTCCGGGGGTTGTTCTGAGGGCAACCCAAGGTGACCTGTAATAATATCCCTTATACTATGTTATAGGCTCCTACTTAATAAACTGCAAAGCTTCTATTGGGCTCTTTAGAGCTCTGCTAGTTACTATTCTTTAGCTATTTATTAACTTAATCGTCCTTTTTAATTTACTTAATATAAGCCTTAATTTCTAGCGTTGTATTAGTAATCTTCTTATCCACCTTCTTCTAAATTTTATTACTTAGTTTAAACCATAATGGGCAAGGAATTAACTCTATAATGTACCAGCATTTATTAAAGTAGTAACGCTTTCCGTATAGGCACTCTGGTGGCGGTTACCTTTCCTCCTTTTACTTATCTACTAATAATTTAGGCTTTGATTTAGGCTTTGAATTTAGTAACTTACTTAACTTATCCTTAAAGGTAGCTGCAAAGGATTCTTATAGGGTTTTGCCCTTTTGGGCAAGCTCCATACAACGGTAATTTTGGTAGATTTTAACCAGTTTAAAGAAGCTAGGAAGCTTCTCCTTCTTCCACTCTATCCTTTTAAGCTAGTTCTTCCAAAATTTAGACCAGCTTAGTGTGATTAAATTAACTACGTATATAAAGTCTCTTACTAATCGGTCTCTATTTACCTTAGGTAGATCTAGCTCCTTGCACTTAGTATATACCTTCTCCCACTCCTTTAACTAGACCTTAAAGTTCTGGTTCTAAGGCGCTTTCTTAAGCTTTGCATACTGGGTGGCTACTTAAAGCTTTTAGGCGTTATTAGTTGGAGTAATTCTCTGCTTTAGTGACACTAAGATATTGTAGGTTATATCGCATTTAAATATATAGATGAGGTAGGTATATGAAATAGAGCTTAGGATGTGGCTGCGCAATATATTAAGAGCTAATAGCTGTTTTCTGTATAGCTTTATATTATCCCTATAGTCGGCTTTAAGCGTTTAGAGCTCCTCCTTCTCCTCTTTATCTAGCTCTACGAGCTTCGTCTTCCCCCAGCTATTAGTATCCTTAGGTAAGGCTTAGATAGGTTCTTTAAGCTATAGCAGATTGGTCTTGGGTATTAATAGGTTAATATACTTCTAGAGACGATTGTTATTTACTTTTAACTTAATAACCTTAATCTATTTATCCCAATTATTTAGGCTTATAAGGATAACGGATAATATAATAACGGGTTTAGTTTCTTGTTAAGAGTTTATTATTGTGGTTGTCTATAATTAAAATAATAATTAATTGGAATAAAGGCTTTGGAATTAAAGATAATGCAGTAGTTAACTTAGGCTTATAACTGTCGAACAGATAATTAGGTATTAGAACTCTGTCTATTAAAGAGGGCTCTAGAGCCTCTATATATACACTAGATAGGTAATAAATAGGTTGCAAATAGAATGACAACGTAGTTGTCATTCTGTAATGGAAATAGGTATTTAGATACTTGATAAGATATTTAATAAGATATACGAGGTAAGGAGCGGGGTATTAAGACATAGGGTTCTAGGCTTGAAGCCAGTATCAAGATGGTGGTAAGGAAATCCGATCTAGTTCGACACTTATTTACAACTGCTTAGTCGATCCGTGACAGTAGAGGAGGGATATAAGAAGTAGAAGGTAGCTTTAACCTCTCTATAAGGCTATATTACTAGTATAGTAGGTAAGAACCTTAATACCTACAGGCTTGCAAATTGTTTAACAAGGCTTTAATATTGAATTGAATTGAATGCTAAGACTCAATCAATTCAATCAACTAGGAGCTTGTGGGCTTGGCAACGCATTTAATCTAGAGGCCCTGATTGAATTGAGTTGATTAAAAAATATTAAAGCTTTTGATGTTATATAGAAATATACTAAAGTTCATATACAGTAATACCTTAACCCTTATTTTTATTAGTGTTCCTTACTAAAAAAAGTTTATCCGAGCATTACCCGTCGTTTACACTATCATATCTGCGGCGGCTTTGCTGAGATATCTACAAACAATCGCGACAAGTACGACGATTGGCTTGCACGAGCAGGTTACCCTAAGGACGTTCGCTGTACCTGCTTATTGGCGAGCTAAACTAAAAGAACTTACTGTTAACAACTCGCTCGCATGGCTCTTGATTTATTAACGATTCTACCCATGTTAAATATATATTTAGCCTTACAGGCTTGCTCCTCACTGCTAGTCGCGTACGGCTATGACCTAATATAATTAGAGCTTTAATGGCGGTAGAATCATAGGGCAAGGAAGGCATAATTAATCAGTAGATGGGGAGTTGAAGCGCCCGCAGAAGGAAGGAACAGGGCATACACGGCAGGAAGGTGACTCAACATCATGCCAAAACTCGCGATAGGCCGATATTGAGGGCAGGTGCGAAAGGAACGCTGGTAGAAAACGATCTAGGCATCGCTAGGTAGGTCCTCCTGCATTAACATCATGCTAAGACTTATGATAGTTATTAACTACTACACTAGTTGAATTTAGTTGCAACCATTACAATATTAATTCAATCAATTTAATTAATTAAGCTCTCTGCTTACAGAGCTTTCAATTCAATCAACTCGAGGCGTTAATTGAGTTGGGTTAAATGATTTGCAAGCCTAAATACCTATATATTAGGTATCGACTTAGTATATAACATGCTAGTAGCTCTTATAGAAAGGCTACCCTTACTAATAGTACACGTTAGCTCTACCTATCTACTTAATACTCTAAGGTTAATAAGAGCTTAAAGAACTAAAACTTTAAAGCCTAGCTATAGTAGTAGGAGAAGATATATAACAATTGTTAAAGGATTGATTTACTAGATATATAAGGCGATTAAGCAATTAAAGACTTTCTATTAGTTATAAGGCCAGTATTATTAAATTAGGCCTTAGCGTAGAGAGTGTTACGGCAGAATATGGCAGAAAGCTGGCAGAATACGGCAGATTGTGGTTATATAACCAGAGGATCTTATAAAACTTCAAGCGGCGCTTCCGTCCCTCTCCTTTCCTTTCTCTAGCTTTGGATCTTCATTTATAGACAATCTAATATATAAGCTTGCGCAACCCTTTTACTATACTTATATCTTAATTAATTAAGTCGCTAATATTATCTAAAGCTTATCTACTCTTTCTTCCTAAGAAGGAATTTAAATATATCTGAAAAGGATATAGGAATAGACCTAAAGGATATTATTAAAATAGAATAGGACCCTAAGGACAGGACAAAACTAAAAGGACATATATATTATAATCTAAAGAATACGTATAGACTAGAACCCCTATAGAAACCTACTAGAAATTATTTAACTACTATATTAAGAAATATAGCAGCTGGCAAAGCCGCTATAGGACCTATAAATACCTCTAATAGTAAAATAGTTACCGTCTTAACTCCCTAGGAAGAACTTATAGTAGCTAATACTAAAATTAAACAGCTTTAAGAGTTACTTAAAACTAAAGACATCCCCGCACTTAGTAAGGAGTTATTAAACACCTAAAGACTTATTATAGTCCTTAAGGCCCTAGCCTAACATATAGTATTAGTATTATTATAGTCCGTAAAGTGTAACGGAGCCTTGTAGTAGGTACTACAGTAGACTTATTAATGGGCTAGGTGTATAGGTAAACAAGAAGTCAATAATGTAATAGTAACAAATAACAACTAGTAGAGTAGTTGCCTAACAGATTAACTCTAATTATATTCTAAGATTTACTATAAGGAAGAGAACCATCTAGGTAGGGACTGTAGCCCTTTAAATACACAACCGTACTCTTAAGAAATCCTCCTTATATATAATGTACGTATTATATATAAGGTATATAAGTTCCTCCCGTTCCTCCCGTTTAATATATAGCACGTTATATAACCTTGGCTACCATTCCTCATTATATAGCTCTACTGGTTCTACCTTAGACTATACCCTTATTAACTAACTAGCTTCTTCTAACTCTTCCCCAAGTAGTTATAACATTATACTTAAAGCGTCCGTAACACTATCTCCCTCCTCTCTATCTTTATCCCTAAAGATTCCTAATATCTCCAAGTTATTTACTAGAGGTGTAATATCCGTCTAATTAATTTAGTTAATATCTTTACTTATTATACCTAAAGCTTCTTCTTCTTTATATACGCAATATTATGCATATACTATTGTTGCCATACTATCTCTTAGTAAAATAATGCTATTTCCATGTTCTTGTTATACAAAAGAGGGGTTAGTCTGTATTATATTGGCAAGTCCCTTATCTTAGCAACCCTCTTTATATTTAGAGTGCATTAAAGCAAATATTTAATCGTCTTATAATATTTACTCTACCTTTAACGCTAAATATACGCGTCCTATTACTCTTAATAGTCTTTAAATTCCCTTACTAATTGCTGCTAGGGTCTTATATTCAATCTACCGCTATAAAGCTTAATAGTAACCTAGCATAGGCCCTTACTAAGCTTAAGCGTTCTTAAGACGTGGAGCAGAAAGCTCTAGAGGCTCGTATTACGGCATCTACTCAGTTACTCCGTCTTAAAAAGGGTTATAAAAAGGTTCGCTCTAAGAAGTAAAAACTTATTTAATAGGGTTTAAACAAGCTAGGTAATAAAAGAGTAGCGTCTCTAAAGAAGGAAACAACTCTAAATAACGCGGCAGTTGCTCTTCCTAGGTCCCCCTTAGGTAACTCATTCTTTAGTAATCCTTTTTTGTTAATACTGCCTAACCTATTCTCTTCTAATACTCCTATACCTTTCCTATAGCGTTCTTTAGGTTACTTAGTAGTTCCTAAGTAGTCTTAGTATAGCCTATCCACTTTACTTTATACCATGTTTTATTATTAATATCCTTATAACTAATAATCTTTAAAACTTGCTATTTGTCTTCTTCTTAACCTCTATACATATCTGCCTTATAGACTAGTGGCTTAACATTCCCATATACTGGCTCTAGTATCGCAATATGCTATATGGGGTAGATCTTCATTTTCTTTAGTAAGTCTAACTTGTACGTAACTTCTAAGATCTTTACTTTAATTATAAATGGTCCTAGTCTAATATAGTCCAACTTCTTACTTAGTTATCAACTCTTAAAACTTTTATATAGTAGCCATACTTTACCCCCCTCCTTAAGATCTGGTCCCTTAGATTTCCTAGTATTATAGTACTTTTTCATTCTTTCTTATACTAGTTTTACTGTCTTTTTAAGGTAATTATAGAGATTTATTAACATCTCCATTCTTTCTTTAGCTGTGCTACTCGTTTTCTTTGCTTATTATAGTAATAATAATATTCTTAGCTTATACCCGTAGTTTGCCTTAATAGGTAATATACCTATTCCTTTTTATGGTGTTACGTTATATATAAACTGTATAACTAGTAATAACAATACCCAATTATTCTATATATAATTAACATAATGCCTTAGATACTGTTCTAACGTTTAGTTTAGTCTCTCCATTTGTCTATCTATTTGCGGGTAATATACAGTTAACATTACTACTTAAACCCCTTATTCTACTAAAAATACCTCCTAGAATACTGCTATAAATCTTAGATCTCTATCTAATATAATCTTTATTAGTACTCTATGCCTTATAAACACTTCCTTAATATAGATTCTAGCCATATCCTCTACTAATATCTCTTCTATACACGCTATAAAGTAGCCCCACTTAGTTAACTTGTCTACTATTACTAAGATTACATTATAATCTTATCCAGTAATAGGATCTTTTAACTTTAGTAACTTTATAACAAAGTCCTATAATATAACCTCCTATAGTCTTTCTGGTGTCTTAATAGGTTATAGCCCTCCATACAGCCTATACCTTATTAGTTTATTTCTTTAGCAATCTAGATATTCCTTTATAACTTATCTTGCTAGTCCCCAGATTCCTTAAATAATATGCTCCTCTTAAAGTCTTAACACTAAGCCTATAGCTCCATTATATCCTTAAGTTAGTCCCCTATAAAACGACTTAATAAACTCTTTAGCGATTAACCTTAGAATATAAGTCGCTTCTCTATTCTTATACTAATCTAAATCTAAATCCTCTGCCTATGCCTCTTAGATCTTCTATATCCAATTACTCTCTAATAATTTATAAACTTGCCCTTCCTTAGTAGCTGCAATCTTTAGATAATTGTACCTAATCAATCCATCTTCGTCTTGGCGTAACATTGCCCCTAACAGCTTTTCTTTACTTTACAACTCCGCCTTCCTACTAAGTGCGTCTACTCTTACGTTTTTAGTTCCTTTAGTATACTAAATTTTAAAGTGATATTCTGCAAGCATTTCCGCCTATCTAACTTGTCTATAATTTAGTTCTTTTATTATTAGGAACCCCATTAGGTTCTTATAGTCCATTTTAACTATAAATAGTTTTTCTATGCCTTGTAAGAATGCTCTCTATTCCCTAAGTACTGTAACTATACTTAGCAACTCCTTGTTATAGATGTTATAGTTTAACTCTAGTAGTGTTATTTTTTAACTATAGTACGCCACTAGATGCCATGTGTCTAAATAATTCTATAGTAAATATACTCCTAATACAAAGTCTAATACGTCTATTTTAACCGCTATTTTTAACTCTAGTCTATAGATTTTAAGGATTAGTTCCTAGGTAAACAACTCCTTAAGTTCTTTAAACAACTTCCTTTATTTATCTCCCTATATCTATAGTTCCTCTTTCTTTATAAGCCTTATAAACGGCTTAATATTCTTTAACCATTATGCTATAAACCTCCTATAGTAGTTGTAAAACCCTAGGAATAATCTTAACTGCATAATATTCTCCAGTTCTTGCTAACTAACTATAGCTTCTACTTTCTTTAGGTCCATGCTAATTTTTCCTAGTTTAATAATAAATCCTATAAAATTGGTCTTCCTAGTAAAGAACTCACATTTCTTAATTGCTACTAGCATCTTTTCTTCTTATAGTCTCTTTAAGACCCACTTAACATATTCTCCATATTCTTCCTTACTTATTAAGTAGATAATAATGTCATTAAGATATACTATAACAAACTTATTAAGGTATTCTCCTAACACACTATTAATTCGCTTTTAAAACGTTACTAGCGCGTTTATAAGCCTAAACTACATTACTAATAGTTTATATAGTCCTTCCTTTGACCTAAAGGCTGCCTTCCATTTATTGCCTTCCTTAATCCGGATCTAATGGTATGCCTATCTCAGATTTATCTTTATAAAGATCTTTACATTGCCTATCCTATCTTAGATTTCACTAATTAAGGGTAAAGGATACCTATCCTTTCTAGTAATGCTATTTAACTATTTATAATTAATACACATCCTAAGTTTTCTATTTTTCTTTAGAATAAACAACACTGGATATCCTACTAATAACTATAATGGTCTAATATATCCCTTTTATAAGTTCTCCTAGATAAACTCCTTAAGTGCTACTAACTTAGTTTTAGTAAGCTTATAGATTAGAAAGAACTTTAGACTTATTCCTAGTTCTAACTCTATTTTATAGTCCTATACTATATACTCTAATAGCTTTTTACTTTCTAGTAACTATAACTTTTTTCTATACTTATGGTATCTCTTTAGTACATAACTTAAGCCTCACTTAGTCTCTTTATATATTGCTCCGACTTAGTACTATACTAACTTAGTTTGCTGTCGCATCTTATATTATTAAGTATCCCTAATATTAACCTAACCTATAACCCAATCAATTTTTAGATTATATTTCTATAACTAAGGCATTTCTAGTATTGCCTTGTCCCTCCCTAATAGTAGGATATTAAAAGACATCTTAACCTGCCTTCCTTTAATAGTTAACTAAATAAGTCCTGTTTTAAGATTAATAATACCTCCTCTATAGGCTATCTAATCTCCTAAAATCATTATTAATAAATATAGGTGCTCCTTTTATCTATATAGTAACTCCATCCTTTCTACTACTGCTAATAATATATAGTTCCTTATTACTCTACTATCTACTAATGCTTTAAACTATTAATCTCGCCATTTAACTCTTAAGTTTAGGTATTAACCTTAAATTCCTTTAAGGGTCTAAGGCTCTACTACTAGCTCCCTCTAATCCTATAGGCCTCCTTTTTTCCTAACTGTTAGTTACTAGATCTTATTAGTACTTAGTTCTTTTTTAGCCAATACTTAGGTTTTTTCTTTTTCTTTATATGCTATAGATAAGTATCCTCTAGACAATTCCACTACTAATATCTATCTAGGTATTCTTCCGTAAGGAACTTTCTTGGTTAAAATATTAGTGTTGGAACGTTAATTACGTGACGTAGTCACGAGACTACGAGGCGAGACTAGCTAATCTGACTTGGAGCAACCCCTGACTTCTAGACAACAATTAACTACTAACTTCAACACCGCATACGTACCACTACAAGTGATATTCGTGTACGTTGATAAAGCGAGTATACCGACACTGATCAGTAGACGTATAGATCAGAAAATATGCAATAGCAAAGCTTGAAACCACGCATTAGCTTAACTGCTAACGCGTTAGATTGCAGAGCTATCGCCCTATTTTAGTTAAAGGAGAAAACTACGTTACCCTTGAAGCTTGAGACCACGTATCAGCTTGCTAATGCGTTAGATCGCCTAGAGAATTATATCTTTACTTAGAGAGAGCTATGTTATCCTTAAAGCTTGAAACCACGTATTAACTTAACTGTTGATGCGCCAGATCGCCTAGAGGACCCTTAAAGCTTGAAACCACGTATTAACTTAACTGTTGACGCGTTAGATCGCCTAGAGGACCATATCTCTGCTAAGAATTGTCTATAGTGTCCAAGAACTATAGATTTGTTGATAGGACATATATATACCTTTACACCCTTAACCTTAACCTTGATTATACTCCTAACCTTAATATAACCTTAACCTTAACCTCAACCCTAATCTTAAACCTTAACCTTAAACTTAAACCTCTAGAACCTCCACTTAACCTTAAACCAAATATACACAAAAACATGATAACATGGAAATTGACTAGAAGGAAAGAATTGCTAAATACGGCAACGGAATTAACTTGGAGACGGCTATAGATGACGATCTAGCGGAGTATGTGGAGACTAAGATGCACCTATATACACAATCTAACCTTATAGACTTTTTATTGTGGATAGTGTTTTAGGAAAACTTTAAGAACTTTATGCTAGAAATCTTTATACAAGTATGATTTAATACTAGAATGGGAATCCGTAAATACCTAGTTAAGAAAGGAGTATATGTTATTAAGTAAGATAAGAGATACTCCCTTGGCAAGGTACTAACGGATATTGCTAATAAAGAAGAGTTTCATGAATGGATGGATAAAGAGATTGGTTTAGCCCTTAATAATATTAAGCTAATGATTACTGTAGCTCTGTAAGACCGACTTAATGCGACCCTGGATAAGCTCGCTGTATTACTAGCTACTCCGATTGCTGCACTGCTAGCTACTCTAATTACTGTACCACTAGCTACTCTAGTTGCTGCCCCTGCTACCCCTACTACCCCCCCCAGATCTACTTCTATCGCTGCACCGCTAGCTACTCCGATTGCTGCCCCTGCTACCCCTTCTGGTCCTTAATCCTCCAATTATGACTAAATCCACGCTCTTATTGACTAACTGCTATGGCTAAGAGAGTAGTAACTATAGCAGCTATAGCAGCCGCAGTAACCGCAGCAGCTATATATATATATACTACCTGAACTAGCTGTGCCTAGTATGGAGCAAGGACCTAGATAAGGACCTGGATATAGTAAAGAGGTGGCCATAATTGTAAAGATCTATACAGACGACTAAAAGTATAATGGAGTTAGTGACAGCTTTGACTTTAAGTTGACTATCTTCTATAATATCTGTAAGAGATCTGGCTTGCCACTAGAAGGCTACATAGTAGCATTCCCTAGCATGCTAAAAGGGCTTGCTTAGGACTACTACTATAACAGTAACCTTGAGTTAAGACCTTTTACGGAAGCCTGTAACTACATACAACAGTTCTTTAAAGGGCTAGAATACTACTGTAAGAACCTTATAGAGTGGAACAGCATAACCCTTTAAGGAGTTATAGATGAGAACCCTAATAAGTTAATTTATTAGAACTTCTAACTGCTTGTAGATAAACTGCTAAAGTAATGTTATGGACTATACTTAGACTTTTATACAAACCGCATTTTTATGAATAAGTTGGTTACTGCTTGCTAGGGAGTGCTAGTATGCTATATTGCTGTCTCTAACCCTTTAGAAGACCTCTCTTAGTTAATTAGTAAGCTATAATCCTCTATTGTTGTGTGGGAAAAAGAATACCCCCTATAGGCCTTAATAAGATCGTCTTACTAAGCTTTTTTTACGGATTAATGTTACTATTGAAATAACCAAAATTGAGACCGAAATACTAATTACTATGGTAGCAATCGCCCCTATAGAACTAATGGTAGACTAAAGGCTAAGTGTTATGTCTGTAAGAAGGAGGACTGCTGCTTGTGGAAACACATAGAGGAGGAGCGTAATCGGTCCAGAGACGACTATAAGAGACGTTTTATTAATATTAAGGGCCGCAATAAGGGTAACTTTAATAACCACTTTAAATAATATGTTGCCGCCTGCAAAAGAGATAAAGAGGATAACTTAGACTTTAAAGCCTATATATATAACGCTAACGACTCTAGGAGCAATGCCGGAGAACCTAACAATAGTTCTGCCTATATTACCACCTTTGGAACACTTACTATAGAGGAAGCAACCTTTATAAGCGTAGAGCTAGCTAATAAGGCTTATATACACCTGCTTATGGCTTTAGAACTTACTATAGAGTCTACTACGGAACCTTACACGGAGACCGACCTATTTGCCTATAGTATGGCCACAACCACAGCGCCATGATATACCTTGACGGTCTTTATGGGAATTATGATTGATATGGGTGCTTTGCGTAAGTCTATGGCTGGCTATAGCTAATTCCAAGCTTTATAGGCCGTAGATAAGTCTGTAAGCCTTAACATGTTAACTAAGGGCTAAGTAACTGTCTAATTTGGGATCAGAGCCTCTATGTCTGTTGGAACCATAGATGTTAATAGCCCTATAGGCAAGGTACAATTCTATATTATTATAGCAGATACTCCTTTTCTACTTTGCCTAGTAGATATGGACAGACTCTATATTAAATATGATAACCTAAAGGACGTCATTATTACTTACACTAAAAGGGTGCTAGTAGTTAGACGATTTGGCCACCTATTTCTCTTATAGAGCTTCTCCTTACAGTCTTATTTAGTTAAGTCTTTTAATATGAACCCTTGCTACTTAACTGATGTAGAACTACAACGTCTATACTGTTGATTTGGTTACCTGTTAGTTAATAGACTGCAAAAGCTTTTTAATAAGGCCGGCTATGGCTATGACACTGATAGATCTGCTATTAAAGAGCTAACTAGACTCTGCTATTACTGCTAAAAGCATAGCAGATCTCTAGGTAGATTTTGCTTTACCTTATAAGACAATGTTAATTTTAATTACAATATTATTGTCAACATTATGTATATTAGCGGCTCCCCCCTACTATATGTAGTTGATGAAGTAACTCGATTTTAAGCTGGCAGATAGCTATGAGATATTAGCGCTAAGCATACTTGGGATATTCTTTAAATGTGCTAGATTGACAGCTATTTAGGACTACCAGACTTAATTACTATAGACGCTGGGAAGAACTTTGTTAGTAAGGAGTTTAAGCACTACGCTGCTACTATGGGAGTAACTATAAAGTTAGTTCTAGTTGAATTACACAATTCTATTGGAATGGTAGAACGCTACTATGGTCCGCTATAATGAGCCTACTAAATTATTATGACTAAAATCCCTGAAATTAGCAAGGAGATGGCCCTATAAATGGCCTTTAAAGCTATTAATGATATGGCTGGCCTAGAAGGCCTAGTCCCTATACTTTTAGTCTTTGGAGCCTACCCCTGAATGGTTAAATTGGACGCGCTATTACCTTTAGTTATATAGTGAGCTGCAGCCATTAAGAAAGCAATGGTGGAAATCTAGAAGCTATGAGCTGAATAATAGATTGCTAATGCTCTTAATATGCGAAACGGACCATAAACTGACGCTATTTATGGCCTTCTACCTAATTCGCCTGTCTTAGTCTGGAGAGAAGGTAATACTGGCCAAAGTGGTTATTGGGACGGACCATATATGCTACTTGCCGTCAATAGTAAGACCTGCACTGTAAAGCTACTAAATAGACCTACGACCTTCCGCTCTATGGTTGTAAAACTCTACCTACTAGACCCACAAGACCCAGTTAAACTACGGGAGTCTGTTAAATTAGATAAACTAGTACCTTTACTAGCTGAACCTCAATCATTACCTAAGGCTAAACTATAGCTACTGCTAAAGCGAGGTAGAGGTTGCCCCCGTAAATACCCATTGCTTACGGCTGTTGTAGACACAACTGTTATGGATGCTATGATAGATATAGACGCTTTTACGGGTAATATTGCGGATATTACGGATATTGCAGATATCGCTATCTACTTATAGGACGATGATACCGCGGATATAGCTGGCACTACTATTTACTTATAGAACGATAGCAACACCTAATTTAGCGCTTTATGATAAAAGGAGGTTATAGGCCTACTTAAGAAAGGCGTCTTTAAGATTATTAAGCTACACGATATGCTAAAGGGGGTTAGACTCTTTAATTTATGGTTTGTTGATGAGATTAAAAATAAGGGAACTGATAAAGCCTTTGAGAAATTATGACTTGTTATATAGGCCTATAATGACTTGGAGAAAGAGCTAGTCCTTACTTAGTTACTAATGATTTAATGAGTTAGTCAGCGGCTAATTCTTTATATCGCCGCTATGCTACCATAGACATAACTCTACCTCCGAGACATCTTACAAGCCTATGTCTAGTCTACTACGAACCTGAACCGTGAGTTCTATATATAACCGCTACATGAGCCAAATAAATAACTGGGAATTGATACGGACTCCGTTTTAAAGGTTATAAAGCCACTTTATGGAGTACCTGAAGCTGGAAACCACTGGTTTAAGACCTACTATTTATACTACGTTAATCAGCTACGAATGGACCAGTCCACGTATAACCCCTGCTTGCTTTATAGCGATAAGCCTTTTAGAATTATTAGCCTATAGACTGATGATACACTGTTCCTTGCAGATAATACCTTTATAGAGGCTAAACAAAGCGAACTATATAAGGCCGAATTTATGGCTAAGGAGCAAGAGTAACTAACCGCTAATATACTAATTAAGTTTAATAGAGGACTTATTTAATTAACACAGGATGGTAGTATTACACTAATGCAAAGGCGCCAGTATAAGAACCTTAGCGTGGTTAACACTACGCTAGTAGATAGCACTAGCTCTAGAGGAGTTACGCATGACCTGCTTACGCTAAAGGACTAGTATATTGCTTAACGTGCCAGAGGAGCTTATATTGTCTTAGTCTGTTAGCTAGAGGCCTTATATAACCTATCCTTTGCTGCCTAGGTAGTTAACCTAGTTAAAGACGATGTAAAGAGTCTTAATAAGCGATTAAGCTAGTAGATTAAGAATGTAAATAGAGGCCTAAAGTTCGTTAAGCTAGACGCTAACACCTTATAACTCCTAGTATTTATGGACGCTTCCTTTGCCAATAACAAGGACCTATCTTTGTAAATCGGCTATGTACTTATACTAGTAGACGCCTTAAATAAGGCAAATATTGTCCACTGGTCCTTAATTAAGTGCAAAAGAGTCACTAGGAGTGTATTAGCCTCAGAGCTGTATAGTATGGCGCATGGTTTTAATATAGGCGCTGCAATCAAATCCACGCTAGATAAGGTCTTATAGGTTAATTTACTACTCGTTCTCTGCACTAACTTAAAGTCCTTATACAACTGTCTCGTCTGACTAGGAACTACGCAAGAGAAACGCTTAATGATTGATATAATGTGCCTTTGCCAAGCTTACGAACGAAGATAGATTACTGAAGTTAAGTGGATTGATGGAGATACTAACCCTGCGGACGCTATAATAAAGGGAAAGCCTTGTATGGCACTATTATGGCTTATTAACATAAATTAAGTCGAATTATGGGCTGTAGGGTGGGTTGAACAAATGGATTTGGTTTTGGTAGGTATAACGGACTCGTATAATATAGAGCTAGCCGCTAAGGCGCTAGTAGTAGTTGAGCTAATAGCGATTTTCTATCCCGGGGATGGAAAATCCTAATTGGCTGGTTTAATAGTATGGCAGAATCCGACAGGTGGCGCGCTCTAGGATTAAAGGTGGAGCTATTACGTATTATGGACGGAAGAGCTAGTTATTGCGTATACGCTATAAATAGTCTAGAAGTAGACTTGACTTTAGAGTGTAGATTAGCCTTCTTTTTAGAGTTGCTCTAGTGTTGGAACGTTAATTATGTGATGTAGTCATGAGACTATAAGGCAAGACTAGCTAATCTGACTTGGAGCAACCCCTGACTTCTAGACAACAATTAACTACTAACTTCAACACCGCATACGTACCACTATAAGTGATATTCGTGCACGTTAATAAAGCGAGTATACCGACAATTAGGTCCCCTTAACTCTATACTTCTACTAGGTGCTATCTATATATATACTTAGCATCTCTATACTTTCTTTTATCCGGTGCCTAATATATCCTTATTAGGTACTTTTAACTTTTATCCTTTGGTGCTCTATATATATTACATATATCATCTATATAAGCTATCTATAATAGTATATAATGCGCTAAGTAACTTAGGTTAACTCTTAGCTTATCTTCGTCCTTAAGTTTAAACCTCTATCTAGCCAACCTAACTATTAGTCTTTTACTTATAGGTACTAAGATTTATTATTTACTTCTCCAGTCCCTAGATCCTTCTTTTAGGTTCCTGGATATTATAATTAACGCTCCTTTAATGTGATTTATGCGTTTCTCCGTAATAGGTTAGTCTTAGACAACTTTTTTATTTAACTATATGTAAAAGTCTTCCCATTTATTGTTATATTATTACCTATACTACTTTCCATATAACTGGTTTAGTATATATAGTCTGTCTATTAGAAAGTACCTTATTATTACTGCGTTATAACAACCTTTAGTATATCTTTCTTTAAACCTAGTTGGAATTTCTAAATCCTCTTCTTGTTCTAGTTTGTCTAATCACTTTACTCTAGGCGTCCCTACCTTAGGCCTATTAGTAACTCTTTATATAGGTACTCTGTCCCTTATACATCCTAGCATAGCTAATCTCTTATCTAGCTTCTATTTTTGCCACGTAATAATTCTTTACCTAAACTTATCTATAGTTTCTTATTTTCTGCATCTTGTAGCTAGATCCTTAAAGTTGTCTTACTTCTTAATCTTAGTATTAATTTTTTAATCTTTAGGCTAAACACTGCGTTTACCTAGGATTAACGTTCTTACTTATTCCCCAAACTTATAGTTCTTAAACTTGCGTCCTATACTTATTCGTTTATCTATAAACTAAGCTACTACCCTTTCCCATCAGTTTTCGTCCATTATGGGTTCTTAGGTGTATCTTATCTTATTTTAAGAACCTTAAGCTTCTCTTATCTTCTCTTAAGAATCTTAAGCCTATGGCCTTTTGCCTTTATTAAGTGGTGAGCTAGCACTAGCAGTTATCTGCTTGCTTAACTGTTTTTAGATATTACTCCTTCCGTCTTATAAAGCAATAGATACTATATCCAACGGTGTTATAATGCCCGTTACTAAACCGCGTTCTATAGTGGTCTTAGTCTCTACTTATATTGCGTTATTAAGGTTTAAGTGCCCCTAGTTAGCCTCTCTTTCTTCCTTATTACTATTAATTAATAAGTACTCCAACTCTATTATTATTGTTGCTAATCTTTATCCGCACATTACTATAACATCTTAATCCAGCTCGTAGAGTTAATCTTATTCTTTATCTAACTCTCTAGTTTCTTTAAGTCCTCTTAACTCTAGCTCTTATAGCCAATAGCTTACGCCATACTTAGCGTCCTTATAAATTTGGTATGCGTTATTATAATAAAACATAAAGTATCTAACTGTACACTCCTAAGTGCTATATAACCTTTTTATTACTAGTTCTAGTTTTCCTTACTTAGTTCCTTTTACTATATGGTTACTCTAACCACCTCTACAGTCCCTAGCATAGTGACTTTTTCTTCCGCAATTTATACAAGCTCCTTCTTTAAACTATTCTTCTTATTATAGAGTCCGCCTAAACGTCTTCTATTAATAAGATCCCTAGTTTAGCCTCTGCTCCTTAGTCCTATAATCACTTAATCCTTAACCTCTAGGTTTCTATAGTTTTTTATTCCATCTCTTAGATTCTTTAGTGCCGCTTAAGTCTATTAGCTCTGGCCCACCATTCTATAGTTTATAACTTTAACTTTATTAATACGTGCTCTGCGCCTTATATAACTATAAAACTCTATCTTGCCCTTTTTTAGCTTGTTCCCTCTAATAGATCCTATTATTAATCTTTATTAATTAATCTATTAACTCTCTTAGAGTTTCCGCATCTTCTATTAAAATAATTACGTCCTAGACTTTAGCCTTAAGCCTCTATTTATATTATGCCATAAGCGCCTTATTATTCCACTTAACCTATATTACAAGTGTCTAAAACTATATTGTATACTTAATTGCTAAAGTACGTTATACTAAGTTCTAAAGTTTTCTTTCTGCTATAGTTATTACTTCTAGGTCTCCAAATATCTATATTAGTCTTTTTATAAACCTGTTCTAGTTAGTAAACATAAACCGTACTTCTTAATTAGTAGTCATTATTCCGTTTATTTGGATTTTAGTAAGGTAAGATTTAAACTACTTAAGTACTCTTCTGGTTAAGAACAATCCTATATACGCCACTTAGTCTATAGGTATTACCAACTTAGCCCCTCCTGCATAACCTTAAAGTATATTTACATAAGGAATCCTTTAAGTTTCAAGTTCTCTCCTAAGAATTGTTTAATAGACAGTAACTTAACCTTAGCTGCTCTAATTCCATTAAGTCTATCTTTAAGTATTTAATTATTATCTATTATTTAATTAACTATTTCCTATAACTAACCTACCATAACTAGCTGCGAATCAGTATCTTCCATACTAGTATCTCCTCCTGTCCCTAAGGTTGTAGCTGCTATAAATATGGTCGTAACCGGTGCCTTTAACGGCGTTATAACTTGTGCTTTTAGTAGTATACTGTTTAACTTTATTAATACTATAACTAGGTAGTGAATATATAACGGAGCCTTATAGTAGATACTATAGTGGACTTATTAATAGGCTAGGTGTGTAGGTAAATAAGAAGTTAATTATATAATAGTAACAAATAATAACTAGTAGAGTGGTGCCTAATAGATTAACTCTAATTGTATTCTAAGATTTACTATAAGGAAGAGAACTATCTAGGTAGGGACTATAGTCCTTTAAATACACAACCATACTCCTAAGAAATCCTCCTTATATATGATATACGTATTATATATAAGGTACATAAGTTCCTCCTATTCCTCTTATTTAATATATAGCACATTATATAACCTTAGCTACCATTCCTCGTCACATAGCTCCACCGGTTCCACCTTAGACTGTGCCCTTATTAACCAACTAGCTTCTTCCAACTCTTCCCCAAGTAGTTATAACATTGTACTTAAAGCGTCCGTAACACAAAGGTTATAGACCCCCTATTACTTATAGATAGAACTAACCCTATATTTAATAATTAAAAGCTTTAACTATAAAATAAGCTTAAAGTTAATATAGACTACTTCCCTATTACTTAAGCCAAGATAGCCTATATCTTTAGCTATACTAGTAGGGATATATAGACGCACCTACGACTGTAATATGCCTAGGACTTAGCAAACCCTTCCTCTCTAAAGAGGAGATAATTAACTACTTATCTTCTATTTATAAGGACCCCTTTAAGATATAGAACACCCACCTTAATTATAAAGCCCTTAATATAAAAACAACGGAGTCCTTTTTAGCCTTTTAGATCTACTTTCTATACCTAGCTAGCTAAGCCTATATTTCTTATAATATAAGGGCGCGAAGAGGCTTTGGGGAAGATTTAAAGGAATAATATAAATTCTATCTAATCTAAGGATATATAGCTCTTGCTAAATATAAGACGTTGTGTAAAGAAGAGAAAGGAATAACAAGAGAATTATATAATTAAATACTTAGGGGTCTTGGTGGTCAATACGTGCGTATATACGCATGCGGTCTTTAACAGACTTCGGTAAAATTTAATTAATCTAGCAGAATTTAGTAGAATTTGGTTAAAGCGTCGGAATTTATCTATTAAGTGTTTCACTAAGACATTCCTACTGTAACTGGGCTAGTCCCATTATAGTACCCCCCTTTAGTTAAAAGTCTAAAACAATTTAATTTAGTTAAGACTTATAACTTATTATATTTCGTGTTATTATTTTTTATGTTATTATATTTTATATATTCGCGTTAAGTAGTAGTATAGAGTTTTACCAGTTCTAATAATTAAATAGACTAATTAGGATTTTCTATGTCCAGTATAGAAAATCACTATTGGCTTGGTTAAGGCGGTAAGCAGAACTAACATCTTTGTAGTAGGTCTTGGTAAGGCAAATCTAACTAATTAGATAACTTTAACCGCTGGTTAAAGTTCCTTAATATCTTACATGTTATATAACCGCGTTATAAGCATTATAATATATTTTAAGTTCTTTTTAATTTTAAGTTTCCTGCTATTATGTTTTATGTATTTATATTAGGTGGCAATTGTTTGCCTTTATATTATATCCATTTAGCTAAAGTAGGCCGTAAAGGATGGTCCTTATAGAATTCTTTTACCAAGGAAGGCGTGTTAGCCTTAATCTAGTTATAGGTTTTCTAGGTTTATATTTTATATCCTTCCCACTTAATAAGAAGTTTAAATTATTTAGATCGTGTTTTTTATTATATATTATTAATTAAGTTAATAAAGTATAAACCGTTGCCATTGTTAACAATTATAGGAGATAGCAGTGGAATTTCGCGAGTTGTAGGATTATCTCTTAAGGGTTATAGTAAGCTTACATAAAACGTTAGGTATATTTTGTAACGGGACTAGCCCAGTTACAGTAGGAATGTCTCGGTGAAACACTCGACAGATAAATTCCGACGCTTTGATCAAATTCTGCCAAATTCTGCCAAGTCGATCGAATTCTGCCGAATTCTGCCAGCTTGATCGACTTCTGCCAAGTTCTACCAGATCAATCGAATTCTACCAAAGTCCGTCCGCGTGCGCATGTGCGTACGCATCGACCAAGACCCCTAACTATTTAATTACAAGATTCTCTGGTTATTCCTTTCTCTTCTTTACGCAACGTCTTGTTCTCTACAAGAGCTATATACCCTTAGATTTAGATAGAATTTATATTGTTCCTTTAAATCTTCCTTAAAGCCTCTTCGCGCCCTTATATTACGTTGCGTTAATACTACTACCCTTAAAATGGCAAACGAACTCAAATCCGCCACGTCAACCATTATGGCCCTAGTTAGGGAACAAATAACTATAATACAACAGTCCTTTACGGATGCCTTAGCCTAGCAATGAGCTATACTAGAAGCCTAGCATTAGCAATCAATTAAAGCAATACACAAAGAACTCTACGACGCTAAAGTACTTGTGTTGGAAACCCTAACAGTAACACCTATAAATAAGATCAAAATAACTGTATATAAACCTAGCCTATTAAATGCGAACCCTAAACCAGTAACGGTAACTTAACCCATACCTGTAACAAACCTAGTACCTACCACAAAATTAAAAAAGCTTCCTAACCCTCTAATATTTAATGGAAATTAAAATAACCTGCGTCCCTTTATAACTAAGCTCCGTCTTAAACTTTTAACGAACTATAACCAATACCCTACCAAAGCTAGCAAGATTAGCTATGGGATATCTTATTTAAATAAAGACGCCGCACAAACTATAGACCCATTCTTCCATAATGGCACCTTTATTAATTTTAAAACCTTGTCTCTCTATTAGAATAAACGTATAATAACACCAGCCGCGAACACACCGCTATTACCAAACTTAAAAACCTATAATAACGGAACCAAGAATTTACTAGCTTCTTTTCGGAATTTTTAGGCCTTATTAGCAAACTAGATTGGAATAAAGCCGCTAAAGTTACTGCTCTTCAACGAGCTATTTCGGATGAAATTAGAGCACAGTTAGTAGGCAGAGAACTGCCAAAGGACCTACCCAAATTTGCTATAATATGTTAACAAATTAATAAGGACCTTTAATATAACAAACAGACTCATTTCCTAAAGCCAACCACACCTCGTATTTAAGACTCTACGAAACCGACATATACCCCAAAACGCGACCCTTCTCCGAAACCTACGCACGACCCTATAGACCTCGACGCCACTCAATCCTACACACCCTTAGGAACCGACAAACAAAGAACTCAAGCCGCAAATAGAGAATGCTTTAGATGTGGTAGAAAAGGATATATCCAAAGGAATTACCGAACTCACCCTTTTAAAAAAGTCCGCTGTAGTTCCTCCTGGTCTTTAAATCGCACCCGCTTCTCAAATCGCACTTATTCTTTAAGCCGTACTTACTCCTTAACTTATACTCGTTCCATAAATCATACCCAGTTGTCACGAAGTATCTTATCTTTAGCTAACTTGGAAAACGAATCGTCCTAGGGCCAAGTCGCGCCTTAGAATAAGAAGTGGAAGAGCATAAGTGTCTAGGCTCTTCCAGCGCTAATACACAATATAACTCCCTTAATATACTTAGCGAAATTCAAACACTTAAAAAATAGAAAAAGGTACAAATCCTAATAGACAGCGGAGCCACTAGTATAGGCTTTATTAATACAAACTACGCAAAAACTTAACGCCTAAATTTAAAGAAACTTAATAAGCCCTAAGGCCTACAAGGCTTTAACGGCAAACCCTTAATATATAGCAAACTAACGCACTACGCTCTTATAAAATTGCGGATGGGTAAACACCTTAAATACATTTCCCTGTTTATAACACCTTTAAAGCATTATAAGGTAATACTCGGACATAGATAGCTAAAACAATACAACCCTTTAATTAGCTGGGTCAAAGAAACACTAAAGTTCCGTACAACCTACTGCTAAAGTCATTGCTTAAAAAACCATTTGCCCTATAAATATACACACAACTATTTAAATTCAAAACAATATAAATTACCCTTGCCACGAACCTTAAAACAACACGATAAAGCTACAACTGCCAATTACAGTAAAGAATGTGAAGATGTTACGTTAAAACCTCTTAAAATTCATATAATACAGGCCGCACCCTTTATCTCATTAGCAAAAAGACGAGATCACAAAATCTTTGCTATAACTATAGAAGACATTAAGAAAGCACTAGAACCGAAACAGTATATTAATCCTTAACCTCTTATACCCAAAAAGTACCACGATCTAATTAACGAGTTTAAAAAACGATTTGCAGATTAACTAGCCCCACACTAAGATAAGCACGATTTTAAGATAGAACTTAAGCCTAGTATAACACCAAAGTTCGGTCCACTATACGGTATGTCATAAGAAGAACTGCTTGTGATATAACAATACTTTAACGAGCATCTAGAAAAAGGATTTATTCGCCCTAGTTAATCTCCATTCGCCTTACCCGTACTATTTATTAAAAAGCCAGGAGGAGGCTTAAGATTTTATATCAATTATTAAGCTTTAAACGCAATCACGATTTAAAACCGATATCCAATTCCCCTAATTTAAGAAACGCTCAACCGTTTAGCGAAGGCACGGTACTTTATAAAGCTTAATATAGTCGCTGCCTTTAATAAAATCCGTATACGTAAAGGAAATAAGAAGTACACAGCTTTTTATATACAATGGGGACTCTTTAAATACCTAGTAATGCCGTTCGGCGTAAAAAACGGTCCTAGTACATTTCAGCAATATGTTAATAATACGCTTCGTGAATTCCTTAATATATTTATTACCGCGTATATTAACGATATCTTAATCTACTTGTCCTTGCTTTCTAAACATCGGAAACACATTAGAATAGTTCTTGAACGCCTATAAGATGCGGGCCTATAATGCGATATTAAGAAATGCAAGTTCCACGCGTCCGAGGTTACGTACTTAGGCTTAATTATATCCCGTAATGGAATTAAAATAGACCTGGAGAAAGTCGCCGCGATTATAAACTAGGGAAGCCCTAGCAACATATAAGACGTTCAAGGATTTCTAGGATTCGCAAACTTCTATTATTAATTTATTAACCACTTCTCAGAAATTGCCCAGCCATTAATAAACCTAACAAGAAAGAACATGAAATTTAAATAGACCACTAAATATAAATAAGCTTTTAACAACCTAAAGCATTATTTTACGACTACTCTAATTTTCGCCCACTTTAACCCTGACCTCGAATACATTATCAAAACAGATTTATCTGATTATGCACTAGGAGGAGTATTATCGCAATATAATAAGAACGGCGAGCTACGTCCAGTAGCCTTTCTCTCTCGGAAACTCGCCCCTGCTGAATTAAACTACGAGATATACAATAAGGAACTGCTTGCAATTATTAGATGCTTTGAACAATGGCATCCCAAGCTTAAAGAATCGTTATTCTTGATACGCGTATTAACGGACCATAAGAACCTGCAGTACTTTATAACTATAAAACAATTAACGCAGCGCCAAATTCGTTGGGCTAAATACCTCTTATAATTCAACTTTAAGATTACGTACTAACTAGGCAAACTTAATCAGAAGCCTAACGTATTAATATAATAATTATAGGACCTACCTGCAAACGCTTCAGACAAATAGATTATAAATTAATTACGGATCTTACTGCCCCCTAAACGTTTTAAAAAGCTACGTCCTATATTCCTAGATACGGAACTCAACAGAAATAAATCAGAAGTTAATAAATGGGAAATAGAAATTAATAAGCTAATAAAACACAAATATAAGAATAACGTATAGATAATAGATGTAATAAAAGCAATTCAAACAGGAAAACAATAGTATAAGGACATTACACTCGCTAAATACAAAATTTGAAACAATCGATTATACTATTAATAGAAGATGGTAGTTCCAAATTCCAAACCTTTATAATTCAAAATACTTAATTTTATACACAACTCCCCTGTAGTAGGGCATCCTGGCCGTGTGAAGACCTATGAGATTGTTCAATGAGCATACTACTAGCCTATGATGCACGACTACGTACGAAAATACGTTTGAGCATGCAGGATATGCGTGCGTGGAAAGACCTCTTATATAAAGAAGCAAGGAGTACTTCAACCGCTACCAATTCTAATACAAAGATGGCGCGACATCTCGATTAACTTTATAGTCGACTTGCCTAGCAGTAATAGGTTTACGAATATTATAGTAGTTATTAACCGCCTTATAAAAATGCGACATATGATTCCCATAGACTTAATTAATGCAATATTAGTAGCCAAATGTTTTATTAAGCATGTCTTTAAGCTACACGGACTTCCTAACTTAATAATATCCAACTGTGGAAGCCAGTTCGTTTCAGACTTCTGGCAAGCTCTATATAAACAATTAAGCATTTAAATACGACTCTCAACTACGTTTTATCTGGAGACAGATAGTCAAACCAAAATTGCAAACACGATTATAGAACAATACCTATAAATATACTACTCCTACCTGCAAGACGACTGGGAAAAATGGCTGCCTTTAGCTAAGTTTACTGCAAATAATACAATAAACGTATTAACAGGCGTAACGCTATTCTACGTAACCTATAGACAAAACCCTTAACTTGGATTTGAACTATGACCTAAAATCAACATAATAGGACCCACAATTAAACAGATCCAGTTAATTGACGCGCACAACTTCGCTAATTAAATAAAGCAGTTAACGGAATTATTACAAAGTAAATTAACGTACGCTTAAACGGTATAGGAATGGCATGCGAACAAAGGACGAGCTCCCGCATGGGACTTTAAGGAAGGTAACATAGCTTACCTAAATACATAAAACATACGGACTTAACGGCCCTTAAAGAAACTCAATTAGAAGTTTGCAGGCCTATACTAAATTAAGAAGAAACTAAGCCCATACGCCTATAAGCTTAAACTGCTAACTAAGATGAAAATACACCTGACGTTTTACGTAAGCTTATTATAACCTTTAAAAGATAATCCTATAACTTGTAAAGTGCCGCCACCACCTCCCGTAATTATTAATAATGGCAACGGTTCTTACTTTATTAACTTAATTAACAATATGCGATAGAAACCACGATCTAAACGATTCAAACTTCTTATTAAGTGGGAAGGATATAAAACACGAACCTAGAAAACCTATAACCAGATTAAGGCTAACGCGCCTACCTTAGTAAAAGAATTCCATAAAGACCATCCTTCGCGGCCTACTCCAGCTGGATAGACACGATATAAAGGTAAACAATTGCCACCTAACACGAATACACAAAACATAATAGCAGGAAACTTGAAATTAAAAAGAACTTAAAATGCATCACAACGCTTATAACGCAATAAGTTATAAATTCTCAACTAAATTAAATTATTTTAGACCTTTGGCTAAAGGGGGGGATACTATAACGGGACTAGCCTAGTTACAGTAGGAATGTCTTAGTAAAACACTTAACAGATGAATTCCAACGCTTTAATTAAATTCTGCCAAATTCTACCAAGTCAATCGAATTCTGCCGAATTCTGCCAGCTTGATTGACTTCTGCCAAGTTCTGCCAGATCAATCGAATTCTACCAAAGTCCGTCCGCGTGCGCACGTGCGCACGCATCGACCAAGACCCCTGACTATTTAATTACAAGATTCTCTGGTTATTCCTTTCTCTTCTTTACGCAACGTCTTGTTCTCTGCAAGAGCTATATACCCTTAGATTTAGATAGAATTTATATTGTTCCTTTGAATCTTCCTTGAAGCCTCTTCGCGCCCTTACATATTTTCATCCTAGTTAGCAGTTTGAGCTTATAGGCGTATAGGCTTAGTTTCTTTTTAATTTAATATAGGCCTATAAACTTCTAATTAAGTTTCTTTAAGGGCCGTTAAGTCTTTAGATTTTGTATATTTAGGTAAACTATATTACCTTCCTTAAAGTCCTATGCAGGGGCTTATCTTTTATTTATATGCCATTCCTATAATATTTAAGCATATATTAATTTACTTTGTAATAGTTCCGTTAACTACTTTATTTAATTAGCGAAGTTAGGCCGTCGAAATCGGACTCTGCACCTATACGTGGTGACGGCTACAAACCTAGGTCTTCGAAGATCAGATCCAGAGCTAACGCAGAGACGTTGCATAGCGTGCGGACAGGACCTGGTGATAGTTATAGGCGTTAAGGGCAGTAGTGAAAAAATTTCGGATGGTGAGATCTTAAAAACCACCACTGTTAGCCCTTTATAATACGATAACTACTACACTGTTCTATCTAGGGCACCTATATAATCTAATATGGATGGATAGTACTCGATAACATCCCCCGACCCCCAATTAAAAGCATTAACGACCTTATATTAATGAACGAGTAAACGCGCGAACGAATAAATAAATAAGCAAATATACGGCCCCTTCTAACCCCTAGGGCGGTCGCCCACGGAGCATACGGTCACTCGCTGTACTACTATAATACTACTAAAACCGTTAGCTAGATAACCCCGTATAGTTTTCCTTATCTCCTCTTAATGGAGTGGTGCCCTTAAAGAGGGTCTAGTGACTGGGACTTAGGCATAAAAGATACCTAGGTACATATATATATATCCCGCTTTCGTCTTTCGGTATTAGGATAGTAGAACGGATAAATACCTTTTACGCCTTTAATGGCTCTAGGAGGGGGAGGTAAGGCGTATATGGTAATAGTTAATAAGAGATAGCATATAGGGAATGGTTAAGATATAAGAGAAGTAACAAATACACGGCAATTAATTGGTAAGGCCTAGCTAGGACGTAGTGAACCCTAGCTTTAAATAAGCTAGAGAAGGAAGCAGTGGTTTCTAAGGAGTTTAAAACATCTAAGGAGGAGGACGTGCTGTAGGCCCGTAGGGCCGCAGCTATGTGCAAATATGGCAAATTAGGGTTTTTTATCCTACTGAGGCTGCTTATAGGGGTTTTCCTCCCCCAACTGTAGGGGTTTTCTTCCTGTAAATATATAAGTTTTCCCCCCTGTGCGGAGTAGTCTGCGTAGGCCAGTAGGATCTGTATTAGATGTTAATCAAAGAGTTACTACTAATTAGCGAAGTTATATATATTAATTAACTGGATCTATTTAATTATGGGTCCTGTTATATTAATATTGGGTTATAGCTTAAATCCAAGTTAAGGGTTTTATCTATAGGTCGCGTAGAATAGTATTACGCCTATTAATATATTTATTATATTATTCGCAGTAAACTTAGCTAAAGGCAGCTATTTTTCCCAGTTATCTTGCAGGTAAGAGCAGTATATTTATAATTATTATTTTATAATTATATTTATAATTTTAGTTTGGCTATCTATCTCTAAATAAAATGCAGTTAAGAGTTATATTTAAATACTTAATTGTTTATATAGAGCTTGCTAGAAATCTAAAACAAACTGGCTTCCTTAGTTAGATATTATTAAGTTAGGAAGTCTATATAGCTTAAAGACGTACTTAATAAAACATTTAGCTGCTAATATTGTATTAATTAAGTCTATGGGAATTATATATTGCATTTTTATAAGGCGGTTAATAACTACTATAATATTTATAAACCTATTACTATTAGGCAAGTCGACTATAAAGTTAATTAAGATATTGCGCTATCTTTGTATTAGAATTAGGAGCGGTTAAAGTACTCCTTACTTCTTTATATAAGAGGTCTTTCTATATACGCATATCCTATATACTCGAACGTATTTTTGTATATAGTTATATATTATAGGCTAGTAGTATACTTATTAAACAATCTTATAGGTCTTTATATAGCTAGGATGCCCTACTATAGGGGAGTCGTATATAAATTTAAGTATCTTAAATTATAAAGGTTTGGAATTCGGAACTACCATCTTCTATTAATAGTATAATTAATTATTTTAAATTTTGTATTTAGTAAGTGTAATATCCTTATACTATTATTTTCTAATTTAGATTGCCTTTATTACATCTACTATCTATATATTATTTTTATATTTATATTCTATTAGCTTATTAATTTCCATTTCCTATTTATTAACTTCTAATTTATTTTTATTAAGTTCCATATCTAAAAATATAGGATATAGTTTTTTAAAATGTTTAAGGAGCATTAAGATCTATAATTAATTTATAATCTATTTATCTAAAGCGTTTATAGGTAAGTCCTATAATCGTTATATTAATCTATTAGGCTTTTAATTAAGTTTGCCCAGTTAATATATAATCTTAAAATTAAATTATAAGAGGTATTTAGCCTAATAAATTTGGCGCTGCGTTAATTGTTTTATAGTTATAAAGTATTGCAGGTTCTTATAGTCCATTAATACATATATTAGAAATAATAATCCTTCTAGCTTAGGATGCTATTATTTAAAGCATCTAACAATTATAAGTAGTTCCTTATTATATATCTTATAGTTTAATTTAGTAGGGGCGAGTTTTTAGAAGAGAAAGGCTACTAGACATAGTTCGCCATTCTTATTATATTACAATAATACTCTCCCTAGTATATAATTAGATAAGTTAGTTTTAACAGTATATTTAAGGTTAGGGTTAAAGTAAGTAAGAATTAAAGTAGTTATAAAGCGGTATTTTAAATTATTAAAAGCTTATTTACATCTAGCGGTTTATTTAAATTTTAAAATTTTCCTTATTAGGTTTACTAATAGCTAGGCAATTTCTAAGAAGTAGTTAATAAATTAATAATAGAAATTTATAAATCCTAAAAATCCTTAAATATCTTATACGTTACTAGGGCTTTCTTAGTTTATAATCGCAGTAACTTTTTTAAGGTCTATTTTATTTCCATTATAGGATATAATTAAGCCTAAGTATATAACCTTAGACGCGTGGAACTTGTATTACTTAATATTGTATTATAAGCCTATGTCTTATAAGCGTTTAAGGACTATTCTAATATATTTCTAATATTTAAAAAGCAAGGACAAGTAAATTAAGATATTATTAATATATGCGGTAATAAATATATTAAGGAATTTATAAAGTATATTATTAATATATTACTAAAATATACTAGAACCGTTCTTTATGCTAAATAGTATTACTAGGTATTTAAAGAGTCCCTATTATATATAAAAAGCTATATACTTCTTATCTCCTTTATATATATAGATTTTATTAAAGGCGGCAACTATATTAAGCTTTATAAAGTACTATACCTTTACTAAACAGTTAAGCGTCTCTTAAATTAAAGGAATTAGATATTAGTTTTAGATTATATTTATATTTAGAGCTTAATAATTAATATAGAATTTTAAGCCTCCTTCTAGCTTTTTAATAAATAGTATAGATAAGGTAAATAGAGATTAACTAGGGCGAATAAATCCTTTTTCTAGATACTTATTAAGGTATTATTATATTATAAGCAGTTCTTTTTATAATATACCATATAGCAGGCTAAACTTTAGTATTATACTAGGCTTAAGTTTTATCTTAAAATTATATTTCTTTTAGTGCGGGGCTAGTTAGTCTACAAATTATTTTTTAAACTTGTTAATTAGGTTATAGTACTCTTTAAGTATAAAAAGTTAAAGATTAGAATATTATTTTAATTTTAGTACTTTCTTAATATCTTCTATAGTTATAGTAAAGATTTTATAATCTTGTCTTTTTACTAATAAGATAAAAGGCGCGGCCTATATTATATAAATTTTAAGAGGTTTTAATATAACATTTTTGCATTCTTTACCACAATTAGCAGTTATAGATTTATTATATTAGCTTAAAGTTTATAGCAAGGGTAATTTATATTATGTTAAATTGAAATAGTTGTGTATATATTTATAGGGCAAATAGTTTTTTAAGTAATAACTTTAGTGTTTTTTTAGCCTAGCTAATTAAAGGGTTATCCAGAGGTCACGCCTACTATATACAGCAGTTGTCCGGCCAACTATAATATATAGATCTAGCATTTGGGCCACTAGAGAAACTAAGAAAGGCCCCCCTAAATCACTCCTTAAACCACTCCAAAAGGTCTAAACAGCCTACCTTAGGAGTATAACAGGCGGGTATAAGCAAACGGCTACAGCACTACTTAAAAAGGAAGCCAATATTCCCCCCCTATAACTATATATTGAAGCCGATGCAATGCAAAGGGTATAAAAGGAATACAACTCTAATGTTATAAAGTATATCAAGACACGCCTAAATAAACTATAGAGGGACCCTAGGGTGCCCTATAGGAGAAGGAACCAACAACCCTAAAGTAGGGAAGATATATTAGGAAAACAGGTAGAGAAAGTAAAAGAAGAATAGTGCGGCGCTAGGGCCCAGGCCTATATAGAGGAGGAAGGGAGACGCGTAAGAGGCTAGCAAAGACAACAGTAAGGGAGAGAAAGGAGCCAAAGTAGAGCATAAAAGAGTACTGGAAAACCATCTACCGCAATATAATACTGGTTGGACCGACGCTAGA